>Ga0208490_100173_pt1 | contig 51613 bp, 61 predicted proteins | sample SubbioAug_CSWold_FD_184818 | JGI IMG/M metagenome (GOLD analysis project Ga0208490, IMG submission 184818) | Serpentinite rock and fluid subsurface biosphere microbial communities from McLaughlin Reserve, California, USA - CR11Aug_CSWold (SPAdes) | ecosystem: Environmental > Terrestrial > Deep...
CGGCGGGCAGCTCCCCGCCGGTGATCTCCTCGAAGAAGGCGCCGGCGGCCTGGCGGTAGCCGTCGAGGTCGGTGAGGGCCTGGTCGATCATCGCCTGGTCGCCGGTGGCCGTGCCGAGGGTGTAGTCGACGAAGAAGCCGATGTGGCCCCGCCACTGCTCGAGGAAGGCCTCGCGGTCGTCGTCGCCGGCGACCGAGCCGATGGCGTCGGCGATGGCCACCGAGTTCTCGTCGAGGGTGGCGACGGCGGCCTGGACGGGCGCCGCCTGCATGTCGCCGCCGGCGTCGACGGCCGTCTCGACGACGATGCCGGCGAGGTAGACGTGCTCCTGCAGCAGCGAGGTCAGGCCGGCCCGCAGCGTGGCCGCACCGGTCTCGGTGCTGGCCGCCTCGCCTTCGGTCGCGCCGTCGTCGGCCGCTTCGGTGGTGGTGGTCTCCTCGACCTCGGCGGGGATGCCGGAGGAGGCGGGCTGCTCGTCGTCGTCGCCGCAGGCGGCGAGGGCCACGGACGAGGCGAGGGCGAGCGCCAAGAGCTTCTTGGTCGGGGTTCGCACGGTTCTGGTCTCCTGTCGGGGGGTGGCGGACTGGTTCGGGAGGTCCGAGGCGGGACGACGTCCCTCGGCGGCTCGAGCCCTCGAGGTGTGTACGACGCCGGCGCCGATTCGGATGATGTCGATCCGCGCCAGCCCTCGGCGTCGTAAGGTCGTGCATGCGCCTCAACCGAACTGCACTGGTCGCCGGCACGCTCCTCGCCGGCACGCTCCTCGCCGCCTGCGGTGACGACGACGACGCCGCCACCGACGTCGAGGAGCAGACCGAACAGGTCGCCGCCGAGTCGGCTGCCGTCACCATCGAGCGGTCCCGCTTCGAGCCCGACGAGCTCACCGTCGCCGTCGGCACCGAGGTGACCTGGGAGAACCTCGATGCCTTCTCCCACACGGTCACCTCGGACGAGGAGAGCAGCCTCGCGTTCGACTCGGGCGACATGGCCGAGGGCGACACGTTCGCCCAGACCTTCGACGAGGCCGGGACCTACGAGTACTTCTGCGAGGTCCACCCGACCATGCGGTCGACCGTGGTCGTCGAGTAGCTCGCCCTACGGCGCCAGCGGCCCGGTGCGGGCCTCCACCAGCGCGAGGACGGCGTCGACCACCGCCTCCGGAGACCGGCCGTCGGTGACCACCTGGGGGAACCGCCCGTAGCCGCTCGCCCGCTCGGCGAGCAGGTCCCGGATGCGGGCGGAGGGGTCGTCGCCCTGCAGGAGCGGTCGCCGGTCGGCCTCGCCGGCGAGGCGGGCCACCAGCTCCTCGGTGGACGCCGCCAGGCACACGATGACCCCGCTGGCGCCGAGCGCCGCCTCGTTGGCGGCGTCGAGCAGCAGCCGGCCGCCGGTGGCGACGACCGTGCCGTGCCGGGCGGCGAGGGCCTGGGCGATCTCCCGCTCGAGCTCGCGGAAGCGGGCCTCGCCGTGCTCGGCGAAGATCTCGGGGATCGACCCGTGCCGGGACTCGATCAGCTCGTCGGTGTCGACGAAGGGCCAGCCGAGCCGCCGGGCGAGGAGGCGCCCGACCGTCGACTTCCCCGTGCCCATGAAGCCGGTCAGAACGATGTTGGGCGACGGCTCGGGCACGGCCGCGGAACCGTACCCGAGCCTCGCGACGCCCCCGTACGCTTCCGCGCATGACGACGCGCGTCCTGGTGCTCAACGGGCCGAACCTGAACCTGCTCGGCGTCCGCGAGCCGGAGGTGTACGGGCACGCCACCCTCGGCGACATCATCGAGGCGATGCGCCGGCACGTCGAGGGCCGCGACGTCGAGCTGCGGGCCGTCCAGTCGAACGCCGAGGGCGAGCTGGTCGACGCGCTGCATGACGCCCGCACGTGGGCCGACGGCGTGGTGCTGAACGCCGGGGCGCTCACCCACTACGGCTACGCGCTGCGCGACGCCATCTCCGCCACCGCCCTGCCGGTGGTGGAGACGCACCTGTCGAACGTGCACGCCCGGGAGGCGTTCCGCCACACGACGGTGCTGGCCGCCGCCTGCGTGGGCGTCGTCGCCGGGTTCGGGGCCGACAGCTACCTGCTCGCCCTCGACGGCCTCCTGCGCCACCTCGACCGCCGGCGCACGTAGCGGATCCGCGGCCGGGTCATCCGGACGGGGGGCCGGCTCCGAAGAGACCCCCGATGCCCGCCACCGACCCGGTCTCCCGGTCCCACGCCGCCGTGCTCGTCACGGTCTCCGCCGTGGTCGCCGTGGGCACCGGCGAACTGGCCGGCGGGCTGGTCCAGGCCTGGCGCTCGCCCGTGCAGGCCGTGGCCGAGTCGGTGATCGACCGGTCGCCGTCGGCGCTCACCCGCTTCGGGATCCGCACGTTCGGCACCAACGACAAGCTCGCCCTCGTCGTCGGGATCCTCGTGATCCTGGCGGCCGTCGCCCCGCTGCTCGGCCTCGCCGCCCGCCGGCGACCGACGGCGGCCGTGGTCGGGTTCGCCGCGTTCGGCGCCGTCGGCGTCCTGGCCTCCCTCGACGGCGGCACCCCGTGGTCGGCGGTGCCATCGGTCGCCGCCGGGCTGGCGGGTGCCGCCGTCGTGCTGCTCGCCCACCCCCTGGTCGCCGCAGCACGACCCGTTCCCCCCGGCGCCCCCGGCGCTGCAGCTCCGGCTCCGCCTGGCAGGGTCGGACGCCGCGAGCTGCTCGCCGGCGCCGGCGCCCTCACCGCCCTCGGGCTGGTGATGGCCGCCGGCGGCCGGGCGATCGGCAGCCGCTTCAGCGCTGCCGCCTCCCGGGCCGCGCTCGTCCTGCCCGGGGCCCGCCGCCCACTGCCGGCGCCGCCCGCCGGCGCCGAGCTGGGCATCGACGGGCTCGCCCCGCTCTACACGCCGAACAGCAGCTTCTACCGGATCGACACGGCGCTGACCATCCCCCAGGTCCCCGCCGAGGACTGGACGCTGCGGGTGCACGGCATGGTCGACGATCCCTTCGAGATCGACTTCGACGAGCTGGTCTCGCTCGGCATGGTCGAGGCCGACGTGACCCTCACCTGCGTCTCGAACCGCCTCGGCGGCGACCTCGTCGGGAACGCCCGCTGGCTCGGCGTCCCCCTGCGCACGCTGCTCGACCGGGCGGGCGTCGATCCCGACGCCGACCAGATCGTGGGCCGCTCGGTCGACGGCTACACCTGCGGCTTCCCGCTCGACGCGGCCTACGACCGCACCTGCCTCGTCGCCATCGGCATGAACGGCGAGCCCCTGCCGCTGCAGCACGGGTTCCCCGCCCGGCTCGTCACCGCCGGCCTGTACGGCTACGTGTCGGCCACCAAGTGGCTGGGCGAGATCGAGCTGACCCGCTTCGACCGCTTCGAGCAGTACTGGGTGCCCCGCGGCTACGCCGCCCGGGCCCCGATCAAGACCATGTCCCGCATCGACGTGCCCCGCTCGGGGCAGATCGTCGACGCAGGCGACACCGTGATCGCCGGCGTCGCCTGGGCCCAGACCCGCGGCATCGCCAAGGTCGAGGTCCGCATCGACGACGGCCCCTTCGTCGAGGCCGAGCTCGCCGAGGCCCTCGGCGCCGACACGTGGCGCCAGTGGCGCCTGCCCTGGACGGCCACCGAGGGCGCCCACCGCCTCGCCGTGCGGGCCACCGACGGCGACGGTCGCGTGCAGACCGAGGAGCGGGCCGATCCGCTCCCCGACGGCGCCGCCGGCTGGCAGTCCCTGCTGGTCACCGTGCGAGCGACGTGACCTGCCGACCCCGAGATCTCCCCGCCGAACCCGGCGGGGTGGAAGCCAACCCCCACCCACAGGAGTCCTACCGATGACCCGTTTCCGCCCCTTCCGAGCGATCGCCCTCGCGCTGTCGCTCGCCCTCGTGGCCGCAGCCTGCGGTGACGACGACGACACCGCCACCGACGACACCGCCGTCGAGGACACCGCCGACGACACCATGGCCGGCGACAGCATGGACGACGCGGCCGCCCCTGCCGACTCGACCGAGGCCTGCGACGCCGACGCCATCGTGGCCGCCGTCCAGGGTGGTGCCGAGGAAGGCACCCTCGAGGGCATGACCGACGACCCGGTCGGCACCGCCGCCTCCAACAACCCGGTGCTGACCACGCTCGTCACCGCCGTCAGCGAGGCCGGCCTCGTCGACACCCTCAACTCGGCCGAGGCCCTCACGGTCTTCGCCCCGACCGACTGCGCCTTCGCCGCCCTCGACCCGGCGACCCTCGAGGCCGCCCTCGCCGATCCCGAGGGCCTGCTCACCCAGGTGCTCGGCTTCCACGTCGTGGCCGGTCAGCGCCTGTCGGCCGCGGACCTCGCCGGCGTGACCGAGCTGGAGACCTTCACCGGCGAGATGCTGCCGATCTCGGTCGACGGCGAGACGGTCACCGTCGGCGGTCAGGCGTCGGTCGTCGTGCCCGACATCTCGACGGCCAACGCGACCGTGCACCTCATCGACTCGGTGATGCTGCCGCCGTCCGCCGGCTGATCACCCACCTTCCAGCAGGGCGCTCGGGGCGCAGTCGCACTCGCGGCTGCGCCCCTGGCGCGCCCGCCCTGCTACGCGACGGCGTGGAGGCGGCGGGCGGGCACGGGGTCGAGGAGCACGTCGGCTGCGAGGTCGAGCTCGCCGGCCCGGATGAGCAGGGCCCTGCGCAGCGGGGCGAGCGCCTCGCTCGTCACCGCTGCGGCCTGGGTGCGCAGCGCCTCGGCCCGGTCGGCGGCGACCTTCGCGATGGTCGAGGTGTCGGTCGTCGTGGGGGTCTGCACCAGGGTCGACATCGGTTCCTCCGTCGGGTGGGGCGATGTGGAGCCCGCCCTCGGTACCCCTCGCACGCGCCCAGCAGAACCGGAAGCGCCCGTCATCCCCGGCGACGGCCCCCCGGAGGGGGCCCTGACTCCCGTGGCACCCCGAGCGCCTCGAGGCGGGCGTGGGCGCGGGTGCCGTGGTGCTCGACGGCCTCGACGGGCGGGGGGCCGTGGCGATCGGCCGCCCAGGCCACGAGCGCCTCGGCGATCGCGTCGAGCTCGTCGACCACCGGGGCGAGCGCCGCGACGGCATCGTCGTCGGCATGCTTCAGCGCCCCCTCGGTCCGGCGGACGAGCTCGAGGACGGCGCCGGCGCGGGTCGGCTCGGGCTGGGCGAAGCGCACCAGGGCGGACCGCAGGCTCCAGTCGCCGCTCCGGGGGGCGTCGGCGAACTCGGCGAGGGGGAGGTCGGGACCCATCGGCGCCAGCCAAGCACCCGGACGCGCCGGAGGCGCAGGCCCCTGGGGACCTGCGCCTCCGGGTCGGGCGGGGGTCAGCTCACGACGATGGCCGTGGCCATGCCGAACATGCCCTCCTTCCGTTCGACGTGGGTGAGGATGTGGCAGTGCCAGACCCACGTGCCCGGGTCGTTCAGGTGCATCAGCACGGAGTAGCGCTCCCCGGGTGCGACGTTGACCACGTCGGCGAAGTACGGGTTGTCGAGCGGGATGCCGTCCTTGGCCACCACCAGCTGCTCGAACTGGTGCTGGTGCATGGGGTGCACCTGCAGGCCCTCGTTGGCGTAGTGCACGAGGATCCAGTCGCCCCGGTTCGCCACGATCGGCTCGGTGGCCGGGAAGCTCTTCCCGTTCAGCGACAGGCCGATGGTGCCCGCATCGTTGAGGACCATCGGGAACTCCTGGGCGATCTGGAGGTCGGCCGGGATCTCGATGCCGCTGATCGTGCGGCCCCTCGGCAGCGGCAGGTCGCCGATCTGGAGGACCCCGAGCATGCCGTTGGGCACCATCATCTGGCCGTGCACGTGGGCGTGGTAGATGACCACCGCCTCCTTCACGGCGGGGAACTCGTAGCTGAAGGTCTCGCCCGGCTCGATCAGGTCCTGCGTGTACGGGGCCACGCCGTCCATGGTGTTGGGGAGCTTCGTGCCGTGGAAGTGCACGTCGGTGCCGAGCGGCAGCTCGTTCGTGACGTCGAAGCGGAGCTTGTCACCCACGTCGACCTTGATGTACGGCCCGGGGACCATGCCGTTGTAGGTCCAGGCCTCGACGATCTTGCCGGGCTCGACCTCCCAGTCGACGATCTCGGCGGTCAGCTCGAAGCGCTTCGTGCCGTCGGGCATGATCTCGGCCGGCTCGAGGGGCTGGTTGCCCGAGCCCTCGGTCTCGGCCGGGAACGCGAGCATGGAGTCCATCATCAGCTGGTCGAGGCGGGCGGCCTCCTCGGGGGTCATGTCCGCCCCGTGGCCGCCGCCGTGGTCGGCCGACGCGCCCTCGCCCTCGGTGGCCCCCTCGCCGCCGACGGTGAGCGTCCCCTTCATGCCCGCCTCGACGTGCCCGGCGAGGTCGCAGATCAGCTCGTACTCGCCCGGGGCGAGGGAGGAGACGTCGAGCGTCCCGGACTCGCCGCCGTTGAGGTCGGCCGTCTTCAGGTCCTCGCCGACCACGGCGAGGTTGTGCACCTGGCTGCCGTCGTTGGTGACCGCGATGCTGCCGCCCTCGGCCACGGAGATGTCGGCGGGGTCGATGGCGAACTCGGTGAGCGAGGCGGTGGTGGTGGCGCTGCTGCCGCCGGCCGAGGTGTCGGACTCGTCGTCGTCACCGGTCGTGAACGCGGCGATGCTGATCACCAGCGCGGTGAAGGCGAGGATGACGACGAGCAGGAGGCCGACGTCGCTGCCCCGGCCACGGTCGGTGTCGGGTGGGGCCGTCTCTATGGGGGCGGGTGCCGTCATGGGGGACGTTGCTCCTTCTGGGGCCGCGCGGGGCGCGGCGGCCGGCGGGTTCCGGTCATGGTGACCGAGCCACGCCGGCGATGCAGCGGACGCCGGTCACCGCCGACCGGGACGAAGGTCCCGAGCGCGCCCACATCGGTAGCGTCGGGTCCGTGGACAGCACCGTCACGCTCGAGGAGATGCGCCGCCTGCTCGACGCCGTGGTCGACGTCGGGTCCGGCCTCGACCTCCCGTCCATCCTGCGACAGGTCGTGCAGGCCGCCACCGAGCTCGTCGGCGCGAGGTACGGGGCGCTCGGCGTGCTCGACCCCACCGGCACCCACCTCGAGGACTTCATCACCATCGGCATCACCGAGCAGGTGCGGGGCCGCATCGGCGAGCTGCCCCACGGTTACGGCATCCTCGGCCTGATCATCGACGGCGACCAGCCCGTGCGCCTCGACGACCTCCGCCGCCACCCCGACCGGTTCGGGTTCCCGGAGGGCCACCCACCCATGCGCTCGTTCCTCGGGGTCCCCATCCGGATCCGCGACCGCACCTTCGGCGACCTCTACCTCACCGAGAAGGAGGGCGGCGGGTCTTTCACCGACGCCGACGAGGAGCTGGTGATCGCCCTCGCCGCCGCCGCCGGCGTGGCCATCGAGAACGCCCGGCTGCACGACCGGGTCGGGCGGCTCGCCCTCGCCGACGACCGGGCCCGCATCGGGCGCGACCTGCACGACACCGTGATCCAGCGGCTCTTCGCCACCGGCCTCGCGCTCCAGGGCGCCCAGGTGCTGTGCAGCGCCGACCCGGCCGAGGCGTCCCGTCGCATCGAGGCGGCGGTCGACGACCTGGACCTCACGGTCAAGCACATCCGGTCGGTGATCTTCGGCCTGGACGCCTCGAGGCGCGGCGAGACCGGCGTGCGCGACCGCGTGCTCGCCCTGTGCTCCGAGGCCACCGGCCCGCTGGGCTTCGGCCCCCGGGTGGCCTTCGAGGGACCCGTCGACAGCCTGGTGCCCGAGCACGTCGAGGGCGACCTGCTCGCCACGCTCCGGGAGGCCCTGGCCAATGCCGCCCGCCACGCCCGGGCCCGCACGGTCGACGTGCGCCTCGCGGTCAGCACGGAGGAGGTCGAGCTGCGCGTGCGCGACGACGGGATCGGCGGTGCCGCCGCCCGCCGCGGGGGGCGGGGCCTGCGCAACATGCAGACCCGGTCGGCCCGCCTCGGCGGGACCTGCGCCATCGAGGACGGCCCCGGCGGGGGGACGGTCCTGCGCTGGCGGGTGCCGAACGAGCTGGGCGGGGAGCCCTAGAGACCGCGGCGCGGCTACACCGCGACCCGGTGACCCACCAGCACGTCGGTGGTGAGTGCGAGCACCACGCCGTCGGAGAACCAGGGGTGGATCTCGTCGAGGTCGCCGGCGTCGTGCACCACCTGGGCCGTGCCGGTGACCGACACGCACCAGCCCACGCCGTGCTCCAGGTCGAGGTCGTCGGTCTCGAAGCCCACGACCTGGCCGTCGATGCCGTGGCCGACCTCGTGGTGCCCCGGCGTGCGCAGCAGGAGCCGTTCGCTCTCCAGCGCGTACTGCACCGGCAGCACGCACGGCAGCGCCCCCGACGTCACCGCCACCCGGCCGATCTGGTTCGCGCGGAGCAGCCGCCGGCACTCGTCGGCGGTCAACGTCACGAAGCCGGACCAGACGTCGGTCACAGCGGCAATCGTGTCGCCACGCGCCGGCTCCGCCCAGGGCCATTGGTCACCGCGTCGCCCTGCCGGGCACCGCCGTGCGCCAGGATGGAGAGATGAGCGACACGCCGATCCGGGTCTTCGTCGTCGATGACCACGAGGTCGTGCGCCGCGGGCTCATCGACCTGCTCGACGCCGTCGACGACATCGAGATCGCCGGCGAGGCCGGCACGGTCGAGGACGCCATCGGACGCATCCCCGGCAGCAACGTCGACGTCGCCGTCCTCGACGTGCGCCTCCCCGACGGCACCGGCATCGACGTCGCCCGGGCGGTGCGAGAGCGCGACCCCTCGATCAACTGCCTGATGCTCACGTCGTTCGACGACGAGGACGCCTTGCTCAACGCCATCCTCGCCGGCGCCGCCGGCTACCTGCTCAAGCAGGTGCGGGGCCTCGACCTCATCGACGCCGTGCGCCGGGTGTCCCGGGGCCAGTCGCTGCTCGACCCGGCCGTCACCGAGCGGGTGCTGCGGGCCGTGCGCAACCGCGAGCAGCGCGACGAGCGCCTCGAGCGGCTGACGCCCCAGGAGCACCGCATCGTCGAGCTGCTCGCCGAGGGGCGGACGAACCGAGAGATCGGCGCCGACATGTTCCTCGCCGAGAAGACGGTGAAGAACTACGTCTCGAACGTGCTCGCCAAGCTCGGGATGAGCCAGCGCACGGAGGCCGCGGTGTGGGCCGCCCGCCTCGACGAGCGCGGCGAGCTTCGGCGCGACTGACGACCGGCGGGACTAGCGGAACGTCCGCACCGAGACGTCGCGACGCTGGCCGCCACGACCGCTGGCCGTCGCGGCGTCGAGCAGCCGAATGGCGATCCGCGAGGCCGTGGGCCCGTCGAGCGGTCCGGGGACGGTGGCGACGATCCGCTCGGTGTCGGCCCGGTGGTGGACCTCCACGTCGCCCCCCGGCATCCCGAGCTGGTCGAGGACCCGGCGCAGCGCCTCCTGCACGCAGGCGGTCACGCGGTCGTCGCCGTGGCGCGCGACCCGCTCGAGCACGCGCACGAGGTCCGGGTGGGCGAGGTCGTGGCGGCCGAGCGACGCCACCGGCACGGCGTTGCGCCGGGCGCAGACGGTGCCGGCCGACGGGGCGTCCTGTGGCCCGTCGAGGGCGGTGATCGCCAGGTCGGCGCCCGTGTCGAGGGGGCACGTGTGCTCGAGCAGGCCCTGGCAGCTGAGCGGCGATGCCGGATCCGCCAGGCAGTGCTCGAGCACCTCGTGGCCGGCTCGACGGAGCCCCTCGCCCACCTTCGTGCTCGTCTCCGAGCGGTCGGTCAGCATGATCCGCATGTCGTCCCCCTGGGTCTGGTGCGCGTCCGCGGGCATCGTCGCCACGGGCGGCGGGCTCCGGGCAGGGTCGGAGGTCCCGATCTCGCCGGGAATGTGCTCCCCGAAGTCGTTGTTGACGCAACTACGGCGATCCCGCGACGACCCGCGACGAGGAGATCCGCGATGACCACCACGACCGACCTGCGACCGGCGGACGAGCGGTTCCACACCCGCTTCGGCTGGCTCGACTCCCGGCACAGCTTCAGCTTCGGCCACCACCACGACCCGCGGAACGTCGGGCACGGCCTGCTCATCGTCTCCAACGACGACCGGGTGGCCGGGGGTGGCGGGTTCTCCACCCACCCGCACCGCGACATGGAGATCGTCACCTGGGTGCTCGACGGCGAGCTCGAGCACCGCGACTCCGAGGGGAACGAGGGCGTGATCTACCCGGGCCTCGCCCAGCGGATGAGCGCCGGCACGGGGATCCTGCACTCGGAGATGAACCACTCGTCCACGGCCGACGTGCACTTCGTGCAGATGTGGGTGCCGCCCTCGCAGGCCGGCATCCGTCCCGGGTACGAGCAGCTCGACCTCAACGCCGAGCTCGACGCCGGCGGCCTGGTGCCGGTGGCATCGGGACGTGGCCACGAGGGCGCCATCACGATCCACCAGGACCACGCCGCCATGTGGGTGGCCCGGCTGGCGCCGGGGGACGCGGTCGAGCTGCCGGCGTCGCCGTTCGTCCACCTGTTCGTCGCCGCCGGCTCGGTGGCGCTCGCCGGCGCCGAGGGGGCACCGGCGGCCTCCCTCGCCCTCGAGGCCGGTGACGCCGCCCGCCTGCGCGATGCCGGGCGCCCGGTGGTGACGTCGAGCGCTCCATCGGAGATCATCGTGTGGGAGTCCGACCTGGAGGTCCGTCGATGAGCCCCGTTCCCGAGGCCGGCAGCGCCGGCACCGCATCCCCGGCCGCCATGCGCGGGGCCGAGACCGACCACGGCGAGGACGTCGACCGTCGGGCGGAGTGGCAGCGCCTGCGCGACCAGCACCTGCAGACCGGTTCGGGCCGGCCCCGCTCGTCGGCCCGGGGCGTGCACCACGTCGCCCTGCTCTCGAGCGACGTCGAGCGCACCATCGAGTTCTACGCCGGGCTGCTCGAGTTCCCGCTGATCGAGCTGTTCGAGAACCGCGACTACCGGGGCTCCACGCACTTCTTCTTCGACATCGGCCTCGGCAACGCCCTCGCCTTCTTCGACTTCCCCGGCCTCGGCCTGGGTCCCTACGAGGAGGTCCTCGGCGGCCTGCACCACCTGGCCATCTCGGTCGACCCCGACCGGTGGGCGCACCTGCGGGCCAAGCTCGACGACGCCGGCATCGAGTACCACCACGAGAGCGGCACCTCGCTGTACTTCCGCGGCCCCGACGGCGAGCGCCTCGAGCTGATCGCGGACCCTCCGGGGGAGATGTACGGCGACGTCCTCGGCTGATCGTCCGCTAGACCACGCCTCCATGGCGGAGTCCGAGAAGCCCGACACACCGAAGCACGAGATCCCCACCGGCCGCACCACCGAGGCCGTGTGGCGTCCGGCGTCCGGCGACGAGGTGCGCTACACGGCCGAGGCAGCGTGGGTCGCCCTGCGCGACGAGCACGACGAGCCGATCGCCGACGTGTTCTCGGTGTCGTACCTGGCCACCGGGAGCTCGCCCGACGAGCGCCCGGCCCGACCGGTCACCTTCGTCTTCAACGGCGGGCCCGGTGCGTCGTCGGCCTACCTGCACGTGGGCGCCCTCGGTCCCCGCCGGGTGGCCTTCGACGAGCAGGGGAGCGCGCTCGCCCCGCCCACGGCCCTGGTCGACAACGCCGAGTGCTGGCTGGGCTTCACCGACCTCGTGTTCGTCGACCCGGTGGGCACCGGGTGGAGCCGCGCGGCCGAGGACCGCGCCCAGGGGCCGGCACCGGAGGGGAAGGGCGAAGGCGGATCCGGTGCCGGGCGTGGCGCCGAGCGCGACCCCAAGGCCTTCTTCGGGATCAACAAGGACCTCGATTCGCTGGTCGAGGTCATGACCCGCTGGCTCTCGGCCCACGACCGGTGGTCGTCGCCGGTGTTCGTCGCCGGCGAGTCCTACGGCGGCTTCCGCGCCGCCAAGCTGGCGCGCCTCGCCAACGAGCGCGGCATCGGGCTGAGCGGCACGATCCTGATCTCGCCGGCGCTCGAGCTCGCGCTGCTCGACCCCTCCGACTACGACGTGCTCCCGTGGGTGGACCTGGTCCCCACGATGGCCCTCGCCGCCCACCACCACGGTCGCAGCCGCGCCCTCCCCCCCGACGCCACGGTCGCCACCGTGCGAGCCGCCGCCGAGCAGTTCGCCACCGGGCCGCTCGCCCAGACGCTGATCCGGGGCGCGTCGATGCCGGCCGCCGAGCGCGAGGAGGCGAGCGCCCGGCTGGCCGACCTCCTCGGCATCGATCCGGACGTGGTCGACCGCCACGAGTGCCGGGTGTCGGCCACCCGCTTCGCCCGGGAGCTGCTGCGCGACGAGGGCCGGGTGGTCGGCCTGTACGACGCCACCGCCGTGGGCCGCGACCCGTTCCCCGACCGCGACGGCATGCCCTGGCCCGACCCGACCCTCGGCGGCATCGAGCGGGTGTTCAACGCCGGCATCAACGCTCGCCTGCGCACCGAGCTGGGCGTCGAGACCGATCGGGAGTACCGCCTCCTGTCGATGGCGGTGAACAAGGACTGGCGGATCGACTTCGACCGCCACGCCCTGGAGACCCAGGTCGGGGCCACCGACGACCTCCGCTACGGCATGGCGCTCAACCCGCACATGCAGGTGTTCCTCACCCACGGGCTCTACGACATGGTCACGCCCTACTTCGCGTCCGAGCGCATCCGGAACCTGCTGCGCCTCGACGAGCAGACCGCCGCCGCGCTCACCGTCCAGCACTTCCCGGGCGGGCACATGTTCTACGCGTGGGAGTCCAGCCGAGTCGCCTTCCGCGACGCCATCGCCGCCTTCTACGCCGGGGCCGTCCCGGCCCCCTGATCGGCGGGGTCCTCGAGCGGCTTCTCGAAGAAGTGCTCGGCGTACGGGTTGTCGCTGTAGCGAGCGATCTCCGCGTAGCCGGCGCGGCCGTACAGAGCGATCGCCTCGGCGAGCGTCCCGTTGGTGTCCAGGCGCACCAGGCGGTGGCCGAGGCGGGCGCTGCGGCGCTCGAGCTCGGCGAGCAACCGCCGGCCGAGGCCGGTCCCCCGGGCGCTCGGTGCGACCCACATCCGCTTGATCTCGCCGACGCCGTCCCCGAGGGACTGGACGCCGCCGCACCCCACGACCTCGCCGGCCACGAGAGCCAGCACGAAGGCGCCGCCCGGGGGCAGGAACCGGCCGGCGTCGGCGAGCAGCTCGCCCGGGTCGAAGCCGCCGGGGAAGCGCTCGTCGAGCTCGGCGACGTAGGCGGCCACGGCGGCGACCGCGTCGGGGTGGCGGGGGTCGACGCGCACGAGGCGAGGTGCCGACAGGGCGGCCTCGGCCCGCTTCACCATCGGCACGAGGCGGAACGGCTCGGGCCAGATCGCCGTGTGCACCCCGGCATCCTCGAGCGCCTCGGCGCAGACCGGACCGATGCAGACCGGCAGCACGTCGCCGTCGTCGAACGCGGCGACGACCGCGTCCGCCGCCCCGGCGTCGCGGGCGACGTCCAGCAGGAAGCGGACGGCGGGCTGGCTCGTGAAGGTCACGGCGTCGACATCGCGGCGGGCGATGCGGCCGACGAGGTCGAGCACCGGGTCGAGGTCGTGGGGGAGCCGCCAGCGGTACACGGGGACGGCGCGCACCGACCCGGCGATGGCGGCGATCTCGGCGGTGGACGGGTGGTCCTCGGGGTCGAACAGCTGGAGGGCGACGTCGGCGTCGGCGATGCGGTCCTGCTCGGCGAGCCACGCCACCACCTCGGCCATCGACTCGCCGGGCGCCCGCCACGCGACGTCCAACCCCCGCTGGCGGCACGCCGACTGCGCCTTCGGGCCCCGGGCGACCGTGCGGGCGCTGGCCAGCGCTGCCACCAGCCGGTCGCCGAGGCCCCACCCGTCGGCGGCCTCGAACCACAGGCGCATCCCGAAGCCCGTCGTCGCGACGAGGTGGCTCGGCGGCCGCGCGATCACCGCCTCGGTGCAGGCGCGCAGCTCGGCGTCGGCCGAGAGGTCGACGGTGTGGACGGTGGGGGCGAGGACGACCTCGGCGCCGCGCCGCCGGAACAGGTCGGCCTGCTCGTGCGCCTTGCGCTCGGCGGTGACGGCGACGACCGTGCCGGCGAGCGGGCGCTCGGTGGTGTCCACGCGGCTGGGTGGGTCAGCCGGCCCGGGCGATGAACTCGCGCAGGCCGTCCACCCCGAGCTCGCCGGCCGAGCGGGCGATCACCGTGCCGTCGGCGTCGAGGAGCACGAGGAACGGGTACGAGGTGAGGCCGAACGCCGTGGCGGCCGGCTGGTCGTCGTCGTCGACGAGGACCTCGCCGTCCCAGCCCTCGTCCTCCAGCCAGTCGGCCGGCGGGTGGTTCGGCCGGGACTCGTCGGTGCCGGTCAGCACGGTGACGGTGCGCAGGCCGTCGAGGCTGCCGTCGTCGGCCAGGTCGACCAGGCGCGGGAGCTCGGCCTGGCAGTGCGAGCACCAGTGGGCGAGGAAGGCGAGGAGCGTGGGCTGCCCGGACGGCTCCACGGTGGTGGGGGTGCCGTCGGTGGACACGCCCTCCAGCGTCGGTGCGGGCGATCCGACGGCGGGGTCCTCGCCCTCGGCCAGCGGTGGCAGCGCGTCACCCCGCACGGCCACGGCGGCGGTGGCGAGGGCCGTGGACGGTTCAGCGTCGTCGTCGCCCCCGCCGGCGAGGAGGGCGATCCCCACGGCGATCACGCCGACGACCACCAGGGCGATGACCGGCAGCATCGACCGCGACGGCGTGCTGCCGCCGGGGCGGTGCCGGGCGGCGGCTCGGGCGCGAGCGGCACGGGGGGTGGGGGTGCTCATGCGGGCTCCTCCTGCGGGACCGGGACCTCGTGGTCGTGGGGGTGAGCGTAGGGATCGCCGGCCGAGGCGCGACCTCGCCCGTCGGTGCGGTCGGCCAGGATCAGCAGGCCGACGAGCAGGAACGCCACCGTGGCGAGGCGGGGGATCGTGAAGAACCCGAGCCCCTCGACCCAACGCAGCGTGCACGGCACCACCGGGTCGCAGGCACCGGTCTCCAGCGCTGGCCAGGTCTCGATGGTGACGTGCCAGGCGTTCACCGCCAGGCCGGCAGCCACGAGCAGCAGGCCGGCGACCCGCAGGTCGCGGCTCCCGGCGGGCCGAAGGGCGCGGATGCCGAGGACCACGACGAGCGGGTACATGGCGATGCGCTGGTACCAGCACAGCTCGCAGGGCGTGAACCCGGCGCCCTCGGAGAACCACAGGCTGCCGGCGGTGGCGACGGCGGCGACCAGCCAGGCGCTGGTGCGGCCCTGCTCGTCGACGAGCTCCCGCACCCGCTCGCGCCTGCCAGCGCCAGACGCGCTCGCGAGCGCGGCGAGCACCACGGCGACCGTGGCGAGCAGGGCCATCACGCCGAAGGTGTCGGCGACCTGTGCGCCGTCCATCACGCGCTCCTCGGGGGACCGGGGGGTGCTGCGACCATGCCACCGGTGGGCGGGCTCGACAAGGGACCTCCGACCCGAGCGGCCCGCCGCTGCCCGATCGTCAGCTGTCGGCGTCGCCCACGACGACGACGTACGTGCGTGACCAGCTCGCCAGGTGCGGGTTGGCGCAGCCGTCGGCGAGATGCGTCGCCGTGTGCCCGCCGACGGTGACCTCGAAGCGACCGGGCTGATCGAAGGTGATCGTCCGCGACACGCGCAGGCGGTCGTCGAGGGCGGCCGGGGGGTCGTGGGGGCCGTAGCGGGCGCAGCTGTGGTTGACCGCCTCGCAGGTGGAGACGTTGGGGACGCCCGGCGCGTCGATCGTCCAGCTGGCGCAGGCGCCGACGGCGTCCGCGCCGGCCCGTTCGACGTAGTCGACGGCGAAGGTCACCTCACGGCCCACGGAGGTGCGTAGGGGCACGGACACCTCGACGACCTCCACCTCGTAGGCATCCGGTGCCGGGTCCCACGCCAGCGGTCCGCAGGCGGGGTCGTCGCTGTTGCGGCACGCCGGCTGCGGGGCGGTGGTGGTGGGCGCCGGGGGCGCGGTGGTGGGCGTGGGGCCCGCCGCCGGGCCGGGTGCGGGTGCGGGCGACGGGGTGCCGGTGGAGGTGGGCGCTGCGCCGACCGGCCGGGTGGGGTCGACGGACCCGGGCACGGTGGTGTCGGGGTCGCGGGCGATCACGTCGCCGAGGACGTCGGGTGCGGGCAGCCGCCTCGGTGTCGTGGTGGTGGAGGTGGTGCGCGGGCGGCGGGACACCGTGTCGTCGGTGGTCCCGTCGGTCTCCCCGGGGTCGTCGAGCCCGATCCCGATCGTGCGCTGGTCGCCGTCGCCTCCCGAGAGCGCGCCGATGACCACCACGGTGGCGAGGGCGACGGCGGCGACGATGCCGATCGCGCCGGCCACGGCCGTTCCCTGACGCCAGCCTCCGAGTCGCACAGCACGATCCTACGGCGGCCGGGGTCGAAGGTCCCGCAGGGGTTGCTGGTGGCGTCCCGGTCTCCCCGCGACCTCAGGTGCGGATGCCGGGCGGCGGCGAACCGGTCGCCGCCTCCCAGCCGGCGGCCGCCAGGCGCTGGCTGAGCAGGCGGGTGAGCCCGGCGCCCAGGCTGGCGGCGATCGCCCACTGCAGCGCCGTGGGCCAGTCGACCCGGCGGTCGGCCGGGTTGAAGGGCGGGCCGGTGTCGTCGTCGCCGACGGGCCACACCGCCTCGAGCACCTTGCGGGTGACGATCGCCCCGGCCAGGCCGCTCAGGGCGGAGACCGCCTTCCAGGCGGCCCGGCGCCGCTTCGTCTCCTCCGAGCGCGTGGACATGGCGGCTCCCCTACCCGCCGCCCGCGCCGTCCACGCCTGGTGGCACCCAGGGCGTGATGACGTCCGGATCTGCGCCGTCGTGACCACGTCGCGTGCTGTCGTGGCTCTGAGGCCCGGGCCCGGCTCCGCCCGGGTGATCCGTCACGCAACTGTCATGGAACGGGCGAGGGGCGGGTAGACCAGGGCCCGTGGATCGACGACGCTTCCTCGCGCTCGCCGGCCTCGTCGGCTCCGGTGCCGCCGGTGGGGCAGCGGCCATGGCGACCCAGGCCCTCGCCGGCCCCGTGGCGGTGGCGCCCGAACCCCCCGATCACGACCAGCCGGCCGAGCAGCCGGACCTGCCCAACCGGGGCTCGCACCGGGTGATCTGGGCGATCGAGACCGACGAGCCGCTCGCCGCCCTGACCTTCGACGACGGGCCCGACCCCGAGTTCACCCCCCGGGTGCTGGAGATCCTCGCGCGCTACGAGGTCCCGGCGACCTTCTTCATGATGGGCTGGAACGCCTCGACGCACCCCGAGCTCGCCCGGCAGGTCGTCGCCGCCGGCCACGAGATCGGCAACCACACCCACAGCCACGAGAACCTGGCCTTCGCCACGAACGAGGAGACCTTCGAGCAGCTCCACCGGGGTCACGACACCATCGAGGCGGTGACCGGCGTCCGGCCCCGGTGGTTCCGGCCGCCGCGTGGCCAGCTCTCCGGCTTCGGCATCCGCCACGCCACGATGCTCGGCGTCGACACGGTCCTGTGGTCGGTGACCCGGGGCATCCCCGGCGCCGGCACGCCGCGCGAGGTGCGCGACCACCTGGTCCAGCACGTGGGGCCCGGCGACATCGTCGACCTCCACGACGGGCTCGGCCGCGGCACGTTCAACCCGGGCCGTGACTTCACCGAGGATCTGCGGGTCCGCCGTGACGTCGAGCTCGACGCCCTCCCGGGGGCGATCGAGCAGCTGCTCGAGCGGGGCCTGCGCTTCGGCACCGTGTCCGACATCGTGGCCGCGGAGCGGCCCGGCGCCGGTGTGGCGTGACCGCCACCGCGACCCCGGCACCCTCGGCTCCGGCCGAGGTCGGGCGCCGGGTCGTCGCGCTCGACGCCGTCCGCGGCCTGGCGGTGGTCGTGCTGCTCACGGCCATGCACCCCGGCCCCCGCGAGGCGTTCCCCTACCACTACCGCCACCCGGAGTGGCACGGGCTGAGCTTCATCGACCTCTTCTTCCCGGTCTTCCTGTTCGCCGTGGGTGCGTCCATCCCGTTCTCCTCCCGGGGCGAGCGGGCCGGTGCGGTGGCCTGGCGGGCGGCGAAGCTGTTCCTGGTGGGTGTGGGCCTCGCCCTCGTCACCAAGCGGGAGCTGCGCGTCGCCGGGGTGCTGCAGCACATCGCCTTCGCCTACCTGCTCGCCTGGCTGGTCCTGCGCCTCCCCCGCTGGGCGCAGGCCGCCGTCTTCGCCGGCGGCCTCCTGGCGACGTGGGCCGCCTTCGTCGCGTTCGCCGACGGCCCCGACCCGTGGGCGATGACCGGCGGCTACGCCCACGAGGTGAACGGCTGGTTGTTCGGGGCGTTCCGCACGGAGGGGATCCCCCAGTCGGCGCTGAGCGCCCTCAACGTGCTGGTCGGGGCGTGGTGCGGGCAGCTGGTGCGCCGGGTCGACGATCCCCGGACGATGGTGCGCCGCGCCGCCGCCGGCGCCGCCGTGCTCGTGGTCGCCGGGCTCGCCCTCACGGAGTGGGTGCCGCTCAACAAGAAGCTCTGGACGCCGTCCTACGTCCTCGTGACGGCCGGCGCCTCGGTGGCCGTCTTCGCCGCCTTCGCGTGGCTCTCCGAGGTTCGGGGCCGGCGGGCCTGGGCCCAGCCGCTGGTCGAGCTCGGATCGAACGCCATCGGCGTGTACGTCGCCGTGATCCTCGCTCTCGGCTTCGTCCCCGAGGCGCGCGGCCCGCTGGACCGCGCCCTCGAGGACCTCGCGCCGCCCGCCGTGATCACGTGGACCTGGGCCGTCGCCTGGCTGCTGCTGGGCTGGCTCGTGTGCCGGTGGCTGTACCGCCGGCGCCTGTTCCTGAAGCTCTGAAGGTCAGCCCGCCGGTTCGAGGACGCCCCGGATGGCGTCCAGGACCGATTGGTCGGGCTGCGGCGGCACGATCGCCGTCGGGGCCGTGCGGGTGGCTGCGATCGCGTCCTGCACGTACCCGCGGCGGATGGCCGGGCTGTGGCAGCCGGTGATGACGGCCGGGGACAGGGCCTCGATGCGATCGACCGTGCGCTGGAAGCGGGCGTCGTCCACCAGCTCGAGCCACGGGCTGATGTAGCGGGCGAAGGTGTGGATCCCCTCCAGCCACGGGACCAGGTCGAGCTCGGCCACGTCGCGCACCGGCTGCGCCATCGGCGAGGCGAAGGCATCCGAGGCCCAGTACACCTCCGTGACCGGGTCGAAGAGGCCGCGCGTGGTGCCGGAGTCGAAGACGGGCGGGCGCACGAGGTGGAGGGTGCGGTCGCCCACGTCGAGGGCGTCGCCGTCGCGCAGCCAGCGCCAGCGGCTCGGCGGGACCTGGAGGCTGGCGCCCATCCGCTCCTGCATGAACCAGTCGATGACCAGGGTGGCGTGGGGGGCGAGCTCCATCAGGGCGTTGACGTTGCCGGTGTGGTCGACGTCGTCGTGGCTGACGAACACCCAGCGGATGTCCTCGGGCTCGACGAGGGAGAACACGTCGGCGAGGTACTGCTCGCGGTTCTCCATCATCCCGGTGTCGACGACGACCGGCTCGGCGGCCCGGATCACCATCGTGTTCAGCGCGACGGACACGGGGTCCGTGCCCTCGCCTTGGTGGTCGTGGACCAGGAACGTCTCGGGCGCGATCTGCGTCGGGGCGAACCGGGTCTTGGTGGCGGTGTGCATCGGAGTGACCTCCTGGTCAGGTGGTGGTTGGTGACGGGACGGCCGGGACGGCTCCCCTGGGCCGGGCCGGCACGGGAGCCGGAGGGCTCGCAGGCCGATCGGCGCGCTGGCCGATGACGAGCGCGCCGAGCACGAGCGCCGCGCCCGCCAGCTGCCCGGCCGTCATGGCCTGGCCGAGCAGCACCCAGCCCACGCCGGTGGCGACGAGCGGGCTGAGGAGGCCGAGCAGCGACACCCGCTGCACGGGGAGACCCTCCACGCCCCGGAACCACAGGGCGTAGGCGACCGCCGTGCCGGCGACGGCGAGCCACAGGTGCCCGGCGACCCCGGCGGCGGTCGGTGCCGGCGGGACGCCCTCGACGGCGAGCATCAGCGGGGCCAGCAGGACCCCGCCGGCCACCAGCTGCCAACCGGTGGCGGCGAGCAGCGGCATCTCCCGACCCCAGCGCTTGGTGAGGACGACGCCGGAGGCCATCGAGGCGGTGCCGGCCAGGCCGGCGGCGACGCCGACGGCGTCGACCCCGGCACGGGCCCGCAGGACCAGCAGGGCGACGCCGGCGATGCCGAGGGCGCCGGCCACGACCGTGCGGAGCCGGACCCGCTCGCCCAGCACGACGGCGGCGAGGCCGGCGGCGACCAGGGGCTGGACGGCGCCGAGCGTCGCCGCCATCCCACCCGGCAGTCGGTGGGCGGCGACGAAGAGGAGGGCGAAGAAGGCGCCGACGTTCAGCGTGCCGAGCACGGCGATCCGTCCCCACCAGCTGCGGTGCGGGCGGACCCCGGTGACGGCGACCAGCGCGAGGCCGGCGGGCAGGGCCCGCAGCGTCGCGGCGAGCAGCGGCCGGCCGGCGGGCAGCAGCTCGGTGGTGACGGCGTAGGTGGTGCCCCAGGTGGCCGGCGCCGCCGCCGTGGCGAGCAGCAGGCGGCGGTCGGACGTCTGGAGGGTGGGGGTTCTGGCGAGCATCGCTCCTCCTCAAGTACCTTGCTATCAAGATACAAGGGAGATAGCTATGACGCAAGATGCTTTGTATCAAGGTAAATGGGATGCGGTCGACGAGATCGTCCAGGCGTGGGCGCGGGAGCGGCCGGCACTGGACACCAGCCGCAAGCACGTCACCGGGCGGGTGATCCGGCTCAGCGCCTTGTTCCAGCAGGCCTTCGGGGAGTCGCACGCGGCCGTCGGCATCGACAACGCCGACTTCGGGATCCTGGCGGCGCTGCGGCGGGCGGGACCCGGCAACCCGATCACCCCGACCGAGCTGGCGCGCCGGCGGATGATGACGTCGGGCGGCATGACCGCGGCGATCGACCGGCTCGAGCGCCGAGGGCTGGTGGCCCGGCTGCCGAACCCGGCCGACCGGCGTGGGTCGCTCGTGCAGCTGACGGAAGAGGGTTCCGAGGTGATCGAACGGGCGGTCGACCTGCAGGCCGACGTGGAGCGGCGGCTGTGCCGGTCGCTCACCGACCGGCAGCTCGATCAGCTCACCGGGCTGCTGCGCCGGCTGCTCCTCGACGTCGACCCCGACGGCCCGGGCGCTCCGTCGTAGCGTCCTCCCGTGCCCGCGCTGCCTCTCGTCGTCGTCGCCGCCGCCAGCGAAGCCTCCCACCTGCACGGCGTCGACGTCGTGCTGACGGGGATCGGGAAGGTGGCCGCCGCGGCCACGGTTGCCCGGGCGGTCGCCGAGCGCCGCCCCCCGTTCGTGCTCAACGTCGGCACGGCGGGGGCCCTGCACGACCACCTCGAGGGGCCGCACGTGATCGGCCGGGTGCTCGAGCACGACGTCGACCACGCCTTCCTGGGCGGGCTCATCGGCGAGGCGCTGGTGGGGGAGATCGAGCTCGACCCGGCCGAGACCACGGTCCTCGCCACGGGCGACACGTTCGTCTCCCACCCCGAGCTGCGGGCCGACCTCGCCCGGCGCGCCGACCTCGTCGACATGGAGGGCTTCGCCGTGGCCCGCGCCTGCCAGCTGGCGGGCGTGCCGTGCCGCATGGTCAAGGTGGTGTCGGACACGGCGTCGGACGGCGCGGCCACGTCGTGGCAGGCCGAGGCCGACCGCACCGCCCGGCTCATCGCCGCGGCGGTGGCCGAGCAGCTCAGCTGGGCGCCGCGCCCATGAGCTGCTGCAGGTCGAAGTAGTCGCGCCAGGCGGTGATCTTCCCGCTCTCGACCTCGAACACGCCGGCCACGGGGAGCTCGACGTCGCGGCCCTGGAACGTCATGCGGTCGACCCGCTCGGTGAACACGACCGATCCGGCCGACGCGACGTTCGTGACCTCGAACTCGATGGTCGGCGACCCCGGCACGAACATCTCGAGCACGCCCCGGATCTCGTCGTGGCCCCGGGCGGGCGCGAACGGGATGTTGTGGTACACGGCGTCGTCGGCGAGGTATCCGAGGATCTCGTCGAGGTCCTTGCGGGCGAACGCCTCGCAGAACGCCAGCACGGTGGTCTCCTCGGTGGGCTCGGCCATGGGCCGGATGCTACGTGCGCGCCTGTCGGAGCCCCCGGGCACTCACTACGGTGCGAGGCGATGCGGGGGTACAGCCGTCGCCAGTTCCTGGCCGCCGGTGGCGGCACCCTGGGCGCCGTCGCATCCGGCGTCGTGCTGGCCGGGCACGTGTGGCCGCAGCTGACGCGCGAGGACCTCGTCCCCGGCACCGCACCCGAGGTCGTGCTCCAACCCGAGGCCTGGGAGTCGGCTCCCGACCGGGTCCGCTTCGCCGCGATCGGCGACAACGGCAGCGGCGGGCGACAGGCCATGGCGGTGGCCCGCCGGATGGCCGAGGCGTACGGCATCGCGCCGTTCGGCTTCGTCAGCCTGCTGGGGGACATCTGCTACTACGGCCGCTTCGAGGACCGCTACCACGACGTGTTCGCCCGTCCGATGGGTCCGCTCCTCGACGCTGGCGTCTCCTTCGAGCTCGCCATCGGGAACCACGACGACGACCTGCGCCACACCGACGAGGGCAGCGAGCAGATCGAGGCCGAGCTGCGGTTGCTGAACACCCCCAACACGTACTACCGCACCAGCCACGGTCCGGCCGACCTCTTCTACGTCGACTCGAGCGTGCCCGGCGTCTTCGGTCCCGGTTCGAAGACCCAGTGGGAGTGGCTGGACGACGAGCTGTCGGCCTCGGTCAACCAGTGGAAGGTCGTCCTGCTCCACCACCCCCTCTACTCCTCGGGTCGCCACGGATCGACCTTCGGCGCTCGCGAGGTGCTCGAGCCGATCCTGCGACGCCACCACGTCGACCTCGTCCTCGCCGGCCACGACCACCACTACGAGCGCACCCACCCCCAGCACGGCATTACCCACGTCGTGAGCGGCGGTGGCTGCAAGAACACCCGGGTGGGGAGCAGCGACTTCACCGCCGCCGCCGCCTCGATCCTGCAGTTCCTGCTGATCGACATCGTCGAGGACCGCCTCGTCGCGCGCTGCGTCGGCGTCGACGGGTCGGTGGCCGACCGCTTCGAGCTGCGGGCGAGGGAGGGGCGGTGAGCGAGCGATTCGACGCCATCGCGCCGCCGGTCTACGCGATCGTCGACTTCACCGTGATCGTGGCGCCGGCGCTCGCGTTCAAGCTCGCCTCCGACCGGGGTGGGCTCGGCGACGCCAAGGGCCTCGACCTCGTCGTGGCCAGCGCCGTCCTCGCCAGCATCCACGCCGTGATCGCCGGCGCCCGGCTCCGCGACGAGGAGCGCATCGCCGTGCGCCGCGCCGACATGTGGATCGCCGCCATGGACGCGCTGGTCGTGCTGGGGCTGGCCGCCACGCTGCTCCCGGCGTTCGTGTTCTGGGGCTTCGCGGACGAGCACGCGTCGATCGCCGACCGGGGCTACCCGGTGGTGTTCCTCTGGGTCGGCGTGCAGCTCGTGGCCGTGGCGCTCGCCGAGGTCACGGGGCGGTTCGTCTTCTGGTGGCTCGAGCCCCACCGGCGGCTCCTCCACCGGAACCCGGGTCCGCCCACCCCCGACGAGATCGTCTGATCTCGCGGCCGCTTCGCCCACGGGAGGCCCGTGTGCCATCGTCGATCGAGGCCTCCCGCACGGGCGGCGCGATGCCGGAGGGGACGGATGGATCTCGAGTTCTCGGAGGACGAGGCGGCGCTCGCCGACGCCGTGCGCGACGTGCTGGACGGCATCTCGCCGCCGGCGGTCGTCCGGGCCGTCTACGAGGGCACCGGCGACGCCGACGAGGTCTGGCGCCAGATGGTCGACCTCGACTGGCCGGGCCTGGCCGTCGCCGAGGCCGACGGCGGCGTCGGCATGGGCTTCATCGAGCTGGCGATCGTCGTGCAGGGCCTCGGACGCACCCTCGCTCCCGGCCCCTTCCTCGCCACCGCCACGCAGTTCGCCCCCGCCCTGCAGGAGCTCGGTGCCGGCGACCTCCGGCACCGCACGCTCGGGGCCGTGGCGCGCGGGGAGCTGACCGGCTCGCTCGCGCTCGCCGAGCGGGGCAGCTGGCGCCCGGGTGCCGTGCGGGCCGCCGCGGTCCGCGGTGAGGGCGGCTGGCACCTCTCGGGCACCAAGGAGGCCGTCGTGCACGGGGCCGAGGTCGACGAGCTGGTCGTCGTCGCCCGGGGCGAGCAGGGGTTGGGCGCGTTCCTCGTCCCCACCGCCGACGTCGAGGTCACGGCCCGCACCGTGCTCGACGCGACCCTTCCCATCGCCGACGTGACGCTCGACGGCTGCGCGGTGGCCGACGAGCGGGTGCTCGCCGCCCCCGCTCCCGACGTCGAGGTCGCCCTGGGGCGCGCCGTCGAGCAGGCCACCGTCGCCCTCGCCACGGCCACCACCGCCACCTGCCGCCGGATCTTCGAGGACACGTTGCAGTACGCCAAGGAGCGCGAGCAGTACGGGCGCCCGATCGGCTCCTTCCAGGCGCTCAAGCACCGGCTGGCCGACATGTTCCTCGCCGTCGAGCGGGCGGCGTCGCTGTGCTGGTTCGCCGCGCTGACCATCGCCGAGGACGACCCCCGACGCGGCGAGGCGGCGTCGCTGGCCAAGGCGGCGGCGGGCGAGTGCCAGCGCCTGATCGTGGGCGAGGGCCTCCAGCTGCACGGCGGCATCGGCATGATGTGGGAGCACGACCTACACTTCTTCCTGAAGCGGGCCAAGGCCGGCGACGCCCTCTTCGGGAACGCCGCCGAGCACCGCTCCCGGCTGGCCGAGCAGCTCGGCCTCGTCGCGCCGGGGGTGCCGGCATGAGGTTGACGTTCGAGCCCGAGGTGGAGGCGTTCCGCGAGGAGTTCCTCGAGTGGTTCGCGGCCAACCGCCCCACCGAGGAGGAGATGGCGGCGGAGCCGGTCGTGTCCTCGGCCCACCTGCCCTCGTGGGCGGCCCGGTGGACGCGACGGATGTTCGACGACGGCTGGCTCGTCCCCGGATGGCCGCCGGAGCTGGGCGGGCGGAACGCCGGCCCCATCGAGACCCTCGTGTACCTCGAGGAGCTCAGCCGGGCGAACGTGCCCCGCACCACCAACCCGCAGGGCCTCGGCATCATCGCCCCGTCGCTGCTCGACTACGGCACCCCGGAGCAGATCGAGCAGTACGCCCTCCCGATCCTGCGCGGCGAGCGCACGGCGTGCCTGGGCATGAGCGAGCCGGGCGCAGGCAGCGACCTGGCGTCGCTGAGCACCAAGGCGGTGCTCGACGGCGACCGGTTCGTCGTCAACGGGCAGAAGGTCTGGACGTCGGGCGCCAACTACGCCGACTTCTGCTTCCTGTTCTGTCGCACGGACCCGGACGCCCCGAAGCACAAGGGCATCAGCATCCTGCTCGTCGAGATCGACACCCCCGGGCTCACCGTGCGCCCGCTCCCCGAGATCATCGGGCCCGAGCACCCCGACTTGAACGAGGTGTTCCTCGACGACGTCGTGGTGCCCCGGGAGAACCTGGTCGGCGAGATGAACAACGGCTGGGCGATGGCCAACGGCTCGCTCGCCCACGAGCGGGGCATGGTCTGGCTCGGCGGCGTGCTGCACCTCGAGGAGATGACCACCCGGCTGGTGTCCGAGGCCCCGGACGTGCTGGCGCAGCTCCCGCCGATGGCGGCGGCGACCGCGGCCGACGGGATCGTCCAGAGCTACATCGACAGCGTCGCCGCCCGCTGCCTGGGCTACCGGGGCTTCGCCAAGCTCGTGAAGGGCGGCTCGGCGCCGGAGCAGGCGCTGATGAAGGCCTTCAGCAGCGAGTCCGGCCAGCGCCTCGCCCTGCGGGCCACCGAGCTGCTCGGCCACCGGGCACTCGACGCCCGGAACGAGGCCAGCGTGCACAACCGGACCGGCCCGTGGCTCGAGCGCTACTTCCAGACCTTCGGCGGCACCATCTCGGCCGGGTCCTCCGAGATCCAGCGCAACATCATCGCCGAGCAGGTCCTGGGGCTGCCCCGCCGCTGAGCGCGCGCCGACAGGAGGCGGGCAGGGCGGCGGCGAACCACGCCCGCGCCGACAAGGACCGCCTCAACGCCCTCGGCCTCGACCTCACCGAGCACGCCGGCCAGGACTACGTCGAGGTCGTCCTGCACACGGCGGAGGACCTGGCGACCCTCACCGCGGCGGGCTTCACCTACGACGTGCGCATCGCGGCCATGCTCGCCCGCCAGCAGGAGCGCATCGCCCTCGACCGCGCGTATGCCGCGGCGAACCCGACGAGCCCGCTCCCCTCGGCCGAGCACGGCGACCTCGCGAAGCGGATCTCCATCGCCAGAGCGTCGAGGGCCGTGACCTGACCGGCATCGAGATCGGCGTCGGGGTGAACGAGCCCGAGGATGGCCGGCCGGTGTTCCTCATGCTCGGCGCCCACCACGCCCGGAAGTGGCCCTCGGCCGAGCTCCCCATGGAGTTCGCCCACGACCTCGTCGACGGCTTCACGGACCCGGCGCACCCCGACCACGCTCGCATCGTCGACCTGCTCACCCGCGGCCGGGCGATCATCGTCCCGGTCTCGAACCCCGACGGCTACGACGCCTCCCGCACCAGCGGCGACATCGTCGACCTGCGCGGCACCGGGGGCGTCCCCTACGACCCGGGCGTCATCCTCGGCACCTCCGGCAACGCCTACAAGCGCAAGAACTGCCGCTATGTCGACGGCCAGACCCAGCCTGCGGGCACGTGCGTCGCGGCGGCATCGCCGGGCGGCTTCGGCCTCGGCATCGACCTGAACCGCAACTACGGGGCGCTGTGGGGCGGGCCCGGGACGAGCGACAACCCGGCCGACCCGACCTACCGCGGTCCGGCGCCGTTCTCCGAGCCGGAGACCCAGGCGATCCGCAACCTCATCTCGACCCGACGTGATCCGCGACCGCACGACGCGCCAGTTTCGAGCAGTGGACGATGCGCTGCATCGTCGACGGCCGGGTCGTCGGTCAGACGGGCGTCAGCGTCGAGCGCGGCCAGCGGGTCGACGTCGGCGACGTCTGCAACGCCGGCCTGGGCACCACCGATCCGGGCGGTGGCGGGACCATGCCCGGCAAGCCGAGGCCCGACAAGCCAGGCAAGGGCAAGCCCGAGGCCTAGGCCTAGGCCTCGGGGACACCACCATCGACGCCGCTGTGCGGTCGAAGCCGGCGCGCAGCTCGACGAGCTCCGGTTCCGCCGTCGGGGTCAGCCGCCGGACAGCGCCTGCATGAGCACGACCTCGTCGAGGTCCCCGACGGGCGTCGACAGGTCGCGGCAGCGCTCGCCGACGAGCCACACGGTTATGTGGGTGCGCAGCGCCCCCTGCTCGTCGACGACGCGGAAGGCGATGCCCGGGTAGCGGCGGTCGAGGTCGTCGAGCAGCTCGCGGACGGTGGCGCCGTCGGCCTCGACGTTGGCCGCCCCGCCGGTGTACGACCGCAGCGGGGTCGGGATCCGGACCCTCACGACGGCCTCATGCGGTGCGGGCCACCTCGACGCTGTAGACCTCGGGCAGGTGCGAGGCGAGGCAGGACCACGTCGCCCCTTCGTCGACGCTGCCCCAGACCTCGCCGCTGGTCGTCCCGAAGAACACGCCGACCGGGTCGCCGCCGTCGGTGGTCATCGCCTGGCGCTTGACCGTCCACCAGCCCCGCGCCGGGAGCCCGACGTCCTGGCGCTCCCAGGAGCGGCCGGCATCGGTCGTGCGGTACACGGCGGGCCGGCCGTCGGGCGAGGTGCGGGGCCACACGTCGGTGCCGTCCATCGGGAAGACCCAGGCGGTGTCGGGGTCGCGCGGGTGGAGCTCGACCGGGAAGCCGATGTCGCCGACGTCGCGAGGCATGTTGTCGCCGATGCGCTCCCAGCGGTCGGAGGGTCGGTCGAGCCGGTAGATGCCGCAGTGGTTCTGCATGTAGAGGCGGTCCGGCATGGCCGGGTGCACGCGCACGCAGTGGGGGTCGTGGCCGTAGGGCGGGTCGGGGTCGGGCAGGAAGTCGGCGGCGCAACCGCGGTTGAGCGGCGCCCAGTCGGCACCCCCGTCGGTGGACTCGAACACGCCGCCGCCCGACAGGCCCAGGTAGAGGTGCTCCGGGTCGCGGGGATCCACGTTGACGGAGTGCAGCATCGAGCCGTCGGGCGTGCCCTCGACGTCGGGCCACTCGGCCCACTCACCCCAGCTCGGGTGGTCGTTCCAGCCGTCGACCGGCGCCCACGTGTCGCCGCCGTCGTCGGTGCGGAACAGGCCCTGCGGCGAGGCGCCGGCGTACCACGACCCGGGCTCGTCGGCGTGGCCCGGGGTCAGCCAGAACACGGACCGGACGGACCTGCCGTGGGCGTCACCCGGTCGGAACGCCGGGGGTGCCGATGCCTCGGTCCACGTGCGGCCGAGGTCCGGCGAGCGGAAGACGGTCGGGCCGAGGTGCCCGGTCCGCGCGGCGACGAGCAGGGTCTCGCCGTCGCGCGGGTCGAGGATGGCGTGCTGGATGATGTGCCCGAGGAAGCCGGGGCCGTGGCAGGTCCAGCGCGATCGGGCGTCGTCGCCGGCGAGGAGGAACAAGCCCTTCCGGGTGCCGACGAGCAGCTTCGGGCCGGTGCCGTCGAGGCCGTCGCGGTCCTCGATGCGGTAGCCGGCGGTTGGGTCTGGTGCGCCTGCCATGCGGTGCAGACGGTACGACTCCGCGGGGATCATCGGCACCCGATCTCCGCCCGGCGGCACCCCTAGGGTGCCGCGCCATGGCAGGGCCGATGGAGGGTGTGAAGGTCGTCGAGCTCGGGATGTGGGTGGCCGGCCCGGCGGCGGCCGGCATCCTCGCCGACTGGGGCGCCGACGTGGTCAAGATCGAGCCGCCCGACAGCGACCCGTTCCGTGCCGTCCTCGCCGGCACCGGCCTCGAGGTGAACCCGCCCTTCGAGCTCGACAACCGGGGCAAGCGCAGCGTGGGGATCAACCTCGCCGTGGCGGAGGGCCGCGAGCTGGCGGCCGAGCTGCTCGACACCGCCGACGTCTTCGTCACCAACGTCCGCCCGGGCGCGCTCGCACGAGCGGGCCTCGACCACGAGACGGCGCTCGCGCGGAACCCGCGGCTCGTCTACGCGCACGTCTCCGGCTACGGCCTCGACAGCGAGGACCGCGACCGGGCGGCGTACGACGTTGGCGCCTTCTGGTCCCGCGCCGGCGTCGCGGCCTCGCTCACGCCGGAGGGCGCCGACCTGCCCTACCAACGCGGCGGCATGGGCGACCACATGGCCGGCCTCGCCGCCGCCGGCGCCGTGAGCGCGGCGCTGTTCGCCCGCGAGCGCACGGGCGAGGGGCAGCTGGTGTCCACCTCCCTGCTGCGCATCGGGATGTACATGCTGGGCTGGGACGTGAACATGTCGGCTCGCCTCGGCGCGCCCACGATGCCGCTGTCGGTCGTCGCCCCGCCCAACCCGCTGATCAGCGCCTACGAGGCCGGCGACGGGAAGCGGTTCTGGATGCTCGGCCTCCAGGGCGACCGCCACTGGCCCGACGTGCTGCGCGCCATCGGGCGCCCGGAGTGGGCGGACGACCCCCGGTTCGACTCCCTGCGCTCGCGCTTCGCCAACAGCGCCGAGCTGGTGCGGATGCTGAACGAGGTGTTCGCCACCCGCCCCCTGGCCGCGTGGGGAGAGGTCTTCGATCGCGAGGACGTGTGGTGGGCGCCCGTGCAGCACGCCCACGAGCTGGTCGACGACCCGGTCGCCCACGCCGCCGGCGGGTTCGTCGAGGTGCCGACCGACGGCGACCCGCTCACGATGGTGGCCACCCCGGTCGACTTCGCCGGCACCCCGTGGGCGCCGCGCTCGACGGCGCCCGAGTTCGCCCAGCACACCGAGGAGGTCGTCCTCGAGCTCGGCCACGACTGGGACCGCATCATCGAGCTCAAGGAGCTCGGCGCCATCCCCTGACGTGGGTCCCCGCGCGAGCATGCCCGGATGACCGAGCTGACCTTCGGAGTGTTCGTCCCCCAGGGCTGGAAGATGGAGCTCGCCTCCATCGAGGACCCGCAGGCCAAGTGGGCCAAGGCGGTGGAGATCGCCACGCTGGCCGAGGAGCTGGGCTACGACTCGCTGTGGGTCTACGACCACTTCCACAACGTGCCCCGGCCGGCGCACGAGGCCATGTTCGAGTGCTGGACGACCCTCGCCGCGATCTCCCAGCGCACGTCGCGGATCGAGCTCGGGCAGATGGTGAGCTGCGCGCCGTACCGGGAGCCGTCGCTGGTGGCGAAGATCACCTCCAACCTCGACGTCATCTCGGGCGGCCGATTGATCTGGGGCATCGGCGCCGGCTGGTACGAGCACGAGTTCCGGGGGTACGGCTACGAGTTCCCCGAGGCCGCCGACCGCATCCGCATGCTGAAGGAGACGGTCGAGATCGTCACCGCCATGTGGTCCGAGCCCGACGTCACCTACCACGGCCGCCACTACGCCCTCGACGGCGCCCAGTGCGACCCCAAGCCGCTGCAGTCGCCCCGCCCGCAGGTGCTCATCGGAGGTGGGGGAGAGCAGCTGACCCTGCGGGTGGTCGCCCGCCTCGCCGACGCCTCGAACTTCGGCGGCAAGCCGCACGAGTACCAGCACAAGTGCGAGGTGCTGCAGCAGCACTGCGCCGACGTCGGACGGGACTACGACGAGATCCAGAAGACGTGGTCGCCCGAGGTCTTCATCCGGGGGTCGGAGCAGGAGATCGTCGACGGCGGGACGCGCAGCTTCCACGGCGAGCCGTTCGAGTCGTGGCGCGACGGCAACCTCGTGGGCACCCCGGAGCAGGTGGCCGAGAAGGTGCTGCGCTACGTCGAGCTCGGGTGCACCGGCTTCTACCCGTGGTGCTCCGACTACCCGGACGCCGAGACGATGCGCCTGTTCGCCGAGCGGGTCATCCCCGAGGTGCGCCGAGCCGTCGGCTGAACCGGCGCCGGTCGGTCAGACCGGTGGGGTGATGGGCTGCCCGTCGGGTCGGCGGATGACCCAGGTGCCGTCGGGACCTCGTTCGGGTCGGTAGCCGCGCTCCTTCGTGCGGTTGTGGAACCCGCAGTACGCGTCGCTGTTGCCGACGTCGGTGGGTCCGTCGTCGCGTGCCGGGTCGCGGTGGTCGACCTGCAGGCAGCCGCCCCGGCCGTCGCACCCGGGCCAGAGGCAACCCAACCCACCCGGCGATCGCAGGAGGGCCTGGAGCAGGGCGGCGGCGCGACCGGAGCCGGTGAAGAGCCGCTGGCGGGTGCCGAGGTCGATGACCGTGCCGCGGCTGTCGACCACGACCCGGCGGACGTGGCCGACCAGGGCGGCAGCGAGCACGTCGGCGGGGTGCAGCGGCGAGCCGTCGACGCTGTGGCAGCGCCGGCTCTCGAGCTCGTCGTTGGGGTCGACGTCGACGTCCTCGCCGGCGGCTCGGCGCAGCTCCTCCTCGAACGTGCGCTGGTCGATCACCACGTTCACCAGCGGTGTCGGCGCGGTGGCGTCGGCGGGCGTGGACGCGGCTCGCAGGAAGATGGCGTAGAGGGCGTCGGCCCGACGCTGGGCGGGGGTGCGGGCCAGGTCGCCGGCGAGGGCGTCGGGGCCGAGCCGCTCGCGGGCGTCGGCCCAGTCGGCGAGGAGCTCGGCCCGCTCGTAGCGGTCGAGCACCTCGCCCATGACGGCGCCCTGCATCGCCCCGAAGGAGCCGTCGAGCGACCACGAGCCGTTGACCTCGGAGCGGACCAGGCCTCCGTGGCGCCGTTCGTGGGACTCGTCGGCCCCCTGGTCGGCACCGTCGGCGTCGGCGAGTCGCTCCCACTCGCGCAGCGCGGCGACGAAGTCGTCGTGGCCCAAGGTCGACCCCAGCTCGGTGAAGATCGGGTCGGCACCGGGAAGGTGCTCGCTCACCCGGGGGTTCGACGCCACCCGCGCGATCGCTCGGGCGTGGGCCACGGGGATCTCGCCCCGTCCGTAGGCCGCGGCCACCCGCGGGAGGTCCCGCAGGGCCCGGGCGGTCTGCACCCGCCCGTGGGCCTCGGCACCGGACAGCCGGCCGATGGCCTTCAGCGCTCCCTTGGCGGTCTTGTGCCCGTCGAGGGAGAAGGCCGCGGAGCGGTCGAGGTGACCGGCGGCGCGGTCGGTGCCGGCGTCGAGGCGACGGCGCAGCTGCTCGAGCCTTCCCACGAGGACCAGCTCGTCCCGCGCGGAGAGCTGGTCGAGGTCGGCATCGGCCACCAGTGAGACGGCGAGGTCGAGGGCGTCGAGCGCCACTTCGACATCGGATCGATCGATGGTCATGGACATGGAGGCACCTCCACGGAGGTGCCCGGAGAACGGAACGGACGCATCGATTGCGCCCTCCTTCCATCCGAGGTGCTGGTCGGCGCGGAGCCGACGAGTGGCGCACCCCACCCCAGCGGGGCCGCCACCCACCATCCAACCAAGGGGGTCTGACAGGAACCCCCGATGTAGACCCACCTGCGGTAGGCAGGGGCGATGCGCCTCCCTCCGAAGGTCATCGATGCCGGCGCGTGGATGCTCGAGAACGGGCACCGCGCCGTCCTCCGCCTCACCGGCGGCCGCTTCCCGAAGCGGTTCCTCGGGATGCAGCCGGTCGAGCTGCACCACGTCGGCCGCACGTCGGGCCAGCCCCGCACGACGCTGCTGACCGCACCGATCTACGAGGACGACCGGGTGGTGCTGGTGGCCTCGAAGGGCGGTCACCCGGAGCACCCGCAGTGGTACCGCAACCTGGTCGCCAACCCCGACGTGGAGCTCGAGGCCGAGGGGCGCCTCCGTCCGATGCGGGCCCGCACCGCGTCGCCGGAGGAGAAGGCCGAGCTGTGGCCCACGATCACCGCCGCCTACAAGGGCTACGGCGACTACCAGCGCAGCACCGACCGCGACATCCCGGTCGTCATCCTCGAGCCGCGCCCGTAGCGCCGTGGCCGGCACCGACCGCCTGCCCGTCGTCGTCCAGCGCGTCGAGAGCGCCGCCCTGGCGGTCGTCGCCGCGGTGGCGTTCGTCGAGCTCGGGTTCGACTGGTGGTGGCTGCTCGCGCTGTTCCTGCTGTTCGACCTGTCGATGGTCGGCTACGCCCGCAGCGCCCGGCTGGGCGCGTGGACCTACAACGCGGTGCACAGCTACCTGGCGCCCGCCCTGCTCGGCGTCGTGGCCGTCGTCGACGGCGCCCGCTGGACGGCGTTCCTCGCCCTCGTGTGGGCGTTCCACATCGCCGTCGACCGCCTGCTCGGCTACGGGCTGAAGTTCCAGGACCGCTTCACCCACACCCACCTCGGCGAGATCGGCCGCCGCGGGGACTGAGGCCCCGCGGCAGCGGACCGCGACGCCGCGTGATCTCCGGCGCCCGCGACCAGGAGCCCGACGTCGTACCGTCGCGGTCCATGGTGCGGAGGTTCGAGGCCGACCAGGGCTCGTTGCTGGTGCGGACCGACTTCTCGGACGACGCGGCGTGGAGGGCGCTGGTGGACGATGCGACGAAGCCCTACGGGCCGGATGGCTTCGTGGCGCACTTCGTCCCCGTCGACGACCGAGACCTCGAGGGCATGGGTGCCGAGGAGCTCGCATCGCACGCGGGCGATGCGTACGTCGTCTTCGCGGCCGACGGCGCGTCCATGCACGGGTCCGAACGGACCCTGCTCGTCGTCGACCGTCTGCACGAGCGGGGGAGGTCGTTCCGGGTGAAGCTCGCCGAGGCCCACGCGGTCGAGAACAACCTGAGCTTGTTCAACATGGACTTCTTCGAGTTCGTCGACGCGGTGGACGCGGACGGGGTGTTCCGCGGGTTCCGGGGGCCGGAGGGGGTCACGGGACCCGGGTGACGGGCCGCACGAGGTCGCCGAGCAGCTGGCGCGTCCAGAACGCACCGGTCTCCTTGCGTTCGGCCCTCGTCGTGAACCGGTAGCGGTAGCGGCGGGCCCGCACCGCCGCCGGCGGCTCGTGGGGGAACGGGTTCCGGTCGACGAGCGTCAGCACGTCGGGGTCGTTCTCGAGCAGGCCGCGCAGGAACGGGCGCATCCACGGCTCGGCGTAGGACGACGACAGGGGCACGAACCACAGCAGCCAGTCGAGGCGGAGGTGGTACGGCGCGACCTGCCGGGGGCGTTGCATGGGATCGGTCGGCTTGCCCTTGAAGCCGTACTCGCGCCACTCGCTGTGCGGTCCGGGATCGGGGTCGTCGGTGCCCTCGATCACGATCTCGTCCCGATCCCGCGTCACCGACCCGAACGCGCCGTAGGTGTTCACGAGCCGCCAGCTGTTGAACGAGGCGTTCATCCGCTGGTGCTTCGACAGCAGGTTGACGGCGACGGGCCAGGACAGGACGGCGATGGCGACGGTGACGCCCACCACGACCACGTCGAACCACGCGGGCGAGGCCGCGAGCTCGCCGGCGTCGGGCGCACCGGGCAACCACCCGAGCACGTCGCCGTCGACGGCCGAGCACGCCAGCACGATCGTCAGCAGGTTCAGCCAGGCGAAGTTGCCGCTCAGCATCAGGTAGCCCTGCGTGACGATCATCAGCAGCGCCGCCCCCGTGCGGACCGGCTGGGGTGCGAAGAGCAGGAACGGGGCGACCAGCTGGGCCACGTGGTTCGCCGCCACCTCCACCTTGTGCAGCGGCTTCGGGAGCAGGTGGAACCAGCGGCTCAGCGGGTTCGGCATGGGCTGGGTCTCGTGGTGGTGCTCGAGGCAGGTGAGGTCCCGCCAGCACGGGTCGCCGCGCATCTTGATGAGCCCGGCGCCGAACTCGACGCGGAAGAGCAGCCACCAGAACAGGACCAGGACGACGACGGGCGTGGCCACGTCCGCGGGTCCGAGGAAGACGGCGAGGAAGCCGGCCTCGCACAGCAGCGACTCCCAGCCGAAGGAGTACCAGAGCTGGCCGACGTTCACGATCGACAGGTAGAGCGCCCACAGCACGAGCCACGACGCCATCACCACCGGGATCGGCGCCCGGTCGAGCAGCCCGGCGAGGTGCACGGCCGCCAGCACCATCCCGACCCAGCAGCAGCGGAGGAAGAAGCGGTCGGTGCTGCGCCAGTGGAAGATGCTCGGGGACCGCCGGAACGGCACCCGCTCGACGTAGCGGGCGATCGGCGTCAGCCCCCGGGAGCCGAGGAGCCCTCGGAACTGGTTGCGGGCGGTGAGGAAGGCGATCAGGTACACGAGCGCCAGGCCGCGCTGCACGAGCAGGCGGGCGGCGGCGTCGGTGGTGTCGGGCAGCCACGACACGCCATCGATCTACCCCACGCGCCCGCCGGCGTGCGGCGGGCAGGACCCGGCGGGAACTGCGAGACTCCGCCTCACCACGAGCTCCCGGGGGGACGACGTTCGAATGATGGACCTGACGATCGAGGTGGACAACGAGCCGGGCGCGCTCGCGGCGGTGGCGCACGCCGTCAGCGACGCCGGCGTGAACATCGCCGCCGCCACGTGCACGCAGCCGGGCGACCGTGCCGAGCTGCACATCCTCGTGCCCCACGCGGAGGCCGCCCGCCACGCCCTGGGCATCTCCAACCTCGCCGTCACCAGCGAGCGCGAGGTCGTGGTGGTCGAGGCCCGCGACGAGCCCGGCGAGCTGGCCGACATGGCTCGCAAGGTCGCCGAGGCCGGCATCAACATCGACCTCGTCTACGTGGCCACCCGCAACCGCGTGGTGTTCGGTGCCGAGGACATCGAGGGTCTGAAGGCCGTGCTCGGCGTCGGTGCCCCGGCACCCGCCTGAGCGCGCACCAGACTCCGCGGATGGTCACACCTCCCACGGGCGGGCTCACCCGCCGCCAGTTCCTGGCGGCGGCGGTCGCCGCCACCATCGCCGCCGCGTGCAGCGACGACGACAGCTCGCCCGGCGCCGGCGACGCGGGGGGCGCGGGCACGTCCACCACGACGTCGAGGACCGAGGCCCCCCGCTTCGAGTCGGACCCCTTCGGCCTCGGCGTGGCCTCGGGCGATCCCCTCCACGACCGGGTCGTGCTCTGGACGATGCTCGTCGCCGAGGAGGGCGTGGGCGACGAGGACGTCGACGTCGACTGGGAGGTGGCCACCGACGAGCAGATGTCCGAGGTCGTGGCCAGCGGCACCGGCCGGGCGGTGGCCGCCCTCGGGCACTCGGTGCACGTCGACGCCAGCGGCCTCGAACCGGACACCGAGTACTGGTACCGCTTCCGGGTCGGCGGCTTCGAGACCGAACCGGCGCGCACGCGCACCTTCGCTGCGGCGGGCACGACGCCGGACCGGTTCCGGTTCGCCTTCTCGTCCTGTCAGAACTGGGAGCAGGGGTACTACGCCGCCTACCGCGACCTGGTCGACACGGGCGACCTCGACGCCTTCCTGTTCCTCGGCGACTACATCTACGAGTACGCGAGCGGGGGCTACGCCGACGAGCGGTCGCGCCAGACCGGCCAGGACTTCGAGTGCGTGACGGTCGACCAGTACCGGCAGCGCTACGCCCTCTACCGGTCCGACCCGCTCCTGCAGGCCGCCCACGCGCTCGTCCCGTGGATCATCACGTGGGACGACCACGAGGTCGACAACGACTACGCCGGCGGCGTGAGCGAGGAGGACGCGCCGACGGGCGAGTTCCTCGACCGGCGGGCCGCCGCCTACCAGGTCTGGTATGAGTTCATGCCGGTGCGCCTCGAGGCACCCACGGGCCCGGACCTCGACATCTACCGGTCCTTCGCCCACGGCGACCTCGTCCGGTTCCACGTGCTCGACACCCGCCAGTACCGCAGCGACCAGCAGCGGGGCGAGCCCTTCGTCGCCCAGCTGGGCGAGGCGGTCCAGGTGCGCATCGACGAGCCCGGCCGGACGATGCTCGGCGACGCCCAGCGCGAGTGGCTGCTGGAGGGCGCAGAGGCGTCGACCGCGACCTGGGACGTGCTCGCCCAGCAGGTCTTCATGTTCGGTGGCAACGCGATCCGGGATGCCGACCCGCCGGTCGTCGTCGTCGACACCTGGGACGGCTACGCCGAGGAGCGGCGCACGCTGCTCGAGAGGATGGCGGGCACCGTCGACAACCTCGTCGTGCTCACCGGCGACTTCCACTCCGCTGCGGTGGCCGAGCTGCGCGCCGACCCCTTCGACCAGAGCCTGCCCGTGGTCGGCACCGAGCTCATGGCCACCAGCATCTCGTCGTCGTTCTTCGACGACGACGACGTCGTCGAGCAGCTCGTGTCGACGGCGCTGGCCACCAACCCGCAGATCCGCTGGTTCGACGCCCGGCGGGGCTACACCCGCTGCGAGGTCACCCCCGAGCGCTGGCTCGCCACCTACCGGGTGGTCGAGGACCAGTTCGCGGAGGACTCGCCGGTCGCGACGGCGTCCGAGTGGGAGATCCTCGCCGGCACGCCAGGACCACGCCAGCTCAGCTGACGCTGGCGGGCTCGGCGGTCGACGCGGCGCTCGTGATCGAGACCCACGGGCTGACGAAGGTGTACCCCGGCGGCGTGCGAGCCGTGGACGGGCTCGACCTCGCCGTGCACCGGGGCGAGATCTTCGGGCTGCTCGGCCCGAACGGCGCCGGCAAGACGACCACGGCGGGCATGCTCACCACGCGGGTGCGCCCGACCAGCGGTACGGCCCTCGTGGGCGGCGTCGACGTGGTGGCCGAGCCGGCGGCGGCGAAGCGCCTGATCGGGGTCGTGACCCAGACGAACACGCTCGACCGGGCGCTGAGCGTGCGCGAGAACCTCTCCTTCCACGGCCGGTTCTTCGGGATGGACGCCCGCACGGCGCGGGCCGAGGCACCGGCTCCTCGCGCAGTTCCGCCTGGCCGACCGGGCCGACGCCGAGGTGCTCGCCCTCTCCGGCGGGATGGCGCAGCGGCTGATGGTCGCCCGGGCGGTGATGCACCGCCCCTCGATCCTGTTCCTCGACGAGCCGACGGCCGGGCTCGACCCGCAGAGCCGCATCGCCCTGTGGGAGGTGCTGCGCGAGCTCCACTCGGCGGGCCGTGCGCCGGACGACCCTCGAGGACGTGTTCATCGCCCTGACCGGGAAGGACCTGCGCGAGTGACCGCCACCTTCGCCGCCCTGCTGCTGCGAGACCTGACCGTGCTGCGCAAGAACCTGCGCGAGTTCCTCCCCCGCACGATCCTGCAACCGCTGCTGCTCGTCTTCGTCTTCACCTACGTCTTCCCGAAGATCGGCCAGGGCGTCGGCGGCACCGGCGAGGGCGCCGAGGTCTTCTCGACCCTGCTCGTCGCCGGTGTCGTCGCCACCTCGATCCTGTTCCAGGGCATCCAGGCCGTGGCTCTGCCGCTCGTGCAGGAGTTCGGCTTCACCCGCGAGATCGAGGACCGGGTGCTCGCCCCGCTGCCGGCGTCGATGGTGGCGGTCGAGAAGATCGTGGCCGGCGCCTTGCAGTGCCTGCTCGCCGGGATCATCGTCTTCCCCATCGCGGCCGTCCGTGCCCGCCACCGACGTGCGCCTCGACGTGCGCTGGCCGGTGCTGCTGACGCTGATCCCGCTCGCCTGCGTCATGGCCGGCGCCCTCGGGCTCATGTTCGGCACCATGTTCGAGCCCCGGAACGTGCCGATGCTCTTCGGCGTGGTCGTCATCCCGATCACGTTCCTCGGCTGCACCTACTACACGTGGCAGGCGCTCGAGGCGATCCGGTGGCTGCAGGTCGGGACGCTGGTCAACCCGCTCGTCTACATGTCCGAGGGCAGCCGGGCGGCGCTCACCGAGGTGCCGCACATGAGCCTGCTGGCGGTGTACCCGGCGATGCTGGCGTTCACGGTGCTGTTCTCGGTGGTCGGCGTGCGCGGCTTCCTGCGCCGCGTCCTCGACTGATCGTCGGAGCTCAGGCGGCCACGAGCGAACCCCGCGCCCGGCGCACCGCGCGGTGGATGCGGTGGATCATGCCGACGGGCTCGAGGAACATCAGCGGGCAGGCTCCGGGGACCACCTCGAGACCGAGCTCCTCGGCGAGGGCGATGGCCTCCTCGGTGGCCGCGCCGGCGCCGGCGCCCCGGAAGAGCCACACCCGGCGGATGGCGAGGTCGGCGCACTCGCGGACGACGCCGGCGGCGTGCTCGGCGCCGACCATGACGATGGCGACGTCGATCGGCTGGGGCACCTCGGCGAGCGTCGCGTACGAGGGCACGCGCTCGATCGGCTCAGCGCTCGGGTGCACGGCGACGACCCGGCGGTCGCGCGCACGCAGCTCGTGCACGATGGTGGCGCCGAAGTTGCCGGCGGTGGGGGAGGCACCCACCACGGCGAGGTGCCCTGCGGCGAGCATGGAGGTGGCGAGCGCCGGATCGACGGTGCGGCGGGGGTGGCGACGTGTCATCGGATGCTCCTGACGTGCAGGGAGCCCCGAGAGCCCGAGGCTCTGCACCTCGAACGTACGCATCGGCCACGGTGAGCGATAGAGGCCGAGGTCCCGACGATCCGAGGGGAGACTGGCCCACGGGATCCCGGGGTAGGAGCGACCTCCCCACCTTCCCGGAGGTCCCCATGGACATCACCCAGCTGATCCTGGACGACCACGAGCAGCAGCGCCGGCTGTTCGCCACCCTCGACGAGACCCCCCGCGACGACGCGGGCGCGCTCGGCGCCGTGTGGGAGCGCCTGGCCACGTTCCTCGAGGTGCACGCCAAGGCCGAGGAGGAGCTGTTCTACCCGCCGCTCCTCGAGCTCGGGCACGGTGCCACCGACGCCGACAGCGCCGAGGAGGAGACCGAGGACGCGATCGGCGATCACAACTCGATCCGTGAGGCCATCGCCGAGGCCGGCCGCCACGAGATCGGCAGCGACGCCTGGTGGGAGGCCGTCGAGTCGGCCCGCCGCGCGAACAGCACGCACATGGCCGAGGAGGAGCGCCAAGGTCTGGCCGACTTCCGACAGAACGCCGACGCCGACCTCCGCCACCAGCTCGGTGTGCGCTTCTCCGCCTTCCTGGCCGAGCACGCCGACGGTGTCGAGGCACGGGACCTCGATCCCGACGAGTACGTCGCCGAGCACGGCTGAGCGCCCGCTCCCGGACCGGTGACGGATCGGTCCGGGAGGTGCACACTCACGCCATGGGCGCGGGCGTCACCCACACGCTCGACACCGACTACCTCGTGGTCGGTGCCGGGGCCATGGGGTTGGCGTTCACCGACGCGCTCGTCGACCACGCCGACGTCCACGTGGCCCTCGTCGACCGGCGCCACGCCCCGGGCGGCCACTGGAACGACGCCTACCCGTTCGTGCAGCTGCACCAGGCGTCGGCCTTCTACGGCGTGGCGTCGACGGTGCTCGGGACCCGGGCCGTGCAGACCTCCGGGCCGGAGGCGGGACTGCAGGAGCGGGCCCGCCGGACGGAGGTCATGGCGTACTTCGACGACGTCCTGCACCGCCGTCTCGTCCGCTCGGGGAGGGTCACGTTCCTCGGGGGCTGCGAGCACCGCGCCGACGGCGAGGACCACCTCGTCACCTCGGCCGTGTCCGGAGAGACCACGCGCGTCCGGGCGCGCCGGCGGTTCGTCGACGCCACGTACCTCGCCCCGACGATCCCGGCCACCACACCGCCGCCCTTCGATCGTGACGACCGGGTCCGGGTGGTGCCCGTCCACGAGCTCGCCTCGCTGCCGGACGCGGCGGCGCGCTACGTGATCGTCGGGTCCGGCAAGACCGCCACCGATGCCATCGTGTGGCTGCTCGGGAACGGCGTGTCGGCCGAGCGGATCACCTGGGTGCGGCCTCGCGAGCCGTGGATGCTCGATCGCGCCGTCGTCCAACCCGACCCGGCGGTGGCACTCCGCCTCGCCGCCGACACCATGGCGGCGGCGGCCGGCGCGGCGTCGCTCGACGAGCTGTTCCTGCGCCTCGAGGCCGCCGGCGTCGTCATGCGGATCGACCCGGCCGTGACCCCGACGATGGCCAAGACCCCCACCCTCGGCGCCTGGGAGCTCGACCTGCTCCGGACGATCGAGGACGTGGTGCGGCTCGGTCACGTGCTTCGGGCAACGGAGCACGAGCTCGTCCTGGAGCGCGGCACGGTCGCGCTGGCGCCGGGCTCGGTGGTCGTGCACTGCGCGGCGTCCGGCCTGGCGTACCCGCCGCTGGTGCCCGTGTGGGGTGCGGACGCCATCCGGATCCAGACGGTCCGAGCCGGGTTCCCTTGCTTCGGCGCCGCGCTGATCGGGTTCATCGAAGCCACGCGGGACGACGATCGGGAGCGCAACCGGGTGTGTCCGGCGAACGCCCTGCCCGACGGCCGGGCCGACTGGGCGGCGATGCAGGTGCGGGGCACGTTGGCGGCCCGAACCTACGGCGCCGAACCGGACATCGCCGCCTGGGCGAACGCCTGCGCCCTCAACCCCGCACGCGTCGAGCCGTGGCAGCGGGAGCTGCCGACGGTGCGGGCCGAAGCCGCCCGCCTCGCCGACGTCGTCGAGCCGGGGCTCACGCGGATGGCCGAGCTGGCGGGGATGCCCTCGCCGGCGCCCGGCTGAGGGGCTCGGCCGGTCGGAGCTCGCCGCCGGCCGCCGTCAGGTGCTGTTCAGCGGCTCTTCGCGTGCCCGGAACCGACCGGTGATCGGGTGTCCACACCGCCCCCGTACGGTTCTTCCATGTCGACCTCGTTGCTCGATCGGCTCGGCCTCGGGAACGCTCGAGCGGTGGCCAACGCACAGCAGGAGGCGCTCCGCCCCCGCAGGGAGGAGCAGCTCGTCGCCGAGCTGGTCGCCGCGCTCTCTCGGCACGAGGAGCAGCGTGGGTCCCCGGCGACGGAGCGCCGGATCGACTCGGCGACGGCGGCCTGAGGTCGAGCTGCTGGAGCGGTGCGCCCCGGCGACGGACCTCCGATCCCGCTACCGGTCGCGAGCGCGCTCGTACTCGGGGAGCTCCAGGCGCGGCTGGTCATCGAGCGCCTCGGCCGGCGGCCAGTCCGCCGGCGGGTGCGCCGAGGTCCACGCTTGGGTGACCTGGCGCCAGATCGGCGCAGCGAGGGTGCCGCCGGTGGCCTCGGGCATCGCGACCCGGCCGTCGGGGTGCCCCACCCACACGGCGGTGGTGAGGTTGGTGGTCGAGCCGACGAACCAGGCGTCGGCAGCGTCCTGCGACGTGCCGGTCTTCCCGAACGCCTCGACCCCGTCGATGCGCGCGGCCTGGCCGGTGCCGGATGCGAGCGCGTCCTCGAGCATCGACCGGACGGTCGACGCGACGGCAGGGTCGATGACCTGCTGCGACTCCGTGCGACGCTCGTACAGGACCTCGCCGTCCCGGTCGACGATCCGTTGCACGAGGTGCGGGTCGGTGCTGGCCCCGCCCTTCGCCAGGACGGCGTAGGCGCTGGCCAGCTCCAGCGTCGTCACGCCGTGGGTCACGCCGCCGAGGGCCATCGAGGGGCCGCGCTGGTCGGACCTGCCGAGGGCGGCGTCGGTGTCGATGCCGACCCGTTCGGCGACATCGGCGACGGCACCGGCTCCGACCGCCACACCGAGCTGGGCGAAGGCGGTGTTGACGCTGCGGCGCAGCGCGGTGCGCAGGTCGACGGCACCGACGTCGCTGCCCTCGAAGTTGTCGACCCGCCACGGCTCCGGTCCGCCGTGGTCGAGCTCGATCGGGCCGTCGCCGACCAGCCGCTGGTCCGGATCGAGGCCGTGCTCGAGCGCGGCGATGGCGGTCAGCGGCTTGAACGTGCTCCCGGGCTGGCGGCGACCCTGGCGGGCCAGGTCGAACCCGCCCGCGGCACCGTGCCCGCTTCCGAGCGCTCGGATGGCACCGGTGGTGGGGTCGACCGCGGCGACGGCAGCGGTGGCACCGCCGTCGGGGAAGGTGGCATCGACGGCGGTGGTGACCCTCTGCTGGAGGGCGGGATCGAGCGTGGTCTCCACTCGGAGCCCGCCGGTGGTGAGCCGCTCGAGCCGGGCCTCGGGGGTCGGTCCGAGGGCGTCGAGCGTGCGCACCTCGGCCCGCACGGCGTCGAGGACCGGCGAGGAGCGAGGCCGCGGTGCCGCCGGCGCGACCAGCAGGGGCTCGGCGACGGCAGCCAGGGCCGCCTGGCGCGTGATGAGCCCCTCGTCGGCCGCGCGTTCGAGCACGGCGTCGCGCCGGCGCCGGGTGTGCTCGGGGTCCTGCCGAGGGTCGAGGGCGTTCGGGGCCTGGATGATCCCGGCCAGCACCGCCGCCTGCCCGACTGAGAGGTCCTGCGGGGCGACGGCGAAGTACTCCTGCGCCGCGGCGGCGATCCCGTGGGCGCCGTTGCCGAAGTACACCTGGTTCAGGTAGCGCTCGAGCAGCTGCCCCTTCGACAGCTCGTCCTCGAGGCGCACGGCGTAGAGCAGCTCCTCCACCTTCCGCCCGATCGAGTGCTCGTCGCCGGTGAAGTTCAGCTTCGCCAGCTGCTGGGTGATCGTGGATCCGCCCTGCTCCACCTCGCCGGCCCGCGCGTTGGTCACCGTGGCGCGGGCCAGGCCCTCGAGGTCGTAGCCCTCGTGCGCCGGGAACCGGTGGTCCTCGGCGGCGAGCACCGCGGCGGTGACGTGCTCGGGCAGGGCCTCGGCTTCGACCAGCTCCCGTCGCTCCTCCTCGACCACGCCGAGCGTGCTGCCCTCGCTGGCCACGACGACCGACGTCAGCGCCAGGTCGGGGAGCTCGGCGCGGACCTCGTCGCCGACCGTGAGGCGGGCGGCCGCGCTCAGGATCGGTTCCGACGCGGCCAGGGCGCCGACCACCAGCACGGCGATGACGAGGCCGGCGAGCGCGGCGCGGCGTCCCCATCGGCTGAGGGTCGGCGAGCGGCGCATCGCCCTCGCACCGCCACCGGCGGACGCCCACGCCCGACGCAGACCCCGACGCGCGACGATCTCGGTCGCCGCCGCCCACAGCGCGAGTCGCGTTCGGGTCGCCGCCAGCCACGTCGGGGCGGCGCGCACGGATCGCGTGCCGACGCCCGAGAGCTGGCGGGTCGACTCGACGGCGAGGCGCCGCGCCGCCGGCCAGAGCGTGCGGGTGAGGATCCGGAGCGCAGCGACGTCGGCGGCTCGCCCGAGGCGACCGATCGAGGTGACCGCGAGCAGCGCCGCACCCAGCCAGAAGACGACCCCGTCGGGCAGCGTCCGGGCGCGCTCGGGCTCGTGACGGTCCGCCGGCACGGAGGCGACGTACCCGGCGGCGGGGCTGGTCAGACCTGAGGTCGCGGACTCGCAGGTCGGGCCTTCGCCGAGGTCGGCGCCGACTGCCGCGACGCGCCGGGGACCCGGGACCGGACCACGATCCCACGCTGACCGAGCAGGCCGGGGGACCGGTGGACGTGCCGGTGCCGCTCCCGGAGGTGAGCCCGCGTCCGGCCCACTTCGATCTCGCTGAGGTCGCCTGCATGGGGGTGCGGCGGATCAGCCTCGGCGGCTCGCGGTACCGGTCGCAGGTGGAGCGCGCCGCGGCGCGCGTCCGGTCGCTGCTCGCCGGCCTGCCCTGACCCGGCGGGGCCGGCCTCACCCGGTCCAGCGGGTGTGGAACGACTCCGCGAGCAGCGTGCCGTCGCCGTCGGCGATCCGTCCGTGCTCGAGGGCGAGACCGCCGTGGCTGGCATCCGCGCGGAACGATCCCTCCAACCACTCGTGCTCGGCGAGCGGCGGCCGGGTCCGGTGCACGTGGACGGTGAGGTCGATGCTGACGCCGCCGGCGGGCGGGTCGAGCCGCGTGAACGGCGCCGGCGGGAACCAGTCGAGGATCATCGCCAACCACGGCGTGTCGATCGGCCGGGGCTCGAGCGGTCGCACGTGGCCGCCCACCCGGGCGTCGGCGCTGCGGCTGAAGGGGACGTGGGCGGGGTCGAGCCGCGCGGTGGCGTGGTCGAAGTGGGGGACGAGCCCCGCCTCGGCCGGTGGCTCGAGGGGGACGCACGCCTCGACGGGCGCGATGCCGCTCGGCTCGACCCGCTCCCAGGGCAGGCCCGGGCGGCGGTCGACGAGCGTGGCCCGGGCGGTGAGCACGGGACGGTCCTGCTGTTCGAGCACGACGTCGAGCGTGGTGAGCGAGCGCCCGCGGCGCACCGGCTCGACCCGGAGCACGGCCGGCCCGGGGCGGCCGGGTCGCACGAACGACGCGGTCACGGTGCGGACCGGACGACCGGGCTCGCCGTCCTCGGCGGCACGGACCGCCATGGCGAGCATCGAGCCGCCGTGGATGCCCGTGAGGGACGACCAGCTCTCGTCCAGGTCGGCGACGTAGGTCCCGGGGGAGCGGCGGTGGACGGCCGTGGTCCGGTCGAACCACGTGTCCGGCAGCGGCAGGGGGGCGACCGCGCTCATGCCGGCACCTCCCCGGCGGCCGCCACCGGGGCGGCAGGGACGGGCACGGCGACCAGCTCGGGTGCCGCCACCGGGACGCGGTCGTGGCGCAGGGCGACGAGCGCCGAGCCGACGGCCGCCGCCGCGCAGATCGCCCAGGCGATGCGGTAGCGGTCGTGGGCGTCGGCGAGCGATGCCGGCGTGCCGAGGACGGCGACGAGGACCGCGACGCCGAGTACGGCACCGACCTGGCGTGCCGTCTGGTTGATGGCGCCGCCGGCGGCGAAGCTCGCCGGGGCGAGCCCTGACACCGCCGCCGCCGAGAGCACCGGGAACGTCAGGGCGACGCCCAGGCCGGTCACGAGGGTCTGGGGGAGCCACCACCGGAGGTAGTCGGGGTCGAGCGGGACCATCGCCGCGCTCCACAGCTGCGCCGCCGCGAACACGAGCGGTCCGGCGACGAGGAGCGGTCGGAACCCGATCCGGCTGGCGAGCCGGCCGGTGCCCCGGGACAGGAGCGCCACGACGATGGGGCCCGGCGTGACCGCGAGTCCGGCGGCGAGCGTCGACCACCCCCACACCGACGTGAGGAACAGCACGTTGCCGAGCAGCATGGCGAAGAAGCCGATGGCGTAGAGCACGGTCCCGGCGTTGGCCAGCGCGATCGTGCGGTTCGAGAGGATCCCGAGGTCGACCGCCGGCGCCGGGTGGCTCCGGGCGCGGCGCACGGCGAGGGAGCCGAGCGCGAGCGCAGCCACCGCGGCGCCGGCGACGCCCGCGCTCGTCCACCCCCAGTCCGGGCCCTGCGTGATGGCCAGCGCGAGCGCTGCAACGGAGACGGACACCATGGCGATGCCGACGCCGTCCGGGGGCGGGCCACCGGTGCGGGACTCGGGCACCACCCGGGTGGTGGCGATCGCGGCCACCGCCAGCACGGGGAGGTTCACGAGGAACGCCCACCGCCACCCGCCGGCATCGACGAGCACCGCGCCGATGGACGGGCCGCAGGCCACCGCCAGCGCCGAGATCCCTCCCCAGGTGGCGACCGCCGTGGTGCGCAGGCGCTCGGGCGTGGCCGACAGCAGCAGGGCGAGCGACGACGGCATGAGCAGCGCCGCCCCCACGGCCTGCACCACCCGCCCGCCGATCAGCAGCGCCGGCGACGTGGCCGCGCCGCACAGCAGCGAGCCCAGGGTGAACACGCCCAGGCCGACGAGGAACGTGAGCCGGCGGCCGGACCGGTCGGCGATGCGGCCAGCGCCGAGCAGCAGGGCGCCGAACACGACCGAGTAGGCGGACAGCACCCACGACAGCGTCGCCGTGCTCGCGTCGGCGAACGACGCTTCGATGCTCGGGAAGGCGACGTTCACGATCGACAGGTCGAGGGCGACGACGAACGCGCCGGTGACGGTGACGGCGAACACCGGGAGCGGGATGGCGTCGCCGTCTCGAGGACTGGGTTGCGTCATGCAACGCACCATCGCACACAGGGTTGCTTCATGCAACCCTGAGTCGTACGCTCGGATCGTGCGCCGCAGCTCCTTCGCCGACGTGCACTGCCCGATCGCCCGGTCGCTGGAGGTCATCGGGGAGTGGTGGACGCCGATGATCCTGCGCGACGCCTTCTTCGGGGTCCGGCGCTTCGAGGATTTCGCCCGGCGGCTCGGCATCGCCCGCAACGTCCTCGCCGACCGCCTCGACACGCTGGTCGAGGCCGGGGTGCTCGAGAAGCGCCCGTACGACGAGGCCCGCGGCCGGTACGACTACGTGCTGACCGACAAGGGCCGGGCGCTCTGGCCGGTCTTCGCCGCGCTGCGGCAGTGGGGCGACGAGTGGCTGCTCGGGGAGGGCAACGAGCCGGTGCTGCTCGAGCACCGGGAGTGCGGGCACGTGATGCGGGTCGAGCCGACGTGCGGCCACTGCGGCGAGCACCTCGACGCCCGCAGCGTGCGCGCCGTGGCCGGCCCGTCGGCATCCCCCGACACGCCGCTCCCTCCACCGGGCGCCGCCGAGGTCGGCTGACGGTGGGGGCGGGCGTGTCCGGCGTGGCGCGAGCGGCGGGGGTGGTCGCCGCGCTCGCGCTCCTGGTCCGGGCGTGCGGATCGGATGGGGACGGCACGGACGCCGGACGACGTCGAGGCCGAGGCCGAGGAGTTCTACCGGGTGATCGAGGAGGACCGCCGCCTCACCTGCGGGGACGACTTCGACCTGGATCGCGACCCGGTGACCGCGGTGACGGTCGGCGGCGACGCGGGCCACCGGTTCGGCTACTGGCTGCGCGACGGTGCCGGGGAGGTGACCGAGGGGGTCGTGCTCCACGAGGCCACGGTCGGGTCGCGCCGGGGCGACGGGCGCCGGGGTCGGTACCGCAGCGCGACCGCACCCGATCCGAGCTCGTCGCGATCCACCAGCTCCAGCTCGAGCCGCTCCCGGAGCCCGGCGAGCAGCGTCGGGCCCTGCCCGGCCACGACGGGGTGCACGAGGAACTCGTACTCGTCGATCAACCCGAGGTCGGCCAGGGCGAGCGGGAGCGTCACGCCGCCCACCGCCAGGCCGGTGCCCGGCTGCTCCTTCAGCTGCTGCACCGCGTGCCCGAGCTCGCCCTGGACGAGGGTGGCGTTCCAGTCGACCCGGTCCAGGGTGCTCGACACCACGTACTTCTCCGCCTGATCGATGGTCTCGGCGAAGGGGATCATCCACTCGGCCATCCAGTCGGGCCAGTCGCCCGTGGCCGTCGGGCGCCAGGCCTCCTCCATCATCTGGTAGGTGACCCGGCCGAAGAGCAGCGCGTCGGCTCGCGCGAGGTTCATCGCGTGGAACCGGTGCAGCTCCTCGTCGGGGCTGATCGTCTCGTGGTGGACGCAGCCGTCGAGGGTGACGTTGATCGAGTAGCGGAGCGGTCTCATGCCGGAGCGTCCTCCTGCTCGCCGGCGTCGGCCTGCTCGAGCGTGGCGATGTCGATCTTGGTCATCTGCAGCATGGCCTCCATCGCCCGTTTGTTGACCTCGGTCGAGTAGCGGCCGCTCAGCTCCTCGAGGCGCTCGGGGGAGGAGAACGCCTCGTCGAGGGTGAACTGGGGGCCGGCGTTGAGGCCGATCACGGGCAAGCGTGCCGGGGAGCGCGATGGGCGGGCTCCTGGGACACCACAGCGCCGCCCCGGTCGCGCTACGTCGTCGGCGTCTCCGTGGGCCGCACGTCCGCGGCGCTGAAGTCCGCCGGGAGGACGAAGCCGTCGCTGCACCGCTCGACGACGTAGCTGCCCTCGTGCTCCCACCGCACCCGGAAGCCGTCCGCCCAGGTGCCATCGAAGCGGGTGCGCACGGCGACCGACTCGCCGGGTGTGAGTGGGAGCGGTGCGGGTCCGCCTGGAACCGGTGTCACGACGAGATGCCCCCTCGCGTCGACGACTATTGCGGCCACGTTACGAACGATGCTGTCGCCGGTCAAGGCGTAGGTCGCCGCTCCGGCCGGCTCAGCACGTTGGCGGACGACGTGATCGCCACGGTCATTGCTACGCCGAACCGAGTCGTGTTCGGCTCTACCTTTGGGTCGGTGCCAGACGTCAAGCCCCCGTACCTCGTGGACGCTGGCGGACGCCGAACGATCCGAGCTCTGACGCAGTACCAGCGGGACTCGGTCGTTCGGAAGCTCGACGGGCTCACCGAGGCCGAGGCCCGACGTGCGTTCGTCCCGAGTGGCCCGTCGCTGCTGTGGATCGTCAAGCACTTGACGAGGGCCGAGCTGTTGTGGGTGTGCCGGTGGCGATGTTCGCTAACGGAGCCCGCGCCGCCCTGGGGCGCGCACCGCTCGCCTGAGCGCCGCCCCGCCACCGCCGACCCGACCGGGCACCGCCGGGCGCCGGCCCGCCCCGTGACGGCTGCCGACCCCCCGAATCATGACTCGGGAAGGTTTGGGGTGCTCTCGCCGGTGAGGCGAGAGCAAAACCCCTGGTCAGCCATCAGCGCGCCCGAAGGGACTCGAACCCAACCTTCTGATCCGTAGAACCGAAAGCGGCTCTTTCTGCTGTCGACCGGGTGTCAGCGCTCCAGCTCGTCGGCCGTCGGCAGCGCCTCGAGGAGCTCAGGCAGGTCCCGGGTCACGGTTGCCCAGAGGACGTCGAGATCGATGTCGAAGTAGTGATGGATCAAGCGATCCCGCATGAGCGGCTGCTGACCATGGCACGGCAGGTGCTGAGCGCGAGTCGGGTCGCTGACCTGCTTCGCCGCTTCCCCAACGATCTCCAGAGCTTGGTCAGCCCCAGCCGGAGCAGCTCGTCATCGTCGAGCGATTCCCTGGTGCGTCCTGACGAGAACGTGATGGCCTTCTCCGCTGCCTCGCGCAGGTGACGGAGACGGACCAGATCGTCAGGCGGCGTCATGCAGGGTGAGCGCCTCGGCCGCGACTTGGTCCCGGAAGTGGCGACTCAGGTCGTGGAGAGTCCGGAGGTCGACCTCACGCCCGAGCATCTCGCCGAGCTCGAGCTCGAGCTGAGCGATGCTCAACAGACCGGGTGTGCGCTCAGGCTCGAACTCCACAAGCAGGTCGATGTCACTCTCCGGCCGGAGCGTCCCATGAAGCGCGGATCCGAAGAGCCGGAGAGTCCGGATGCCGTGCTCGGCGCAGAACGAGCGCAGCTGCTCGTCGTCGATGGCGACTCCTTTGGCCAACTCCATAGGTCGAGTCTCGCAGGTGGGCACGATCAGTAGAGGCTTCGTTCGCAACCGGGCCACTTGGCGGGCCCACCGCCGGTTCGGCGGGTTGGAACCCGTGCTGAGGGCCCGCCGCGGGTTTGATTGATCGTTTCACGCTGCGGTGATGGTGTAGTTCCATTCGCCGTGCCAGTCGTGGGCGGCGACGGGCAAGGCGTGGTAGGCGGCGTCGCTGATCTTCTCGCCCTTCGGGTACCAGTTGGGGTCGTAGGCGGCTTGGACGGTGAGGCCGGTCTGGGTGGTGGTGGCGGCGATGAGCTCGATGATGGTTCGGATGTCGGTCAGATCCCGGCCGCGCCAGTTCATGGAGATGAAGCTGAACAGGCGGTGCTCGATGCGGTTCCACTTCGAGGTGCCGGGCGGGTAATGGCACACCGTGATCTCGATACCGGTTTCGGCCGCGAGGGCGACAAGGTGCTTCTTCCAGGCCCGGACCCGGTAGCCGTTGGACCCGCCGGCATCGGCGGTGATCAGCAGCCGGGTCGCGTCGGGGAACCGGCTCACGCCGAGGGTGTTCCACCAGCGGCGGATCGCTTCCACCGCGAACTCGGCGGTATCGGCGCTGTCACCGATCGACACCCAGCCCTCGTCGTTGCCGACGTCGTAGATCCCATACGGGATGGCCTTGGCGAACTCGCCCAGTGCCCGGTCGGCGAAGTCGTGCACGTTGGTCCGGTCGGGTTCACCGGCGGGTTGCCACTCGCGGCCGCCGTTGGCGTAGTTGCCGATCAGCTCCTTCTTCTTGGTGTCCACGCTGATCACGGGCTCGCCGCTGGCGAGCCTCGTTTGGTTCTCAATCGGTTCTCACTCGGAACCGCTCAGCGGGCGACTCGAGGTGCCCAGCACGAAGGCCGCCGACGGTCGTGTGCGACGGCGAGGACGCGGACTCTGTCGTCGAGCACGATGTAGCCGACGTGGTACGGGAAGCGAGAAACCGGCGCGCCGCACCTCGAGGTCCGCTGGGACATCATCGACGGGAGCGCCGGAGTGTGGCCACGAGGCCAGCGTGTCCAGCGTTTCGCTCACCACGTCCAAGAACTCGTCGCCGAGACCGGCGCGCTGTTCGTCGTACCAGATGGCCGCGTCGTCGAGTTCGGCGGAGGCCTCCGCCGAAAACTGGATCGGGAGCGTCACCGAGCGAGCTTGTTACGGATCCGATCGCGGACCTCAGACCACGGTTCACCGGGTTCCTCGCCCGAGATGGCACGCCGTGCACGACGCTCGAGTTCCTCAGCCCACTCCCGCCGGATGTCGTCGGGGTCGTCCTGCACGGGCTCGTCGAGACTCGCCAGCAGCTGTGCGGCGACCTCGGCGCGCCGGTCGACCGGCAGGGCGAGGGCCTCGCGAAGAACGCTGTCGGAGTCGATCGACATCGAAGTCATCGTATCGCTGTCGACGCTTCGCAGAGATGCGCTGCGAACGGTCTCCCGTCAGCGCGGCCGTGTCGCGTTGACTGTCCGCTCCCAGGCGACTTGCCGGATCGCGCTCACTCTGGAAACCGGGCGTCGCTTCGGTTCGGGAAACAACAACACGTGCGTGCCCCCACAAGACCGGCAACGCCCTCGCCGCGGCCGCAGCGCAAGCCTGAAGAACCATCACCACCACGGACAACTCAACGAGCACCACCACGTACTCACCGACGCTGTCGCAACCAGACCCCTACATCCTCAACGAAC
>Ga0208490_100176_pt1 | contig 51327 bp, 49 predicted proteins | sample SubbioAug_CSWold_FD_184818 | JGI IMG/M metagenome (GOLD analysis project Ga0208490, IMG submission 184818) | Serpentinite rock and fluid subsurface biosphere microbial communities from McLaughlin Reserve, California, USA - CR11Aug_CSWold (SPAdes) | ecosystem: Environmental > Terrestrial > Deep...
CGAGCTGTTCCACGCCCTGCTGTACTCCATGCCGGGCAGCCCGATCATGTACTACGGCGACGAGATCGGGATGGGCGACAACATCTACCTCGGCGACCGTGACGGCGTGCGCACCCCGATGCAGTGGACGCCCGACCGCAACGCCGGCTTCTCCCGCTGCGACCCGGCGAAGCTCTACCTCCCGGCGATCATGGATCCCGTCTACGGCTACTCGGCGGTCAACGTCGAGGCCCAGCAGCACGACAAGTCGTCGTTCCTCCACTGGGTCAAGCGCATGCTGGAGATCCGCCGGGAGTTCCCGGTGTTCGGCACCGGCACCTTCGAGGTCCTCCACGCCGAGAACCCCTCGGTGCTCGCCTACCTGCGCTGCAGCAAGCAGCCCGATGACGACACCCGGGTCCTGTGCGTGCACAACCTGTCGCGCTTCCCGCAGCCCTGCGAGCTCATGCTCGGCGCCCACGCCGGCCGCACGCCGATCGAGCTCACCGGGCGCATCCCGTTCCCCACGGTCGGCGAGCTCCCGTACTTCATCACCCTCCCGCCCTACGGCTTCTACTGGTTCACCCTCGTGGACCCGGAGGACGACCGCATCGGTGAGGGCCTCGACGGAAGAGCCGAGCCGTGATCCGCCTCGACCAGATCCTCCCCCTCCTCGCCGACCACCTGGCCGGCCAGCGGTGGTACGACCACGACGGCCCGCCGGCGCGGGTGAGCGCGGCCGACAGCGAGCGCTGGCTCGACGGCGACCCCACGCTGTGGTGGCTGCTCGTCGACGCGCACGACGGCGACCGGCACCTCGGTCGCTACCAGCTCGTGCTCGGGTGCCGGCCCGCCGGGCAGGAGCACGCGTTCCTCCGGGGCAAGACCACCGAGCTCCTCGGCGTGGTCGACGGCGACGACGGTCCGGTCTCGGTGTACGACGCCTTCATCGACCCGCCGCTCGCCCTCGAGGTGCTCTCGCGCATCGCGCCCGACGTCGAGGCGCGCTCCGTCCGCCCGCTGGCGGTCGAGCAGTCGAACACGTCGGTCGTCTACGACGAGCAGGTCATCATCAAGCTGTTCCGCCGGATCCACGCCGGTGAGAACCCCGACGTCGACGCCGTCTCCCGGCTGGCCGAGCAGGGGTTCACCCACGTCCCGGAGCAGTACGGCGTGCTGGCGAAGCCCGATCCCGTCGCCGGCGCCGTCCAGCACCTCGCCGTCGCCCGCCAGTTCCTCACCGGGGCGAGCGACGGGTGGCACCTCGCCCTGGCCTCGCTGCGCGTGATCATCGCCGACCACCTCGAGAGCGCGGCGAGCGGGGGCGACTTCGGTCCCGACGCCGAACGCCTCGGCGCCATCACCGGTGAGCTGCACCGGAGCCTGGCCGACGCCTTCGGCGCCGGCGACGCCCACGTCGATGCCTGGGTCGCCGGGTTCCGCGCCCAGCTCGATCGCGTGCGGCAGCACGTGCCCGCCGATCGGATCTCGGCCCGCTACGACGAGGTCGCCCGCCTGCGCACACCCGGGCCGGCCCTGCGCATCCACGGCGACCTGCACCTCGGCCAGGTCCTGCGCGCCGACACCGGCTGGTACGTCATCGACTTCGAGGGCGAGCCGGCCCGCCCCCTCGCCGAGCGGCTGGCGCCGTCGTCGCCGCTGCGCGACGTCGCCGGCATGCTCCGCTCGTTCCACTACGCCGCCCAGGTCGTCCACCACGAGCGGGGCGAGGATCCCGACGCCGCCGAGCTCGCAGCCGACTGGGAGGAGCGCGCCCGCGCCCGCTTCCTCGAGGGCTACTTCGGGGTCGAGGGCATCGACCGCGTGCTCCCCGACGAGCAGAGCGCCGCGCTCCTGCTGCAGGCCTTCGAGCTGGACAAGGCCGTGTACGAGGTGGGCTACGAGACCGCCTACCGCCCCACCTGGGTGGGGATCCCCCTCGGCGCGATCCGGAGGTTGCTGCCATGAACGTCGACGCCGACCTGCAACGACTCGTGGCGGGGTTCCACCACGACCCCCACTCGGTCCTCGGCTTCCGCGACGGCCCCGACGGCATGGTCATCCGGGTCCGCCGGCCCGAGGCGACGGCGGTGTCGATCGAGGTCGACGGCCAGCGCTGCGAGGGCCGCCACCTGGTGGGCGGCGTGTTCGAGATCCCCGTGCCCCGCGCGCCCCGCCCCGCCGATCCGGTGCACGTCCGCTACGAGCGCTTCGACGTGGACGTGGTGGACCCGTACCGCTTCTGGCCCACCCTCGGCGAGGTCGACCTGCACCTCCTCGGCGAGGGCCGCCACGAGCGGCTGTGGGCCGCGCTCGGCTCGCGCCTGCTCGTCCACGACGGCGTGGAAGGCATCGCCTTCGCCGTGTGGGCGCCGGCCGCGCAGGCCGTGCGGGTCGTGGGCGACTGGAACTCCTGGGACGGCCGCCTCCACCCGATGCGCGCGCTCGGTGCGTCCGGCGTGTGGGAGCTCTTCGTGCCCGAGGCCCAGATCGGCCACCGCTACCGCTACGAGATCGTCGGCGCCGACGGCCACCTGCGCCTGAAGTCCGACCCGCTCGCGCAGCAGACCGAGATGCCGCCGGCCAACGCCAGCGTCATCACCCGCTCGAGCTACACGTGGTCCGACGACGACTGGATGGCGGCGCGGCGCGAGTCGAACCCGGTCGACGACCGGCTCTCCATCTACGAGGTGCACGCCGGCTCGTGGCGCACGGTGCCCGAGGAGGGCAACCGGCCCCTGCGCTGGGACGAGCTCGCCGAGCAGCTGGCCGACCACGTGCTCGAGCTCGGCTTCACCCACATCGAGCTGCTGCCGGTGGCCGAGCACCCGTACGCCCCCAGCTGGGGCTACCAGGTCTCGGGCTACTTCGCGCCCACGTCGCGCTTCGGCTCGCCCGACGAGTTCCGGGCCTTCGTCGACCACCTGCACCAGCGGGGCGTCGGGGTCATCGTCGACTGGGTGCCCGCGCACTTCCCCAAGGACGACTGGTCCCTCGGCCGCTTCGACGGCACCGCCCTCTACGAGCACGCCGACCCCCGCCAGGGCGAGCACCCCGACTGGGGCACGTACGTCTTCAACTTCGGCCGCAACGAGGTGCGCAACTTCCTCGTCGCCAACGCCCTGTACTGGCTGGAGGAGTTCCACGTCGACGGCCTCCGCGTCGACGCCGTGGCCTCCATGCTCTACCTCGACTACTCGCGCAAGGACGGCGAGTGGGTCCCGAACGAGCACGGCGGGCGCGAGAACCTGGAGGCCATCGCCTTCCTGCAGGAGACGAACACCATCGTGCACGGCCGGTTCCCCGGCGTGCGGATGATCGCCGAGGAGTCCACGGCCTGGGGCGGCGTCAGCCGGCCCGTGGACCTCGGCGGCCTCGGGTTCGGGCAGAAGTGGAACATGGGCTGGATGCACGACACGCTCGAGTACTTCAAGACCGACCCCGTGTACCGCTCGCACCACCACGGCCAGCTGACGTTCGGCTTCGTGTACGCCTGGAGCGAGAACTTCGTCCTCCCGCTGAGCCACGACGAGGTCGTCCACGGGAAGGGCTCCCTGCTCGGGAAGATGCCGGGCGACGACTGGCAGCAGTTCGCGAACCTCCGCGCCCTCTACGGGTGGATGTGGGCGCACCCCGGCAAGCAGCTGCTGTTCATGGGCAGCGAGTTCGCGCAGGGCCAGGAGTGGTCCGAGTCGCGCAGCCTCGACTGGCACCTGCTCGACCTGCCCCAGCACGCCGGCGTCCAGCAGCTGGTCGCCGCCCTGAACCACGTGCACGCCGCGCTGCCGGCGATGTGGCAGCGCGACACCGAGCCGGCCGGCTTCGACTGGCTCGACGCCGCCGACGCCGACCAGTCGGTGCTCGCCTTCCAGCGCAACGGCCACGGCGATGCCGCCCCCGTGGTCTGCATCGCCAACTTCACCCCCGTCCCCCGCCACGGGTACCGGGTCGGCCTGCCACGACCCGGTGCCTGGCGGGAGGTCCTCAACACCGACGACGAGAAGTTCGGCGGCTCCGGGGTGGTCAACGGCACCCTCCGCAGCGAGGACGTCCCCTGGCAGGGCCGGGAGTGCTCGGCGGTCGTGACCCTGCCTCCGCTGGCGATGGTGTGGTTCGCGCCCGACGCGATCGAGGGTTGACGCCGGCGTCCCGGGAGGCGCACGATCGGAGCAGACACCTCGAACGATCGAAGGACGGTCGACCCGAGGGGGACTGCCAGCGGCTCCGCCCGCCCATGACAGCGCTGCGGCGCTGTGGCCACCGAAGCCCGGCCGAGCAGACCTCCCAGGGCGATCGATCCGATGCACGGGCCCCCGCGAGGGGGCCCGTGCCGCGTCCCGGTACCGTCGTCCTGGTGACCACGGACGTGCAGACCTGCTACCGGCACGCGGACCGGCGGGCCGGGGTGCGCTGCCAGCGCTGCGAGCGGCCGATCTGCCCGGCGTGCATGCACCAGGCGTCGGTCGGCTTCCACTGCCCCGAGTGCGTGCGCGGCGCCGGCCAGCAGGTGCACACCATGCGCACGCTGCGATCGTCGTCCAACCCGGTCGTCACCACCGCGCTCGTCGCCCTGAACGTGGCGATCTACGTCGTCTCCAGCATCGGCGCCGGCCTCATCGAGCCCTCCTTCCGCGTCCAGCTCGACTGGGCCGTCATCGGCCGGGGGCTCACGGAGGCCGGCCTCATCGGCGTCGGCGAGGGGGAGTGGTACCGCCTCGTCACCGGCGGGTTCCTCCACGGCAGCCTGCTGCACCTCGCCTTCAACATGTATGTGCTGTGGATCCTCGGCAAGCAGCTCGAGCCGGCGCTGGGCCGCGTCGGGTTCGCCGCCGTCTACTTCGCCTCGATGCTCGCCGGCTCGCTCGGCGTGATGGTCATCGAGCCCGACGCGCTCACCGTCGGCGCCTCGGGAGCCGTCTTCGGCCTGTTCGGCTACGCCCTCGTCGCCCAGTACGTGCGTGGGATCAACCCGATGCAGAGCGGGCTGGGGATGATCGTGCTCATCAACCTGGCGTTCACGTTCCTGGTGCCGGGCATCAGCATCGGCGGGCACGTCGGCGGCCTGCTCGGGGGCGCCGTCGCCGGCCTGCTCCACGACATCGTGCGGCGCCGGGTCGGCGCGCCGGCGTCGGTGGGCATCACCCTGGTGGCGGTGCTCGGCGTGGCCTGCGCGATGGCCGCCGTGGTCGTCGCCGGCTGACCCGGCGCGGAGCCGCGCCGACAGCAGGCACCGCTCGCCAGATGTGTGGAACCCCAGCTGGCTCGCGGATCCGCGCGCTCGCCGGGCGCGGCCTCTAGGAGGACCCCACGGGGTCCAGCAGCCGGGCCAGGCCGAGCTCGAAGAGCTCCTCCACCCGGTCGGGCGCCGGGCTCATGCCGGTCAGCTCGGTCATCACGTAGCCGTGGATGCCGGCGTTGAGGTGGTACGCCTCGTCGAAGGCCTCGTCCGGCGACAGGCCCGGGTTCGCCGCCTGCACGTGGGCGACGAGCCGGAGGAACGACTCGTAGCCGCGGGCGAGGGCATCGGCGCCTGGGCGCACGTCGGGCACCGCTCGCCCGAACATGACCAGGAAGTGGGTGCGGTTGGCCAGTGCCCACCGCCGGTAGGTCGCGCCGACCCGCGCCGTGTCGCCGGTGGCGTAGGCAGGCGCCAGGGCGGCGTCGAAGGACTCGAAGCCCTCGACGAAGATCGCGTCCACCAGCCCGGCCTTCCCGCCGAACCAGGTGTACACGCCCGTGGTCGAGCAGCCCGCCTCCCGGGCGATGCGCCGCACCGTGAACCCGCCCTCACCGTCGCGGGCGAGCACGCCGAGCGCGGCGTCGAGGATCTGCCGGCGCTGGTCGGGGGTTGACACGGTCGCAGTCACGTAACAATGTTACACCAACAACGTTGTTCCGGCGCTCAGGAGCCCCCATGTCCAACCGTTACCTCTCCGGGAACTACGGGCCGGTCGCCGAGGAGGTGACGGCCTTCGACCTCCCCGTCGCGGGGGCGCTGCCCGAGGAGCTCGCCGGCCGCTACCTGCGCAACGGCCCGAACCCGTTCGGCGACGTCGACCCGGCCACCCACCACTGGTTCGTCGGCGACGGCATGGTGCACGGCCTCCGGCTGCGCGACGGGCGGGCCGAGTGGTACCGCAACCGCTACGTCGGCTCGGCGGCGCTCGCCGAGGCCCGGGCCGAGGCGGACATCCCCGGTCCGAACTGGAACGACGCCCCGCGTGGCCCGAACACCACCGTCGGTGGCTTCGCCGGCACCACGTGGGCGATGGTCGAGGCGGGCAGCTGCCCGGTCGAGCTCACCTACGAGCTGGAGACGGTGGGCCGCAACGACTTCTTCGGGACCCTGCCCGGTGCCTTCAGCGCCCACCCCAAGCTCGACCCCGACACCGGCGAGCTGCACGCCATGGCCTACGCGCCGGCGCAGTGGATGGACCACGTGCAGTACGTGGTGGTGGCACCCGACGGGAAGGTGCGGCGCACCGTCGACATCCCCCTCGGCATGACGATGCTCCACGACATGTCGCTGACCGAGCGCTACGCCGTCGTCTACGACCAGCCCTGCACGGTCGACATCGACCTGGCCTTCGCCGGCGACCCGTTCCCCATGCGGTGGAACCCGGAGTACGGAAACCGGCTCGGCCTGCTGCCCCGGGAGGGGACCGCCGACGACATCGCGTGGATCGACGTCCCCCTCGGCTACGTGTTCCACCCGATGAACGCCCACGACGCCGCCGACGGGCAGGTGGTGATCGACCTGTGCCGGTACGAGCGCATGTTCGACCAGGACGTGCTCGGGCCCTTCGGCGACGGCATGGCCCGCCTCGAGCGCTGGACCCTCGACCCCGCGCGCCGCACCGTGTCGATCGACGTGGTCGACGAGCGGGCCAACGAGTTCCCCCGCCACCGGGGCTCGCTCACCGGGAAGCCGTACCGCTACGGGTACTGCACGGAGCCGAGCGCCGAGGAGGGCGTGGGCTGGCCGACGGTGAAGCACGATCTGCACACCGGCGAGCGGGTGGCGTACGACCACGGGCCGGGCCGCGCCGCCGGCGAGCCGGTGTTCGTCGGCCGGGAGGGGGCGACGGCCGAGGACGACGGTTGGCTGCTCACGTTCGTGCACGACCAGGGGGCCGGCACGACCGACTTCGTGGTCCTGGACGCCGCCGACCTGTCCCGGGGGCCGGTGGCGAGCGTCGCGCTGCCCCAGCGGGTCCCGTTCGGCTTCCACGGCAACTGGGTCAGCGACCGGGCGGTGCCGCCGACCTGAGGCTTCTGCCAGGATCTCGCCCGTGACCGATCACTTCCGCGAAGCATGGGACGAGCTGACGGGGCCGGGTGGCGCGTTCGAGATCACCACCGTCGACGTGCGGGGCATCCCCACCCGGGTGTTCACGTCGGCTCCGCCCGACATGCGCGTGCTCTGGGAGCTCTCCGCCGGGCACGGGGACAAGGACTACGTCGTCTACGAGGACGAGCGGTACACCTACGCCGACATCCATGCCCAGGTGCGCTCGCTCGCCCACCTGCTGCGCGACACCCACGGGGTGCGCGAGGGCGACCGGGTGGCCATCGCCATGCGCAACTACCCCGAGTGGGTCGTCGCCTACTGGGCCACCCTCGCGCTCGGCGCCGCCGCCGTGGGGATGAACGCGTGGTGGACCGGACCCGAGATGGAGTACGGCCTCACCGACTCGACGCCGAAGGTCCTGATCTGCGACGGCGAGCGCCTCGAGCGCGTGCTCCCGCACCTCGACGGCCTCCGGGCCGAGCGATCGCTGCCGCTCGTCGTCGTCCGCCACGAGGGCGACCTGCCCGACGACGCCGTGCGCTGGACCGACGTCGTCGACGCGGCCTCCGCGCCCGACGCGCTGCCCGAGGCGACCATCGACCCCGACGACGACGCCTGCATCTTCTACACGTCGGGCACCACGGGCTTCCCGAAGGGTGCGCAGCTCACCCACCGGGGATGCGTGCACAACATCATGCACCTGATCTTCATGACCTCGCTGGCGCCGCTCGTGGCCCAGCGCTCGGGCGTCGCGCCGGCAGATGCCCCGCCGGCGCCGGCACAGATGGTGTTCCTGGCGCCCACGCCGCTGTTCCACGTCACGGCCTGCAACTGCGTGCTGCACCCGTGCACGCTGGCCGGCGGGCGCATCGTGTTCACCTACAAGTGGGACGCCGGTCGGGCGCTGGAGCTGATCGAGCGCGAGGGCGTCACCAGCTTCTCGGGTGTCCCCACCATGAGCCGCGAGCTGCTCATGCACCCGGACTGGGCCACCCGCGACACCTCGAGCCTGCAGGGCATGGGTGGTGGCGGGGCGCCGCTGCCGCCCGACCTGGTCGAGAAGATCGATCGCTCCCTCGAGAAGGGGGCGCCGTCCACCGGCTACGGCCTCACCGAGACCACCGGCATCGTCACCGCCAACACCGGCGCCGCCTACCTGGCCAAGGCATCCTCGTGCGGACCGGTCGTGCCCACGCTGGAGGCGAAGCTCGTCGACGAGGCCGGCGACGAGCTCCCACCCGGCCCCGACGTGGTCGGCGAGCTGTGCGTGCGCGGGTCGGTGGTGATCAAGGGCTACCTGAACCGCCCGGAGGCCACGGCGGAGGCCATCCGCGACGGCTGGTTCCACACCGGCGACATCGCCCGCATCGACGAGGACGGCTTCGTGTTCATCGTCGACCGGGCCAAGGACATGGTCCTTCGCGGCGGCGAGAACGTCTACTGCTCCGAGGTCGAGGCGGCCATCTACGAGCACGACGACGTCGCCGAGGTCGCGGTGTTCGGGGTGCCCGACGAGCGCCTCGGCGAGGCGGTCGGCGCGGCGGTGGTGCTGCGGGAGGGGGCCGACCTCGACGAGGACGCCCTCCGGGCGTTCGTCGGCGAGCGCCTGGCGAGGTTCAAGGTCCCGGAGCACGTGTGGTTCCGCACCGAGCCCCTGCCCCGCAACGCCAACGGCAAGTTCGTCAAGCGCGACCTGCGCCAGGAGTACGTCGGCGCCGACGCCTGACGCCGGCGATCTCAGCGGAGCGTGGCGGCGGCGGCCTCGAGGAGGAGGCCGGTGGCGACGAGCAGCTCCTCGCCGCCGTGCGGGGCGACGAGCTGGACCGCCGCCGGGAAGCGGCCACCCGCGGGCACCGGCAGGACCAGGGCCGGGACGCCGGCGAGGTTGAGCGCGACGTTGGGGCGGCGGGTGTCGAGCCGCAGCGGGTCGTCGAGCGGGGACGGCTCGTCCATGATCCCGGCCGTGACCAGCACGGGGGTGCGGGCGAAGGCGGCGGCGAGCTCCTGCCGCCAGGGGTCGCCGGCTCCGAGGGCGGCGGCGAGGTCCTCGTCCATGATCGCCAGCCCCGTCGTGAAGCGCGCCCTCACCTCCTCGCCCAGCTCGTCCCAGTGGTCTCGGACCAGGTCGGCGTGCACCCGGGTCGCCTCGCCGAAGAGCACCGTCGCCCCCGCCTCGGTGGCGACGTCCCAGCCGGGCAGGTCGACCACGTCCGCCGACAGCCCCGAGGCGGCGAGCAGCCGGTCGATCGCCTCCTCGACCCAGGGAGCTGCGCCGAGCCGCACCCGACCGAGCCGGGTCGCCGGCGCCGGCAGCGCCCCGAACGTGGGGTCGAGCAGCCGCATGCCCAGCTCGACCCCCGCCACGGTCGTGGCCATCGGGCCGACGGTGTCGAGGTCGGGCGCCAGCGGCTGGACGCCCTCGGCGGAGATGCGACCGAAGGTGGTCTTCAGTCCCACGACGCCGCAGCAGGCCGCCGGCGTGCGGACCGAGCCGCCCGTGTCGGTGCCGACCGCGACGTCGGCCTCGCCGGCGGCCACCGCGACGGCCGATCCCGACGACGACCCGCCGGGGATGCGGTCCGGATCGATCGGGTTCGCGGGCGTCCCGGTCCACGGGTTGACGCCGGTGCCGCCGAAGGCGAGCTCGTGGAGGTTCACCTTGCCGACGATGCGGGCGCCGGCGGCGCGCGCCGTGGCCACGCATGCGGCGTCGGCGGCGGCCGCCTCGGCCCGGGCCGCGACGGGCTGGCAGGCACACGTGGTCGGGGTGCCGGCGACGTCGACGAGGTCCTTGACCGCCAGCCGCGGCCCGTCGCCCGGCGGGGGCTCGAGGCGCAGCAGGAAGGTGGTCACCCGTGCTCGACGAGGGCCCTGAGCCGGCGCAGGTTCCCCTTCCAGACCAGCCGCAGGACCTGGCCTCCGACGAGCCCGCCGACCGGCCCGCCCATCCACCACGGGAAGGCCAGCCGCTCGCTCCACTCGAAGCGCGTGGCCCGCCGGCGACGGAAGCGCCCCCCGGCGGGGGAGAGGCTGAAGACGCCCTCGCCCGTGACCAGGCCGACGTGGCGCACCCCCATCGCCCGGCGCGGCTCCCAGCGGGTGATCTCCATGCGGTCGGTCAGCCGCAGCGGGCCGACGCGCGTCTCGCAGTCGAAGGTCGTGCCGACGCCGCTCGTGCGCTCCGACGTGAAGCGGATGGCCTCCGCGTCGGCCATCCACTCGACGTGGGAGCCGACGTCCTCGACCGCCGCCCACACCTCCTCGGGGGATGCGTCGATGACCGTCGAGACGGTGATGCGCGCCACCGCCGCACGGTAGGCCCGGGCCGGGTCCCCGTTCCTGTCACCCCCCACCCGGATACTGGGTGCATGACCTTGCTCCTCGCCGTGCTCGCCGCCGTGGTCGCGGCGGTGGTCGCCAGCGTCGTGGCCGCCCGCCTCACCGCCGGCCACGCGGCCCGCGCCGCCACGACCGAGGCTGCCTCCCAGCTCGCCCACCAGCTCAGCGCCGGCAGCCGCGAGCTCGACGTGCGCTCCAGCACCTTCGAACAGCAGGTGCGCGGTGTCCACGAGGCCCTCGGGCACCTCGGCGGCGTGGTCCGCCAGCTCCAGGTGGAGCGGGCCGAGCAGACCGGGTCGCTGGTCGCCCAGCTCGAGCAGGTGAGCCGCACGCAGCAGTCGCTGGCCGAGCACACCGCCCAGCTGCGCCAGGCGCTGGCCAGCCCGAAGCAGCGGGGCCAGTGGGGCGAGCGCATGGCCGAGGACGTGCTGCGCGCCGCCGGCTTCCGCGAGGGCGTGAGCTACCGGCGCCAGTCGGCCATCGACGGCGGCACCATCCCCGACTTCCGGTTCCTGCTCCCTCAGGACCTCGAGCTGCGCATGGACGTGAAGTTCCCGGTCGACAACTACCTGCGCGTCCTCGAGGCCGAGGACGACGAGGTCCGGAACCGCCACACCAAGGCCTTCGTCGCCGACGTGCGCACGCACGTCCGCGGCCTGGCGGGCCGTGGCTACGTCGATCCGTGCGACACCGTCGACTGCGTCCTGCTGTTCATCCCCAACGAGGCCGTCTACGCGTTCCTGCACGAGAGCGACCCCGGGGTGGTCGACGTCGCCCTCGGGCACGGCGTGGTGCTGTGCTCGCCCAGCACGCTCTTCGCCGTGCTCGCGGTGGTCCGCCGCTCGGTCGAGCAGTTCCAGCTCGAGCGGCGAAGCGACGAGATCCTGCGGGGCCTGGCCGGCATCACGGCCGAGTGGGACAAGCTCACCGACGGGCTCGACAAGGTCGCCCGGCAGCTCGACACGGTGCACCGGACCTTCCACGACGACCTCAACGGCACCCGGCGGCGGGTGTTCCAGCGCCGCCTCGATGACATCGGCTCCCTCCCGCAGGTCGAGCCGCCGGGCGACGGGGCGAGCCCGGGCGATGTGCTGGCCGCGCAGAAGGCTGCCGGCGACGTCCGCCCGCTCGCGGGTTGAGCCGAGCCGAACGCGAGGCGGTCCGCGGGTGGAGGCGATGGCTTCGCCCGAGTCCTGAGATGTTCTAGAAACGGTGCACCCCCGGGGAACCGACCCCGACGACCGAACCCTCGACCCCAGGAGCGGTGTGCATGTCCGACTACGAGATCCCGAAGCCGGAGCCGAAGGAGATCGACTCCGTCAAGTGGCTCGAGTGGAAGGACGTGATGGAGCGGGCGACGCTGCGGGGCCACCCCTACAACGACGAGCGCTGCGACAACTGCCTGTACTACCTGGACCCGGACGAGGAGATCTCCTACTGCTGGCACCAGACCTTGCGCATCCTCGTGGGCGGAGACTGGTGGTGCCAGTGGTGGGAGCCGATCGAGGAGGACTGATGTCCGACGAGCTGCCTGACGACGTTCCCGAGGCCGACGCGCTGGAGCAGCGCCGGGAGGTCGCGCCCGAACCGGGCGCGACCCCCCTCGACATCGGCTCCGAGGTGCCCGAGGCCGACGCCCTCGACCAGGCGCGCGAGGTGCCCTGGGACGAGGACGACCTCAGCGGCTGACCAGGTCCCGCACCTTGTCGACCACGGCCGCCCACGGCCCGGCCACGAGCTGGGCCGTGGCCGTGCCGGGCACCAGGGGGTGGGGGTGCGTGGGCACGAGCTTCTTCGCCTCCTCCACCACGGTGCCGAGCTTCTCGAGCATCCCGGTGTCGACGCCGGCGCGCAGCTGGGGGAAGACCTCGCCCTCCTCCTCCTCGACGTGGTGGCGGATGGCGGCGATGAGCTGCTGCATGGTCTCGACGTGCCCGGCCGAGCCGGCCTCCTGCTTCTCGAGGTCGGCGAGCAGGCGCTTGGCCTCCTGGTGCTCCTCGATCGCCTCGTCGGCGAGCCGGCTCCCGTCGTCGAGCTTCGCCCGGATCAGCGGGTAGACGAACTGCTCCTCGACGGCAGCGTGCACCGACAGGTCGTGGACGATCTGCTTCGTGAGCTCGTCGAGGGATTCCGGCTTCTCGGCGAGGTTGACGCGCCGGAACAGCTCGTCGACCTCGGCGTGGTCCTGGGTGAGCAGGTCGATGACGTGCATGGGAGTGGCTCCTGGGATGGCTTCGGGGGACCGGAGATCCGTTCCCGGCCCCGGCCCCGCCCATGTCCCGTCGCCCGGTCGATCACCGATCGGTAGAGGACCTCGGACCCTGGCCGCCGGCCAGGCCGGCGCCCACCATGGGACCAGGACGGGACGTCTCGCGGGAGGAGCCATGCCGGAGCTGCTCGACATCCAGGACTGGACCGGGGGCGAGCGGGCGCGCGTGCTCGTCGAGGCGGCCGAGTGGGGCGATCGCACGATGATCGCCGCCGTGCTGCAGGGGGCCGGCTACGCCACCGTGGGCTGCGCCGGGCCCGAGGGCACGGGGCATCGGTGCTTGCTCGCGACCGGGGCCGGCTGCACCGCCGCCCTCGAGGCGGACGTCGTCGTCCACGCCCTGCGCACCACCGACCCCCGCAACCTCGAGGCCCTGCGGGCGCTGCGGCGGGAGCGACCGGACCTGCCGGTCGTCGTGGAGGCGTCGGCGGCCGTGACCCGCCAGCGGGCCGACGACCTCGCCGGCTGCTGGGTGGTCGAGGCCCCCCTCACGCCGGAGCGCCTGCTCGACGCCGTCGAGCGCGCCCTCGCCGGGGTCGTGTAGCTGAGGATCGGCTCGTCCAGCCTTGGCGGCGAGGATCATCACCCGCTCGCCGTCCTCCATCCCGGGGGACCTACCGACACGCCGGGGGAGCGGCGCCGTGGGCTAGACCGGCGTCGTGTCACAGTTCGAGACGAAGGTCGCCCTCATCACCGGCGCCGGTTCCGGCGCCGGTTCCGGCATCGGCCGCGCCGTCGCCCGCCGGCTGCGCGACGAGGGGGCCGCTGTGGTCGCCGTCGACATCGACGAGGCCGGGCTGGCCGGCACGGCCGGTGGCGGCGAGGAGCGCCTCACCACCCGCGTGGCCACGTCGGCGACCGGGACACGTGCGTCGCCATCGTCGACGAGTGCGTCGAGCGCCACGGCCGCCTCGACGTGCTCGGGAACGTCGCCTCCGACGAGGCCCGCTCGGTGACCGGCGCCGTGTACACGATCGACAACGGCATCACAGTGAGCTGAGGAGCGGGCATGACCGACCTGGCGCAGATCGAACGGGTCCTGGCCGACTACGCCTGGGCGTGCGACAACGGCGAGTGGGCCGGCCTCGCCGAGGTCTTCGACCCGGAGGCGGAGCTCGACTCCTCGACCACGGGCGGACCGGCCGGCGGGCGCGACGAGGTCGTGGCCTGGCTGGAGGAGTCGCTGAGCCAGGTGGCGATGATCCAGCACGTCGTGTCGAACCTCCAGATCGACGTCGGCGGCGACGGCGTGCTGCCGACCGGCGGCTACCACCAGCTCCGCTTCGCACGGACGGGCGACCGCTGGCGCATCCGGCGCCTCCACGAGGACAACCGCTGGATGCAGCACGTCGGCGCGGCGAGGGCCGGCGAGGCGGAGTGACCGGCGAGCCCACGCTGCGGGTCGTGGTCTGCGACGACGACCCCGTCGTGCGAGGCGTGATCGGCGACCTGGTGGAGGAGCTCGGGGGCGAGGTGACGGCCGAGACCGACACGGCGATCGAGACGGTGATGCTGATCGAGCGGTTCACCCCGGATGTCGTCGTGCTCGACCTGACCCTCCGCCACGGGACCGGCACCGAGGTGCTGCACGCCCTGACGGCGAGGCCGGACCCGCCGCACGTGATCGTGTTCACGGCGTACGACGCCATGGCCCCGGTGCCGCAGCCGAGGGTCGACGTCGTCCACAAGCCCGACTTCGAGGGCCTGGCCCGCTGCCTGCGGTCCGTGGGCGAGCGTCCCCAGGAGCGCCGCCGCCCGGTCCGGGCCCTGCCGGGTGCGTCGCGGCCCACGATCGACGACGCCGCCACCTTCTACCGCGCCCTGAACGACGCCCTGCCCGGCGACGTGCTGGCCTGCGTCATCGTCGCGCCGGACGAGGCCGAGCACGTCGTGCCGCTGCTGCGCCGCACGGTGCGCGTCCAGGATCGGGTGCACCCACGCGGCGGCGACGTCCTCCTGCTGCTGATCGGTGGTGGCGAGGCGGCGGCCGCCGCCCTGCAGGCCCGCCTCGCCCCCGAGCTGACCGACATCGCCGAGCGCCTGCGAGCCGTCGACGTCGGCGACGACCCGTCCGGAGCGTTCGCGAGCCTGACCTCCTGAGCCGCCGGCTCAGGGCCGCTCGCCTTCCTGTCCGGCCGGGGCGGTGAGGGCGTCGCGCACGCGCACGAAGACGTCGTCGCTGGCGAGGAGCAGGACGACGTCGCCGGCGCCGAGCCGGGTGGCGCCGGTGGGCACGATGTAGGTGTCGTTGCGGTTCACGAGGACGAGGAGGACCTTCTCGGGCAGGCCGAGGTCGACGACGGAGCGTCCGTCCGCCACGGCCCCGGCGGGGATGGGCAGCTCCCGCAGCGCCGTGCCGTCGGGCAGGGGCGCGCCCGCCTCGAGGGGAGCGGCGACGGTGGGCGGCGAGTCGATGGTGGCGCCGAAGAGGCGGGCGACGCGGTCGATCGTGGTGCCCTGGAGCAGGACGGACGTGAGCACCACGAAGAACACCACGTCGAACAGCACGTCGGCATCGGGGATGCCCTCCACCAGCGGGAACGTGGCGAGCACGATCGGCGTGGCGCCGCGCAGGCCGACCCAGGCGATGACCGCCTGCTCCCTCCAGGGCACCCGGAACGGGATCAGGGCGAGGGTGGTCGCGATCGGGCGGGCCACGAGGGCGAGCACGGCGACGAGGAGCAGCGAGCGACCGGCGACGTCGGGCAGCTGGCGGGGGAACACGAGCAGGCCGAGCACGAGGAACATGGCGATCTGGGCCAGCCAGGCCACCGCATCGTGGAACCGCAGGATGCTCTTGCGGTGCAGGAGCTCGCGGTTGCCGAGCCACAGGCCGCAGATGTACACGGCCAGGAAGCCGCTGCCCCCGAGGAGGGCCGTGGCGGCGTAGGTCCCCCCGGCGATCGCGAGGGTGAGCACCGGGTACAGCCCGTCGGTGTCGAGGTCCAGGCGGTTGACGGCGTGGCGGGCCGCCCAGCCGGCGGCGAGGCCACCCGCCGCCCCGATGGCGAACTGGGCGACGAGCATCGGCAGCAGGGCCGGCCAGCCGGACGCCGACTCGGTCATGATCTCGATGAGGGCGATGGTCAAGAAGATCGCCATCGGGTCGTTGGCGCCGGACTCGAGCTCGAGCGTGGGCTGGATCCCTCCAGCCAGACCGGTGCGGCGCGTCCGCAGGACGGCGAAGACGGCGGCGGCGTCGGTGGACGACACGATCGCCCCGAGCAGGAGGCCGGTCTCGAGCGGCAGGTCGAACGCCCAGGCGGCCACCACGCCGGTGATGGCGGCCGTCACCACCACGCTGACGGTCGCAAGCGTGAGGCCGGGACCCAGCACCGGGCGCACCGTCCCCCAGCGGGTGGAGAGCCCGCCGTCGAAGAGGATGAGGGCGAGAGCGCCGATGCCGACCGACTGCCCCAGCTCGGCGTCGGCGAAGTCGATGCCGCCCGGGCCGTCGGATCCGGCGAGCATGCCGAGGCCGAGGAACAGCAGCAGCGCGGGGATGCCGAGCCGGCCCGCGACCCTCGACGACAGCACGGCGAGCAGCACGAGTCCCGCGCCGACGAGGAGGAACGGCTCGGCATCCATGGGATGACAGGATCGCAGGATCAAGTCCCTCGGCTTCATCCTCAGCTACCTGGCGACGGTCCAGGCCCGGCGCAGCGTGCGGATCCTGGGGTGGATGCTCGGGCTCCTGGCGCTGATCGTCGTCGTGTACAGCGTCCTGTTCCACGAGATCATGGACCACGAGGGCCAGCGCTACAGCTGGGTGACCGCCGCCTACTGGACGCTGGTGACGATGTCGACGCTCGGCTACGGCGACATCGCCTTCGAGTCCGACCTGGGCCGGGCGTTCTCCGTGGTCGTGCTGCTCTCGGGCTCGGTGTTCATCCTCGTCCTGTTGCCCTTCACCTTCATCCAGTTCGTCTTCCTGCCCTGGATGGAGCCGACCCAGCGGGCGCGAGCGCCCAGGCGCGTCCCCGACGACCTCGGGGGCCACGTGATCTTCACCGGGACCGGCCCGATCGAGTCGGCGCTGATCTAGCGGCTCGAGCGCGCCCGCATCGGCCACGTCACCCTCGTGGGCGACGTGGACGAGGCGCTGCGCCTCCACGACCAGGGGCTACGGGTGATGGTGGGCGAGCTCGACGACCCGGACGCGTACGTGGCGGCCGGGGTCGAGCGGGCCGAGCTCGTCGTGACCACCCTGGCCGACACCACCAACACGAACGTCTCGTTCACCGTGCAGGAGATCTCCTCCGACGTGGCGATCGTGGCCACGGCCAACGCCGAGGCGTCCATCGACATCCTCCAGCTCGCCGGGTGCGACCACGTGCTGCGCCTCGGCGAGATGCTGGGCGTCGCCCTCGCCCGCCGGGTGCTGGCCCCGGACGGCCGGAGCCAGGTCATCGGCCGCTTCGAGGAGCTGCTCGTCGCCGAGGCGGCGGCCCCGCCGGCGCTGGAGAGGCTGCCGCTGGCCGAGACCGAGGTGCGGAAGCGCACCGGGCTCACGGTCGGGGGCGTCTGGCACCGGGGGACGCTCCACGTGGCCCGGTCGTCGACGGTGGTCGAGCCTGGGAGCATCCTCGTCCTCGCCGGCTCCCGCGAGCAGCTCGACACCTACGACGAGCTGTTCTCGACCGACGAGGTGGTCTCCGGCGGCGTCGTGATCATCGGGGGTGGTCGCGTCGGCCGGGCGGTGGGCCGCTACCTGGGCGAGCAGGGCATCGACCACTGCATCGTCGAGCAGCAGGCTGACCGGGTGCGCGACCCCGAGCGCTACGTGGTCGGGGACGCGGCCGACCTGCGCGTCCTCAAGGAAGCCGGCATCGACGAAGCCCCCGCCGTCGTCATCACCACCCACGACGACGACATGAACGTGTACCTCACGAACTACTGCCGGCGTCTGCGCCCGGACGTGCAAATCATCGCTCGGGCCCGCCTCGACCGGAACGTCACCACCCTGCACCGGGCCGGCGCCGACTCGGTGCTGTCCTACGCGTCGACCGGCGCCAACGCCCTCTGGAACCTGCTGACCGCCGACAACACCCTCCAGCTGGCCGAGGGCCTGGACGTGTTCCGGGTGCCGGTCCCCGCCGAGCTGGCCGGCAGGACCCTCGCCGCCGCCCACATCCGCGAGTCCACCGGCTGCACCGTCGTCGCCCTCGCCGAGGGGGACGACTTCCACGCGAACCCGCCGGCCGACGCGGTCCTCCCGCCGGGCGCCGACGTCGTGCTGATCGGCGACAGCGCGTCAGAGCACCGGTGCCTGACCGAGGTTCCCGGTGGCGCCGCGCTGAGGGCCCGACGGTCCTCAGCACCTGGGGTCGGTGGGGAGGTGGCCGGAGGCGACCTGATCCTCCGGGACCCGTCGGCGGTTGGGGACCGCACCTTCAACCGGATCCAGTCGCAATTGATCCCGGGTCGGGGCGGACGGGCGGTCTGGCGCCCATCGCCCTCGGCGCTGCGACCACCACCCCCGTAGGCTCCGCCCGCATGCCCGGCCGCTTCTACGTCACGACGCCGATCTACTACGTCAACGACGCCCCCCACATCGGCCACGCGTACACCACGGTGACGGCCGACGCTGCGGCCCGCTGGCACCGGCTCCTCGGCGAGGAGACCCTGTTCCTCACCGGCACCGACGAGCACGGCCTCAAGGTGGCCCGGGCGGCGGCGGAGAACGGCCACGAGCCCCAGGCGTGGGCCGACGTGACCTCGGCCCGCTTCCGCGAGGCGTGGGACCTGCTCGACATCTCCTACGACGACTACATCCGCACCACCGAGCCGCGGCACCACGCGGCCGTGCAGCAGCTGCTGACCACGGTGAAGGAGAACGGCTGGATCTACCAGGACGCCTACGCCGGGTGGTACTGCGTGGGCTGCGAGGCGTACTACGCCGAGACCGACCTCGCCGATGGTCGGACCTGCCCGATCCACGGGCGACCGGTCGAGTGGTTCGAGGAGGAGAACTGGTTCTTCGAGCTCTCCGCTTTCGAGGACCGGCTGGCCGAGTGGCTCACCCAGGACCCGTCACCGGTGAAGCCCGACGGCAAGCGCAACGAGGCGCTGGGCATCGTGCGCCAGGGCCTCGAGGACGTGTCGATCACCCGGTCGAGCATCGACTGGGGCGTGCCCGTGCCGTGGGACCCCGACCACGTCTTCTACGTCTGGTACGACGCGCTCATCAACTACGCCACCGCCGCCGGCTACGGGAGCGACGACGCCGCGTTCGCGGCGTGGTGGCCCCACGTCCACCACGTGATCGGCAAGGACATCATCCGGTTCCACTGCGTGTACTGGCCGGCGATGCTCATGGCCGCCGGCATCGAGCCGCCCCGCTCCGTGCACGTGCACGGCTTCCTGCTCGTCGGCGGCGAGAAGATGTCGAAGACCAAGCTGAACCAGATCACCCCGGCCGAGCTGGTCGAGGACTTCGGTGTCGACGGCTTCCGCCACCACTTCCTGCACGACCAGCCCTTCGGGCCCGACGGCGACTTCAGCTACGAGGCGATGGTCGCCCGCTACAACAGCGACCTGGCGAACAACCTCGGGAACCTGCTGTCGCGGGTCGCCACCGTGGTCGGGAAGAAGTGCGACGGGGTGGGACCGGCGCCCGACCCCGACAGCCCCCTCGCCGCGCTCGCCGCCACGGCCTACGAGGAGACGGCCGCCGGGTGGGCGGCGCTGCACCCGTCGGTCGCGCTCGATGCGACGTGGCGGCTGATCCGCGAGACCAACGCCCACCTCGAGGCCAACGAGCCCTGGAAGCTGGACCCCGGCCCCGAGGTCGAGCGGATCATGGGCGACGCCCTGGAGGCGCTGCGCATCGTGGCCGTGCTCGCCTCGCCCGCCGTGCCGAACGCGTGCCGCGAGGTGTGGCGGCGCATCGGCCTCGAGGGGGTGCCCGAGGACCAGCGCCTGCCCGGGTCCGCGTCCTGGGGCGGGTACCCGGGCGGCCTCCCGGTGGAGAAGGGCGCCCCGCTGTTTCCCCGCCTGTCGTGACGGTGCGCTGGACCGACGACCACTGCCACCTGCCCGACGACGGCACCGCCGACGACGTGGTAGCCGCGGCTCGGGCGGCGGGTGTCGAGCGCCTGGTGCACGTCGGCGTCGACGTGGCCTCCTCACGGGCCGGCCTCGACCTGGCCGCCACGCTCGACGGCGTGTGGGGGACGGCCGGCGTGCACCCCCACGAGGCCCGGCACGGCATCGACGGCCTCGCCGAGCTGTTGCGACACCCGGCGTGCGTCGCCGTGGGGGAGTGCGGGTTCGACTTCCACTACGACCACTCGCCCCGTGACGCCCAGCGCGACGTCTTCGCCGCCCAGGTCGCCCTCGCCCACGAGCACGACCTGGCCCTGGTGATCCACACCCGCGAGGCCTGGGCCGAGACCTTCGAGGTGCTCGACGCCGAGGGCGTGCCCGAGCGGACCGTCTTCCACTGCTTCACCGGCGGCGCCGCCGAGGCGCGCGAGTGCCTCGCCCGCGGCGCCCACCTGTCGTTCTCCGGCATCGTCTCGTTCCCGGGCGCTGCCGACGTCCGGGAGGCCGCCGCGATGTGCCCCCTCGACCGGGTGCTGGTGGAGACCGACAGCCCGTACCTCGCCCCGGTGCCCCACCGCGGTCGTCCGAACCAGCCGGCATGGGTGCCGCTGGTGGGCGCCGCCGTCGCCGGGGCCGGGGGCCACGACGTCGCCGACGTCGCCCGGGCGTCCTGGGAGAACGCGGCACGCGTCTATCGCCTCACGGACGGTGCCGGGTAGCGTCGTCAGGTCTGACGTGGAGGAGAGCCGTGGAGGACGAGGTCCCAGCACCGCCGCCGCGACGGCGCATGTGGGTCGCGATCGCGGCGACGGGCGTCGCCGTGCCGCTCCTGCTGTTCGACAACCTGTCCGACGACGAGGACTCGCCGTCGCGACCCGTCGCGACGATCGCCACGGTGGTCGTCCTCCCCGACCGTCCCGAGACCGGGCCGGTGAAGGGCGTCTCGGTCGTCACGACGTCGACGACGTCGAGCACGGTGCCGATCACCGCCAACACGACCACCACCTCTCGCCCGTGAGCCGGTGACCCTGGGCATCGGGCGCATCCGCGCCCTGCTCGACGAGCACGGGATCACCCCCAGCCGCGCCCTGGGGCAGAACTTCCTCGTCGATCCGAACACGGCCCGGCGCATCGCCGCCGCCAGCGGGGTCGGCACCGGCGACCACGTCCTCGAGGTCGGGCCCGGCCTGGGCTCGCTGACCCTCGCCCTCGCCGAGCGTGGCGCCCACGTCACCGCCGTCGAGCTCGATCGCCACCTCGTGCCGGTGCTGGAGGAGGTCGTCGCCGACGCCGGCGCCGACGTGCGGGTCGTGCAGGGCGATGCGCTGGAGGTCGATCTCGCCGAGCTCCTCGCCGCCGCGCCGGCGTGGCGCCTCGCCGCCAACCTGCCCTACAACGTCGGCACCACGATCTTCCTGCGGATCCTGGAGGAGGCGCCGGCGGTGCGCGGCGGTGTCGTGCTCGTGCAGCGGGAGGTGGCCGAGCGTCTCGCCGCCCGACCCGGCGACCCCGCCTACGGCATCCCGTCGGCGAAGGCGGCGTGGTGGGTCGACGCGAGGGTCGGGGGTCGCGTCCCGGCCCCCGTGTTCCACCCCCGCCCCCGCGTCGACTCGGCGTTCGTGACCTTCGAGCGCCACGAGCCTCCCGGCGACGACGACCTGCGCCGGCGGGTGTTCGCGCTGATCGACGCCGGCTTCGGCCAGCGCCGCAAGATGCTGCGCCGCAGCCTGGCCGGGCTGGCCACCAGCGAGGAGCTGGAGGCGGCAGGGATCGACCCCACCCGACGGGCCGAGGAGCTCGCCCTCCACGACTGGGTCCGGCTCGCCGGCGCCTGACCGGCAACGCTCCCGCTGCCAGAACCGTCCAACCCTGGAAACTGGCAGCGGCTCCGTTGCACGGTCTTCCGGAACTGGCAGCGGCTCCGTTGCACGGTCTTCGGAACTGGCAGCGGCTCCGTTGCACCTGCGGGCTGGCACGATGGCCGGCGTGCCTGCGACCGCCCTGTTCGAGCAGCTCGCGCCCGACCGCTACCTGGCCACGGAGCTGTCCCGCGGACCGTGGGACCCCGCTGCCTGCCACGGCGGCCCGCCGGCGGCGCTGCTCGGCCATGCCCTGGAGGACGCGGTGGCCTCCTTCGCCCGCGACGAGCTGGAGGGGGCGACCTCCTTCTTCCCCGCCCGGCTGACCTTCGAGCTGCCCCGACCCGTGCCGCTGGCGGAGCTGACCGTCACCACCACGGTGCGCCGGCCGGGGCGGCGCATCTGCATGGCCGACGCCACCCTCGCCGGACCCGGCGGCAAGGTGTGCATGACCGCCACCCTCGGCGCCATCCGCCGCCAGCCCTTCGACCGGCCGATGAGCGACGAGGTGCCCCGGCCCGACCCGCCGGCGAAGGGGTGGGGCGTCAAGATCGCCACCGGCTTCGAGCACGTCATGTTCGCCAGGGAGGGCACCGAGCACCGCGTGGTCGGTGGTCGGTTCGAGGACCCGGGGCCGGCCACCGACTGGATCCGCCTGCCCCACCCCGTGGTCGACGGCCGGGACGTGACCCCGCTCGAGCGGGTGCTCGCAGCCGCCGACTTCGGCAACGGCGTGTCCAAGTGGTTCGACATGGGCGAGGCGCTGTTCCTGAACCCGGACCTGACGGTGAACCTGCACCGACTCCCGGAGGGGGAGTGGGTGTGCATCGACGCCGTGACCCGCATCGGTGCCGAGGGCATCGGGATGGCCGAGAGCCTGCTCTTCGACGAGCAGGGGCCCATCGGCCGGGCGACGCAATCGCTGCTCGTCGAGGGCCGGTGACCGGCCGGGCCGAGCGCGTCGTCGCGCACGCCAAGCTCACGCTGAGCCTGCGCATCACCGGCGTGCGCGCCGACGGCTACCACCTGATCGACGCCGAGATGGTCTCACTGGACCTGGCCGACGAGCTGGCCCTCACGCCCACCGATGGCGAGCCGACCATCACGATGACCGGACCCTTCGCCGCGGGCCTCTCCACGGGTCCCGACAACCTCGTGGCCCGCGCCCTGCAGGCGGCCGGCAGACGCGCCGACGTCACCGTCGACAAGCGCATCCCCCACGGCGGGGGCCTGGGCGGCGGGTCCACCGACGCGGCGGCCGTGCTCCGCTGGGCGGGCGTCGACGACGTCGAGGTCGCCGCGCGCATCGGCGCCGACGTGCCGTTCTGCCTCGTCGGGGGACGGGCCCGGGTGCGGGGGATCGGCGACGAGCTGGAGCCGCTGCCGTTCGAGGCCCGCACCGTCACCCTGGCGATCCCCGACGGCCTGCGCTGCTCGACCCCGGCCGTGTACCGGGCGTGGGACGACCTCGGCGGCCCCACCGCCGACGGCCCCAACGACCTCGAGCCCGCCGCCCTCGTCGTGGAGCCGCGGCTCACCGCCTTCCGCGACGCGCTGGGCGAGGCGACGGGAGAGGTGCCGGTGCTCGCCGGCAGCGGCGCGACCTGGTTCGTGCCGGGCGCGCACCCCGGGCCCGGCCGGATCGTGGCCCGGACCGTGCCCGCCCAGGCGTTCCCTGCGCTCTGACTACTTGCCGGCGGCGCGGCGCTGGAAGCGGGTGCGCTTCAGCATCTTGCGGTGCTTCTTCTTGCGCATGCGCTTGCGGCGCTTCTTCACGAGGGAACCCATAAGGGCGTCCACCCTAGAGAGGGGGCACTCGGGCAGCCAACTACGCTCGGGCGCCACTCCCGGGTAGTTCAACTGGCAGAACGACGGCCTTTGGAGCCGTATGTCGCAGGTTCGAGCCCTGCCCCGGGAACGCCTCGCCTCCGGTCGCCTGGGCGACCTCCGGCTCGGTCGACGGATGTCGCCGGGCGACATCCGTCGACGGTGGAGGCAGTGGCGGGACTCGGAGAGACGGGGAGGCGGGATGGTGCAGCACTGGCAGACGTCAGCGTTCGAGGACATCGTCGACCCCGACGCGGCGGTGGGACCCGGGTGGCTGTGGCGGCTGGCGACGCGCCTCGACGGGCCCGGAGTGCTCACGGTCTCGGCGGCGACGGTCGCCGCGATCCTCGGATTGACGTTCGGCATCGCGGGCGGGGCGGTCGCGGGGCTCGTGGCCGGGGTGCCCCTCGTGGCCGGGGTCGTCGCCGCGGGAGTCACGGATGCCAGGGTCGCCCGCCACCGCGTCACCGGCATCGACCCGAAGCTCGATGGCCAGGAGATCGTCGGCGAGGGCCTGGCCCTGCTCACGGACATCTCGAAGCGGTTCGCCTTCGCCCGCCGCAAGATCGCCGAGCTCCCCGACCTCGTCGACTGGCGCGACCTCGAGCCGGCGGTGGAGGCCATCCGCTGGGACGCCGCCCGCCACGCCGCAGAGCTGTCGAGGTCCGAGGACCGCTGGCGCGACGTCCAGAACGCGCCGCCGGGCACCCCGCAGGCCGCACTGCGAGCCCGCATCGCGGCCGAGCGGGCCGACGAGCTCGAGATCCTCCGGGGCTACCAGCGCAGCGCCGACCGGCTGATGAACCGGGCCGCCGACGCGGCGGCCGCGGCCGTGGTCGCGTCCGAGATGGGCTACGACCTCGAGGTGGCGGTGCCGTCGGCGAGCGCGGCGAAGGCGAAGGAGACGTTGGAGGCGGTGATCGCGCGCCTCGACGCGCTGACCGCTGCGTGGCGGGCGCTCGATCCGTCCACCGACCTGGCCGCCGAGGAGCTCCGACGTGACGTCGCCGCCCACGAGCGGGCCCGAGCCCTCAGCGCCCGGCTCGACCGTGCGACCGGGAAGGGGGCGACCGATCGCGAGGCTGCGGCCGACGAGGGCAGCGGTTAGACCGGAGTCATGCACGAGCCCACGGAACGGCCGCTCTCCGCCATCGTGCTCGCCGCCGGCCACGGCACCCGCATGCGCTCCGAGCGCCCCAAGCCGCTGCACGTCCTGGTCGGCAAGCCGATGGTGGTCTGGGTCCTCGACGCCCTCGCCGACTGCGACGTCGACCGGGTCGCCGTGGTCGTCGGCCACGGCGCCGACGCCGTCACCAAGCGGCTGGTCGAGGACGCCGGCGATCGCCCCCTCGAGTTCGTCGAGCAGACCGTGCAGCGCGGCACCGGCGACGCCGTGGCCGTGGGCCTCACCGGCCTCGCCGAGGACTGGGACGAGCCCCACGACGTGCTCGTGCTCACCGGCGACACGCCGCTGCTGCGCCCCGCCACGATCGCCGCCCTGGTCGATCGCCACCGCGCCACCGACGCCGCGTGCACGGTGCTCACGGCCGAGCTCCCCGACCCCACCGGCTACGGGCGCATCGTGCGTGGCCGCGACGACCGCGTCGTGCGCATCGTCGAGGAGGTCGACACCACCGGGGAGGAGCGCGCGATCCAGGAGATCAACACGGGGATCTTCTGCTTCCGGCGCAGCATGCTCTCGCCGGCGCTGCGCCGCATCCAGCCCGACAACGCCCAGGGAGAGCTGTACCTCACCGACGTCGTCGGCGTGCTCGCCGACGCCGGCCACCTGGTCTCCACCCTCGTCGCCGGCGACCGCGACGAGACCCACGGCATCAACGACCGGGTGCAGCTCGCCGCCGCCGAGGCCGAGCTGCGCCGGCGCATCAACCACGGCTGGATGCGGGCGGGGGTCACCTTCGTCGACCCCGAGCAGACCTACGTCGACGCCACGGTCGAGCTGGGTCGCGACGTCACCGTGTACCCGGGCACGATGCTCCGCGGCCGGTGCGTGATCGGCGCCGGCTGCGACGTCGGGCCCGGCGCCCACCTCGCCGACACGGTCGTCGGTGCCCGGGCGCACATCACCCAGACCGTGGCCGACCGGGCCCGCATCGGCGACGACACGGTCGTGGGCCCGTGGGCAGCCCTCGGACCCGGCGCCGAGGTCCCCGCCGGCCAGGTCACGGGCCCTCACTATGCTGACCCCGGCACGCCCCCCGCACCGGGGACGACGGAGTAGGAGCCCCCCGTGGAGCTGGTGACCAAGAAGAAGCTGCACCTCCTGTCGGGGCGGGCCCACCTGCCGCTGGCCGAGGAGATCGCCGAGATCCTCGGCGAGCAGCTGGGCGAGGCCAACCTCGCCGAGTTCGCCAACGGCGAGATCCACTCCAAGCTCGGGCAGAACGTGCGCGGCGCCGACGTCTTCATCATCCAGAGCCACAGCTCGGCCGAGGGCCTCACGATCAACGACGCGATCATGGAGCAGCTGATCATGATCGACGCCGCCCGCCGGGCCTCGGCGAAGCGGATCGTGGCGGTCTGCCCCTTCTACGGCTACGCCCGCCAGGACCGCAAGGCCGAGGGCCGCGAGCCGATCACCGCCCGGCTGGTCGCCGACATGCTGGCCACGGCCGGGGCCGACCGCATCGTGTCGATCGACCTGCACTCCGGCCAGATCCAGGGCTTCTTCAACGGTCCGGTCGACCACCTCCAGGCCCGTCCCGTGCTCATCGAGGCCATGCGCGGCCTGGGCCATGACCTCGTCGTGGTGTCGCCCGACGCCGGCCGGGTGAAGGTGGCCGAGCAGTACGCCAACGAGCTGCACGCCGACCTCGCCATCGTCCACAAGCGGCGGGTGAAGGGCGAGAAGAACGCGGTCGAGGCCCGCGACGTCGTCGGCGAGGTCGACGGCCGCTGCTGCGTGCTCATCGACGACATGATCGACACCGCCGGCACCATGGTCGCCGCCGCCGAGCAGCTCGTGGCCCACGGCGCCTCCGAGGTCCACGCGGCGTGCACGCACGCCGTGCTGTCGGGCCCCGCCGTCGACCGCATCAAGAACTCGAGCATCGGCCGGCTCATCTGCACGAACACCTTGCCGCTGCCGCCCGAGAAGCAGTTCGACAAGCTCGAGGTCCACTCGATCGCGCCCATCCTGGCCAAGGCCATCGACGCCGTGTTCGAGGACACCAGCGTCAGCGAGCTCTTCGGCGGCCGCAACCAGACCTGATCGTCTCGGTTGGCCCGCCATCGCCCCTCTCCGTAGACTCGTCCGTTCGTCTGCACGTTCGAGGAAGCGCACCCCACCACCATGGCCACCGACACGATCACCCTCACCGCCGAGACCGGCCGCCCCACGGGCAGCCGCTCGTCCCGCCGCCTCCGGGCCGAGGGCAAGGTCCCGGCCGTCGTCTACGGCATGGGCACCGAGCCGAAGGCGATCGCCGTCGAGTGGAGCGCACTGCGGGCCGCCCTCGTCACCGACGCCGGCATGAACGCCCTGATCGATCTCGACATCGACGGTGACAAGGCCCTGGCCATGGTCACCGACATGCAGCGCCACCCCGTGCGCCGCGACGTCACCCACGTGGACCTCATCCTCGTCGACGTCAACAAGACGGTCGACGTCGACGTGCCGATCGTGCTCGAGGACACCGAGGGCGACCACCTCAACGGCCTGGTGGTCGACCAGCAGCTCTTCTCCCTGGCCCTCACGGCCAAGCCCGGATCGATCCCGAACGAGATCGTGGTCAGCGCCGCCAACCTGACCATCGACGAGCCCATCCGCGTCGGCGACATCTCCCTGCCCGCCGGCGTCGAGCTGAACGTCGACCCGGAGGAGGCCATCGTCACCGCATCGCCGCCCCAGGTCGACCTGCCCGAGCCCGGCGAGGGCGAGGAGGCTGCCGAGGAGGGCGAGGGCGACGAGGCGGCCGAGGCCGTGGGCGGCGACGACGCCGAGGCAGCCGCCGAGGGCGGCGAGGAAGCCTGAGCGGCCCCTTCGCCGCGGCGGCAGCGAAGCGGGGCGCCCCCGCCGACCTGCTCGTCATCGGGCTCGGGAACCCGGGCCTGCAGTACGCACGGACCCGGCACAACGCCGGCGCCGACTGCGCAGCGCTGCTCGCCCAGCGCCACGGTGACCGCCTGTCGCACTCGCGCAAGGAGCACGCCGACGTCGCCGAGCTGCGGCCGGCCCCCACGATGCGGCGCCTGGTCGTCGCCGTGCCGAGCACCTACTACAACGAATCCGGGCGCGCCGCTCGGGCCCTCGTGCTGCGCCACGGCATCGACGATCCGGCGAAGGTCGTGGTGGTGCACGACGAGCTCGACCTCCCCGTGGGCAAGCTCAAGGTCAAGGCCGGGGGCGGCCTGGCCGGCAACAACGGCCTCCGCTCGATCAAGGCCAACCTCGGCACCGATGAGTTCCTGCGCGTGCGCATCGGCGTCGGCAAGCCACCGAACAGCCAGCAGGGCGCCGATCACGTGCTGCGCCACCCCGGCAAGCGCGAGCGCGAGGAGCTCGACGTCGCCATCGCCGAGGCCGCCGACGCCGTCGAGGTGATCCTCGCCGACGGGATCGAGCGGGCGATGGAGCGCTACAACCGTCGCTAGCCTCGGCGCAGTGACCGCCCCGTCCGTCGCCCCCCCGACCGACCTGCGGCACCTCCCCACCGTCGCCCGCGAGGATCCCGGGCTGCTGGCCGTGCTCGGCCGCAAGGACGCGGTGCTGGCGGTGCCCGAACCGGCCCGCGCCCTGGTGGTGGCCGGGCTCGTGGCACGGTCGTCGCGCCGCCCGATCGTGGTGGCCACCCCCGCCACCGCCGACGCCGAGCGCCTCGTGAACGACCTGTGCGCGCTGCTCGGCCCCGAGCAGGTCGAGCACCTCCCGGCCTGGGAGACGCTCCCGTTCGAGCGGGTCAGCCCGGGGATCGAGACGATGGGCCGGCGCCTGCGCGCCCTGCACCGCCTCGGTGCCGGGCGCACCGACCCGGCCCAGCTGCCTGCCGTCGTGGTCGCGCCGGTCCGCTCGCTGATCCAGCGGCTGGCCCCGGGCGTCGAGTCGATCGAGCCGGTCTGCATCGCCAAGGGCGACCAGGTCGACATCGAGGCCCTCGTCATCCGCCTCGTCGGGTACGGCTACCGGCGGGAGTACCAGGTCGAGCACCGGGGCGAGGTCGCCGTGCGCGGGTCGATCGTCGACGTGTTCCCGGCCACCGCCGACCGACCCGTCCGCCTCGACCTGTGGGGCGACGAGGTCGATCGGCTCACCGAGTTCTCGGTGACGGACCAGCGCACCACCGTCGACGTCGCCTCGGTCGAGATCCTGCCGTGCCGTGAGCTGCTGCCGACCCCCGAGGTCCGGGCCCGCGCCGAGTCGCTGATCGCTCGCGAGCCCTGGGGCCGGGAGCACTGGGAGCGCATCGCCGAGGGCCAGCTGTTCGACGGCATGGAGTCCTGGCTGCCCTGGCTCGCCCCGGACGAGCGGGTCCTCGCCGACCTGCTGCCCGACGACGCCCAGATCCTGCTCGTCGAGCCCCGCCGCATGCGCGACCGCGCCGCCGACTTCCTGGCCGAGGAGGCGGACCTCGCCCAGGCCCTCGCCCGCACCTGGGGTGCCGTGAGCGACGGCACCTCGCACGACTTCCCGCCGCTGCACCTGCCCTTCGACCGGGTCCTGGCCGGCACGTCAGCGGCCACGTGGCACGTCACCACCGTTCCCGAGGGTCCCGACACGCCGACGGTGCAGGCCATGACGTTCCAGGTCGCCGCCGGCGACGAGGAGCGCCGCCGCCAGCAGCTGCGCGACCTCCAGCGCGACGGCTACCGCATCGTCATCGCCGCCGACGGCGAGGGTTCGGCGGCCCGGCTGCGCGAGCTGGTGGTGGACGCCGGGGTGGGCGCCGAGATCGTCGTCGAGCCGCTCGAGCGGGGCTGCATCCTGCCCGGCGTGCGGCTCGCGCTGCTCGCCGAAGCCGACCTCACGGGCCGCCGGCGCAGCCACCGCAAGGCCCGGCCTCGCCGCCGCGACGCGCAGACGTTCTTCGACGACCTGAAGGTCGGCGACCACGTCGTGCACCACCAGCACGGGGTCGCCCGCTACGGCGGCATGGTCAAGCGGGCCATCGGCGGCGTGGAGCGGGACTACCTCCTGCTCGAGTACCGCGACGGCGACAAGCTCTACGTGCCGTCCGACCAGATCGACGCCGTCCGCCACTACACCGGTGGGGACAGCCCGTCGCTGACCCGCCTCGGGGGTGACTCCTGGAGCAAGGCCAAGGCCCGGGTGCGCTCGGCGGTCACCGAGATCGCCCAGGAGCTGGTCGTGCTGTACCAGAAGCGCCTGGCCGCCGGCGGCCACGCCTACGGACCCGACACGCCCTGGCAGCAGCAGTTCGAAGAGGCCTTCCCCTACGAGCCCACGCCCGACCAGCTCAAGGCGGTCGAGGACATCAAGGCCGACATGGAGACCGAGTCCCCGATGGACCGCCTCGTCGTCGGCGACGTCGGCTTCGGCAAGACCGAGGTCGCGCTGCGGGCGGCGTTCAAGGCGGTGCAGGAGGGCAAGCAGGTGGCGGTGCTCGTGCCCACGACGCTGCTCGCCCAGCAGCACCTCCAGACGTTCTCGGAGCGCTTCAGCGAGTACCCGGTGCGCGTCGAGGTGCTCTCCCGGTTCCTGACCCCGGGCCAGGCGAAGACCGTGATGGAGGGGTGCCGCACCGGCGCGGTCGACATCGTCGTCGGCACCCACCGGCTGCTCAACAAGGACGTGTCGTTCCACGACCTCGGCCTGCTCGTGGTCGACGAGGAGCAGCGCTTCGGGGTGAAGCACAAGGAGCGCATCAAGGAGCTGCGCGCCGACGTCGACGTGCTGACGCTCACGGCCACGCCCATCCCGCGCACGCTCGAGATGAGCCTCACCGGCATCCGCGACATGAGCCTGCTGGAGACCCCGCCGGCCGACCGCCAGCCCATCCTCACCTACGTGGGCGAGTTCGACGAGCGGGCCGTCGCCGAGGCCATCCGCCGCGAGCTGCTGCGCGAGGGCCAGGTCTTCTACGTCCACAACCGCATCCGCGACATCGACCAGAAGGCCCAGGAGCTGCGCGAGCTCGTGCCCGAGGCACGGATCGCCGTCGCCCACGGGCAGATGGACGAGGGCAGCCTCGAGCAGGTCGTCATCGACTTCTGGGAGGGGCGCTACGACGTCCTGGTGTGCACCACCATCATCGAGTCGGGCATCGACATGCCCACGGTGAACACGCTCGTGGTCGAGCGGGCCGATCTGCTCGGCCTCGGCCAGCTCCACCAGATCCGGGGCCGGGTCGGCCGCTCCGGAAGCCGGGCCTACGCCTACCTGTTCCACCCCACCGACGTGGTGCTCACCGAGGAGGCCTACGAGCGGCTGCGCACCATCGGCGAGTCCACCGAGCTCGGCTCCGGCTTCAAGATCGCCATGCGCGACCTCGAGATCCGCGGCGCCGGCAACCTCCTCGGCACCGGCCAGTCCGGCCACATCGCGGCCGTCGGCTACGACCTCTACTGCCAGATGGTCACCGAGGCGGTGGCCGAGCTGAAGGGCGAGCCGGTGCGCGAACCGGCCGAGGTGAAGATCGAGACCCTCGAGGACGCCCACCTGCCCCCCGACTACGTCGAGCGCGAGGAGCTGCGCCTCGAGGCCTACCGGCGCCTCGCGGCCGTCACCTCCGACGCCGAGGTCGACGACATCGCCAGCGAGTGGGAGGACCGCTACGGGCCCATCCCCGAGGCCGCCCGGTCGTTGCTGTCGGTCGCCCGGCTGCGGGCCGAGTGCCACCGCGTCGGGGTCACGGAGGTCACCGTGGTCGCCGGCGACGGCTTCATGGGTCCGGCGTTCAAGGCCCGGGTCAGCCCGGTGTCGCTGAAGGCGAGCCAGACCGTGCGCCTCACGCGCATCGCCCCGAAGGCGATCTACAAGCCCGACAGCGGGCTGCTCGAGGTGCCCATGGCCAAGGGCAGCGACCCCACCGCCGACCTGGTGACGTTCCTGCGCCACCTCCTGCCGCCGGAGGCGGCGGCAGCAGGCGGCGGTTCACCCGGGGGCGCGACCGCCTCCTAGGCTCCCCGCCCGTGCGCAGACGCTCCCTCCTCCCGGCGCTGGTCGTCGCCCTCGGGCTCCTCGGCGGGGCGTGCGCCGGCGACGGCGACCTCGGCGGCCCGACCCTCGGCGGCACCCCGGCGGCCGTGATCGGCGACGAGGTCGTCTCCAACGCCGACCTTCGCGACGAGGTCGAGCGGTGGGCGTCGAACCCGGCGATGCTGCAGGCCATCGGCATCACCGACCTCGGGCAGGAGGGCCGGCGCAGCAGCGACCTGGTCGCCTTCGTGCTGTCCCATCGCGTCGTGTCCGAGCAGGCCCGGCTCATGCTCGCCGACGCCCGCCAGCGCGCCGAGGGCGGCCTCGACCTGGCCGAGCAGGGCATCGACGGCGAGGTGCTCAGCGAACCGCGCGACCAGGAGATCGAGGCCATCCTCGGCCAGCTCGACCAGCAGTTCACCTCGCCCGAGGGCGGCTCGGTGTTCCAGGTCTTCGAGGAGGGCTTCCGCCGCACGCTCGCGCGCGACCTCGCCTACCAGGACCGCCTGCAGACCATCGCGCAGCTGGGCATCGAGGCGCCGCACGTCGCGGTGAACCCGCGCTTCGGGCAGGCCGAGGTGCTGCAGGGCGGGATCGTGCAGGTCGTGGCGCCGACCGGCCCGCTGCCGTCGCTGGGGGCGTGACGTCCCGCGTCGTCGTCGTGGGCCTGGGGCCGGCCGGCCCCGACCTCACCACGGTCGGCGCCGCCGAGCGGCTCGCCGCCGCACCCGCCCGGATCCTCCGGACGCACCGGCACCCCGCCGCCGCGCCCTGGGCGGCGGATCCCTCCTTCGACCGCCACTACGAGTCGGCGGCCACCTTCGATGACGTCTACGCCGCCATCGTCGAGGACCTCGTCCGGGCGGCCGGCGAGCACGGCGAGGTCGCCTACGCCGTCCCGGGCTCGCCCCACGTGCTCGAACGGGCCGTCGCCGCCCTCCTCGCGGACGAGCGCGTCGAGGTCGAGGTCGTGCCCGGCATGTCCTTCCTCGACCTGGCCTGGGGGCACCTCGGGGTCGACCCGGTGGAGGCGGGAGTCCGCCTGGTCGACGGGCACCGGTTCGCCATCGACGCCGCCGGCGCGACCGGGCCGCTGCTGGTCGCCCACTGCCACGCCAACCACGTGCTGTCCGACCTCAAGCTCGCGTTCGAGGACGACGAGCCGCAGGTGGCCGTCGTCCTCCAGCGCCTCGGCCTGCCCGACCAGCGCGTCGTCGAGGTGCCGTGGGCCGAGCTCGACCGCGCCGTCGAAGCCGACCACCTGACCTCGGTCTTCGTGCCCGCCGTGTCCACGCCGGTGGCCGCCGAGCTCGTGCGCTTCGCCGAGCTGGTGCGCACCCTGCGCGAGCGCTGCCCGTGGGATCGGGAGCAGACGCACGCCAGCCTCACCCGCTACGTCGTCGAGGAGACCTACGAGGTGGTGGAGGCGATCGAGGGATACGACCCCGAGACCGGGTCGGGGGTGGAGGCCATGGAAGAGGAGCTGGGCGACCTGCTGTTCCAGGTCGTGTTCCACGCCACCATCGCCGCCGAGGCCGGCGCCTTCACCCTCGCCGACGTGGCCCGGGGCATCCACGACAAGCTGCACCGCCGGCACCCGCACGTCTTTGGCGACGACGACGCCGCCGACGCCGACGCGGTGGCGGCCGGCTGGGAGCAGCGCAAGCGCGAGGAGAAGGGGCGGGCGTCGGTCATGGACGGCATCCCGAAGGCGCTCCCCGGCCTCCTCTACGCCCACAAGGTCCTGTCGAAGGCGGCGCGCATCGGGGCACCGATCCCCGAGCCGGCGGACCCGCAGGGCGAGCTCGGCGCCGTGCTGCTCGGCCTGGTGGCCCACGCCCGCGCCGAGGGCATCGATGCCGAGGCGGCCCTGCGCGCCGCGACGGAGCGGGTGCGGGCGGCAGCGATGGAGCTCGAGGCCGGCTGACGCGGCCGGCGGCACCCGGCCGCTACACCTGGGTCCCGGTCCGGAGCTCGGCCAGCGCGTCGACCATCCCGAGGGCGTCGCCGGCCAGCATCGCGACCAGGTCGGCGACCGCGGCCCGGGCCGCCGCTTCGGCGTCGGCCTCGGACCGCCCGCGCGCGAGCGCCTCGGCGGCGGCCCGGGCGAGCACGCCCCGCGCGGCCACCGAGCAGGCCTCGCGCGTCACGGAGGCCACCACGGCGCGCGACACCAGCTCGGGCGCCCGCCCGACCCACTCGGCCACCTGCTCGCGCGCCAGCTGGATCGCCTCCTCGCAGAGCCCGGGGCCGAGCACGGTGCAGGTGTCGTCGAACGCCTGGCGCCACGCGTCGCCGCCGTCGATCCGGCTGCAGCCGGCGACTGCCTTGTCCCAGTAGTCGCTCTCGTCATCGCCGACGAGGAGCAGGCGGGCGATCGTGTCCCGGGCCGAGGTGTCGACGTCGTCGAGGAGCATCTCGACGGCGATGTCGTCGTCGCCGAGCAGGGCCTGCAGCGACCGCCGCAGCGTGGTGCGCATCGAGAACGTGGACTCGTGGCGGATCAGCTCCTCGGCGGCCTCCCACCCCGACCGCCACGACGCGGCCGCGATCTCGGCCAGGGCCGTGGCCCACACCTCGTCGCCGAGGCCGCGGGTCGAGGACTCGAGCTCGGCCCGGTGCTCCGGGTCACGGGACAGCTCCATCACCCGCTGGTCGGTGGCGAAGGTCAGCCGGCCCGGGACCCCGTGCACCACGGCCTCGGCCGTGGCCACCCAGCCGGTGCGCTGGCCGAGCTCCTCCCACAGGTCCCACGCCAGCGCTTCGACGACGTCGACGTGCTCACCGGCGATGCGGTGCGTGGTCTCCAGCCGCCTGCTCGCCGTCGCCACCGCGCCGCCGAGCAGGTGCACGCCCCGCACCAGCTGGGTGTCGGCCTCGATCGACGTGAGGTGGCGCAGGCGCTGGGCGGACTCCGACAGCCCGGCGGCGCCGAGCCACGCCGGGGCGTGGAACCGCAGCAGCCGGTCGGCGAGCAGCCAGCTGCGGCGGTGCTCGGTGCGGTCGTCGAACGCCCCGGTGCCGGCGAGCTTGGACGCCCGGTGCGCCAGCGCCTGGCGGCGGTCGTCGTCGAGCCCGGCGGCCAGCTCGCGGGCGTAGACGCGCAGCACCGGTGACACGTTCACGGGGTCGTCCGAGTGCGGCTCGCCCGCCAGCCACGCCGCCAGCTCCAGCACCGACAGCCGGGTGCCCCGGCGCGGGTGGCTGTGGGGCTCGATGACGATGGTGGACAGGTCGGGCAGACCCGCCCCCCAGCCGGCGTCGCCCTCGTGGGCGTCGTCCCCGGGCTCCTCCCGGTCGCGCGACGCCGCGGCGAGCGCCTCGTCGAGGTCGTCCTCGCCGACCAGCAGGGGTGCGAGCGTCCGCCACGAGCTGCGGCGCAGGTCGTCGCGGAGCGGGGACGTGGGCAGCCACTCGGCCGCCGCGCCGATGGCGAGGGCCCAGCGGTCCTCGCCGACCGGCTCGAGCGCGTGGTGGTCGGCCAGCCGGGCCACGTGGCGGGGTCCGAGCACCTGGAACGGGTAGGCGTCGGGCACGTGGCGGTCGGCGAGGCGGCCCACGACCCGGTTGGGGCTCGCTCCGCCCTCGTCGGCCCACGGCGCCGCTGACAGGCCGGTGCCCAGGTCGCCGAACGTCGCCTCGAAATCGAGGCAGGCGTAGGCGACGCGGTCGTGCCCCCGGCCCGTGCCGGCGTGCTCGCGCGCCACCTCGGCGAGCAGCTCGAACCGGGCGAGCAGCCCGTCGTCGTCGCACCGGGGTCCGCCGGCGGCCACGGCGACGTGCGGGGCGATGCCGAAGCTGATGGAGGCGGTGCGCAGGCGGCTGCTGACGTCGCCGGTGACCACGTCGCACCACGTCCGCGACCGGCCGCAGCCGTGGAGGATGCCGGCGGCCTCCTTGGCCATCACGGTGGCCTCGACGCCGAGGACCCGCAGCCGCACCAGGGTCTCGGGGTCCTGGTCGCCGAACACCCACTCGGCCGCCAGGTCGATCCAGGTCGCCGGCAGCGTGCCGGCGCTGCCCGCTGGGTCGGGGAACAGGCGCAGCACCACGGCCCGGGCTGCGTCGTCGAGGTCGGCCAGGCCGTCGACCTCGCACAGCAGCGCCGCCCCGGGCGGGAAGCCGGCATCCACGACGAGGTCATCGACGGCGTCGGCGATGCGCCGGCGGGTCAACGGGTCGGCGGGCAGGTCGTCGAGGCGCAGCAGCGGCCCGTCGGGCAGGAGCGCGACCGGGGACACGCGCGGTGGCAGCACGCCCTCGCGGACCGTGCGCCGGACCACCTCGGCCACGCCGCGGAGGGCCTCGGCGCCCCGCGCGACGTCGCGGGTCCGCAGGTGGATGGCGAAGGAGCCGACGACCGAGTCCAGCTCGTCCAACAGTGAGTCGGCGGTCGTCACCGTGCGGGATCCTACGTCGGGGTGCGCGGCGACGATCCGTCGTGGTACCACCGGGTCCCTGGACCCCAGCGGTACCATCTCCCCCACGAGCCACAGCAGCAACACGAGAGCGCCATGACCAGCATCGAGCACATCGAGGGCCGAGAGGTCCTCGACTCCCGCGGCAACCCCACCATCGAGGTCGAGGTCGAGCTGGCCTCCGGCGCCAGCGGCCGGGCCATCGTGCCCTCGGGAGCGTCCACCGGCCAGTTCGAGGCGGTGGAGCTGCGCGACGGCGGCGACCGCTACGGCGGCAAGGGCGTGCTCGACGCCGTCGGCCACGTCGACGGCGAGATCGCCGACGCCGTCCTCGGCATGGAGGCCGCCGACCAGCGCGGCATCGACTTGGCGCTGCTCGACCTCGACGGCACCGAGAACAAGGGCCGCCTCGGCGCCAACGCCATCCTCGGGGTCTCGCTGGCCGTCGCCCACGCCGCCGCCGAGGAGCGGGGCCTGCCCCTGTTCCGCTACGTCGGCGGCGCCAACGCCCACGTGCTGCCGGCGCCGATGATGAACGTCCTCAACGGCGGCGCCCACGCCGACAACAACGTGGACTTCCAGGAGTTCATGGTGATGCCGCTCGGCGCCGCCAGCTTCTCCGAGGCGCTGCGCTGGGGGGTCGAGACCTACCACGCGCTCAAGGGCATCCTGCACGACCGCGGCCTGAGCACCGCCGTGGGCGACGAGGGCGGCTTCGCCCCCGACCTGGGCTCCAACGAGGAGGCGGTGCAGCTCCTGGTCGACGCCATCGAGAAGTCCGGTCGGACCCCGGGCCAGGACATCGCCATCGCCCTCGACCCGGCGAACTCCGAGATCTTCCGCGACGGCGAGTACCACCTCGAGGGCGAGGGCCGGACCCTGTCGGGGGAGGGCCTGGCCGAGTACCTGTCGAGCTGGGTCGAGAAGTACCCGATCGTCTCCATCGAGGACGGCCTCGACGAGGAGGACTGGGACGGCTGGGCCGCCCTCACGGCCGCCCTCGGTGATCGCTGCCAGCTGGTGGGCGACGACCTGTTCGTCACCAACAGCGTGCGCCTCGAGCGGGGCATCGCCTCCGGGGTGGCCAACTCGATCCTCGTCAAGGTCAACCAGATCGGCTCGCTCACCGAGACGCTCGACACCGTCGGCCTGGCCATCCGCAGCGGCTACACCGCGGTCATGTCGCACCGCTCGGGCGAGACCGAGGACACCACCATCGCCGACCTCGCCGTGGCCACGAACTGCGGGCAGATCAAGACCGGTGCTCCTGCCCGCTCCGACCGGGTCGCGAAGTACAACCGGCTCCTGCGCATCGAGGAGCTGCTCGGCGAGACCGCCGCCTACCGCGGCTGGGACGCGCTGCCCCGGGGCGTGCAGCCCCGGTGACGGCGCCCTCCGCGCTCGGGACGCCGGCGGTCCGCCGCCGGCGGGCGCGCCGGCGCCTGCCGCCGGGGCTGGTGCGCTGGTCGCGCCCGCTCCTGCTGGCGACCGCCGTCGTCGCCACCATCGCCGCGCTCGCGGTGTGGGTGTTCCCGACGCGCACATGGCTCGACCAGCGCGCTGCGCTCGCCGAGACGAGCGCCGAGCTGCGCGAGCTCGAGGCCCAGCGGGCCGCGCTCGAGCAGCGGGTGACCGAGCTCGACACCGACGACCAGATCGAGGCGATCGCCCGGTCCCAGTACGGGTTGGTGCTGCCGGGCGAGGAGGCGTACGCCGTCCTGCCGGCGCCCGAGAGCCCGATCGAGCTCCCCGAGATCTGGCCCTTCGGGGCACCCGTGCGGGACTAGGTTCCGGCCCCACGCCGCTCCCGGCGCCGCGCCGGGGCGAGGAGGGGACCATGAGCATCCTGGGCAACCGCGTCCTGCGCACCGAGGACCCGAGGTTCCTCACGGTCGGGGGCACCTACGTCGCCGACCTGCGCGACCCGCTGCTCGACGGCGCGCTCCACGCGGCCTACGTCCGGTCCTTCGTCGCCCACGGAACCATCGGCTCGATCGACGCCGACGAGGCCCGCCAGGCGCCCGGGGTGGTGGCGGTGTACACCGGCGACGACCTGGCCGAGCTGCCCCTGCTGCCCCTCGCCGTCCCCCTGCTCGACGCCGAGCTCGCCCAGCCGGCGCTGGCCCGCGGCAAGGTCCGCTACGTCGGCGAGCCCATTGCCGTGGTGGTGGCCGAGTCCGCCGAGGCGGCCGCCGACGCCGCCGAGCTGGTGTGGGCCGACATCGAGCCGCTGCCGGCGGTGGTGACCCCCGAGCAGGCCCTGGCGGGCGAGACGCTCCTGTTCGACGGACGCGACGGCAACGTCGCCCTCGAGCTGCTGTTCGGCGCCGACGACGCCGCCTTCGAGGGCTGCGAGGTGGTCGTCGAGGCCGAGCTGGTCAACCAGCGGGTGGCGGGCTGCCCCCTGGAGGTCCGCTCCGGCGCTGCCACCTGGGTCGACGGCCGGCTCGTGCACTTCTCCTCCACCCAGGCGCCGCACGGGGTGCGGTCGGCGCTCGCCGGCTGGTACGGCCTCGACGAGGCCCAGGTGCGGGTGGTCGCGCCCGACGTCGGCGGGGGGTTCGGCCCCAAGATCGGCGCCTACGGCGAGGAAATCCTCCTCGGGTGGCTCGCCCGGGAGCTGGGTCGCCCGGTGCGCTGGACCGAGACCCGCTCCGAGAACATGGTGGCGATGGGCCACGGCCGGGCCCAGTGGCAGACGGTGAAGATCGGCGGCTCCCGCGACGGGCGCGTCCGCGCGTACCGGCTCGACGTGGTGCAGGACGCCGGCGCCTACGCCCACCTCGGCGCCTTCCTTCCGTTCCTCACCCGGGTCATGGCCAGCGGTGTCTACGACATCCCCGAGGTGCAGTTCAACGCCCGGTCGGTCCTCACCAACACGACCCCGACGGTGGCCTACCGGGGGGCGGGTCGGCCCGAGGCCACCGCCGCCATCGAACGGGCGATGGACCTCTTCGCGGCCGAGATCGGGCTGGACCCCGCCGAGGTCCGTCGCCGGAACCTCATCCCGGCCGACGCCTTCCCGTACACCACGCCCACCGACACGGTCTACGACGTCGGCGACTACGAGCGCAGCCTCGACCTCGCCCTCGAGGCCGCCGGCTACGCCGACCTGCGGGCCGAGCAGGAGCGCCGCCGCGAGGCCGGCGACCCGCGCCAGCTCGGCGTCGGCGTGTGCATCTACGTCGAGGTCACCGCCGGCCCCCAGGCGGGCGGCGAGTACGGGCGGGTGATCGTCCACGACGACGGTTCAGCCACCGCCCTCACCGGGGCCAGCGCCCACGGGCAGGGCCACGACACGGCCTTCGCCATGCTCGTCACCGACACCCTCGGCATCCCCCTCGACCGGGTCACGGTCAAGCACGGCGACACCGACGAGGTCGCCCGCGGCGTGGGCACGTTCGGCTCCCGGTCCCTCCAGCTCGGCGGTGCCGCCATCCACGCCGCGTCCGGCCAGGTGCTCGAGCGGGCCCGCCAGCTCGCCGCCGACCTGCTCGAGGCCGACCCGGCCGACGTCGAGCTCGACCGGGCGAAGGGGGCCTTCCACGTCGCCGGTGCGCCGGCCGTGTCCCGCTCGTGGGCCGAGGTCGCCGTCGCCGCCGGGCCGGGCGGACTCGAGGCCGAGGCCGACTTCGAGGCGTCGAGCCCCACGTACCCCTTCGGCACCCACGTCGCCGTCGTCGAGGTCGACACCGAGACCGGCCTCGCCCGCCTCGTGCGCATGGTGACCTGCGACGACGCCGGCACCATCCTCAACCCGCTGCTGGTCGAGGGCCAGCGCCACGGGGGCATCGCCCAGGGTGCGGCCCAGGCCCTGTACGAGTGGGTGCGCTTCGACGACGACGGGAACCCCCAGACCACCAACCTCGCCGACTACACGATGGTGTCGGCCGCCGAGCTGCCCAGCTTCGAGCTGGTGGCGATGGAGACGCCGACGCCCGTCAACCCCCTGGGCGCGAAGGGGATCGGGGAGTCGGGCACCATCGGGGCCACGCCGGCGGTGCAGTCGGCGGTGTGCGACGCGCTCGCCCCGCTGGGCGTCCGCCACGTCGACATGCCCTGCACGCCCGAGCGGATCTGGGACGCGATCCGGGCCGCGTCGGGTTGAGCGGCGGGCCCGTCAGCGGCGGAGCGAGTGGCGCAGCCACTCCGCCGGCGACAGGTGGGCGGCCTCGGCCGGCTCCCGCAGGTCGATCGCCGGCTCGTCGGCGACCTCGGCCTCCGCCGGGGCGGGTTCGCGGAGGTCGATGACCGGGTCGGGCGCCGGCGGGTCGGGCGTCCGCTCGCCCCGGCCGCGCACCCGGACGCGGGCCACGGGCTGGCCGGCGTCGTCGAGCTGCGTGAGCCCGACGACGTGCCCGTCGGCGTCGAAGAGGTACTCCCAGCGGTGCCCGCACTCCTTGCAGTGCTGGATCTGGAACCGGTGCCCGATGTCGAGGCGGTCGATGTATCCGAGGCCGTCGCAGGCCGGGCAGCGGCCGGGGACGCCGGGCCCGATCGCGGCGAGGCGCTCCTCGAACGAGGGCGTCGCCTCCTCCTCGGGTTGCTCGCGATCCCGGAACCAGCCCATGACCGACCTCGCTGTGCCCCGGCGACAGGTGTTGTCGCCTCCTGTGACTCGATCGTAGTCCCGGTGGATGTTCCGCGGGTGACTTCCGCGATGCGCTAGGAAGTCGCCACGAAGCGACGCAGGACCGACATTCGAGGGGGTCGTCGGGTGGAGATCTCGATCACCGTCAACGGCACCGAGACCCGGCACGACGTCGAGCCGCGGACGCTGCTGGTGCACCACCTCCGCGAGGCCCTGGGCCTCACGGGCACCAACGTGGGGTGCGACACGTCGTCGTGCGGCGCCTGCACGGTGCACCTCGACGGCGAGGCGGTGAAGTCCTGCACGCTGCTCGCCGTGCAGGCCGACGGCTGCGCGGTCACGACCATCGAGGGCCTCGCCCCCTCGGCCGACGAGCTGCACCCGATGCAGCGGGCCTTCCACGAGCACCACGGCCTGCAGTGCGGGTTCTGCACGCCGGGGATGGTCATGGCGGCGACGTCGCTGCTGCAGGAGATCCCCGACCCCACCGAGGCCCAGGTCCGCGAGGGCCTCGAGGGGAACCTGTGCCGCTGCACCGGCTACCACAACATCGTCCAGGCCGTGCTCGCGGCGGCCGAGGAGGCGGCCCGGTGATCCCCGCCGCCTTCGACTACGTCCGCGCCGGCTCGGCCGAGGAGGCCATCGCCGCCCTCGGCGAGCACGGCGAGGAGGCCAAGCTGCTCGCCGGCGGCCACTCGCTCGTGCCGCTCATGAAGCTGCGGCTCGCCCGGCCCTCGGTGCTCGTCGATGTCGGCCGCATCGCCGAGCTGTCCTACGTGCGTGACGCCGGCGACCACGTCGCCGTCGGCGCCCTCACCCGCCACCGCGACGTGGAGACCAGCGGCGTGCTGCGCGAGCACGCCCCGATCCTCGCCCACGCCACCTCCCACGTCGGCGACCCGCAGGTCCGGCACCGGGGCACCATCGGCGGCTCCGTCGCCCACGGCGACCCGGCCTCCGACCTCCCGGCCGTCCTCCTCGCCCTGCAGGCGACCTTCGTCGCCCAGGGGCCGCAGGGCACGCGGGAGATCCCGGCCGACGACTTCTTCCAGGGGTTCCTGGAGACCGCGCTCGCGCCGGGGGAGCTGCTCTGCGAGATCCGCGTCCCCAAGGTCGGGGGCGCCGGCTGGTCGTTCCAGAAGTTCAACCGCCGGGCCCAGGACTGGGCGATCGTGGGCGTGGCGTGCGTCCGCACCGCCGACCGGGTCGGCATCGGCCTCGTGAACATGGACAGCCGCCCCGTGCGGGCCCGGGCCAGCGAGCAGGCCGCCGCCTCGGGGGCGAGCGCCGCCGATGCCGCTGCCGTCGCCGACGAGGGCACCGAGCCGGCCGGCGACCTCAACGCCACCCCCGGGTTCCGTCGACACCTCGCCCGGGTGCTCACCCGCCGGGCGCTCGAGGAAGCCGGGGCCTGAGCCGGCCCCATGCGGTTCCTCGACGCCGAGGGCGAGGCGATCGCCGCCGCCACCGTCGTGCCGCTGCGCGACGTCCCCCAACCCGACGGCTCCACCGCCCTCGAGGTGCTCATGCTGCGGCGCAACTCGACGATCGCGTTCGGCGGCACCTGGGTGTTCCCGGGCGGGCGGGTCGACCCGGCCGACGAGGACGCCGCCGCCCTGGGCGACGAGCTGGCGGCCGCCCGCCGCGCCGCGGCCCGGGAGGCCCTGGAGGAGGCCGACCTGCTGGTCGAGCCCGGGGCGATGGTCCCCCTCTCGCACTGGACGCCGCCGGAGCAGGGGGCCCTGGGGTCGACCAAGCGGTTCCTGACCTGGTTCTTCCTGTGCCGGGCGCCGGTGGGGGAGGCGGGCGTCGTCACCATCGACGGCGGGGAGATCCACGAGGACGCCTGGGTGCGGCCTGCCGAGATGCTCGCCCGGCGCGACGCCGGCGAGATCCAGCTCGTCCCCCCGACCTGGGTGACCCTCCACCACCTCGCGCGCCACGCGACGGTCGACGACGCCCTGGCCGACGCCGCCGCCCGGGAGCCCGAGCGCTTCGCGAGCCGGATCCTCCAGGTGCCCGAGGGCGACCGCCCCCTCGTCCTCGCGTGGGACGGCGACGTCGCCTACGACGGCGGCCCGGTCGACGCCCCCGGCCCCCGCCACCGGCTGGTCATGGCCGAGCCGGCGTGGCGCTACGAGGTCGACCCGGTCTGAGCAGCGGTAGCGTGGACCGGCCATGGCCGCCACCGGGACGCCCGAGGAGCTGATCGACTCCTTCGGCCGCGTCCACCGCGACCTTCGCATCTCGGTCACGGACCGCTGCAACTTCCGTTGCACCTACTGCATGCCCGAGGAGGGGATGCAGTGGCTGCCCCGGGAGGAGATCCTCACCTTCGAGGAGATCACCCGCATCGCCCGGGTGCTGGTCGAGCGCTTCGGGTTCGACGGGATCCGCCTCACCGGCGGTGAGCCCACCGTTCGGGCGCACCTCCCCGTGCTGGTCGACAAGCTCGCCGGCCTCGGCGTCGACCTGGCGATGACCACCAACGGGTCGACCCTGCGCAGCCAGGCCCAGGCGCTCGCCGACGCCGGCCTGCGGCGCATCAACATCAGCCTCGACTCGCTGCGGGCCGACCGCTTCCTCGAGCTGACCCGCCGCGACGAGCTCGACCGGGTCCTCGACGGCATCGAGGCGGCCAAGGATGCCGGCCTCGATCCGGTGAAGGTGAACGTGGTGCTCGTGGGCGGCGTCAACGACGACGAGGTCGTGGACCTCGCCCGGTTCGGGCGCGACCGCGACGTCACGGTGCGCTTCATCGAGTTCATGCCCCTCGACGCCGACGCCGGGTGGAAGCACGCCAAGGTCGTCCCGCAGGCCGAGATCGTCCGCCGCATCGCCGAGGTCTTCCCGCTCGAGCCGGTGGTCCGGGGGAGCGAGCCGGCCGAGCGGTTCCGCTACCTCGACCGCCCCGGCGTCGCCGCCGGCGACGTCGTCGGCGTGATCCCCAGCGTCACCCGGCCCTTCTGCGGGTCCTGCGACCGCGTGCGCCTCACCGCCGAGGGCCAGCTGCGCAGCTGCCTCTTCGCCCTGGACGAGCACGACCTGCGCGGCCCGCTGCGGGCCGGCGCCTCCGACGAGGACCTCGCCGAGATCGTCCGCCAGGCGGTCAGCGCCAAGTGGGCCGGCCACGCGATCGGGAACGTCCAGTTCATCCGGCCCCGCAAGTCGATGTCCCAGATCGGCGGATGACACGAACCCGCGGTCCTTGGCGGACCTCCGGGTTCGTTGAGGGATGCTTCGCATCCGTCCGTCTCTCGTGGTCGACGTAGACTCCGGCCGATGTCGGACCGAGGACTGACCCACCTCGACCCCCTGGGTCGGGCCCGCATGGTCGACGTCACCCCCAAGGAGCCCACCCACCGGCGGGCCATCGCCCGGGGACGGGTCTACATGCAGCCCGAGACCACCTCGCTCGTGGCCCGCGGCGCCGTCACCAAGGGCGACGTGCTGGCCGTGGCCCGGGTCGCCGGGATCCAGGCGGCCAAGCGCACGCCCGACCTCATCCCGCTGTGCCACCCGCTGCTCGTGGGCTCGGTGCTGGTGAACTTCCGCATCGAGGACGACTTCATCGAGGTCGAGGCCCAGGTCGACACCATCGACCGCACCGGCGTCGAGATGGAGGCCATGACCGCCTGCTCGGTCGCCTGCCTCACCATCTACGACATGTGCAAGAGCGCCGACCGGGCGATGGTCATCGGCGACCTGACGCTGTGGGAGAAGACCGGCGGCCGCTCCGGGACCTACCGGCGCCCACCGGCCCCGGGGGACGACGGCCTCCTGTGACGCCCGGGCGGCTCTCGGGTGAACAGCGAGGGACCCGGATGCTTGCCCTCGCGTGACGGTTCGTAGTAGAACCGTAACGCTCCAGGCGCTTGTGCCTGTTCGAACAAGGACCCCCACCCACCGGCCGGCCGCCAGGATCCACCACCTCGGACCCGGGCGCCCGTACGGTGCCGAACACCGAAAGCGAGGCGAGGAGCGTGACCATCATGGTGCTCGTGGTGCTGGCAGCGATCTGGGCTGCCGTCCTCCTGCCGCCCTACCTGCAGAAGCGTCGGGCCTTCCACCCGCACGCCAGCATCGGCGACTTCCGCAACCAGCTGGCCGTCCTGCAGCGCACCGGTGATCCCTACGCCCCCGTGCGCAGCGCGCCCGCCCTCGCCCGTGGCCTCAGCCGCCGCGACGTGCAGCGCCGCCGCCGCGACGTGCTGACCACGCTCGCCGCCGCCGCCGGGCTCACCTTCCTCCTCGCCCTCGTGGCCGGTGGCGCCGTCTGGCTGCTCCACCTCACCATCGACGCCGCCCTCCTCGGCTACGTGGCCATGCTCATGCAGGTGCAGCAGCAGCGGGTCCAGCAGCAGCGTCCGGCCCATCGGGCCGCCGTGCGCCCGATACCGGCGCCGCGCCAGCTGTCGGTCACCCAGCAGGCCCTCCTGCGCCGCCAGGCCAACTGAGCCTCGCGCCGCCCACCTCCGGGAGGCCCAGCAACCCCTCGCCTGACCCGACGAGGTCGGGGTCATGCCCCACGCTCGTGGCTGCGGGGCCTGGCCGAGGCGGCCAGCGAGCTGCGCCGCACCGTCGACGCCCTGCGTGCCGTCACCGAGCGCACCCGCGGCGACGTCACCACCACCGTGCTCCAGGGCGCCTGCAGCGGGCCATCGAGGCGCCCGATCGCCGCTGACCCCCGGTTCGGTGTCCCCGCAGCCGGCCGCTAGGGTGTGCCCTCCCTTCGGGGGTGTAGCTCAGTTGGCTAGAGCGCCTCGGTCGCATCGAGGAGGCCAGGGGTTCGAATCCCCTCACCTCCACGGCAACCCTCGGCCCCAGGGGGGCCTCCGGGTTGCTTGACGAATGCTTCGCATTCGTCCCTCACGCCCTCAGGGTGGGGCTCACAGCTCCCAGCGTCTCCGGGGTCGGTACCCGGTTCGTGACCAGATCTGGTCGTGTTCGGTGGAGCGAACGTCAGGCGGCGGCGGTGCGGAGGTTGAACCGCTCGGCGCTGCCGGCGACCCTGCCGACGGCCAGCGCGACCAGGGCCGCGAGGAGGGCCCTCCGCCGGTTCGCCACGGCCCGGGGACGGTGGCCCGGCGCGGGCCCGGCGCCGTCCGCACGCCCGCCCGGCTCGGACTACGGTCCGCCGCCATGGACACGACCGACCGCACCGCTGGCTGGCCGCTCCGGACGGTTCCCGAGAAGCTGCGCCAGCGCTACCTCGACGAGGGCTGGTGGACCGACCAGACCCTCGGCCAGATGGTCGACGACGGACTGGCCCAGCTCGGCGACGCTCCGTTCGAGGTGCACTCCGACGTCCGGCCGTGGGCCGGCACCTTCGCCGACGTGGACCGCACCGCCCGCGCCCTCGCCGGCTTCCTCCGCGACCGCGGCGTCGGTCCCGGCGACGTCGTGGTCTTCCAGATGCCGAACTGGATGGAGGCCGGTGCGACGTTCTGGGCCAGCGCCTACCTGGGGGCGGTCGTGGTGCCCATCGTGCACTTCTACGGCGCCAAGGAGATCTCGTACATCCTCGACAAGACCGAGCCGTCCGTCGTCGTCACGCCCGAGCGGTTCGGGTGGTCCGACTTCCTCGCCACCTACGAGCCCCTGCTCGCCGATCGCCCGGACACCCTGTGGCTCGTCGTCGGCGACACCCCCGCCGAGGACCTCCCGGGACGAGCCCTCCCGTTTGAGGCCACGCTCGGCGCCGCGCCGCTCGAGGGCCCCCTCGACGTGGACCCCGACATCCCGGCGATCATCGCCTTCACGTCCGGGACCACGCGCGACCCCAAGGGCGTGATCCACACCCACCGCACCATCGGGTTCGAGAGCCGCCAGCTCAACGAGATGTTCCCGTCCACCGGCCCGCCCCAGATCATCGGCGCGCCGGTGGGCCACTTCATCGGGATGCTGAACGCGTTCCTGATCCCGATGCTGCGCGACCGGCCGGTGCACCTGATCGACGTGTGGGACCCGGGCAAGGTGCTGTCGATCATGAAGGAGCGAGGGCTGGCGATGGCCGGCGGCGCGACGTACTTCATCACCAGCCTGCTCGACCACCCCGACTTCACCGACGAGCACCTGGCGCTCATGCCCTTCGCCGGCCTGGGCGGCTCCACGGTGCCCGCGGCGGTCATGCAGCGCCTGTCGAAGCTCGGCGTCCGCGCGTACCGCTCCTACGGGAGCACCGAGCACCCCTCGATCAGCGGCGCGTCGCTCGACGAGCCCGAGGAGAAGCGCTCGAACACCGACGGCCACGCCATGCCGGGCGTCGAGATCCGGCTCGACGACGAGGGGGAGATCTCCAGCCGGGGTCCCGACCTCTTCCTGGGCTACATCGACCCCGCCCTCACCGACACGGTGTTCGACGACGAGGGCTGGTACCGCACCGGCGACGTCGGAGTCCTCGACGACGACGGCTACCTCACCATCACCGACCGCGTGTCCGACATCATCATCCGGGGCGGTGAGAACATCAGCGCCCAGGAGGTCGAGGAGCAGCTGATGGGCCTCGCCGGCGTCGCCGAGGTCGCCGTGGTCGCCCAGCCCGACGACCGCCTCGGCGAGCGGGCGGCGGCCGTCGTCCGCATGCTGCCGGACCACGAGGCGCCGACCCTGGAGCAGGTGCGAGCGCACCTGTCGTCGGTCGGCCTGGCCAGGCAGAAGTGGCCGGAGTCGATCTACGCGGTCCCCGACTTCCCCCGCACGCCGTCCGGGAAGATCCAGAAGTTCATCGTCCGCCAGAAGCTGCGGGAGGGCGAGCTGGGATGAGGCAGCGGCGGCGACGCCCTGCCACGATCTCCCGTCCGTGACCCAGACCGTCCTGTTGCTCCGCTGCCCGGACCGGCCCGGCATCGTCGCGGCCGTCGGCCAGACGGTGGCTGCCCTCGGCGGGAACATCATCCACGCCGACCAGCACACCGACCGCCTCCACGGGTTGTTCCTGCAGCGGGTGGAGGCCACCTTCCCCGAGGGTGCCGACGTCGCCGGCGCCATGCGCCCGGTGGCCGCCGCCTACGACATGACCTGGGAGCTGCACCGGCCCGGTCCGCCGCCCCGCCTCGCCGTGCTGGTCAGCCGCCAGGGCCACTGCCTGGCCGACCTGCTCTCGCGGGTCGACCTCGGCGAGCTCGAGGCCGAGGTGGCCTTCGTGGCGTCGAACCACGACGACCACGAGGGGCTCGTGGCCCGCCACGGCATCGACTTCCACCTGCTGCCGGTCGACCCGGACCACCCGGAGCGGCAGTCGGCCGAGATGCACGAGCTGGTGCGCGGCGCCGGCGTCGACCTCGTCGTGCTCGCCCGGTACATGCGGATCCTGCCCGAGGCGTTCATCGCCGACTTCCCCAACCGGATCATCAACATCCACCACTCGTTCCTGCCGGCGTTCGTGGGCGCGAAGCCGTACCACCAGGCCTACGAGCGAGGCGTCAAGCTCATCGGCGCCACGGCCCACTACGCCACCTCCGAGCTCGACGAGGGCCCGATCATCCACCAGGGCGTGACGCCGGTGAGCCACCGCCACGAGGTGGCCGACCTCGTCCGGCTGGGCGCCGACCTGGAGAAGACGGTGCTCGCCCGCGCCGTGCGGCTCCACCTCGAGCACCGGGTGCTGGCGTACGGGAACCGCACCGTCGTCTTCGACTAGGCAGCGCAGGAACTGGCCGATGCCCGGCGAAAGGTTGCCCTCGTGATCACCGCCGCCAACGTCCTCGTCGTGGTCCTCGCCGTGCCGCTGGTGACCGCCTTCATCGGCTACGTCACCAACTGGGCGGCCGTGAAGATGATCTTCCACCCCGAGGAGTTCGTGGGGGTGTGGAAGCTCGGGTGGCAGGGCGTGCTGCCGTCCAAGGCCGACACGTTCGCCGCCGACGTGGCCGGCAACGTCGGCGCCGTGCTCTCGCCCGCCGAGCTGGCCGAGCGGCTCGACCCGGCGGAGATGGAGGCCCTGTTCGAGCACCGCCTCGACGAGGAGCTCCCGGTCATCGTGCGCGAGGTCGCCGAGATGCTGGCGCCGGGCACCTGGGACCAGATGGCCCCCGACGCCCAGCAGATGGTCATCACCCAGATCCGAACCGAGGGCCGCCAGGTCGCCCAGGACGTCTTCGACGACCTGCAGGGGATCAGCCACGAGCTGCTCGACCTCGAGCGGTTGGTCTTCGACCTGCTGTCCGGCCCGAACGTCAAACGGCTGGTGCGCCTCTTCCAGGAGATCGGCGGGAAGGAGCTGCGCCGCATCGTGAACCTCGGCTTCTGGTTCGGCCTGGTCATCGGCATCTTCCAGGCGGCGACGTTCACGATCTTCGACCAGTGGTGGCTGATGCCGATCGTCGGGGGCATCGTCGGCCTCGGCACGAACTGGCTGGCGCTGCAGATGATCTTCCGCCCGATGGAGCCCCGGCGCTTCCCCACCGAAGGGCTGGGCCTCGTCACCTACCAGGGCATGTTCCCGAGCCGGCAGCCCGAGATCGCGCAGGACTACGGGCGGATCACGGCTCGGGAGATCCTCACGCCGGCGAACCTGCTCCGGCTGCTCACCGAGGGCGAGGCCGGCACCCGCATTGCCCAGGTCGTGCTGACCCGGGTGAGCGAGCGGGTGGATGCCGCCCGCCCGATGGTGGAGATGCTCACGCAGACCACGGTCACCGACCAGCAGCTCGCCGCCGTGAAGATGATGGTCGTCGGCCGCGTCACCCAGGCGGTGCCCGACCTGCAGCCCGACATCGAGCGCTACATCGAGGAGCAGCTGCAGGTGGGCGAGCTGGTGGAGTCCAAGCTGAAGGCCATGCCGAAGCTCGAGTTCGAGCGCCTGCTGCGGGGCATCTTCGAGCAGGACGAGTGGATCCTCATCATCATCGGCGGCGCCCTCGGCGCCGGCGTCGGGGTCCTCCAGGGGATGCTCGTCCTGGTCACGGGATAGGGGAGACTGTCGGGATGAGCGCCTTGGAGTACGACGAGCGTCCCTGGGGGAACTACACCGTGCTGTCCGACGAGGACGACCACAAGGTCAAGCGCATCGTGGTCCACCCGGGGAAGCGGCTCAGCTACCAGACGCACGCCCGCCGGGCCGAGCACTGGTACGTGGTCAGCGGCACCGCCACGGTCACCCTCGACGGCGCCGACCACCGCGTCGGCCCCGGCGAGGCCGTCGACATCGCCCAGGGGATGGCCCACCGGTGCGCGAACGAGGGCACCGAGGACGTCGTGTTCATCGAGGTCCAGCGCGGCGACTACTTCGGGGAGGACGACATCGTCCGCCTCGAGGACGACTTCGGCCGCAGCTAGGCGCCCGGGCGTGCCCACGCCGCTCGTCGCCCTCACCATCGCCGGAGTCGACAGCGCCGGCGGGGCCGGCATCCACGCCGACCTGCGCACGTTCGCCGCCCTGGGCCTCCACGGCGCCAGCGTCGTGGCTGTCCTCACGGCCCAGTCCACCGCCGCCGTGCACGCCGTGCACGTGGTGCCGTGCGACTTCGTGGCCGCGCAGCTCGACGCCGTGCTCGGCGACCTCGACGTGCGGGCCGTGAAGACCGGGTTCCTGGGGTGCGCCGAGACGGTGGCGGTCGTCGCCAGCGCCGCCGCCGAGGGGCGCCTGCCCGACCTGGTGGTCGATCCGGTGCTCGTCGGTGCCGACGGCTCGCCGCTGCTGGCGGACGAGGTCCGCCGGGCCTACCTCGAGCGCCTGCTCCCGCACGCCCGGGTCCTGACGCCGAACCGGCTCGAGGCGGGCCTGCTGCTCGGCCGCGAGCTGCGAACCGTCGCCGACATGGCGGCTGCCGCCGAGGAGCTGCACCGGCTGGGCCCGGCGGCCGTGGTGGTCAAGGGGGGCGACGCCGAGGACGAGGGCGACCGCTCCGTCGACGTCCTCGCCACCGAGGCGGGCGTGCAGCGCCTCGCCCTGCCACGCGTCGACACCGGCAACGACCACGGCTCCGGGTGCTCGTTCGCGGCGGCGACGGCCGGGAGGCTGGCGCGGGGCGACGACGTGGAGGACGCGGTGGCGGCGGCGAAGCTGTTCGTCCACCGGGCGCTCGACGGGGCACGGGGGTGGCGCCTGGGCGCCGGGCACGGCCCGATCGACGCGTTCGGGTGGGGCTGAGCAGCCCTGCGGGCGAGCACCTCGGTGTGACATCGGTCATCGGCCGTCAGAGCTGCCGTACCGGTGGGTAACGAGACCGCTCGTGCGGCGGTGTCCCCATCCGCCCCCCGAGGAGGAACGACATGACCGAAGAGCACGTGGCCGGCGGCATCGCCGGCAAGCTGATCGGAAAGGCGAAGCAGGCGGTCGCCACCGTGACCGGTGACCGCGAGCTCGCCGCCGAGGGCGCCCTCCAGGAGGGTGGGGCCGACGCCGAGCGCCGGGCCGCCGACCTCCAGGAGCGCGCCGAACGTGAGCGTCGCGAGGCCGAGCTGCGCGAGGAGCGCGACCAGGCCCAGATCGAGCGGGAGCGCCTGCGCACCGAGATCGAGGAGGACAAGGCCGAGGCGGCGATCGAGCGCCAGGAAGCCCAGGCCGAGCAGGCCGCCGAGCGCGAGGCGGCCCGCGAGCGGGCCGAGGCCGAGCGCCAGCGGGCGAACGGCGAGGCCGCGGCGACCC
>Ga0208490_100177_pt1 | contig 51315 bp, 46 predicted proteins | sample SubbioAug_CSWold_FD_184818 | JGI IMG/M metagenome (GOLD analysis project Ga0208490, IMG submission 184818) | Serpentinite rock and fluid subsurface biosphere microbial communities from McLaughlin Reserve, California, USA - CR11Aug_CSWold (SPAdes) | ecosystem: Environmental > Terrestrial > Deep...
TGTCCTGCCATGCTGCCCACCTCCGGTGGTCCTCACAGACCCTCCCGGTGGTAGGGAGTTTCTCATCCCGAGTTCCGTCACGAACCCAGACGCGGAACATTGAGCGAGGGCCGGAGAGTGCCGGCATGCTTGAGCAGCGTCTTGGCAGAGGCGGTCCGGGCGATGTCGCTGGTCGTGGCGGTGCCGGCCAGCCGCCGCGGATCCGCCGGCGTGGCCCGGTCGGTCACCAATCGCCACAGACCCCACCCGACGGCCACGAGAACGGCGAGCAGCAGTACGACCGCGACCCAGTAGACGATCCGGTGCAGCCCCGGCGCGTCGAGTGCGGTGGCGGGATCGAGTGGGTCGGCCAGCACACCGAGCGCGGCCGCGACGCCGGTACCGGGCTGGTCGGCACCGGTCGCCCATGCGGTGAGCGTTCCGGCCAGGCGCAGCAGCCCGGCGAGCACCGCGATGGCGGCCAGCAGCCCAAGGCTAACGTTGACCAGCCCGTCAGCCGGTGGCCGGCGGGCGCCGTTCATGCCGACTCCTGGCTGCGGGCAATCCCCGAGGACGCACCGGTGGCAAGCATGCGACCGTCCCCGGTGCGGCCGAGGCGCGGGTCGATGCCGACGTGCAGGTTGCCGGCCGTGTCCTCGGTGGCGCCGGTAGTGGCCGCCGCGATGGGGACGGTCTCGCCGGGCTCAGATCCGACGCCCCACACCTTGGCGTGCGAGGGTCGACCACGCCGGCCTGGCCGGTCTGGCGGTGGGGCTGGCTGGCCAGGCTGGTGGGCGGGTGGGGTGAGGATGTCGGCGTGCACGGTCCCGTCGGGCTCGTGGACCTCGATGCGGACCGCCGCGGCGACCTGCTCAACGATCTGGCTGATCGCCTCACCGAGCTGCACCCGCGGGATCGGGCTGTCCGACACCGACACGCCGTCGAGGGTGACCGCCACCGTGCCAGGGCCGTCGGGGCGGATGATGACGTGTGGCAGCACCACCGGCACCGATACGGGACCACCAGGGCGGCCGCGGGAGCGGCGAGTCACGGCCGACCATCCGCGTGTTCGCTCCCGATCAACCATCAGAATCTCTGAACTTGCGGCGGGTCCGAGACCATCCTGTCGCAGTCGGTCCATCAGCGGTCGCCACCACAGCCCGGATCGACCTGCTCGAACAGCAAGCCGACGAACACCGCCGCTGGCGCCAAGCTGCCCAAGGGGCAGCCGCGGTCCTGCGACAGATCCGCTACCTCGAACGCCGACGCCGTAGCCCGAAGCGTCACGATGGACACCGCTCCGCACAGAGTCATACCGGCTGCCGGTTCAATGGGTGAGCGCAACACCTCGCTGATCGGCTTACTGAAAGATCCGGGCTAGCTGGCACGCTTCACTCGTTCGTCCAGCCCGTTGTAATTGTCGAGGTAGGTAGCGCGGTCGGTCTTGAGCTTGTCGACGATCTGCTGGTACTCGTCCTGGCGGCCCTGGCGTTTGTAGAGCTTGCGGGGCTGGAGCAGTTCCTCGTCGTCGAAGTCGGGGATCGACTCGGCCACCAGGTACCCGAAGTCGGGGTCTTCGACCCACTTGATGGTCCCCTCGACGATGCCCTGCTGCACGGCCGCGGAGTGGGGGATCTTGACCTTCTTCGAGCCGTCCTGCGACTCGGGGCCACCGACGCGGCCGGTGGACAGCAGGTAGACCTCCAGCGGGGACCCGTTGAGCAGTTCGAGCAGCCGGTTGGCCTGCGAAGCGTCGTTCTCGAACCAGAACGGGTTGGTGCCCGGCACGCGCAGGCTCTTACCCGCCTCGGCAGCACCGCCCGCCGAGGTGCCCTTGGTCTCACCCAGCATGAAGTAGTACGCCGCCTGCTCGGGCTTGAGCTTGGCGACCGCCGGGATGATGTTCTCGTTGCGGTTCAGGATGAACAGGTACCGGGCCTTGGGCAGGTCGCGCGGGTCGCGGTGGCGGATGTCCTCCAGGCCGAACGTGCACCGCCCGTTGGCGGTGTAGCCCGTGTCGAAGAAGTCGACCTTGCCGTCCTCGTCAACCGACACCGACTCGAGCCACGCCTCGGGCGAGGTCGCACCGCCGTAGATGGTCGGCTCGTCGTCGGGGTCCAGGCCGAAGGTCTTGGCGAAACACCCGGCTTCGGTGGTGTAAACCTTGCCGCCCGGGAACAGGCCGATGAAGTCGTCCTGGACCGGCAGCGAGCCCATCACGTTGCGGAACGTGGTCGTGGTCTTGCCGGTGCCCGACAGCCCGATGATCAGGGCCAGGTGCTCCTCACCGTCCGGGGTCTGGTCGGCTGGGAAGGTCTTGGCGCCCGAGTGCATCGCCAGGCCGCCACGGTCGTAGACCAGCTTGTTCCACATCCGCAGGCCCCCCATCTTCGACTCACCGAAGTAGTCGGAGCCGAAGACGCGGGTGACGTAGGTGTCGAGGTCGACGGTGATCAGGCAGTCGTCGGGCTTGCCCGGCGCCGCCAGGTTCGGGGTGTAGATGACCGTGAACTCGGCCTCGAAGCCCTCGCTGGCCGGGAAGTACAGCTGCTGCTGCATCGCCGGGATGTTGGCGTTGGCCTTCTCCATGTACAGCTGCGTGCCGGTACGGAACTCCTCATCGGGGCCGATGTAGCCCTCGACCAGGATCATGTCCTGACCCGCGATGTACTCGTCCTGCTTACGCGCCCACTCCGCAGCTTCGGCCCGCGAGATGGTGGGCTTGGCGTTGGGCTCGTCGGAGACGAAGAAGGTCGACTTGGCCAGGCGCGACTTGATGCGGGCCTTGTAGTTGAGGTTGCCGAACTCGGTCTCACCGATCCGGTCGGAGGGCATCAGCTCCAGCGCCCACTCGCGCAGGTCAGCCTGCGACGGGTTGACCGACACCGATCGTGCAGGGGCGAGAATCAGGGCGGTGACCGGGCTGGACATCGAGAACCTCCTGGGTGGGCCGGGGGATACGCGTGATTCAGTTCGGTGGCGCGAAGCCCATCTGCAAGCCGTCGGTCTGCGTCCAGCGGGTGGTGACGACCTTGCCGCGGGTGTAGAAGGCGACACCTTCAGGGCCGTAGATGTGCGACGAGCCGAACAGCGAGTCGTCCCAGCCTCCGAAGCTGTAGAAGCTCAACGGGACTGGGATTGGGACGTTGACGCCGACCATCCCCGCGCTGACACGACGCTGGAACTCGCGCGCGACACCGCCGCTCTCGGTGAAGATGGCTACGCCGTTGCCGTAGGGGTTGTCGTCGATGAGCTGGAGCGCGTCGTCCACCGTCGGCGCATCGAGCACGATCAGGACCGGACCGAAGATCTCCTCACGGTAGACGTCCATGTCCGGACGGACGTCGGTGAGCAGGCACGGACCGAGGAAGAACCCTTCGTCGTCGACGAGGTCGCGGCCGTCGAGCTCCAGCTCCGCGCCCTGCTCGACACCCGTACCGACCAAGTGCACGGCGCGATCTCGCGCCTCACGGGTGATCATGGGACCCATGTCGACGTCCTGGTCGCCCGCGCCGATCCGCAGGTCGGCGGCGCGCTTGGTGATGCGGCCCACCAGCTCGGCCCCGACACCACCGACGGCGACCACGGCAGAGACCGCCATGCAGCGCTGGCCTGCCGACCCGAACGCTGCGGAGACGGCCGCGTCGGCGGCCGCGTCAAGGTCGGCGTCAGGCATGACCACCATGTGGTTCTTGGCCCCACCGAGCGCCTGGACCCGCTTGCCGTACCGGGCACCGTTCTCGTAGATGGAACGGGCGACCGGCGTGGAGCCGACGAAGCTGACCGCGGCGATCCCCTGGTGGGCGAGGATGGCCTCGGCGGCCTCGCGGCCGCCTTGGACGACGTTGAGGACACCAGGGGGAAGACCGGCCTCCTCGAACCACTGCGCCAGGAGCAGGCTGGCCGACGGGTCGCGCTCGGACGGCTTGAGGATGAAACCGTTGCCGCAGGCGATGGCGACGGGGAACATCCACATCGGGACCATGGCGGGGAAGTTGAACGGCGTGATCCCAGCCACGACGCCCAGCGGGTGCCGTGCGGAGTGGATGTCGACGCCTGTGGAGACCTGCTCGGAGTGCCCCCCCTTGAGCAGATCGGGGGCGCTGCACAGGTGCTCGACGACTTCGATGCCCCGCTGGATCTCCCCAGCGGCATCGTCGAGCGTCTTGCCGTGCTCACGGGTGATCACCGCCGCGAGCTCGTCGACCCGCTCGAGCAGCAACGTTCGGTAATCGAACATGACGCGCTGCCGCTTGGTGAGCGACAAGCCTCCCCAAGGTCCGGCCGCTTCCTGCGCAGTCGCGACCGCACGGTCGACCAAGGCGGCGTCAGCCAGCTCGACCTCGCCGATCTGTTGGCCGGTCGCCGGGTCGACGACCGGTTGACGGAGCGCGTCGGTGGTGATGCGTGCACCGCCGATGTGGTGGGCGATATGCGTCATGTCATGCTCCCGTAGAGGAACCGATGGGCGTTGAGGGTCGTGGCGGCGAGGTCGACATCGACCTCGGCGGCCGCGCGGGTCGGATCGTCGACCCCCATGTCGAAGGGTCGGTCGCTGCCGAGCAGGACCCGGTCGGGTCCCGCCTTGTCGAGCAGCAGCTCGCGTGCCGCGCGGTCGTGGGTCAGCAGGTCCACGAAGATCCGGTCGCGGAAGGTCTGGCTCGGGATCCGTCCCGTGGCCGCCGAGACGTCGGAACGTCGCTGCCAGGCGTGGTCCCAGCGTCCGAGCACCGCGGGGGCACAGCCGCCGCCGTGGACGAACGCGATGCGCAGCTCCGGGAGCTCGTCGAGCGTCCCGGACAGCAGCAACGCGCCGATGGCCGCGGCGGTCTCGGTGCCGTTGCCCAGCAGGTTGTTGAGGTAGTAGGCGTCGAGCCCCGGACGGACCTCCTGGACGGGATGGACCAGCACCGGAAGGCCACGCGCTTCGCAGCGTTCCAAGAGCTGGCGCAGCGGGGCCTGGTCGATCCGCGTCTTCCCGAGCTGCGGTGGGATGGCCACACCGATCAGCCCGAGCTCGGTCAGGGCGACCAGCTCGGCGTCGAGGTCAGCGACGGTCATGTCGGGGTGCGAAGCGACGATCCCGAAGCCCACCAGTCGATCGGTCGCGTGCTCGATCGCTCCGCGCAGACCCTTGTTGACCCGCGCGGTGTGGTCGCGCTGCTCGTCCGGTCCTGCCGTCGATGCGAAGGCGTACGGCGGCGGCGAGAGCACCCGTGTCCCGAGGCCGACCGCGTCCATCTCTGCCACGATCAACGCCGGGTCGGACAGCTGCGGCCAGGTGATGGCCATGGGCACCCCGCCGAGGTGCAGCTGTCCGTCGCGTTGCTCGATACGCAGCGACCCGCCAGCGTGGGGGACGCACGTGACATCGTCGCTCAGGTGGTGAGCGTGCACGTCGATCGGGCCGGGGCGGGAGGGTTCAGCCACGGCGGCGGGTCATCGACCCGAGGATGAGACGTTCGGTCGCCAGCTCGTAGGCCTGCCCTTCGGTGAGGTCGGCGGCCGCGCCGAGGAACCCCTTGATCTGCTCGTGCACCCACGGCTGGAAGCTGCGGAGCCGCTCGACCTCGGCCTTGGCCCGGGTCGACAGCTCCCCGTCGTCGACGGCGACGGTGAGCAGACCCATCGCAACGGCGTCGTCGGCGCTCACCCGCTCGCCGGTCGCGGTGAGGTGGAAGGCACGTAGCTCACCGACGCGACGAGGTAGCCACGACAGCACGACGGTCGGCGCGAGGTCGATCTCGACCTCCGGGAACCAGAACCGGGCGGACCGGGCGGCGACCGACATGTCACACAGCGCCGCGAGGCCGACACCGAAGCCTGCGGCGTCGCCCTGGACCTCGGCGACGGTCACCACCGCTGAGCGCCGCAGCGCCTCGTTGAGGTCGATCAGCGCCCGCACCTCGCCGCGAAGCGTCGCCGGATCCTCAGCAGCGCGGTCACGACCGAGACAGAACGCCTCCCCCTCCGCGCGCAGATGCAGCACGTGGACGCCGTCAGGGTCCTCGAGGACCTCGGTGAGCGCGCGACAGATGTCGGAGGAGAGCCGGTTGGCGTCACCGCGGTCGACGGTGACGACCAACAGGTCGCCGTCGCGATCGACGTGCAGCCCTTCGGTCATCAGTTGAGCCTCTCGGTCGCGACGCCGCCGTACCAGTCGACGGGCTCCTCGGCGGTGCGGATGGTGACGGCGCGGACGTGGGTGAAGTCGTGGAACGACTCCCACCCCCCTTCGCGTCCTGCACCGCTGTCGCGGACCCCACCCCAGGGGGACGACGGGTCGAGGCGGTGGTGGTCGTTGACCCACACGATCCCATGGGTGAGCTTGGAGGCCACCCGGTGGGCCCGGGCGACGTCTGTGGTCCAGATCGACGAGCCGAGCCCGAAGTCCGAATCGTTGGCCTGGGCGACGGCATCGTCCTCGTCGTCGAAGGGGATGACGACCACGACCGGGCCGAAGATCTCCTCACGCGCGACCCGCATGTCGTTGGTCACCTCGGTCAGCACCGTCGGCTGGACGAACGTGCCGCCCTCGCACCCGGCGACCTCGGCTGCCGAGCCGCCGGTGGCGATGGTCGCCCCCTCCTCGACCCCGAGCTGGACGTAGTCGAGGATGCGTCGCTGAGCCTTGGGCGAGATGACCGGCCCGAGCTGGGTGTCCGGCTCCCGCGGGTCACCGATGCGGATGGCTTCGGCCTGGGCGACCAGCGCGTCGACGAACTCGTCGTGGACGGAACGCTGGACCAGGATGCGGGTCCCGGCGATGCAGGTCTGTCCGGCACCGACGAACCCGCCGAACGCGCAGCCTGCGGCGGCGATGTCCACCGGGCTGTCGTCGAACACCAGCACCGGGGTCTTGCCCCCGAGCTCGACGGTGGCCTTGGCGAACCGGCCCGCTGCGGCGATAGCGACGGCACGTCCCGGCTCGGTGCCGCCGGTGAAGACGGTCTTGGCCACGTCGGGGTGGTTGGTCATCGCCGCCCCCGCGGTCGGCCCGTAGCCCTGCACGACGTTGAGCACCTCACCGGGGATGCCGGCTTCGCGGGCGATCTCTCCGAGGATGATCGCGGTCAGCGGGGTCTGCTCCGACGGCTTGAGCACGACGCTGTTACCCGTCGCCAACGCCGGCGCGAGGCTCTTGGAGGCGATCATCAGCGGGTGGTTGAAGGAGGACAGGATGGCGACGACACCCAGCGGGAAGCGGCTGGTGTAGGAGTGGTAGGGGCCGCTCATGGGCACCACGTCGGTGCGGTCGGCCAGCAGGAGCGAGGCGTTGTAGCGGTACCACTCGGACAATCGGCTGATCTGGGCCCGGGTCTCGGTGACCGGTCGTCCGTTGTTGACCGTCTCGAGGTGGTACAGCTCCTCCATCCGCTCCTCGATGCCGTCCGCGAAGCGGTGCATGATGCGCGACCGCTCGTGGATGGACCGGTCGCGCCACACCCCGGCGTCGAACGCCTCCTTGGCCGTGCGGACGGCCACGTCGATGTCCTCCTCGCGACCTTCAGCGACGCGGGCGAGGATCTCCCCCGTGGTGGGGTTGCGGACGTCGATCCAGCCGCCCGCGGCGGCGGGCACCTCACGGTCGCCGATGAGCAGCCCGCGCTGCTGCACGCCGCTGGCGGTGTCGCGGATGAGCTCGTCGGTCGGCTTGCTGATGTGCACGTCGGGCCGCCCCTCTGCGTCGGTACGTGTCGTCACTGGGTCACCATCTTCTGCTGCTCGAGCTGTTCGAACCGGCCGAGGATGTCGGCCTTGAGGCGCGCGACCGCCACGTCGGAGGCACGACGTGGACGTTCCAGCGTCACCGGGATGAGCTCGTGGAGACGGCCACCGGGAGCCAGCACGACGATCTCATCGGACAGCTCCACCGCTTCCATCACGTCGTGGGTGACGAACATCACCGTCTTGCGGGTCTCCAACCACAGCTCCTGGAGGTGAGCGCGGAGCGACCTGGCGGTGATGGCGTCGAGGTGGCTGAACGGCTCGTCCATCAACAGCAGGTCGGGTTCGACCGAGAACGCTCGGGCGATGCCCGCCCGCTGCTGCATCCCGCCGGAGAGCTGCGCCGGGTACTTGTCCTCGGCGCCCCTCAACCCGACCAGTTCGAGGTAGTTGCGGCACCGTTCGACGGTCGCGTCGTCCCGCGTCCGCTGGACGTAGAGCATGTTGTCGAGGATCGACCGCCACGGCAGCAGGCGGGGCTCCTGGAACACGTAGCCGATGCGGGCCTGGTGGCCCTCTGCGTCGATGCTCACCTCGCCTGCGCTGGGGCACTCCACGCCGGAGACGATGTTGAGCAGGGTCGTCTTCCCGCACCCGGACGGGCCGACCAGAGAGGTGAACTGCCGGTCGGCGATCTCGAAGGAGACGTCGTCGATCGCGACGTGTCCTCCGGTCGCCGTCGGGAAGACCTTGCGGAGCTTGTCGATGGTCACGGTTGCCATGCTCAGACCCTCTCGGTCACGATGTCGGTGGTGCCGGCGGCGTCGCCGTCACGCCAGCGGAAGGAACGCTTCGCGATCGCCCCGAGGCCGCCACGGTCGACCAGCAGCATGAAGACGATGAAGAAGACGACCCAGGCCAGGAACCCCGGCATGCGGTTCGCGTCGTACCAGTAGCGGGCGCGCCAACCGACACCGGAGGTGGCTCCGAACCACTCGCTGAGCAGGATCCCGTTCCACCCCGACATCACCGCGAACCGGATCGCGGCGAAGACGTAGCCGGCGATCGCCGGCAGGGTGAGGTGACGCAACCTGCGGGAGGCCGGGACACCGAAGGCGGCTGACATGTGACCCAGCCGCGGATCGATGGCCCGCACGCCCTGCGCGACGTTGACGGTGACGAACGGGACCGCCGAAAGGATCACGGTCACGATCGGGGCGCGATCACCGAACCCGAACCACATGGTCGCCAGTAGTGCCCAGATCACCGCGGGGATCGCAAGGCCCACCACGTTGATGTCGTTGAGGAACGCCTCGGCACCGCGGTAGGAGCCGATCAGGATCCCGAGGATCACACCGATGACCACGGCGATCAGCATGCCCTGACCGAACCGGTTGAGCGTGACCGCGAAGTTCGACACCAGGTGACCCTCGGCCACCTCGCCGACGAGGAAGCTGGTGATCTCCAGCGGCGCCGGGAACCGGTCGAAGATGGTGGCGACCAGCTGCCACAGCAACAGGCCGGCCACGTACGAGGTCAACCGCGCAGCCAGGGGCGAGGTCAGCCATCGAGGCAGCGCACGTCGGGGCCGGATCGCGTGGTCGGGCGACCCGGTCGTCGGGGGGGAGTGGGTCTGAACGGTGGTCATCACACATCACCTCGCCAGCTGAAGAACCGCGCTTCGAGGCGGGCCAGCACGACCTTCTCGATCAGGACCATCGCCAGGACGAACACCGCCGTCCACGCCAGCACGCCGGTCACCGAGAACTCCTGGTAGGCGTGCTTGATCTGGAAACCGATGCCGCTGGCCCCACCGAAGACCTCGGTGAGCGCCCCGACCTTCCAGGCCATGGCGAAGCCGTAGCGCACCGCCGCGAAGGCGAACGGCGCGACGGAGGGGACGAGGACGTGTCGTACGACCGCTCCGAAGGGACGCTCGTAGACCGCGCTCAGCTCCAGCAGATGCGGGTCGACCCCCTCGACGCCTTCACAGACGTTCAACGCCACGTACGGCATCGCGACCAGGGTGACCGCGACCACGGGCCCGACGTCGCTGATGCCGAACAGCACCAGGCCGAACACCGCGTAGGTGAGGCCAGGCACGTTGCCGGCGACCATCATCGGATCGTGGAAGAAAGAGCGCCAGTAGGGGCTGCGCCCCATCGCGACGCCGATCGGGGCGCCGATCAGCGTCGCGAAGGTGAACCCGAGGGCGATCTTGCCGATCGACGCACCGAAGTGGAACAACGCTGCACCGCTGACGAACAGCTCCCAGGTGGTGCCGAGCACAGCCACCGGCCCAGGTAGGACGTAGGGGTTGAACAGCGTGGAGGAGGCGAACTCCCAGACAGCGAAGGCGACCAGGTAGCCGGCGACGACCAGGCCGGCCAGGCGCAGCCGCCGCCTGGTCCGGTCCGACCGGTCGCGCGCCTCCTCGACGAGCGTCGGAGCCGTCGACATCGTCAGCTCGTCTCAGCGACGACGAAGTTCGGGTTCTCCTGGTCCTCGGGCATGAAACCGGTCGACTTCATCAGGTCGAACAGCTCCATCTCCTGGTCGATCCACTCCTGGTCGAGGTACACGGTGTCGACGAACCAGTCGTTGTCGGCGAGGAACTGCTGCACGAAGTCGATGTCTTCTTCATCCTCTACCGAGAAGTGCTGCGGGTATGCGGCGATGATCTCGGCCTGGTTCTGGTCCCACTCCTGCAGGCCGCGCTCCCAGACCTCGAGGAAGAAGGCGGCTTCCTCCGGGTGCGACTCGTACCACTCGGCGTTGGCGAGGAAGACGTTGATCATCGGGCCGTCGTGCCCCTCGGCGTAGTTCTCGGCGAACATGTCGGCGGAGGACCTGCCGTCGTGGAGGATCTTGAGCTCTCCGCTGCGCAGGCCAGGCGCGGCGAACTCAGGTAGGCAGACACAGGCGGCGGTCTCGCCGTTCTCCACCAACGCGGCTTGGTTCTGCGGGTCGGCGACGATGATCTCGTAGTCACCCCCGCCGGTGCGGAAGTCGAGGTCGTAGAGATCCTTGATGTAGGCACCCCAGACCAGGGTCGCGGAGACCGACGTGAACGAGGAGATGGTCTCGCCCTGCAGGTCGGCGATGGTCTCGGCAGGGTTGTCCGCCCGGGTGATGATCACGCTGCGGTCCCGGTTGTAGCGACCGATGGTGACGGTCTCCTGGCCGGTCTCCTCTTCGATGACTGGCACCTCGTAGGAGGCGGCCGAGACGATGTCGGCGTGACCACCGGCGAAGAGACCGAACTCGTCCCAGGTGGAGGACGCGACGATGCGCATGCCACTCTCCTCCTCCATCTCCGCGATGATGCCCTCGTCGCTGAGCCAGTCCCAGACCGGATCGGGCGCGAAGGTGAAGCGGACGATCCCTTGCCCCTCCTCGCCCGACGCGGCGGCCGAACCCCCATCGGAGCCGACCAGGCCGCAGCCGGCAGCGACCAGGCCGAGCGTGAATAGGCCGCTGATCTGAGCCAGCCGGCGGTGCGTACGGAACGTGTGCATGCGGGTGCTCCCTCTCCCTTGTGCTCGAACGGCGGGTGATACCCACCGGTGCTGCGAGGACGACCTGCGACCGATTCCCGACGGTCACAGGCCCTGACTCCCTGCCTGTTAGCTGCCGTCTCGTGCCTCGAGGCGCTCGGCAGCTGCCAGCACCTGAGCTGGCGGGACCACTCCCGATTCCTCCACCAGCCCACTCTCGAGCAGGTAGCGGAGGATGAAGTCGTGAGACGACGCCAGGTGCGCGCCGGTCAGCGACTCGACGGCGGGGGCGTCGCCTCGTTCTGCTGCCTGCAGGATCAGCTTGTGCTCTTCCTGTAGGTGCTCGGTGTTGCCGATTACCGCCAAGTGCAGGTGTAGGTAGCGCTGGGTCTGCTTGCGGAGCTGTTCGATCAGCCCGACCATCCGGGGCCGGTTGGACCGTTCGTAGAGCACCGCGTGGAACGCGGTGTTCGCGCCCAGCCAGTCAAGATCATCCTGCGTACGTTCCATGCGGTCGAACTGCTCGTGCATCCGCAGCAGATCGGCGCGGCTCATGTTCGGAGCGCCGAGACGGCTGGCCAGCGGCTCAACGGCCCCGCGCAGCTCGTAGAGCTCCTGCAGGTCCTCGATGGTCATTTGCGTCACGGTGGCACCAGCACGGCCTAGTGCGACGAGCCCCTCGGCGGCGAGCGCTTGGAACGCGTCCCGGACCGGGATGCGGCTGACGCCGAGCTGCTGCGCGATCTCCACCTGCTGCAGCCGCGCTCCGGGAGGGAGTTCGCCACGCAGTATCCGCCGTCGGAGCACCGACGTAGCGCGCTCAGTTGATGTTGTCGATGTAGTGTTCGGCATGTCGTATGTATACATGATGAACTCAATGGCTGCAAGCTCTACATGTTGGTATCCGGTTCACGCTTCGTCGCTGGTACGGCGGGCTAAGGCGGTGTGCGCCCACGGTTGACTTTGACGTCAGTTTCGGGCGCTAGCCGCATCCGAGGTTCAGACCACTACGCACGGCAGCCGACCAGACTGGCAACCCTTCCTTATCAACTAGTCCACCAGGCAAAGTGATGCGCCACCCGAGCAGTTGGAGCCCACGATCTCGGCCTCATCTCGCGACCGACCCGGCTCTGCCCGCCACGGGCGGCCGGAGTTCGGCTGCGGCGGCGGTCGTGGTCGACGTCGACGGCCACGTGAGCGAACTCGCCGTGGTTCTGCGGGAGCTGGCTGCCATCTCCGACGATGCCTTCATGCACGTGTGTGGCCAGGCGCTGGCGACCAGCAGCGAGTGGCGCCGTCTGCTGGAGACAGCGGGGACCGACTGACCACGATGCCGGACACGCAGAGCGAGTCGAAGGCTGTGGGCGCGCCTGCGCGGCGACCGGGCCACCTGCAGCACATGGTAGATGGGCTCGACCCTCACCGGTCACGATGCCGGTCGAAGTAGGCGATCAGCGCCACTGTGGGCGGTCGAGGTCCCCGGTGGGAAGCTGACATCAAGATCTCGGTGGCGCGGTGCAGCTTGGCGTTCTCGGCGCCGTAGGTGCTGGAGGTCATCGAGCTCCTCGGGCGTCGGACCAGGCCGGCGTCCTTCGTCGCGTTCGGCCCGCCGTGCCCAGTGCGATTACCGCCGAACAACTGGCCTTGGCGGCCAGAGACGAGGTGGCTGTCCACTGCGACTCTTGCTGCGCCTCGGTGCGAACACCAGCTTTGTGCTCGCGGACGTCAGCCGGCCACGAGGTCGATCAAGCGGGAGGGGGCGCCCTCCCAGCTTCGTCGTCCCGGGGATCGTCGGACCTCGTCTGGGCTGATCACGAGGTGGGGATGACCGAGATGGAGCCTGTCCGCTCGATGATGGCGTACTTGATCTGTTCCAGGCGTTCGATGCCCTGGGATGCGCGAGCTTCCTCGAGGACATCGTCGATGGCGATCCGTGCCCAGCGCATCTCGCGCTCCAGGGGCTCGCCGTCGTAGACGACCACCATCGGCCTGCCCTCGGTCGCTCGGCCGAACGATGGCACACGTTCCTTCAGTAGCGACAGGCCGATGTCGATGCCGAGCAGCGTGATGATGACCAGGAAGGCATTGGTGACCGAGAAGTCGTCGCCGAGCAGCGCCTGCTGGGTCGCCTCGCCGATGATGAGCAGCAGTACCAGGTCGAAGGCGGTCACCTGTGAGCGCCGTCAAGGGTGACGAACTGCACAGCCCCCACGACCACCTCGAGATCGCCCAGCTCCTCGCCGACACCGGCCGCACCGACGAAGCGATCGACTGGGCCCGCCGCGGGCTCGAGCGGTACGCGCACCGGTGGCACCAGACCCCGAAGCTGCGCGACTGGCTCGCCGAACTGCTCGAGCGTCACGGGCAGAGGGATGAGGTCACCGCCCTCTACTGGGACGGGTTCGTCCGCCACCCCACCCTCGGCACCTACCGCCAGCTCGTCGACCACGCCACCCACCCGAGCCACGCGTCCGCCGAGGCGATCGCCCACGTCCAAGACCGGGTCGGCACTCCCCTCGGCGGAGCGGGTCACCGCTACCCAGCGGACCCGCTCATCGAGATCCTCGACCACGAAGGACGCCACGAGGAGGCCTGGACGCTGTACCGGGAGCACGGCTGCGACCACGACCTCGCCATGCGCCTAGCGAAGCGCCGCGAGACCGAGCATCCGATGGATGCCATCACCATCTACGAGCGGGATGTCGAGCGGAACATCGAACGCAAGAACAAGACCGGCTACCGCGCCGCCGTCCGCCAGCTGTCCACGATCCGCGAGCTCGCCGGCCGAGCAGGACGACCCGAGGTCGCGACCAGGATCATCGAGCGGATCCGGACCGAGCACCGTCAGAAGCGCAACCTGATGTCGCTCCTGGACGACGCCGGGCCAGGTGTGTGACGTGTGGTCTCCAACCCGAGGGCCCATCCACAGTCGCCCCCGGGCCGACGCACCGACCGGAAGATGACGTGGCACCCTCATCGGAGAGCGCGTCGAGGAAGCTCAGTTGCAAGATCAACAAGTACGCAGAAGTACACAATCGGGTCCGAATCACCACCCCAAGCGACCTCCGCACGCCCCTCAATGCCTCACGGGCACTCCGGCCGCAGATTGGCGATTTGGGCCCGATAGCGTGGTTTCAGCTGGCGTTCCTGGGGTTCTGCCGACCAGCCTCCGAGGGAGCGAGGCCTTGCTTCGCAACGAAGGGGCCGTCGGTTCAAATCCGATCACCTCCACCTCACGTAGCCCCAGGTCAGAGCCGGTTTCCACCGGTGCCGGACCTGGGGCTACGTCGTGCCCAGGCCACCGGTAGGCCGCACGAGCCTCCCGGGCGACGTCCGGACCGGGGAACTGGACCACTCTCGTCTTGGGGCCGCGGTAGAGAGCCTCTCGATGTAGGCCTACGGCGTCGCGTTGGTAGCGCCGTCGCCTCTCTCGCAACCAAGCATCATGCCTGATGGGGCTCTGCGGTGATGACGCCATCACCGTGATCGCGGGCGGTCGGTGATGGCCTACCCGGCGCACCCTCGGTGTTGTGTCTCACCGGCGCAGGTCCGATCGTGAACCGGCCGTGACACGAGTAGTGAACGGGCACCCAAGACAGGTCTGTCCAACATGTCGGGACAACCGTGAAAAGCCCGGCTGCGATGCGATGCACCTCGCTTTCCGCACTTCGCGAAGAGCCTTCGGCCGATTTAGCGTTTCCAAGCCTCAGCGGTGCGTAGAGCCTCGATCGAGAGGGTTTCGAGCTGGCGGGCGAGGGCGCGTAGCCGCCGGCCGTTGTCGATCCAGGGTTGATAGGTCTCGAGCTGCTCAGGCGTGAACATCTTGTTGACGGTGCGGCCCTTGACGGTGCGTGACCACTGGATGTAGGGCCCGTGGCGCTGGTCGGGGTCGGCAGCGCACCGGCAGGTGGCTCGCCCGCAGGTCACGGTGCGGGTCACGATCGAGCCGGGCAGGGTGAAGCCGAGCTGGCCGAGTTCGTTGACGATCCGGCGGCGTTGGTCGTCAACCTCGGGTGAGACCTTGGCGGACATGGACTGCCTTGCGAGGTTGAGGGTGCTCGGTTCGGATGCTTACAGCATATGCGTTGCAAGCAGTGTGGGCAACAACGCCCATCTTCCCGGCCTGGGCTGTGTCAAGGTTCCTGGCCAGTTCCTCTGGTTTCCATGCCGCGGTTGCGACCTCGGGTTGGTTCATGCGCACCAGCCTGGTCATCGACGCACTCGAGATGGCCCGTGACCACGGACATCTGGCCCCCGGAGCCCTCGCTCACCCCTCGCCGGTGCGCAGGTACGTGATGTCGCCGACCAGCCGGGTGCCCGGCAGCTCCGCGGTGAAGGCCCGGTCGAGCAGGTGCGGCGGGTGCACGTCACCGTCATCGGTGATGGTGGTCACCCGGTATCTGCGTGGCTGGATCGCGACCAGGCCCTGTTCACGCATCAGATCGGCGACCAGATCGACACTGCACGCATGCGTCGGTCATTGAGTTCCCGCGCGTACCGACGGCACCCGTAGGTCTGACGGAACTCGTCGAACACCGCCTTGCCGGACCACCCCGCGCCGCCCCCGTGCTCGACCTCTCCATCGCCGCTACAACAACAGTCCCGTTCGCCCGCGATGACGACCTCCACCGCGCCCTCGACAAGACCACCACCACTACCCCCGCCAGCTCCCAAACCAGGCGGCCTGACCCCCAATACGTCACCGGAATTGCGTGCCAGAGCACTAGCGTGAGCGCCCATCCGGCGCCGGAGTGTGCAGTGTGTTGAGTCCCGAACCCCCGTTCCATGGTCTGGGGGGCCCTCCCGCCACGGGCGGCACGATCCACATTCTGGGTGGGGGTCCGGGTGATCCTGGTTATCTGACGTTGCGCGCAGCCACGATCCTGTCGACCTGTGACGTTGTCGCCTACGACCATCTTTCGCCTGCCGAGGCACTGAATCTGGTCCCGGCTCGAGCGGATCGGATCCTGGTGGGTCGGCGGTCCGGTTCTCCTGGCTACAGCCGGGAGGAAGTGGATGAGCTTCTCTTCGCTCGGGCGTCGGCGGGACATGCGGTCGTTCGCTTGAAGGGGGGAGATCCGTTCGTCTTCGGCCGAGGGGGCGAGGAGGGCGGTGCATGTCAGGAGGCGGGCATCCCCTTCGAGATCGTCCCGGGTGTCAGCTCGCCGATCGCGGTGCCTGGAGCAGCCGGGATCCCCGTGACCCACCGGACGGTGTCGCCCGGTTTCGCGGTGGTGACCGGGCATGAAGCAACGGATGACGCGAGCCTCGTCGACTATGCGGCCTTGGCCGCCTTTCCCGGCACTGTGGTGCTGCTGATGGGGTTGGCCCGGGTGCGGGCCCTCGCTGACGAGTTGATGGCCCATGGACGGGATCCGGAGACCGCTGCAGCGGTGGTCTCGGCCGGGACGCTTCCGACGCAGCGGTCGGTCGTGGGCACGCTCGCCACCATCGCCGACGTGGTCGAGGCGGCCGACCTGCCGGCGCCGGCGATCATCGTGGTGGGTGACGTGGTCGCGATGCGTGAACAGCTGTCGTGGCGCGAACGTCGGCCGTTGCACGGCGCACGGGTCCTCCTTCCGCGGCTCTCGCAGCGGACCAGCACCGTCGCCAGTGAGCTTCGGCATGCGGGTGCGGCGGTGATCGAGCTGCACGTCGCGCGGGAGGAGGCCGGGGATCCGGCTGCGCTGGCGCGTCTGGCGGTCGAGGTCCGTGACGGCAAGGTGGGCACGCTGGTCGCGCTGGGCGCCGACGGCGTGCAGCACCTCGTGTCATCGCTGACACAGGTGGGAGCCGACGTCCGGGCATTGGCCGGGACCGACGTGTGGGCCGTTGGCGGGCGGGCCACCGCCAGGATCCGGGACGGTTTCGGGTTGCAGGCCGACCGCACGTTCGCCTCGCCGACGACGCTGTTGGCGGCGGCACCGCAGGCCCGAGGGCCGGTGGTCGTGCTGGCTCCCGACGGCGCGGATCAGGGTGTCGCCGCCTTGCTGTCCGCGCGGGTCGTGGTCAGTGCCCGAACGGTGTTCGCCGGATGTCCCGACGTGCCGGCATTCGACGCCGTCGTGGTGCCGACGGCCCGGTTGGCGGGACCGGTTCTCGCCGCCGTGGGTGACCGGCTGACTCCGATCGTTTCGATTGGTCCCACCACCTCCGCCGCGCTGCTCGAGGCCGGTGGCCGCGTCGATGTCGAGGCGACGCGGCCGACGGGGGAGGCGCTCGTAACCGCTTTGGTCACGGCGCTCGCGAGGCCTTGACGGACACCGGGGGTCAGCGGTCGAATGCAGCGCTCGCATTCCTGCTCACTGCGGCTAGGGTGAGTACGGCATACCCGACGGGTTGGATCCAGGAACGCGGTGTGATTCCGCGGCGGTCCCGCCACTGTGAACGGGGAGCACGACACCCCGGACGTCCCGACGTCCGGCTACCGAGGCGGTCACGGGTCGATGGGACCTGGAAGGCCGGGTGTGGTGTGACGACCCGTGAGCCAGGACACTGACCTCCGTCACGAGCCGCAGGGGACGTGGTATCCCCGAAGGACCGAGACATGAGCAATCTGTTCGCAGCCGCCGCCGTACGGCCCACCATGCAAGATGGGTTCGCTGCCCTGGGCTGGGCGTTGACGCTGTCCAGCGTGATTTTCCTCGCCTCGTTCGAGCAGGGGATGCTGACCGCTGGCGCCCCGGTCGCCCACGAACTCTTCCACGACGCCCGGCACCTGCTCGGGTTCCCCTGCCACTGATCGGTGCTGGCACCAAGTATCCGTCGCGGCCTCGCGGCGGGGCTGCTCGCGGGTGTACTCGCCGGTCTGTTCGCGTTCGTCATCGGGGAGATCCCGGTGCGCGAAGCGATCCGGATCGAAGAGGCGCTCAAGGTAGCTTCCGCTGACGACCCTGCGGCGAGTGGACACGACGACCCTGCGGACTTCTCCGTCTCGCGGACGACCCAACAGGCGCTGCTACCGGTCGCGACCGCGGTCGTTGGTGCGGCATTCGGCGGCCTGTTCGGCGTGCTGTTCGCCCTCGTTCGTGGCATCATCCGGGATCCTGACGACTGGCGCGCTTCACTGAAGCTGGGCGCGGTCGCCTGGGTGGCGATGACACTCGTGCCGTCGCTCACCGCACCACCCAACCCGCCCGGGGTGGGCGATCCCGGCGCGGTCGGGAGTCGTTCGGCTTGGTACCTCGCAGCGATCGGCCTGTCGATCCTATTGGCTGCGGCGATCTGGACGTTCGCGCACCGCTTGCACAGCACCGGGCTCCGCGATGCGCCGCGTCAGGTCGTTGTCGCAGCGGTCGCTCTGGTCGCGTTCGGTGCGCTGGTGCTGGCGCTGCCGAGCAGCGCGGAGGCGGGGGAACCGGGGTTCCCGGGCGAGCTGCTGTGGCAGTTCCGGTTGGCGTCGCTTGCCACCCAGACGTTGCTGTGGGCGGGGATCGCGGCCGTGTTCGGGCTGCTGTGGGATCGCGACACCGCCAAGAGCGGGGCGCGACAGCGGTGGCCGGTGTGAGTCGGCGTGCGAGCCTGCTGCTGATCCGTCACGCGCCGTCGACCGCGACGCGGCAGTTTCTCTTCCCGTCCGACGAACCGCTCGACGACGCCGGGCGTCGCGCGGCCAAGGCCCTGGCCGGCCACCTTCGCTCCGATGCCGCATCGACGAGTCCCGCGCTTCGCTGCCGTCAGACCGCAACCCTGGCCGGGTTCGCCGACGCCGAGGTGGACCCGGACCTCGCCGAACTCGACTTCGGTAGGTGGGCCGGGCGCGACCCCCACGAGATCGGTCGCGAATTCCCTGCCGAGCTGGAGGGCTGGTACGCCGACCCCAACACGGCGCCTCACGGGGGCGAGACCCTGGACGCGCTCGGCGAACGGCTGGCGCGAGCACTCGAACGACTGCGCGATCGGGAGGGGACTACGGCGGTGTTCACCCACGGCGGCCCGATCAAGCTGGCCATCTTGCAGACACTCGACGCGCCGATGTCGTCGATGTGGCGCGTCGACGTCGCCCCGTGCAGCGTCACCGAGCTGCACGCCAGGCCCCACGGCGGGTGGACGCTCGTCCGGACGAACGTCCCGCTGCCCACCGACGCCGTGGTCGACTCCACATCTCGAGCAGCACTATGAACCGCACCATGGGTGACGTAGAGATGGGTGCGGTTGGCATCTTGCTCGGGGTGTGGCTGGACCGGACCGTCGCTGACCCGCCACGTTTCCATCCCGTCGCCGGCTTCGGTCAGCTCGCCGAGCGGTACGAGCGTCGCTGGTACGTCGATCACGAGGCGGCCGGAGCTCTCTATGCGCTGGTGCTCGTCGGTGGTGTAGCGGTGGTGACCCGTTCGACCGAGCGCGCCCTGCCACCGGCGGGACGGTTGGCGCTGAGGGCACTGGTGACCGCCGTCGCACTCGGCGGCACGAGCCTGCGCCGGGCGGCGCGCACGATGGCCGAGTTGCTCCGTGCCGGCGACCTCGACGCTGCCCGTGATCAGCTCGGATGGTTGTGCGGCCGTGATCCGTTGAGGTTGGACGCGGACGGGCTCACCCGTGCGACCGTCGAGTCGGTTGCGGAGAACACCTCCGACGCTGTCGTCGGCACGCTGGTGTGGGGCGCGGCGTTCGGTGCGACCGGCGTGGTCGTGCACCGGTCCGTGAACACGTTGGACGCGATGGTCGGGTACCGAACCTCACGTCATCTGCGGTTCGGTTGGGTGGCTGCGCGGACCGATGACCTGATCAACCTCGTCCCGGCCCGGTTGACCGCGTTGCTGACGGTCGTGCTGGCCCCGACCGTCGGTGGGCGCCCGTCGGATGCGTGGCGGGTCTGGCGGCGTGACGCCGCCGGCCACCCGAGCCCGAACGCCGGCCCGGTCGAGGCCGCGGCAGCCGGCGCGCTCGGTCTCACCCTCGGGGGTGGCGTCAACCACTACGGCGACCACCAGGACCGCCGGCCCGCCATGGGCGAGGGGCCGTCACCGAGCATCGACGACATCGACCGCGCGGCTGCGCTCTCGTCCGCGCTCGAACTCGTAGCGATGACCGTCGCGGTCGCCGCCGCCATCGGCGTGGCGGTGGCGCGCGGGCGCCACGTCGAGGTCCACGCGGAAGGGACCCGGCCATGAGCGGGGCCCTGCTGGTCGCGGGCACCACCTCTGATGCCGGCAAGAGCGTGCTGGTCGCGGGGATCTGCCGTTGGTTGGCACGCGAGGGCGTGAAGGTGGCGCCGTTCAAGGCCCAGAACATGGCCTTGAACTCCGCGGTCACCGCCGACGGTGCTGAGATCGGCCGGGCCCAGGCCGCCCAGGCCGCCGCAGCGATGGTCCCCCCCGAAGTCGCCATGAACCCGATCCTCATCAAACCGACCGGGGACCGGCACAGCCAAGTCGTGGTCATGGGGCAGCCGGCATTTGAAGCCGGCGCCCGCGACTACCACAACCGCCGCCTTTACCTCAAGCCGATCGTGATGGACGCGCTCGCGGACTTACGCAGCCGTTTCGATGCTGTGATCTGCGAGGGCGCGGGCAGCCCGGCGGAGATCAACCTTCGTGCGCACGATCTGACCAACATGGGTCTCGCCCGTGCCGCCGACCTCCCCGTGATCCTGACCGGGGACATCGATCGCGGTGGGGTGTTCGCGGCGCTCTACGGCACCGTCGGGCTGCTCGAACCGGCGGACCAGGCCCTGATCGCCGGGACCGTCATCAACCGTTTCCGTGGCGATCCGGGGGTGCTCGCACCGGGTCTCGTGCAGTTGGAACAGCTCATCGGCCGTCCCAACCTGGGGGTGCTGCCCTACGTCGACGGTCTGTGGCTCGATGCCGAGGACTCGCTCGCCATGGATCGCGGGCTTCCCTCGACCCCACCGGTCGGGGCCGAGGTGATCGACGTCGCGGTGGTCCGCCTGCCCCGCAGCTCGAACGTCACCGACGCCGACGCGCTGGCCGCCGAGCCGGGTGTCCGGGTCCGCTACACGACCGATCCGACCGACGTGCTGCGAGCGGACCTGGTGGTCCTGCCCGGCACCAAGAACACGGTTCTCGACCTGGCGTGGCTCCACCGCCAGGGCCTGGCGGACGCCATCGCCGCCCGTGCAGCTAAGGGACGGCCGGTCCTGGGGATCTGCGGCGGCTACCAGATGCTCGGCACGACCTTGCACGACGACGTCGAGTCCCGCGCCGGGACCGTCGCCGGGCTCGACCTGTTGCCGGTCGTCACGACCTTCCGTCCCGACAAGCTGCTCGCCCAGCGGGTGGGGACGAGCCCGCGGTTCGCCACCGCGGCGTCCGGGTACGAGATCCGCCACGGCCGTGTCGTCCGCCGTGGCGGCGACGCATGGCTGGTCGATGCCCTGGCCGATGCCGATGAAGGGTGTGTCGTCGGTGCGGTACTCGGCACCTCCTGGCACGGTGTCCTCGAGCATGACGCACTGCGACGGGCGATCCTGGCGGACGTCGCCGCTCGTACCGACCGGGACTGGCTTCCCGGCGTCGAACCGTTCGCGCAGGTGCGCGCTCGGCGGCTGGACGTGCTGGGTGATCTCGTCGCAGCTCACCTCGACACTTCGGCGCTGTACCGGCTGCTCGACGAGGGCGTTCCTCGTGGCCTCCCTGTCGTCGCACCTGGCGGTGCGCCCGTGGCGGGGTCGCTCCCGGAGCCCAGCCCGTCCGGCCTTGACCTGTCCGGCCCTGACCCGCTCGATCCGACCGCGGAGTCCGCGTGACCACCATCTTGCTGTTGACCACGGCCGACACGGAGATCCTCGCCGCGGCGGGCGCCGTCGAGACGCTCCCCGAGGACGCCCCGCGCGTTCGAGCGCTGAACCCGGCCCGTGCGCCGCGTGACGACGCCGCGGCGCTGGCCGGCTGGCTCGACGAGGTCACCGCGGACGTCGAGGTCGTGGTTGTCCGGCTGCTCGGCGGGCGCGCTGCGTTCCCCGAACTGCTCGACGCGCTGCGCGAGCGCTGTGTCGCCGGCGGGATGCCGCTGCTCGCACTGTCGGGGGAGGGCTCCCCGGATGCGGAGCTCACGGCGCTGTCGACCGCCCCGACCGCCGTGGTCGCGCAGGCCTTCGAGTACCTGCGCCTCGGTGGCACGGCCAACACCGAACAGCTGCTGCGGTTCGTGGCCGACACGCTGCTGGTGACCGGCCTCGGCTTCGAGCCCCCGCAGCAGCTGCCCGACCACGGTGCCTATCACCCGCGCCGGGTGGACGCGCTTTCCGGCTTGGATCCCGCCGAGCCGCTGATCGGCGTCGTCTTCTACCGCTCGCACCTGGTGTCGGGCAACACCGGGTTCGTGGATGCCTTGCTCGACGCGATCGAGGCGAAGGGAGCGCAGGCCGTCGGGTTGCACTGCTATTCGCTGCGGCCGGAAGCGGACGGCGAGGTCCCGCTGCTCACGATGCTCAGCGACCACGACGTGCACCCCGACGCGCTGGTGGTCACGGTGCTGGCGATGGGCGGCGCCAACGCGGCCGACGCGGACGCCTGGCACGCGGATGCGCTGGAGCGGTTGGGTGTGCCCGTCATCCAGGCGTTGACCTCGACCGCCAGCCGCGAGCGGTGGCAGGAGGCCAACATCGGCCTGTCACCGATGGACACCGCGATGCAGATCGCGCTGCCGGAGTTCGACGGACGCATCATCGGGGTGCCGTTCTCGTTCAAGGAGCTGACCGCCGCCGACGACCGCGTCGACGGTCCGCTGGTGCGCTACGTCGCCGACCCTGAGCGCACCGCCCGGGTCGCGGGGCTGGCGGTCAACCACGCCCGGCTGCGCCACGTACCTGATGCCGACAAGCGCGTCGGGCTGGTCCTCTCGAACTATCCGACCAAGCACAGCCGCATCGGCAACGGTGTCGGGCTCGACACCCCGGCATCCACGGTCGCGATCCTGCGCGAGCTGCGCGACGCCGGCTACTGGCTCGGCGACGACGTCGACGAGCACCTGCTCGAGGATCCCAATGCGCTGATCCACGCGCTGATCGCCCGGGGCGGGTTCGATGCGGAGGACCTCACCGAGGACCAGCTCGCGCACGCCGATGCGCGGCTGGCCGTGGACGACTACGTCACCTGGTTCCGGCAGCTGCCCACCGACCTGCAGGCGAGCGTCGAGCGACAGTGGGGCCCACCGCCGGGTGAGGTCCTGCTCCACCCCGACGGCCAGCATCTGGTGACCGCGACGATGACCTTCGGCAACGTCGTGCTCGCGATCCAGCCGCCGCGCGGGTTCGGCGACGACCCGATCGCGATCTACCACTCGCCGGACCTGGCGCCCACCCACCACTACCTCGCCGCCTACTGGTGGCTGACCCGCACCTTCGGGGCCCACGCCATCGTGCACGTCGGCAAGCACGGCACGCTCGAGTGGCTGCCCGGCAAGGGCGTTGGGATGTCGGCCTCCTGCGCCACCGACGCGGCGCTGACCGACGTCCCCCTGTTCTACCCGTTCGTGGTCAACGACCCGGGCGAGGGCACCCAGGCCAAGCGTCGTGCCCACGCATGTGTCGTCGACCACCTGGTCCCCCCGATGATGCGCGCCGAGACCTACGACGACCTGACCCGCCTCGAACACCTACTCGACGAGTACGCGGAACTCGAGCTGCTCGATCCGACGAAGCTGCCGGCGCTGCGCGATCAGGTGTGGGCGCTGCTGGTCGACTCCCACATCGCCCCAGCGGTCGGCGTGGACGAGATGCCCGACGACCCGGCCGACTTCGGGGAGCTGGTCACCCACGTCGACGGCTACCTGTGCGAGATCAAGGACCTGCAGGTCCGCGACGGCCTACACGTGTTGGGTGCCCCACCGCTGGACGAACAGCTGCGTGGGCTGGTCAAGGCCATCCTGCGGCTGCCGCAGGGCGAGGTCCCCGGTCTGCGGTCGGTGGTCGCTGCAGCGTTCGGCCTCGACGAGTCGGTCCTGCTCGACGACGGCGGCACGCGCATCGGTGACGGCCGTGCGGTCGCAAGCTCGTGGCCGGAGCCGGATCTCGACGGGCTGCGCACGCTCACACCCGGACCGATCGCGACCCGCGGCGACGTGCTCGACCGCATCGATGACCTCGCCGATCGGTTGATCGTCGAGGTGGCGGCCAAGGCGTGGTCCATGGACGACGTGGCCACGGCGGTGATGGACGTGCTCGGTCAGCGCGAGCCGGACGTCGAGCACGTGCTCACCTTCGCTTGCGACGAGGTCGTTCCGCGCATCCGGGCATGTGCCGGCGAGATCGACGCACTGCTCGACGGCCTCGCCGGACGCTTCATCCCATCCGGTCCGTCGGGCTCACCGACCCGCGGACGCATCGACGTGCTGCCGACCGGACGCAACTTCCACTCCGTCGACCCGAAGGGACTGCCCAGCCGGCTGTCGTGGGCAGTCGGCCAGCAGCTCGCCGACGCCTTGTTGCAACGCTCGCTCGACGACACCGGCGAGCTGCCAGAGACGATCGGCATCGTGGTGTGGGGCACCGCCAACATGCGCACCCACGGTGACGACATCGCAGAGATCCTCGCGCTGCTCGGTGTCCGCCCGGTCTGGCACGAGGAGACCCGCCGCGTAATCGACCTCCAGGTGATCGACCTCGATGAACTGGGACGGCCGCGGATCGACGTGACCGTGCGGATCAGCGGCTTCTTCCGCGACGCGTTCCCGCACCTGGTTGGGCTGATCGACCGGGCGGTCGAGACCGTGGCAGAGCTCGACGAGCCGGTGGAGCGCAACTTCGTGCGCAAGCACGCGCTGGCCGACCGCGACCAGCTGCTGGCCGACGGTGTCGACGAAACCGAGGCGACCCGCCGGTCGACGACCCGCATCTTCGGCGCGAAGCCCGGGGCCTACGGCGCCGGACTGCTGCCGTTGATCGACGCGCGCAACTGGCAGGACACCGCCGACATCGCCGAGGTCTACACCGTGTGGTCCGGACACGCCTACGGCCGCGGGCTCGACGGTGTCGAGGCCCGCGAGGACTTCCACACCAACCTGCGCCGCGTCCAGGTGGCGGTGAAGAACACCGACACCCGCGAGCACGACATCCTCGACTCGGACGACTACTTCCAAGAACACGGCGGGATGGTCGCCACCATCCGGGCGTTGACCGGCAACGACCCGCAGGCCGTGATCGGCGATTCCAGCGACCCGTCCCGACCGCGGGCGCGCACCCTGGCGCAGGAGACCGACCGGATCTTCCGTGCCCGGGTCGTCAACCCGAAGTGGATCGCCAGCATGCAGCGTCACGGCTACAAGGGCGCGTTCGAGCTCGCCGCGACCGTCGACTACCTGTTCGGCTACGACGCCACCACCGGGGTCGTTAAGGACTGGCAGTACGACACCTTGGTGGAGAAGTACGTGCTCGATCCGGAGGTGCGCGACTTCCTCGAGCGTTCGAATCCGTGGGCGTTGCGGGGGATCACCGAACGGTTGCTGGAGGCGGCGCAACGCGGATTGTGGGCCGAACCTGCGCCCGAGCGCCTCGAGCAGCTCCGTGCGGCGTATCTGGAGACCGAAGGGCTGGTCGAGAAACGCAGCGAGGAGGTGTCGCCATGACCTATCCCTTCAGCGCCATCGTCGGCCAGGAACGGCTCGTCACGGCCCTGCTGGTCGACGCCGTCGATCCGCGCATCGGTGGGGTGCTCGTCCGCGGCCACAAGGGCACCGCGAAGTCGACCGCCGTCCGCGGACTCGCCTCGCTGCTGCCCGACATCGAGGTCATCGCCGGCTGCACGTTCGGGTGCCCGCCGGATGCTCCGGCCGAGCTCTGCGGCGTCTGTGACCAGCCCGACCGCACCGGCACCCGGGTCCGTACCCCGCTGGTGGAGCTGCCCATCGGCGCCAGCGAGGACCGACTGCTCGGCTCGATCGATCTGGAACGGGCACTCGCGGACGGGATCCGCAGCTTCGAGCCGGGCCTGCTCGCCCGGGCGCACCGCGGGGTGCTGTACGTCGACGAGGTCAACCTGCTCGACGATCACCTCGTCGACGTGTTGCTCGACGCCGCGGCGATGGGCGTCAACCACGTCGAGCGCGAGGGCGTCTCCGTGCGTCACCCCGCCCGGTTCCAGCTGATCGGGACGATGAACCCGGAGGAAGGCGAGCTGCGCCCGCAGCTGCTCGACCGCTTCGGACTGACCGTCGAGGTGGTCGCCCCGCACGACCCGGCACAACGCGCCGAGGTGGTTCGTCGCCGGCTCGCCTACGAGTCCGACCAGGAAGCGTTCGCGGCCCGGTTCGCGACCGACGAACGCGAGCTCGCTGAGCGGATCGTCGCCGCCCGCGCGCAGCTGCCCGCGGTAGGGCTCTGCGAGGAGTGGCTCATCCGCATCGTCGAGGTGTGCGCGGCGCTCGAGGTGGACGGTCTCCGCGCCGACATCGTCACGGCCCGGGCGTCGGTAGCCCTGGCCGCCTGGCGTGGGGCCACCCACGTTGCCCGTGAGGACGTGCGCACCGCTTGCCTGCTCGCGCTCCCGCACCGCCGTCGACGGGGACCCTTCGACGACCCGGGGATCGACGAGGACGAGCTCGACCGCCTGCTCGGTGACGACGACCCCCCACCCCCCGACGACGACGGCCCCGACGGCGCGGACGACGATGTGCCTCGGCGAGACCCAGAAGACACGACCGAGGCCGACACCGACGGCCCACCCCCGACCGGCCCACGTGAACCGCAGCGCGCGGACGCGACGCCGAGCGGTGCATCTGACCCCGCCGAGGAGGGTTCTGCGGAACCGGCGGATGCCGTCCCCGACGCCGCCGCCGAGGACGCCGACGCGGATCAGCGGGACCGCGACGGCCGCGAGCCGCCAAACGATCAGGGCGCCGCTCCTGATGGTCGGGTGGCGGATGCCCAGGCTACGGGACGGCCGGCGCTGCTGACCGTGCCCAACTCGGAGATGGGTGCCGACGGCCGTCGGAGCCCGGGACCGAGCCGGCGCGGCGCAAGCGTTGGCGCTCGTCCCCTGCGGGCGGGCGAACGGCCTCGTGGTCAACAGATCGCCGTCGCGGCCACACTGCGGGCCGCTGCGCCTGAACAACATCATCGTCGGCGCGAGGGTTCCGGACTGGCGCTTCGCCGCCAGGACCTCCGCCAGCACGTACGTCGTGGCCGTCAGGGTTCGCTGATCGTGCTGTGCGTCGACGCATCCGGGTCGATGGGGGCCCGTCAGCGGATGTCGGCCGTCAAGGGGGCGGTGCGGGCGCTGCTGTTCGACGCCTACCAGCGGCGCGACCTGGTCGCGATGGTCACGTTCCGGGCCGGAGGGGCGCAGCTGGTGCTACCGCCCACCGCCGGCGTCGAACTCGCCGACCGGCAGCTCGCCGCGCTGCCGACCGGCGGTCGCACCCCGTTGGCCGCCGGGTTGCTCCGTGCTGGCGAGGTGATCGCGACCCACGCCCGCCGCGACCCCGCCCGCCACCCGTTGCTGGTCGCCGTGACCGACGGGCGGGCAAACGGCGGTCCCGACGCGCCCGCCGATGCTCAACGGGCTGCGATGCGTCTGGCGAGAAGCGCGGTACCGGCTGTGGTCATCGACACCGAGCAGGGGTTCGTCCGACTCGGACTCGCCAGCGAGCTGGCCGCGATGCTGCGCGCACCCTGCCTGCAGCTGGACGAACTCGCGGCAGGATCGCTGACCCGAACCATCCGCGTTGCCACCGGCCGCGCCGCCTAGCCACCTACAGGAGACCACCATGTCGGAGCCCACCCAACCGGATACCGCCGCCGTCGAACAGGGCGTCGAGCAGGACCGCGACCCGGCCACGCAGGCGCAGCAGAAGGTGACGTCCGAGGGCAAGAGCGCCTATGAGGGCGCGACCCCGGAGGCGACCGCCGACACCCAGCCGCGCCGCCGCAAGCGTGAGGTCCCGCTGCTGATGGTCCACACCGGGACGGGCAAGGGCAAGTCGACCGCAGCGTTCGGGATGATGATGCGCGCGTGGCAGCAGCAGTGGCCCATCGCGGTGTTCCAGTTCGTGAAGTCGGGCAAGTGGAAGGTCGGGGAACAGGCCGCGGCCGCCAAGCTGGGCGGGATCGACTGGTTCAAGATGGGCGACGGCTGGAGCTGGACGTCCCGCGACCTCGACGAGTCCGCCGACCTGGCGCGGGAGGGGTGGGAGGAGGTCAAGCGATGCCTCGAGCAGGAGCGGTACCGCTTCTACCTCCTCGACGAGTTCACCTACCCGATGAAGTGGGGCTGGGTCGATACCGAGGAGGTCGTCGAGGTGTTCCGCTCGCGTCCCGGTTGGCAGTACGTGATGGTCACCGGCCGTGACGCTCCCGCACCGCTGATCGCGGCCGCGGACCTGGTCACGGAGATGACCAAGATCAAGCACCCCTTCGATGCCGGATGGCGCGGCCAGAAGGGCATCGAGTGGTGACCGGAGCAGCTCCAAGAGACACCGCCCGGCCGTTGGTGGTCCTGGTACCCGACGGTGCCAGCGAACCGGGCATCCAGACCACGCTCTCACGAGCGAACACGCCCCATCTCGATGCGTTGTGTGCAAGCCAGGGTGTGGGGCGCCTGCGGACGATCCCCATCGGGGCAAACCCCGGCACCGAGGTCGGCCTGGCCCGACTGGTCGGCATCACCGCCGACGCACCCGCCCGAGGATGGCTGGAGGCCGCCGCCGCGGGCCTCGACGTCGGCATCGGCCGAGCGGCCTGGCGGCTCGACCTGGTCGCCGGAACCGCCACGGCCAAGCAGCTGACCGGCGCGCTCGGGGCCCTGGGCGCATCTGGTCCCGACCCAGATCCGGAGGTCCAAGCGCTGAACGGTGGGCGTCACGTGCTGATCGGGCCGGCCGGTTGGGGCGACGCTGCGGCCGGCCACGACCGACCGATACCGATGGCCTGGCAGCACCGCCTCGCCTCAGTCGAGGACGCGCTTGGGGTGCGGCTGCGCGTCTGGGGCCGCGCGGCGCATCCGACGCTGCCGGTCCGAGCGGACCTGGCGGTGCTCCCCGACTCGCCGGCGGCCCTCGGTCTGACCCGCAGCGTCCGTGCCACCAGCCTTCCAGACCTCCAGGCTGCGCTTCGTGCCATCAAGGAGGCCCGGCACTCCACGCTGCTCATCCACGACGCCGGGCCGGACGAAGCCGCCCACCGACGCGACCCGCAGGCCAAACGCGCCGCCATCGAACGCTTCGACGCGACCGTGGTCGGCCCGGTCCTGGCCGTCGCGGACGCGCACGGTGCCGCGGTGCTGGTCGCCCCCGATCACGGGTGCGATCCGGAGACGGGCAGCCACACCGCCGAGCCGGTCCCCGCAACCTGGCCCGGCGCACCGGGCATCGGTCGACTGACGGAAGCGCAGACAGCGGACGCGCCGGTCGCCGATGCCGCCACCACCGTGCACGAGCTCGCCCCGGCATGGGAGGACGCCGCATGATCGCCCTTCCCCGGATCGTCGTGGCCGGTACCCGCTCGGGAGTCGGCAAGACCACCGTGGCCACCGGGCTGATGGCCGCGTTGAGCGCCCGGGGCCTGGCGGTCTCCGGCCACAAGGTCGGGCCCGACTTCATCGACCCCGGCTACCACGCGGTCGCGACCGGGCGGCCACCCCGCAACCTGGACGCCTTCCTGCACCGCCCGGAACGGATCGCACCGCTGCTCGCGCACGGTGCACGGGGCACCGATGTGTCGATCATCGAGGGCGTCATGGGCATGTACGACGGCCGGGGCGCCGACGACGAGGCCTCGACCGCCCACGTTGCCCGGCTGCTGCGGGCGCCGGTCCTGTTGGTCGTCGACACGACCGCCGCATCCCGCTCCGTGGCCGCCGAGGTGCACGGGTTCGCGACGTTCGACCCGACCGTGCGGATCGCGGGGGTGGTGCTCAACGGGTTGGGTTCGGACGGTCACGAGGAACTGGTCCGTGAGTCGCTGCGGCCGCTCGGGATCCCCGTGGTCGGCGCGTTGCACCGCGACGACAGACTCGTCACCCCATCACGGCATCTCGGCCTTATCCCCGCGGCGGAGCGCTCCGACGATGCCCGGCGGACCGTCGCCGACCTCGGTGCTGCGGTGGCCGCCCGCGTCGACCTCGATGCGGTGCTCGAACTCGCCCGCAACGCCCCGCCGCTGGCCACGTCCGCGTGGGCGCCGGCGTCCGAGGTCGGGACCGCCGTCGCCGGTCGCCCCCGGATCGCGATCGCGGGCGGGCGCGCCTTCACCTTCGTCTACGAGGAGCACCGGGAGCTGCTCGCCGCCGCGGGCGCGGAGGTCGTGACCTTCGATCCGTTGACCGACGAGGGGCTGCCGGAGGGAACCACCGGCGCCTACCTCGGAGGAGGGTTCCCCGAGGTCCACGCCTCCGAGTTGGCGGCCAACACCCGGCTCGCCGAGGACCTACGGTCGCTGGCTGCGGCGGGTGGACCGATCGTCGCGGAATGTGGCGGCCTGCTGTATCTCTGCCGCGAACTCGACGGCCAACCGATGGTCGGGCTGATCGACGCGACCGCCTCCTTCGGGGAGCGGTTGACGCTCGGCTATCGAGAGGCGCGCTCGGCGAGCGCGGGGGCGCTTGGCCCTGCGGGGACCGGTGTGCACGGTCACGAGTTCCATCGCACCGTCGTCGAACCCCGTGCCGGTCGCCGGCCCGCCTGGGAGCTGACCTCGCGCGGCGCCAGCGGCCCGGAGGGCTTCGTCACCGACAGCGTCCATGCCAGCTACCTGCACGCGGCATGGGTCGGTGCCCCTCATGTGGCCCGCTGCTTCGCCGCGACCGCGGCGCGCGTGGCCGCCGACACCGCCGACCGCGCCGGAGCGGCCGACCGTCAGGCCGGAGCGGCCGACCGCCGACGCTCCGAGGTGTCGCGATGAGCGGTGTCCTGGTCGGGATCGGGGTCGGCCCCGGCGACCCGCAGCTGATCACCGTCAAGGGTCGCGACGCGCTGTTGGGTGCCGATGCGATCTTCGTCCCGGTGTCGGTGACCTCGACGCCCGACGAACCCGGGTACGCCGAGCGGGTCGTGCTCGCCCACGTCCCGCACGCGACCCCGATCACCCGGCTCGAGTTCGAACTGGACGAGGCGGCACGAAAGGCCAGTTGGCGGACCGCCGCGCTCGCCGTGGCCGAGGTGGTCGCCGCGGGGAGGACCGCAGCGTTCGCGACCATCGGCGACCCGAACGTCTACAGCACCTTCACCTACCTGGCTGCCGAGGTACGAGCACTGGTCCCCGACGTCGAGGTACAGACCGTCCCCGGCATCACCGCGATGCAGGACCTCGCCTCCCGTAGCGGCACGGTGCTGGTCGAGCACGAGGAGGCCCTGACGCTGCTGCCGATGACCGCCGGTCTCAACGTTGTCCGTGATGCGTTGCGTGGTGGCAACACTTTGGTGCTCTACAAGGGTGGCCGCCAGCTACCCGAGATCCACGCGGCGCTCGCCGCGGCCGGAGCATTGGACCGTGCCGTGTTCGGCGCCCGCCTCGGGCTGGCGGACCAGGACGTGCGCGACCGTCTGCCCTCCGAGCCCGCCCCCTACCTGTCCACCATCATCGTCACCCCCGAGCGGAAGCCGACATCGTGAGCGCCAAGATCCTGTTCGTCGGAGCCGGCCCCGGAGCCGCCGACCTGCTGACCCTCCGCGCCGCCAACGCCATCGCGGTCGCCGACATCGTCATCTGGGCGTCCAGCCTGGTGCACGAGGACGTGCTCGACCACGCTCGCGATGACGCCGAGGTGATGGACTCCAAGGTGCTCACCCTCGAGGACGTCCTTGGGGTCTACCGCCGCGCGCGAACCGACGGACTGACGGTCGCGCGCATCCACTCCGGCGACCCTTCCGTCTACGGCGCGATGCAGGAGCAGCTGGACGCGGTCGACGAACTGGGCATCGACTGGGAGATCATCCCCGGTGTGACCTCCGCCGCCGCGACCGCCGCCGCAATCGGCCGGGAACTGACCATCCCGGAGATCGCCCAGTCCGTGGTGTTCACCCGGATGGCGACCCGCACTCCGATGCCGGCGGGGGAGGAGCTGCGGGATCTGGCCCGTCACGGGACCACCATGGCGCTGTTCCTCTCCGCCGCCCGGCCGAAGAAGCTGCAGGCCGAGCTGCTGGCGGGGGGCTACCCGCCTAACACCCCGTGTGTGGTCGGCTACCGGGTGACGTGGCCCGACGAGCGGATTGTGACCTGCCGCCTCGACGAGCTGGGGCCCACGATCCGCGACATGCAGGTCACGATGCACACCCTGGTGCTCGTGGGCCCGGCACTCCACGCGCGAGGCACCCGCAGCAACCTGTACTCGCCGACATTCACCCACACCTACCGGCCTGCTCGCGACGACGGAGCGGACGCCCCGGATGTGGACACGTCGTCCGGCAGCTTGGCCGCACTGTCCACGCAACCGACGTCATCGGCCACCGACCTCCACCCGGAGCCTGCCACCTCGTGACCGACGTACCGGATCCGTCGACGGACGGGCGCACCGAGCGACCAGCTCGCGCCCGCGCCGGACCGGTGCATGCCGATCGCGCATCCGCCCCGCCGGCTTCGGTCGAGCCGCCCGGCCAGCCGGTACGCGAACTGCACGAGCCGGACCTACCGCGCACGGCCAAGGTGCGTGACGGCAAGGAGCTCCGCACCGGATTCACCACCGGGGCGTGTGCCACGGCCGCGGCGAAGGCGGCCGTGCTGCTGCTGGTGACCGGCCGGGCCGTCGAACGTGTGGACGTGTGGTTGCCGGTCGGCCGCCGTGTCGAGTTCGACGTCGAGCGCTGCGAACACGTTGGGGGCGGCGCCACCGAGGCATCGGTGATCAAGGACGCGGGTGACGACCCGGACGTGACCCACGGCGCCCACCTCACCGCGACCGTCGCCTGGACCGACGAGCCGGGCGTGCACCTCTACGGGGGTGACGGGGTCGGTGTGGTGACCCGCCCGGGTCTCGGGCTGGAGATCGGCGGTCCCGCCATCAACGGCACGCCGCGCCAGACCATCCGCATCGCCGTCGAGGAAGTCATCGACCCGTACGCCGACCGCGGGATCGATGTGGTCATCTCCGTGCCCGGGGGCGAGGACATGGCCAAGCGCACCACCAACAAGCGGCTCGGCATCCTGGGCGGCATCTCCATCCTGGGAACGACCGGGATCGTCCGGCCGTTCTCGACCGCGTCGTGGCGGGCTTCGGTGCTCCAGGCGATCGACGTGATGGCGGCGCAGCATCTCTCCACCTGCGTGCTGTCGACCGGCGGCCGGACCGAACGCGCCGCGATCCGGCTGCTGCCCGACCTCGACGAGGTCTGCTTCGTCGAGGTCGGCGACTTCACCGGCGCAGCCATCGAGCGCTGCGTCGAGCAGGGTCTGTCGTCGCTGGTGTTCGTCGGCATGGCCGGCAAGCTCGCCAAACTGGGAGCCGGTGTGATGATGACCCACTACACCCGCTCACGGGTCGACACCGGGTACCTCGCCGAGGTGACCGAGCGCGCCGGGGGCAGCGCCGAACTGGTTGCGGCGGTCCGCACGGCCAACACAGCTCGGCACGCCTTCGAGCTGTGGACCGCGGCCGGCATCGCCGATCTCGCCGGCGACACTCTGTGCGAGGACGTCGCGACCAACCTCGCCGCCTGGGCGCACGGATGCGGCGGGCACCTCGACGTGGACGCCGTGCTGGTCGACTTCGACACGTTGGAGCCGGTCGGCTGGAACCGTCGTGCGCCGGAGCGGCTGGCCCGCGCGGGCGCGTCCGCTGACGCCTTGACCCACGGCGACGACCACGGGCATGTCCGTAGCGGTCGAGGCGGCGTCGGCGATGCCGCAGCCGGGGAGAGACGTGATCGTGGCTGATCGCATCGTGGTGCTGGGAGTCGGTCCGGACGGTGCGCTGGCGAGCGCCGTCCCGGGCGACGTCGCCCTGGTGGTCGCCGGTGGGCGGCACCTCGACGTCCATGCTCCTGCCGGGGCCCCGACCATGCGCGTCCCCGGTGACCTCGATGCTGCCTTCGATGCGATCCGCACCACCGATGGCACCGTCTGCGTGATCGGATCGGGCGATCCGGGTTGGTTCGGGATCGTGCGGTTGCTCGCATCGAGGTTCGGTGACGTCCCGCTGGAGGTGTACCCCGCAACCTCCGCGGTGGCCGGTGCGTTCGCTGCGATCGGACTGCCGTGGGACGACGCCGTGGTCGTCTCCGCCCACGGCCGCGATCCCCGGGCCGCGATCGCTACGGCGCTCACCCACGCCAAGGTGGCAGTGATGACCGCGCCGTCCTGCACCCCCGCGACGATCGCCAGGGCACTCCTGTTAGCGGGGTGCGGGCCGCGTCGGGTCGTGGTGGCAGTCCGGCTCGGCCACCCCGACGCGACGGTCCACGACACCGACCTGGCGGGCGCGGCCGACCTCGCGGTCGCCGAGCCCAACGTCTTGCTGCTCCTCGACCCCGAACGCGTCGGGACCGCGCCGCGCTCGGTCGTGGGTCACACCCGCGCCCCGACGCCGTGGGCACGCCCGGTCGGCGCGTACGCGCACCGCGACGGTCAGCTCAGCAAGCCAGCCGTGCGCGCGCTGGCGCTGGCCCACCTCGGCCCCGGACCGGGACGCCTGCTGTGGGACGTCGGCTGCGGCTCGGGCAGCGTGGCCGTCGAGGCCGCAGGACTCGGCGCCGGCGTAGTCGCGATCGACCGCGACGCCGAGCAGCTGGAGCGCGCTCGCGTCAACGCCGCCACCCATGGGGTCGGTCTCGGGCTCGTGCTAGGGGAGGCGCCAGCCGCCTTCGCGCCGTTACCCGACCCTGACGCCGTGTTCGTCGGGGGAGGCGGTACGTCGTTGCCGGCGATGCTGGAGCTGCTGACCATGCGCTGCCGCAATCGGCTGGCAGTCGCGCTTGCCACGATCGAACGCGTCGCGCCGACGCTCGCGCAGCTGCGCGACGCCGGGTGGGAGGCGACCGCCCAGCTCGTCGAGGTCCACGACCTCGTGACGCTCGGTGACGGTCACCGACTCGCCCCGCAGAACCCCATCGTCCTCGTCCTGGCGGAGCGCCCATGACCCCCGATACCCACGGCGTCGAGCCCCGCCACGCCGATCCTCACGGCACACCGAACACTTCCCGGCACGTCGCCGGGGACGCGCCGACGCCGCGTGCCGCTGCCTCCGGTCCGATCGTAGTCGTGGCGGCGAGCCCCGCCGGCGGGCGTCTGGCGGCCGAGCTCGCCGAGCACTTCGGTGCGCGGCTTGCCGACCAGCGGCCCAGCGAGGCGATCGCCGCGGCCTGGGACCATGCAGACGCGCTGGTGCTGATCATGGCCACCGGCGCCGCGGTCCGGCTGATCGCGCCGCACCTCGACGACAAGCGCACGGATCCGGGGGTGGTGTGCGTCGACGATCATGGCAGGTTCGCGGTGGCGCTCACCGGCGGGCACGAAGGGGGCGCCAACGCCCTCGCCGACCGGGTCGCCGGCCACCTCGGTGCCACGTCGGTGATCACGACCGCCTCTGAACTTACGGGCCTGCCCAGCCTGGGCACGCTCGGGGCCCGTTTCGGTATCCGCGCCGAGGGCGCGCTGGCGGCGGTCGGCGGCCACGTCCTGGACGGAGGTGCGGTTCGTCTCGAGCGCGACGCCCCGTGGCCGCTCGGGCCGGTCCCTGCCACGCTGACCGACGACCCGGGTGCCCCGCTGCTCCGGGTCACCGACCGGGTCGTGCCGGCGGACGCCGCCACGGTGCTGTACCGACCGGCGTCGCTGGTGGTCGGCATCGGTTCCTCCCGCGGAGTATCGGCCGACGAGGTCGGGGACCTGGTGGACGCTGTGCTCGCCGACGCGGGCCTGTCGCCGCTTGCGGTCCACACGGTCGCGACCGTCGACGCGAAGGCGGACGAAGCGGGGATCCACGACGCCGCAGCCACACGCGGCTGGTCGGTGGAGTGCCTGTCCGCCGACCTGCTGAGCGGCGTCGAGGTACCCAACCCCTCGCAGATTGTTCGCGATGCGGTGGGGACACCGTCGGTCGCCGAGGCGGCTGCGCTGCATCTCGGCGGTGAGCTGCTGATGGAGAAGCGCCGGTCCGCCATGGCGACGGTCGCGATCGCCCGTCGCCCGGCGCGGGGACGGCTCGCGCTGGTATCGCTCGGGCCCGGTGCCGACGATCTCACGACGCCGCGGGCTCGTGACGAGCTAGGGGCCGCGGAGGTCGTCATCGGCTACGGACCCTACGTCGATCAGGCAGCCCGCTGGACCTCGCGCGGCGCCGAGCTGGAACGCTACGACCTCGGCGAGGAGATCGTCCGTGCCGACCGTGCCCTGCACCTCGCACGGGCCGGGCGGGCCGTCGCGCTGGTCGGATCAGGCGACGTCGGGATCTATGCGATGGCTTCCCCGACCCTCGAGCGCGCCGGCGACGACATCGATGTCGTGGTCGTGCCCGGGGTGACCGCGGCGCTGGCCGGCAGTGCGCTGCTGGGCGCGCCGTTCGGTCACGACCACGCCTACATCTCGCTGTCGGACCTGATGACCCCGTGGGAGCGGATCCGTACCCGGGTCGAGGCCGCGGCCAGCGCCGACCTCGCGATCGCCTTCTACAACCCCCGCAGCCGTGACCGGGACTGGCAACTGGCCGAGGCCCGCGAGATCCTGCTCGCCCACCGCCCCGCGGACACCCCGGTCGGGATCGTGCGCGATGCCGAACGTCCCGGGCAACGCATCTCGCTCACGTCACTCGCGGAGCTGGACGTCACGCAGGTGCAGATGACCACGCTCGTGCTGATCGGCACCAGCCGGACCCGGATCATCGGCGGCCGCATGGTCACCCCACGTGGCTACGCCGCAGAGGAGGGCACGAACGGTGCGAGGCCGATCGCTGCCACCTGCGGGGAGGCACGCTCGTGATGGCTGACACCTTCACCGTGCTGCCGAACTGCACCGCCTGCGGTGCCTGTCTGGTGACCTGTCCGGAGCGCTGCATCCGGGTCGCCGATCGCGGCGTCGGTGTCCCGCTGGTCGTGCTCGACGAGCGCTGTACCGGCTGTGGCGAGTGCGCGGAGGTCTGCCCGGCCGAGGCCATCGTGCCGCTCTCGGAGCAGGGCTCGTGACGCCCCCGGGGGCTCCGCGGTCCATGGGGCGCGACTATGTGCACCCGATCGAGGTGCAGAGCATGCGCATCCTCGCCTCGCGCGCCGATCTGTCGCGCCTGCCCTGGCTATCGCGCGCTGTGGTCCAGCGGGTGATCCACAGCGCGGCCGACGTGCGCTACCTCGACGACCTGGTGCTCGACGAGGTGGCGCTGATGCGTGGCTGGGAAGCGCTTGCGGCCGGAGCGCCGATCGTCGCCGACAGTCGCATGGTCGCCGCCGGTATCACCAGCACGGACGTCGAGGTGCCACTGTCCGACCCCGGAGTCGCCGACCGCGCCGCCACGGTGGACACGACACGCAGCGCAGCGGCGATCGCGATGGCCGCCGAGCGGGTGGGGCCGGGCGCGATCTGGGTCGTGGGTAACGCCCCCACCGCCCTGGTCGCGGTGATCGCCCACGCGCAGGAGCCGGCGCTCGTCGTCGGGCTGCCCGTCGGATTCGTCGGCGCCGTCGAGGCCAAAGCCGAGCTGCGTGCGTCCGGCCTCCCGGCGGTCTCGAATGTCAGCGAGCTGGGAGGTTCGGCCGTCGCGGCATCCGCCGTCAACGCCCTGCTCTACACCGCCACGGCGACGCCATCCGGATTCCCGTCGACATCGCGCACCCCGTCGCCTCCCTCAGTCCCGTCATCACCCGTATCCAGCCAGGAGTCCTCCTCGTGAGTCATGCCATGTTGATCGTCGGCCACGGCACCCGTGACGGTGCCGGTCAGGACGAGTGTTCTCGGCTGCTGGAAGTGGTCCGTGCCCAGCGACCCGAGCTGCGTGTCGAGCTCGGCTATCTCGAACTCTGTCCGCCGCCGATCGCTGACGTCGTCGCAGAGATGGTTGACGAGGGGGTGGACGACTTCACCGTCGTGCCGCTGGTGCTGCTGGGTGCGGGACATGCGAAGGGTGATGTGCCTGCCGCGATCGCGCGTGAGCGGCTCCGCAGCCCCGGCGTGACGTTCCGCTACGGCCGCCCGCTCGGTATTCGTCCTGAGTTGCTGGAGACGGCGGCGGAACGGCTGGCCTCGGCGGTGCCAGAGGCGCAGCGCGAGGACACAGCCGTCGTACTGGTCGGTCGTGGAGCCTCCGACCCCGACGCGAACGGGGACATCGCCAAGGTCGCCCGCATGCTGTGGGAGGGGCGCCCCTGGCCGCTCGTCGAGCCGGGGTTCATCAGCCTTGCGAAGCCCTCGGTCCCCGAGGCGCTGGAACGCTGTCGTCGTCTGGGGGCCGGTCGTATCGCGGTGATGCCCTACTTCCTGTTCACCGGTGTGCTCGAGCGGCGGATCCGGGACCAGACCCGCGCGTGGGCGGACGGTCACCCCGACATCGAGGTGATCGATGTCGACTACCTCGGGCCCGACGTCCGGGTGGCCGAGCTCCTGCTCGCACGGGCGGATGAGTCCGATGCCGGAGGAGCGATCGCCAACTGTGACACGTGCCAGTACCGCGTCGCCCTGCCCGGTTTCGAAGAGCGCGTCGGTCAGCCGCAGACACTGCACGCGCACCCCGACGACCCTGGAACACACGGCCACAGCCACGGGCACGAGCACGACCACGGTGACCACGTTCACGCTCATCAGGATGGGTCCGCCGCTTCGGGCGAGCGCTCGTGACCACCCACCTCGTGCTCGGCGGTACCTCGTCTGGCAAGAGCAGCTACGCCGAAACGGTGGCGACCGCCGGTGGCGCTCCCGTGGTGTGCGTGGCGACGGGCCGAGCCTCTGACGAGGAGATGGCCGAGCGCATCGACGCGCACCGCCGGCGGCGTCCCGGACACTGGCGTGTCGACGAGACCACCGACATCGCCGAGGTGCTGCGCGATGTCGCAGCGACCGCCACGGTGGTCATCGACGACCTCGAAGGTTGGTTGGTGACCCAGATGAGCGCGGCCGGGCTGTGGAGCGAGGTGGACGTCGCGCCGCTCGGCGCCGAAGGGCAGGCGGCGGTCGACCGGATCGTCCACGAGGCCGAGACCTGGTGGCGTCTCGCCGCCGGCCGTGTGGGGGACACCATCCTCATCGCCGGACAGCCGGGCGTCGGCATCATCCCGATCGGTGCATCGGTGCGCCGGTACGTCGACGTCCACGGTCGGGTCACCCAGCGGCTGAGTGCGCTCGCGGACCGGGCGAGCCTCCTCGTGGCGGGACGGGCGCTCGGGCTGCCGGCCCCCACCGGCTCGTCCATCGCGGGCGACCGCGGATCGCTCATCCGCGGGGCGCCCGGCGTCGCGACGTTGCGCGACCACGGCGATCGTCAGGTACCGCCAGGTGCGCTCGATCTCGCGGTCAACGTCCTCGACGGTCCCCCGGTGTGGCTCCGTGAGCGGCTGGCCGGATGTCTCGACGACCTCGCCGGCTATCCCGACGACACCGCAGCTCGGGCCGCCTTGGCGGACCGCCACGGCCGCGATCCGGCGGAGATCGTCGTGCTGACGGGTGCGGCCGACGGGTTCTGGCTCCTGCCGCGGGTACTCGCCCCCCGATTGGCAGCCTGCGTGCATCCCGGCTTCACAGAGGCCGAGGCCGCGCTCAGGGACGCCGGCATCCCGGTCGTGAGGGTGCAGCGCGATCCGGAGGCGTGGCGCCTCGACACGGCCGACGTACCCGAGGAAGCCGACCTCGTTGTCGTCGCTCGGCCTGACAACCCCACGGGGATCGTCGATGCCGAATCCACCATCACCGAGCTGTGTCGACCGGGCAGGACGGTGGTGGTGGACGAGGCGTTCGCCGAGTTCCTCCCCAACGCAACGGGCCTGGCCGCCCGAGGCGACCTTCCGGGTCTCGTGGTGCTGCGCAGCTTCACCAAAATGTGGGGTCTCGCCGGCCTCCGGGTCGGCTACCTCGTCGCGCCACCAGAACTTGTGAGCCGGCTGGGGTCGGCCCGTCAACCGTGGGCGGTCGACACCCTTGCTCTGGACGCGATGATCGCCTTGTGCCAAGCGGACGACGAGCGTCGACTCCGGGCACGAGCGGTGGCTGACGTGCGCGCCCACCTGCTCGACGCGATGCGTGCCATCCCTCGCGTGACTGTGTGGGACGCGGCAGCCAACTTCGTGCTGCTGCACACCCCGCAGCCCGATCTGCGTGAACGGCTTCTCGAGGACGGCATCGCGGTCCGACGCGGTGACACCTTTCCGGGCCTGGACGCCCACTACGTGCGTGTGGCGGTCCGAACGCGCGAGATCAACGAGCGACTGGCCGAGGCCGTCGCCCGACATCTCGGTGAGATCCGAGATGCCCCCAAGCGCCCACCCGAACTGCACGACGAAGCCCAAGGCCCGCACGCATGAACCTGCCCCAACCCCTGACCGATCTGTTCGAGGACATCGTCCCCGTCGATGACGCAGCGGCGGACGCCGCCCGACAGCGGCATGCGGCGCTCGCCACGCCGCCGGGCGCGCTCGGTCGCCTGGAGGACCTCGGCGCGCAGTTGGCGGCGATCGCGGGTCGCTGCCCACCCCCGGCGGTGAGCGATCCCGGTCTCGTGATTGCTGCCGGCGATCACGGTGTCCATGCGCAGGACGTCAGCCCGTGGCCGCAGACGGTCACCGCCATGATGGTGCAGACGTTCTGCGGTGGCCGAGCCACCGCCAATGCCTTCGCGGCAGCCGTCGGAGCACGTGTCAGCGTGCTGGACGTCGGGGTGGCGACCCGCTTGGAGGACCACCCCCGCCTCCGCCGCTCCAACGTGCGCGCAGGTACCCGGGACCTCAGCGTCGAACCGGCCATGACCGCAGACGAGTGCGCGACGGCGATACTCGCCGGCTCTGGCGTCGCGGAGGAACTGATCTCCACCGGTGTCGACGTCCTCGTCACCGGCGACATGGGGATCGCGAACACGACCGCTGCAGCAGCCCTCATCGCCGCCTTCGCCGGTCGTTCGCCCATCGAGGTGACGGGGCGCGGCACCGGCATCGACGACCTCATGCTCGCTCGGAAGATCGAGGCTGTCGCAGCGGGGGTGGCGCGGCACGCGGGCGACGACCCGTTCGCGACCCTGGCCGGGCTCGGTGGACTGGAACACGCTGCGCTCGTCGGGGTGATCCTGGCGGGCGGCGCCGCGCGGGTTCCCGTCCTGCTCGATGGCGTCAATGCCGGTGCGGCTGCACTCGCTGCGGTCGCTCTCGCCCCTGCCTCCCGCGGCTACCTCGTCGCCGGGCACCGCTCCACCGAACCGGGTGCGACGGCAGCGCTCGATCACCTCGGCCTGAGTCCGTTGCTCGATCTCGCGCTACGTCTGGGAGAGGGCACGGGCGCTCTGCTCGCGGTTCCGACGATCCGAGCTGCTGCAGCCGCACTCCGGGATGTCGCGACGCTCGACGACGTCCTCGGGGCCTGATGTGCGGGCGGCGCTGGGCTTCCTCACCATCCTGCCGGTCGGGAGGCTCCATGCCGCGCCGGGCCGCGGAGCCCTGATCGCCTTCCCGATCGTCGGACTGGTCATCGGCGGTCTCTGGGCCGGTGTGGCGGTGGGCGCCCTCGCGTGGTGGGATCCTCTAGTGGCCGCCGTCATCGTGGTGACGGTGGATGCGATCGTCACCGGGGGATTGCACCTCGACGCGGTCGCCGACATCGGGGACGTCGTCGGCTCCCGCCGCCGAGGCCCGCAGGCGCTGGAGGTGGCTCGCGATCCGCACGTCGGCGCACTCGGCGCCCTGGCGCTGCTTGTCGTGCTGCTTCTGAGGGTGGCGTTCGTGAGCCTGATCCTGAGCGGCCCCACGATGAGCGGTCAGCTCGCGTCGCATCCGGCGTGGACGCTCATCGCGGTCCCGGTGGTCGGCCGAGCCGCCATGGTCGCCGCGCTGGCCGGCTCGCCCCGTAGTGGCGGAAGCAGCGCGACCGCGCTCGCCGCCGCGGCCACCCCGCCGGTCCTGGCCTGGTCGCTGATGACGGCCGTGGCGGTGTTGCTGCTCGTCGTAGGTCCGTGGCAGGTTGCCGCGGTCATCGCGGCCGCCACCGCGTTCACGGCAGGTACGACCGTTTGGTGGCGACGCCGGGTCGGTGCCGCGTCCGGTGACCTCGTCGGCGCGGTCGGCGTCGTCGCCGAGGTGGCGGTGCTCGCCGTCATCGCCTGACCCGCTCCCAGAGCCGGGAGAGAATCTGGGTTTCCCGGCACCGGTTGGGTCGGCCGGGGCGTTGATCGGGGTGTGAGACGATTCCTCGCTGATCCCACCGGTCCATGCGAAGGGCTGCTTCCAGCGGTTGACGTTGGCGCCATCCGTGCCGTTCGAGGTCGGGGGCGGATTCGAGATGCGTCACGGGCCCCATACACAGCCACGCGACGGGTCGGATCGTGGACGGGATGTCGAGCAGTTCCTGGAGGAATTCCTCTCGGTAGAACGAGACCCATCCGACGCCGAGGCCTTCGGCGGTCGCGGCCAGCCACAGATTCTGGATCGACAGGCACACCGAGTACAGGCCAGTATCGGCGATCGCATGCCGTCCCAGCACGGCCGGGGCGCCCCGGTTGGGGTCGTAGGTGACAACGATGCCGAGCGAGGCCTCGAGGACCCCGTCGATCTTGATGCGCTCGAAGCGCTGCGCGGCCTGAGGATCCAGTGTCGAGGCGAAGACAGCGCGTTCCTGCTCGACGTGCCGCCAGAATCGTGTGCGTGTGTCGGTGTGGTTCACGAGGATGTAGTCCCACGGCTGGGTGAGCCCGACGCTGGGTGCGGCATGGGCGGCTTCCAGCACCCGTCGCAGGGTTCGCTCGGGGATGGGTTCGCCCGTGAACTGTCCGCGCACGTCACGGCGTGCATGGATGGCGTCGTAGAGGGGCATCGTTGGGCTGTCTATGGACATGGCAGGGCTCCGCTTCGGGCCGCAGCAGCGGCATTTTTTTGAGCGAGGCCGGTCTCCGGACTTCCGGATCGTCGCTGCACCGTCCGCCTTCCCGAGCTGGCTGCTCAGTGGCGCTACGTGGACGGTCGCTCCCCGGTCACCGTGTCGGGCCACGTGCCGGATTCTCACCGGCTTCCCGATTCTCCCCTCTCGGGGCACCTCGCATGGTTGTGCCGCGGCCGACATTACCGGGGGCTCGGCACGGCATGACGGCACGGGAGACGCTCAATCGCGAAGACCCGAGCCCCACCGACCACCATCCCAACGCGTTCACCGCAGCTGGGTGTGCACAGCGGAGGTCCCTTGGCCTGGTGTCACCGACACCGGGGATTGGGGTGGATGCCGCACAGGTCCTAGCCTCCTTCTGGACCCCGTGGCCTTGAGATGAGCTTGCTGTGAGCACTGGCGCCCTGAGTTGGCTCGACGACGCGCTCGCGGCGCTGCATGCCGACGACCGCCACCGCCGGGTGCGCCACCACGCCTCGGCCGCCGGCCCATGGCTGGAGCTGGAGACTCCCGAGGGGCCACACCGCGTCCTGCACCTCTGCTCGAATGGCTACCTGGGGCTCGCTACAGATCAGCGGGTGATCGACGCAGCCGTGGTCGCGGCCGCCCGGTGGGGTACGGGCACCGGGTCCGCACGGTTGATCAGCGGCGCGCAGCGCCCGCACCGGGAGCTCGAGGAGGCGTTGGCCGCGTTCAAGCGTGTCGAGGCAACGCGTCTGTTCTCTTCCGGTTATCTGGCCAACCTGGGGGTGGTGACGGCCCTGGTCGGGCGGGGCGACACCGTGGTCTCTGATGAGCTCAACCACGCCTCGATCATCGATGCGTGCCGGCTGTCCGGTGCCGAGGTCCGCGTGTACCGGCATGCTGATCCCGAGCACGCGGACGCGATGTTGGCCGACGGTCCGGGTCGGCGTCTGCTGATCACCGACGGGGTGTTCTCCATGGATGGTGACCTGGCCCCCCTGCCGGCCCTGTGCGACGTGGCGGAGCGGCATGGCGCGGCCGTGGTCGTCGACGACGCCCACGGTTCCGGTGTCGTGGGGCCCGGTGGTCGCGGCACGGTCGCTGAACTGGGGTGCGAAGGTCGTGTTCACGCAATCGTCGCCACCCTCTCGAAAGCGCTCGGCTCGACCGGTGGCTACGTCGCCGGGTCGGCACGACTCGTGGACTGGCTCACCAACCGCGCGCGCGGTTTCGTGTTCGACACCGCTGTGGGCGCCCCGGCCGTTGCTGCCGCTCACGCGGCCCTCGAGGTCGTCCGTGAGGAGCCCGAGCGCAGGGCTCGCGTGCTCGGCCACGCCCGCCGGCTGGCTGACGCCGTGCGCGCCGCGGGATGGCCGACCCCCGAACCCCGTGCCGGGATCGTGCCGGTGATGATCGGCGCCAACGCCGCGGCGATGGCGGCCATGGAGCACCTGCTGGCCCGTGACGTGCTCGCGGTGGCGATCCGTCCTCCGACCGTGCCCCCCGGGACCGCCCGGCTGCGCGCCACGGTGATGGCCACGCACACCGACGCCGACCTCGACCATGCGGTCGACGCCTTCGGTGCGGCGCTGGCGGTGACGGCGTGACCCGCCCGAGGGGGGTGTTCGTGACCGGGACCGACACCGGTGTCGGCAAGACCGTCGTCGCCGCCGCTGTCGCGGCGACCTGGCGACGGGCGCACACGGACGTCGTGTACGTCAAGCCCGTGCAGTCCGGCGCCGCCGACGGCGACGACGACCCGGCCGACGTCGCGGCGCTCGCGGATGTCCCGACCGTGGTCGGTCCCGTGGTCGGCCCGTCGCTGGCGCCCGGTGTGGCGCTGCGGATGGCGGGCGAGAAGGTGACCGGCGACGAGCTCCTGGCCGTCGTGCACGGCGCCGCCCGCACCTATCCCGGGGCCCGCATGGTCGTCGAGGGCGCCGGGGGCCTGCTGGTCGAGCTCGCTTCGGACGGCACGACCTGCGCGGACCTGGCCGCGCGCCTGGGTCTGCCGGTGGTGGTCGTTGCCCGGCCGGGTTTGGGCACGCTCAACCACACGGCCCTGACGCTGTCCGAGCTGCGGCGTCGGGGGTTGCGCGCGGAGGTCGTGGTGTGCGGCTACCCGCGGGACCCGGACCCGGCGACCCGGAGCAACCTCGGGGAGCTGGCCCGGCTCGCGGGACGGCCACTGCTGGGGGTGGTCCCGCACGTCGACCCGCTCTCATCGACGACGCTGCGCTTCGAGGACGAGAGGCCGGTCCGCGCCCTCGCCACGGCGAGCGGCGCCGACCCGTCAACCACCTAGGCTGCGCGACGCCGACATCGAGGGACGCATGACGACATCGACGACGACCCCGCCCAGCCCCGAGGAGCCGACCGTGGCGGCGTGGCGTGCCGACCCCGCCGGGCTGTTGGCGGCCTGCGAGGCCCGGCTGGTCGATGAGCGGCGGGAGCTGGACGCCGAGCACGTCATGGCCGTGGCGACCCTCGACGTCGACGCGCCGCTGCCGCGCGAGGAGGACCCCCATGGCACGGTGCTCGACGCGCTGCTGGCCCTGGCCCACCGGGTCCGTCTGGCATGGACCTCCGAGGAGGTCGCCCTCGAGTCGATCGTGTCCGGCAAGACCGGCGGCTGCCCCGAGGACTGCGCGTTCTGCTCGCAGTCCTCGGCCTTCGGCACGGTGGTGCGGCCACAGCCTCTGCTGACGCCGGCCGAGGTGCTCGAGGCGGCCCGCTCGGCCCAGGCGGAGGGGGCGACGGAGTTCTGCATCGTGTACGCCGTCCGTGGGCCCGACGAGCGGCTGATGCGCAACATCCTCGAGCTGACCGAGACGGTGCACCGGCACACGCGGATGTCGGTGGCGGTGTCCGCCGGGATCCTGGACGCCGAGCAGGCCCGTCGTCTCGCCGACGCCGGGATCGTCAAGTACAACCACAATCTCGAGACGGCCCGAAGCCACTTCCCCGCCATCGTCCAGACCCACGACTACGACGAGCGGTGGCGGACCCTGGAACTGGTCCACCAGCACGGGATGGAGGTCTGCTCCGGCGGGATCGTCGGTCTGGGAGAGACGCCGGGACAGCGGGCTGAACTGGCCCTCGAGCTGGCCGCGTTCCGCCCGTCCGAGACGCCGCTGAACTTCCTCAACCCGCGCCCCGGGACCCCGCTGGCCGACACCGAGCCGCTCGGACCGCGCGAGGCCCTGCACGCGGTCGCGCTGTTCCGGCTGGCGCTGCCCTGGACGCTGTTGCGCCTGGCCGGTGGCCGGGAGATAGCCCTGCGGGACCTGCAGTCGGCCGGGATCCTCGGCGGTGTCAACGGCCTCATCGTCGGCAACTACCTCACCACGCTGGGCCGCACCCCCCAGCAGGACGTACAGATGCTCGCCGAGCTGAACGCACCCATCCGCGCCCTGCAGGATCTGATGTAGATCGTGCCCACATCCAGCGCTTACTGCAGCTGGTGCGGCAACCGGCTGGCGCACGAGCAGCCCGGCCACCCCACCTGTGACCGCCGACGCGAGCTGGACCCGCCCCGCTACTGTGCGCGCTGCGGCCGGACCCTGGACGTGCAGGTGTTCCCGACGGGGGTGGCGATCAGCTGCCGCGGCTGCGACGGGGTGCACCCCGCACGTCGCCCGGGCCGCGGGCCTGCCCTCCCACCCTGACCAGTCCGCCCGCAGAGCTCGGACTGCGGCGTACGGAAGCACTGCGCAACGTTCGTTAGACTGCCGTGAGCGATGCCGAGCGCGCGCTTGGAAAGGGCCATCCTCGTGCACCAGGGACGACGCGAAGCACATCGCCTGGATCTCGACGCGCCGGTTCCCGCGGGCACATGACGACGGCTCCTGGCCCACAGGCCACCTCGACGTTGGTCGCCCGTGACCGGGGGCTGGTCTGGCACCCGTACGCGCCCCTGGACGGGCCCGCCCCCTACGCGGTCCACGGTGCCGAGGGTGTACGGCTCCAGCTCGAGGGTCCCGATGGCCACCGCTTCGAGGCCATCGACGCGATGAGTTCGTGGTGGTGTGCCGTGCATGGGCATGGGCATCCGGCGCTGGACAAGGCCCTGCACGATCAGATCGAGGCGTTCAGCCACGTCATGTTCGGAGGACTCACGCACGAACCGGCGGTCCGCCTCGCCGAGGAGCTGATCCGGGTCACCCCCGAACCGCTGCACCACGTGTTCTTCGCGGACTCCGGCTCGGTGTCCGTCGAAGTGGCCCTGAAGCTGTCGGTGCAGTACCAGTCCGCGGTCGGACGACCCGAGCGGCAACGGTTCGCCGCTCTGCGTGGTGCCTACCACGGGGACACGATCGCGGCCATGAGCGTGTGCGATCCGGACGACAGCATGCACGCGCTGTTCCCGTCGCTGGTTCCCGAGCAGGTCTTCCTGCCCCGTCCACCGGCAGCGACCCTCGTCGGCGGTCGGATCGTCGAGGGCGAAGCCGAGGCGCCCGACGCCTGGATCCGTGAGGTCGAGGATCTGATCGCACGGCATGCCCACGAGGTCGCTGCCATCGTGGTCGAGCCGATCCTGCAGGGGGCGGGAGGCATGTACGCCTACGACCCGCGGTGCCTGACGGCACTGCGGCGTATCGCCGACGCGCACGAGATCCTAGTGGTCGCAGACGAGATCGCCACCGGCTTCGGACGGACCGGGACACTGTTCGCCTGCGAATGGGCAGACGTGGCACCAGACGTGATGTGTCTGGGCAAGGCGCTGACCGGCGGCACGATGACGTTGGCAGCGGTTCTGTCCAGTCGCCAGGTCGCCGACGTGATCACCGCCTCGCCACAGCGCGCTCTGATGCACGGCCCCACCTTCATGGCCAACCCCCTGGCCTGTGCCGCGGCCCACGCCTCGCTGAGACTGCTGGACGGCCGGTGGTCCGACCAGGTCGACGGCGTCGCGGCAGGTCTCGACCGGGCCCTGGCACCGGCGATCGAACTACGATCGGTGCGCGACGTCCGGGTCCTGGGCGCCGTGGGCGTGGTCGAGCTCGACCGGGCGGTCGACGTGACGGCCGTGACCCGTGAGGCGCTGCGCCACGGCGTCTGGGTGCGGCCCTTCCGCAACCTCGTCTACACGATGCCGCCCTACGTCGCCACCGGTGAGGAGATCGCTCAGATCGGGCGGGCGATGACCGAAGCTGTCCATGTGGTCCACGGCTGACACGAGCCGGTGACGACCCGTGCACGCGAGTCCAGGCTCCGCAACGTGCCGGCAGCTCGCACGCCCGGCGGCGGACTCATCTTTCGACGTAGAGCCTGCCGCCGAGGCGGCGGAACTCCTCGGCCTTCTCCGCCATGCCGACGTGCAGTGCTTCCTGCTCGTCGAGGCCGCGTTCGGCGGCGTACTCTCGTACGTCCTGGCTGATGCGCATCGAGCAGAAGCCCGGCCCGCACATCGAGCAGAAGTGCGCGGTCTTGGCCGCGGGCGCCGGCAGCGATTCGTCGTGCATCGCCCGGGCGGTGTCGGGATCCAACGAGAGGTTGAACTGATCCTCCCACCGGAACTCGAACCGCGCTTTGGACAACGCGTCGTCGCGGCGCTGTGCGCCCGGATGTCCCTTGGCGACGTCGGCGGCGTGGGCGGCGATGCGGTAGGTGATCAGCCCCTGCTTGACGTCGTCGCGTCCGGGCAGGCCCAGATGCTCCTTGGGCGTGACGTAGCAGAGCATCGCGGTGCCGGCCATGCCGATCACCGCGGCGCCGATGCCCGAGGTGATGTGGTCGTAGCCCGGCGCGATGTCGGTGACCAGGGGCCCGAGCGTGTAGAACGGTGCGCCGTCGCACACCTGCTGCTGCCGGGTGACGTTCTCGACGACCTTGTCGAGCGGGACGTGGCCCGGGCCCTCGACCATGACCTGCACGTCATGCTCCCAGGCCCGGCGCGTGAGCTCACCCAGGGTGTCGAGTTCGGCGAACTGCGCTTCGTCGTTGGCGTCGGCGACGCTGCCCGGCCGCATCCCGTCGCCCAGGGAGAACGCGACGTCGTAGGCGGCGAAGATCTCGCACAGCTCGTCGAAGCGCTCGTAGAGGAAGCTCTCCCGGTGGTGGGCCAGGCACCAGGCCGCCATGATCGATCCGCCGCGCGAGACGATGCCGGTGACGCGGTTCGCAGCCATCGGCACGTAGGGGAGTCGGACGCCGGCGTGGATGGTCATGTAGTCCACGCCCTGCTCGGCCTGTTCGATGACCGTGTCGCGGAACAGCTCGAAGGTCAGCTCCTCGGGCTGGTTGCCGACCTTCTCCAGCGCCTGGTAGATCGGCACGGTGCCGATGGGCACGGGGCTGTTGCGGATCAGCCACTCGCGGGTCGGGTGGATGTGCGCGCCCGTGGAGAGGTCCATGACGTTGTCGGCGCCCCAGCGGCAGGCCCACACGAGCTTGTCGACCTCCTCCTCGATCGAGGAGGTCACCGCCGAGGTGCCGATGTTGGCGTTGACCTTGGTGAGGAAGTCGCGGCCGATGACCATCGGCTCGGACTCGAGATGGTTGACGTTGTTGGGCAGGATCGCCCGGCCAGCCGCGATCGCCGCCCGGACCGTCTCCGGCTCGACGCCCTCACGGACGGCCACGTAGGCCATCTCCGGCGTGGTCTCGCCACGGCGCGCATAGTGCAACTGAGTGACGTTGCGACCCGGCGCCGCCCGCAGGATCGGACGGCCCTCACCCGGCCCCGCGGTGGCGGGACCTGCAGGACTCTGGCGGGTGCCCGCCGCGGGGCCGCCCGCATAGGGCCGCGCCGTGCCGACCTCCACCACATCGCCACGACCACGGACCCAGGTCTCACGCACCGCAGCGATGCCGCGAGCGAGGTCGATCTCCACGTCGGGATCCCCGTGGGGACCAGAGGTCGTGTAGAGCTCGACCGGGTCGTTGGGCTCGTCCCCAAAGCGTCCGCTGGTCGAGGTCAACGCCACGCGGGTGATCGGAACACCGACACCCTCTGGCCCGTCGATGTGGGCCCGCGAGATCCCTGGATGTACGTCATCGATAGACATCGATGCCTCCCTCCGCCGGTGTTACCCGGATCAGGTGCTGACGGTCGGTGGTGGCGGCCACCCTCTCAGCCCGTCGTTCCCACGGGCTCCCGCGATCGGTCGCCGGCGACTCTACTGAACGTCACCCCGTCCTGCCCAGATCCTTCGATGGCCCTGCCCAGAATCAGCACTCGCACGCGCGAGGCGGCACGAGGCGGAGCCGACTATGGACGGATGACCGGTGCGCGAGGCGTCCCGGAGCCGCACCGCACACATCAGGGGACTCGGATCGGGTGTCTGGCTACGAGCTGCGGGTGAGGGCGGTGAGAGCGCGGTCGGGTGAGACGTGGGTTGTGTAGACCGGACCGATCCGGGTACGGGCGAGGTCAACGGCAAGCGTGACCAGATCGATCTCCCCGGCGTGTGGTGGAAGGTGGCGAGGTGTGCGAGTTCGTTCATGACACCGAGGGCGTGACGGTTGCGGTCCGGGGACGACGGGTTCTCGTGCGGCTGCGGCGGTCGCCCGGACGAAGGGCGCCGGTGCGTGGTGTGGTGGGCAGCAAGGAGTGTCTCGATCGCGTCGGGGAACCGTTGGAGGAGCGGGGCGTGGCTTGCCGGCGCGAGGGGCATCAGCAGCGGTAGGTAGGTGTGCTCGTCGACCAGCGGCGCGACCTGGGGCTTCCAGAACAGCACGGTGGCGTACCAGCTTCCGAGCGGTCCCGTCGGCTGGTCGATGTCGGAGGGCGGCGTGGGGACGCCGTCGAGGGAGCTTCTTGGTGGCGTGGATGACGACCATGCCCTCACGGCTCTCCGTCGCGGCGTTGACGGCAAGGACAGAGGTAGCCTGGCGGAGCGCCACCGCGAACGTGTCGTCGCACTGTCGGTGTGGGCAGCAAGGTTGCCCGGGTGCATGCTCGGTGGGCGTCTCGGCCAAGCGACAATCGGTGCAGGCAGGGTGACTGGGCACGGCTGGTGCACCACACTGGCACCACAATCGGGTGAGGGATGATGCGGGAACCTGCCGTAGGTCCCCGAATCTTGCTGTGGTGCAGCTGCGGTGCAGGCCAACATCTCAAACCCCTCGATTACAGTTTACGGCCCTGATTCGCAGCTATTCAGGCTCTTTCTGATGTGTCGATCGCGCTTTAAGGCACTTCGTTCGCAACGAAGGGGCCGTCGGTTCAAATCCGATCACCTCCACCTCGAGAACCGCCTCGTATGGGGCGGTTCTCGCCGTTGTACGCCCGGCATGGGCGGCTGTTTCGGGGTGGAAGTCCCCGAGTTGGGAGGTGATGCCCGGCTGAGCCGGAGGCAACTGCGGCATCGTGAGGTG
>Ga0208490_100178_pt1 | contig 51112 bp, 47 predicted proteins | sample SubbioAug_CSWold_FD_184818 | JGI IMG/M metagenome (GOLD analysis project Ga0208490, IMG submission 184818) | Serpentinite rock and fluid subsurface biosphere microbial communities from McLaughlin Reserve, California, USA - CR11Aug_CSWold (SPAdes) | ecosystem: Environmental > Terrestrial > Deep...
CGCGAGCCGGTCGAAGGCCGCATGCATCGCGTTCTTCACGTCGACGATGTTCTCGCGATACGCCACCCCGATATCCGCCACGTGGTAGGAGAAGTTGCGCATCATATTGGAGACCATGTCCACGCTCGAGAACGGGATGACATGGTAGACGCCGTTGAGGTCGCGCATCGAGACCGAGCGGATCGTCAGGCGCTCCACGACGCCTGAAATGCCGCCGGCGGTGACGACGTCGCCCTCGTTCATGGCGTTTTCCAGCTGGATGAACACGCCGGTGATCACGTCCTGGACCATCTTCTGCGCGCCAAAGCCCACGGCGAGGCCGAGCACGCCCGCACCGGCGAGCAGCGGGCCGACATTCACCCCCAGCTCCGAAAGCACCATGATCGCCACGACGACGCACAAGGTTACCGTGAAGGCGTTGCGTAACAGGGCAAGCAGGGTGCGCTCGCGGGCTGTGGGCACGGTGCCGAATTCCGGGTTGAGGCGGTACTCGATCCAGGATGAGACGACGATGTAGATGGCCATCCCGCCGAACAGGATCAGGGCGGCCGAAAGGAGCGAGGTGGTGATGGCGAAACCGGCGCCCGAGGAGGCCCAGGCGAAGAAATCGAACAGCTCCCACGCATTGGCGATCGCGACGATCACGCCCAGCATGACGACAAACCGCACCACCAGGAGCACCTTCGGCACGAAGGCGTTGAGGCGCTCCTCCAGCAGCGGCAGGCGCTGCTTCACATCCGGGCTCAACCGCATTCCGCCCGAGATGATCCGCGAGATGAGGGTCACGATCAGGATGCCGACGCCCACGGCGACGATGGTCTCGACCGTCGCTCCGACCATGAAGGTTATGGCGCTGCGTGGTTGGGCGATCCAGACGAGGAAGAAGGCGATGAAATAGACGACGGCGATCACGTGCCAGAAGCGCGCGAGCGCCTGCAGGAACCGCGCGAGAGCGTCCGTGTGCCCGTTGCTGACGCGGCGCAGGAGAAGTGAGCGGACCTGCGCCTTGTTCTGCAGCGTGACGACGATCCCGATCGTGCAGGCGACGAAGACAGTGATCACCCGCACCGCTTCGCCCACGGCGCGCGAAACGTTCCAGGCGGCGATCGGCGCGACGAAGAGGAAGGCGTAGACGACGAGGCCGACGAGGCGTTCGATCCAGAAGTTCCAGTAGCTCGCCGTCGTATCCGTTACCGGAAGCAGGCGCAGACCGCCCTTGTTGGGCATGAACACCGCCCGCGAGGCCACCTTGATGCCTTCCGCAACGAGAAACGCGTTGAGGAATAGCGCCTGATTGAGCCCCGTGATCCGGTCGTTGGCGAGATTGACCGAGAAAGCGTTGCCGATGACCCAGGCCAGCAGAACCGGGATGACGTCCACGCCGATCGCCGCGAGGATCAGCAGAAGCCGGCGCGGCAGGCGGCTGATTTCCGCCTGAGCGTTGAACCGCTGGCGCAGCTTGTGCGTCCCCAGCCGGAGGGTCCAGAAGATACCGACCGTCAGCACGACGACGAGGACGAGGTTGCCGATGGTGCGCAGAATGATCTCGGCATTGGCCTGCGTCGTGTCCTGCCACAGCGTGGAGACCACGTCGGCAAGGCTGCCGGCCAGGAGAAACACTCCCGATACCTGCGCCGCCAGAGCCCGGGTGTGTTCCGCCACCTGCCGGGCAAGGGGTACCGGCGCTGCTGCTTCATCGACGATGGCGGGCTCGGCCCCGCGCAGGCGCTCGATCAGCCGGGCTCTCGCCGCATCGTTCTCGAGAAGCTCGATCAGCGCCTGCGTCTCGGGATCGATGGTCTGCGCCGGTGCGGCGGCGGGTGCTTGCGGCAGGGCGAACTGCGCCGCTGCAGGCGTCGCGACCGCTCCCATGACGACGCAGAGAACAAGGGCCGCAAGCAGGTGGCGGGCGAGGGTGATCGACGAGGAGAGCAGCGAGGGAAAAGGCATGAGGGGCGTTGCTGGTCCGATGCACGTGGTTCGCCCTGCGGCGAGGGCATTGATTCTGCTACTGCGTTATAGGGGAATCAGGCGCAATTGAAACCGCCCGGCTTTGCGTCCGTGGCGCGCAAATGCAAAACGCCCGGCGCGAGCCGAGCGTTTCGTGATCGTCTTCAAGCCATCGAAGTCCGAATTGGGACTTGGTCGGCCGCAGTCTTGCTTGGCCGCAGTCTTACTTGGCTGCAGTCTTGGCAGCAGCAGTCGTCTTGGCGACGGCGGCTTCGACGGGCTTGACCATTTCCTTGGCGAGGTTCGTGTAGAGTTCGCCGAGCTTGGTCGACTGGGCGACGAAGCCTTCATAGGCGCTCTTGACGAAGTCGGTCTGGATTTCGATGGCCTTGTCGAGCGACTTGGCGCCGACGAGCTTCTCGAGAACGGCGCTGCTCTGCTCGAAGGACTTCTTGGCGTAATCAGCGGTCTCGACCGCGATCGCCTGGGCGCCCATCGAGACGCTGCCGAGCGCCTTGACGGTGGCGTCCATGTTTTCCTTGCCGAACTTCTGGATATCTTCAAACTGGTTCATCATGTCGATCATTCGGCGCGTGAAGCGCCGCCCCTTGGTAGAGATGCCTGTCGGCCGACCGCTTCTCAGCCCGCCTGTGACGCTTTATATGTGCACTGCACAATGGATGTCAAGTTTTTGTTGCACTGCACAATAAGGCGCGAAATTCCCTCCACTCCATTAACCGGTCCGTAACCGCGTCGGCATAACGATGAGGAATGTGACGCGCCTGCAACGAAGGCTTTGGGGGGCCTGGCGCTAGGTTTTTTCGACCGGAGAATGGGGACGGTCCGTATGTTCATGCGTAAAATCAGCCTGAGGCGCGCTCTTGCCGCCGCCATCGCAGCCATTGCGGGGCTCGCCATCGTCGCGACCTCCGGAGCGCCCGCTCTGGCTTACAATCCTCCTTATGCGGCGATCGTCGTCGACGTCAAAACCGGCAAGACGCTTCATGCCGAGAATGCCGACGCCATCCGCCACCCGGCCTCGATCACCAAGGTGATGACGCTCTATCTCGTCTTCGAGCGCCTCGAGCAGGGCCGCCTGCGCCTCGACACGCCGCTGCGGGTCTCCGCAAAGGCCGCCGCCGAGCCGCCCTCCAAGCTCGGTCTGCGCCCCGGGAGCACGATCAGCGTCGAGAACGCGATCCTCGCGCTCGTCACCCGCTCGGCGAATGACGTCGCGGCGGTGATCGCGGAGAATCTCGGCGGCAGCGTCGAGGCCTTCGCCCGCGAGATGACCAGCACCGCACGCGGGCTGGGCATGTCGAAGACCGTCTTCCGCAACCCGCACGGCCTGCCCGACCGGGCCCAGGTGACGACGGCACGCGATCTCACGCTCCTCGCCATCGCCGTGCAGGATCGTTTTCCCGAGCAGTACAAGTACTTCCAGCGCCGGTCCTTCACCTTCTCCGGGACGACGCATCGCAACCACAACCGCCTTCTCGGCCGCGTCGAGGGTGTGGACGGCATCAAGACCGGCTTCATCCGCGCCTCCGGCTTCAACCTCATGACGAACGCCAAGACCCGCGACCGCCACATCGTGACGATCGTCCTTGGCGGTCGCAGCGGTGCTCACCGTGACGGAATCGTCGAACGCCTCGTGCAGAACAACCTGCCGCGCGCCTTTGCCGGGGCCCGCCAGACGCCCCGGATGACCGGCGGCGGTCGCGCCTTCGCCGCCGCGCCGGCGTCGATGCCGATGTCGATGCCGATGTCGATCTTGCCTCCCGTGCGTCCGGCGGAACTCGGTCGCGCTCCCGTGGCCGTGGCGGCCGCAGGTTCAGGGGCCGTTGCACCGGTTGCGCAGGACCCGCGTCAGCCGCTCGATCTCAACGCCATGCGCCCGGCCTTCGCCTCGGCGGCAGGGGCGACCGCGACCACGACGCCGAGCTCGCTGCGGGCACAGGCGCCGGCCAACGCACTCGCATTCGCCGCCACCGAGTCGACGGGGTCGATCCCCCTTCCGCCGGCGGATATCGGAGCGTCGCGCGCGTCCCCGCTGGTCGAGGGCAGCAGCGCACAGGTGGCGAGCGCTGCACCCGTCTCTGTTCCTGTCGCCGCTCAAGTCGCCACTCCTGCCCCCGCACCCGCCGCTGTCGCACAGCCGCGCCGCAGCACCTGGGTGATCCAGATTGGTGCGCTCGATTCGGAGCGCGCCGCGAGACAGGTGCTCGAGCGGGCGCAGTCCCAGGCCAAACCGGTCCTGCGTAATGCGGATCCGTTCACGGAAGAGGTCAACGCCAACGGCACGACCCTCTACCGCGCCCGTTTCTCCGGGTTCGAGGCGGCCAACGACGCCGAGAACGCCTGCCGGCAGCTCAAGCGCAGCGGCTTTGCCTGCTTCGCCTCCCGTAGCTGACGAATATCATATCGAGTGAGGGCGGCGGGCTTTCGTCGCCGCCCTGAGTTTCTGTCCGACCCCGGCCGCGTATCGGTCGGCGCGCGTGGAGTATCAGCGATGTCGGCTCAAAAGGATATCCTTGGCCTCGTTCACCCGGCTGGCGAGGTACGTCGATCCACCCTGATCGGGATGGAGTTTCATCATAAGCGCCCGGTGGGCCCGCTTGACGGCCTCGACGTCCGCCCCAGGCTCAAGCCCCAGGATCTGGTAAGCCTCCTCTTCCGTCATCGCTCCAGACTGAGCCTGGGCGCCCGCCCCCGGGTCCGCGTCGCCCTGAGCGTCTTTACGCCATCCGGGAAACCGGCGGTCGAAATAAGCCTCTAGCAGGCGCACGCCCTCCGGGTCGCTCGCAGCGCATTCGAGGTAGAGCGCCTGCAGTTCCTGCTCGGAGAGAGCCTGCAGCGGGCGGCCCTCGAAGCTTCCGCCGAGAATCGTGCCGCGCATGTCTCCGGTATCGTGGTCGAGCTCCATTTCGATCATGGCGGAGCGCACCCGCGAGGTCTTGCCGGTGCTCGGCGCGGCGGAGCCGCCTCCCAGGCGGGGCAGCCCGATGCTCCAGCCGAGCAGCCAGGCCCCCGCGCCGCCGATCATCAGCGCCATGTCGATGCGTCCGCGCATCAGCATGAACGCGCCGAGGCCCAGCAGCGCAAAGCCGCCGAAACGCTTGATCACCTTCGCCAGCAGCACCGGGTTGGTGCGAGCATAGAGCCGCGACAGCCACCAGAAGGCCAGCAGGGCCATGACGCCGTAGAGGAGTGAGATCATTTCCGCCCCATCGCGGTCAGAAGCCGCCGCGCCTGCGTATCACCGGTAGCCAGACTTTCCAACGCCCCCACGCCTCCGCTGGCATAGGCCGCCGCGGCCCGCAGCAGCCCTTCGAGCGCGCCGGGGGCGGAGGCGTCGAAGCGTTCATAGGCCCCGCCCGTCAACCGCGCGATCTCGCGGAAGGCCACGGCGGCGTCCGGATCGCGCCCCTCCTGGAAGATGAAGCCCTTGATTCCCAACAGCCCCAGCTCCCCCGCCACGGCGCAGAGGTCATCGACCGATTCCTCCATCGCATCGCCGACGAAGACGAAGGCGTTGATCCTGCCCTGATCCGCGCCGTTGCGAACATGGCGAAGCACCCGACCTATCTGGGTATGCCCGCCCTGGCAGGAAATCTTCGTCATCACATCCGTCAGCGCCCTCGGCTCCATGACCCAGCGCGAGGCGCGGCATTCGTTGTATCCACGGAAATAGATCAGTTGGACCGCGAGCCCGCCCACCTTCGAGGCCGTCTCGAACATCCCCGCCTGCACCTTGCACGCCAGATCCCAGGTCGGCTGTCGGCTCATCGTGGCGTCGAGGGCAAACACGAGCCGTCCCCGCGCTTCGCCGGAGGCCGTGACCGGCGAGACCTTCGCGGCAGCGCTCAGAAATGCGTCGATCACGGGTTTGGCGACCGCCGGCTGACGGGCTTCGTCCGCGGGAGGATTGGTCGGATTCGTCAGGTCGGGTTTGTCGACGTCTGTCTTCCTGGTCATCTGGTCCTCGCGTTTCACCCCAAGATTTGGCGTTTTATGACGGCGATGCAATCTCATCCTGTTGGCGAAGAAGTCGCGGTCTGCTACCGAACGGCCGTCGGCGGCGGAAAATCGCACCGACAGCAGTGGAAACGGGCCCGGAAATGACTGCTCAGATCGCGATCGCACATTCGCTCGAAGACCTGCGCCGGCAGGTGGCCGAATGGCGCGCCTCGGGCGAGAAAATAGCGCTCGTGCCGACGATGGGAGCGCTGCATGCGGGTCACCTCTCCCTCGTGCATCGGGCGCGGGAGCATGCGGAGCGGGTCGTGGTCTCGATCTTCGTCAATCCCACGCAGTTCGCGCCGACGGAGGATCTGGCCGAATACCCCCGCACCTTCGAGGCGGATTGCGCCGCGCTCGACGGCCTCGCCGACCTCGTCTACGCGCCGGATGCGGCGACGATGTATCCCGAGGGCTCCTGCACCGCAGTCGAACTCGAAGGGCCGGCGACCGCCGGGCTCGAGGATCGTTTTCGCCCCACGCATTTTCGCGGCGTCGCCACCGTCGTCGCCAAGCTCCTGATCCAGGCGCTGCCGGACTACGCCATCTTCGGCGAGAAGGATTATCAGCAGCTCGAAGTCGTCTCGCGCATGGCGCAGGACCTCTTCATCCCCGTGACCATCCTCCCGGTGCCGACCATGCGCGAGGCGGACGGACTCGCCATGTCCTCGCGCAACCGCTATCTCGCGCCCGCCGAGCGCGCCCTCGCCCCTGTGCTGCACGCGACGCTGCAGCATTGCGCATCGAGGATCCGCGCGGGCGAGCCGATCGAGCCCGCCGTCGCGGATGCCCGCGCAACTATCGAGGCGGCTGGTTTTGCGATCGACTACCTGGAGGCTCGCGACGCTGCACGCCTCGGTCCCGCTGTCGCGGATCGGCCAATCCGCCTTCTGGTTGCGGCCTCGATCGGGCATACGCGCCTCATCGACAACGTCCCGGTCTGACACGACAACGACACTGGCGCTAGAGCATCATTCCGCAGGTGGATACCGGCTGACGGATGAAAAATGATGTGGCAAAACAACGGTCTAGAGCGCCCGAAATGACTCTGTCGGGTCGGAAAGCGCTCAAGAAGCCAACCGCCGCAACGACCTTGCATCCTGCTCCCCAAGCGGGTTCAGAAAATTTGAGGTACAATCTCCAGTGTAAAACACAGGGCAGGCTTTACCCCTGCGCAAGTTTTGATTGCTAGTCTGAGAGGAAGAAACCGCAGCTCGCAGCAACCCTAAGGCAAATTCAACCGATGCATCGGCGATCCCCCCCTTTGTCGCCACCGCCCGCGGCGCACGCCTCCTCCGCGCCTGCGCCTTCAAGGGCGGGTCGCAGTTTCGGAGCGATGATCGGAGCAATGCGCCGCCCGGATCGAAAGCTCCCTGACGAGACCTACATCGAACTCGTCAACCTGCTCTATACCGCGCTTCCGCAGATCACGAGCCTCTGCATCGGCATGACCGTGGGCCTCGGGATCCTCGCCTATTCGAGCGGCGAGCCGCTCTATCTGCTGCTGCTCGTCTTCGCGGCCGCAGCCGGTGCGATTCGGATTGCGCTCGTCCTCTATTTTCCGCGGGAGCGCGGCTGCCGAACGGTCCAGGAAGCCCGGAAATGGGAGCTGCGCTACGGTTTCGGCTCGATTGCGGTCGCGCTCGAGATTGCGGCGCTCAGCGTCATCGCGTTCTCCTTCGACGACCCGGGGGCGCATCTGCTGGCCATGGGGTTGACGCTCGCGCTCTGCGCCGGGCACGCCTCGCGCGTCGCCGTGCGGCCCTGGATCGCCCTTGGCGCAGGCACGCTGGTCATCTTCGGCTTCGCAGCCTCCGCCACCATGCATCACGACCTCATGTACCGGGTCGTCGGCTACCTCGCGATCATCTACCTCTTCTCCTATTACGAGACCGTCCTGAAATACTACGGCGTGTTGGTCGATCGCCTGCTCGCCAAGCGCGAGATCGAGCATCTGGCGACCCACGATCCGCTGACGAGCCTCGCCAACCGCCGCGCCGTGCAGCAGCATCTCGACATCGCCGACAGGCACTGGGAGATCGACGGTCGAGCGTTCGCCGTCGTCTGTCTTGATCTCGACGGCTTCAAGGAGGTCAACGACCGCTTCGGCCACGGCATGGGCGACGAACTGCTCTGCGCCGTCGCCGATCGCCTGCGCGGGACTCTGCGGGAAGACGATATCTGCGGGCGCCTCGGGGGTGACGAGTTTGCGATCATCCGCAAGAACCTGCGCACTCCGCTCGATCTCGACATCCTTGCAGAAAGCGTGATAGCGGAGCTCTCGAAGGGCTACGTCCTGAGAGGCAGGCCCGTCAGCATCGGCGTCGCGATAGCGAGCTCCGCGCTGGATGGAAGCGAAGCCATGATGGTCGAAGCCGATCGTGCCCTGTATCGGGCCAAGCGCGCAGGGAAGGGCTGCTATCGCATTGCGGGTCGGGAGAACGTCGCGCGCATTCGCGCCCCGCAGGAGCGAGAGGCCGAGACGCCTCCGCTTCAGGTCGGCGCGGTCGGCGTGTAGCCGGGGCCCGGGGTCGCGAAATGCCCCGCACTCTTTCCGGATCTCGTGCAAATCGACTTAAAGCCGAAGCGGCAATCCGTTATAGCTCTTCGCTCAGGGGCATCCGACGAGGGCAACGGCATGGTCGAACAACCAGAGGCATCTGCATACCTTCGCGCGCAGATGGGCGGCGAAGCGGCCGAGCCCGTCGTCGTCTTCGATATCGGGAACGTGCTGCTGCGCTGGGATCCGCGCTTTCTCTACGAGCGGATCTTCGATGATCGCACGAGGATGGAGAGCTTTCTCGCCGAGATCTGCACGCCCGCCTGGAACATCGAGCTTGATCGCGGCGGTCGCTTCGACGAAGCGGTAGCGGCGCTGAGTGCGCAGCACCCGCATTTCGAAGCGGAAATCCGCGCCTTCGACGAGCGCTGGCTCGAGATGATCCCGCACGCCATCGCGGAAAACGTCGCCGTGCTCGAAGCCTTGAAAAATGCAGGGCGGCCGGTCTATGCGATCACGAACTTTTCCGCCGAGAAGTTCATCGTCGCCCGCGAGAACTTTCCGTTCCTCGATAGTTTCGACGGCGTGGTCGTCTCGGCGCATGAGCGGCTGATCAAGCCGGACGCGGCGATCTATGAGGTCTTCTTTTCCCGCTACGGCCTGCGCGCGCGCGACTGCGTCTTCATCGACGATTCGGCTGCCAACATCGAAACCGCAGTCGCGCTGGGCATGCAGGCGGTGCATTTCGTGGAGGGCGTCGATGTGGCGGCCCGGCTGCGCGACTGCGGCTGCCGCTTCTGAGAACCGCGGGCTCGGAAATACCTTGATCCCACCCTCCCGGATCACCACATAGATGATAGTATCGGTGCGCTGTTGCGGCTATTCCACGCCCGGCGCGCCATCACAGATGATGCATGAAGGCAGATCGATGTTCATTCAGACCGAAGCGACCCCGAATCCCGCCACCCTGAAGTTCCTGCCGGGGATCGTGGTGATGAATTCCGGTACCTTCGATGCCCGCGAGGCGGAAGGCGGGGCCGGCTCACCGCTGGCGCAGCGCCTGTTTGCGATCCCGGGTGTCGCGGGCGTGTTCTTCGGCTACGATTTCATCACGATCACCAAGAGCGATGGCGAGTGGCAGCACCTCAAGCCCTCGATCCTCGGTGCGATCATGGAACATTTCATGTCGGGCCAGCCGGTGCTCAGCACCGAGCAGCAGCAGAGCCTCGGCGATACGGACGACGAGTTCTACGATCCAGACGATGCAGCCACCGTCGCGACGATCAAGGAGCTGCTCGACACGCGAATCCGCCCTGCCGTTGCGGGCGATGGCGGCGACATCACCTTCCGCGGCTTCAAGGACGGCACCGTCTACCTCGCCATGAAGGGTGCCTGCTCGGGCTGCCCCTCTTCCACGGCGACGCTCAAGCACGGTATTCAGAACCTGCTGAAGCACTTCCTCCCCGACGTGCGGGAAGTCGAGGCGATCTGAGCGAATTCGCCTCCGCCGACCATTTTGATCTCGACGCACGCGCCTTCGGTCCCTAGACCGGGGGCGTTGTCTTTTCAGATCGCGAGGTTGCCCATGACGTTCGACGAGATGCCTGCGGGCGATACCAACGCCCCGCTCCCGGATGCCACCCTCGACCAGCTCTTTCGCGAGGCCCGCACCCTGCGCAAATGGCAGGATCGACCGGTATCGGAGACGCTGCTGCGCGCCATCGCCGATCTGATGAAGATGGGTCCGACGAGCGCCAACTGCTCTCCCGCCCGCATCGTCTTCGTGGTCTCCGCCGAAGCGAAGGAGCGGCTGAAGCCGCATCTGAACGACGACAACGTCGAGAAGACCATGACCGCGCCCGCCACGGCGATCATCGGCTACGACATCGAATTCTTCGAGAAGTTCGATTTCCTCCATCCCCACAACCCCGCCGGCCCCCGTTCCTGGTTCGAGGGCAAGCCCGAATCGGCGTCGAAGGCCGCAATGCAGAATTCGTCGCTGCAGGGCGGCTATTTCATCATGGCGGCGCGCTCGCTCGGGCTCGATTGCGGGCCGATGGGGGGCTTCGACGCTGCGGGTATCGAAAAAACCTTCTTCCCCGGGGGAAAAATCAGGGCGAATTTCCTGTGCAACCTCGGTTATGGTGATCGCAGCGGGCTTCGACCGCGTCTGCCGCGATTCGCGTTCGAGGATTTCTGCGAAAGCGCCTGATCATTGTTTGGGAGAGTGACCGTTGCGCGTTCTGGCCATCGATACGGCTCTGGGGGCCTGCTCCGCCTGCGTCATGGAGAGCGGCGCGTCCGAGCCCGAGGCGCGCGAGAGCCTCATCATGGAGCGTGGACACGCGGAAGCGCTGATGCCGCTGATCGACCGCGTCGTCTCCGCGACCACGGGCGGGTTTTCGCGGATCGACCGCGTCGCCGTCACCATCGGCCCCGGCAGCTTCACCGGCCTGCGGGTGGGGATCTCGGCGGCGCGAGGGATCGCGCTTGCAGCGGAAATTCCCGTCGTCGGCGTCACGACGCTGTCGGCGCTGCTCGCCCCGCTCGTTGCGGCCGGAGACCGCCGGCTGCTTGCGGCGGCGATCGATGCGCGCCATGGGGCGGTGTATTTCCAGGCGGTGGCTCCCGGCGGGCGCAGTGTCGTTTCGCCGGCTCACATCACGGTGCGCGAAGCCGTGCGTTTTCTTGGTTCCGGCCCGGTCGTGCTGACGGGTTCCGCTGCGGCGCTGGTTGCGACGGAGGCGGTGCAGGCCGGCGTGCTGGTCAGTCTCGGCGAGGCTGAACTTGCTCCCGATGTCGCCTGGGTCGCTCGCCTCGGCATGGCTGCGGAGCCTGGCAGCGCGCTCCCCAAGCCGCTTTATCTGCGCTCACCGGACGCCCGCCCGCAGGACGGGGCACGCATCGCGAGACGCTGAATGCGGGATCTCGAATGCGAGTCTTCGAATGATTGACTGGCTCAGCCGCTCACCTGCCAGACCATCGATCGCTCCTCTGGAGACCGATCAGGCTGCGCGTCTCGCGGAGATCCACGCGCACGCCTTTGCGCGCTCCTGGAACTCGATCGATTTCGAACGCATGCTGGCTGATCGCGCGATCATCGGCGACGGCCTCTTCATCGGTCGCGACGGCGTCGTGCAGGGCTTCTGCCTGTCGCGCACCGTCCTCGACGAGGCCGAGATCCTGACCATCGCCATCATGCCGGGCCTGCGCGGGAAGGGCTATTCCCGGGCGCTTCTCGAAAAGCATCTCGAGGCGCTGCGCTTGCGCCGCGTCGCGAGCGTGCATCTCGAGGTTGACGAGGGCAATGTCCCGGCGCGCGCCCTCTATCGCCGCTTCGGCTTCGTCGAAACGGGCCGGCGAGCAGGCTATTACCAGAAGGCGGACGGGTCACACGCGACGGCTCTGACGATGACGCTCGCGCTATGATCGCTTTGGCCAAAGGCGGGGCTGCGTGATGTGGGCGATCGTTGCGGGGGCGCGCCTCATCGTCCTGCTCATCGCCCTCGTCGCGATGTTCCCGCTGCAATGGCTGGGGCTGCGCTTCCATTGGCCGATCGCCCGCAGCCTTCCCGTGCTGTTCCACCGGCTCGCGCTCTGGGCGCTGAACATCCGCCTGCGGGTTTCCGGGACGGCACCGCACGACGTACCGTCCCTCGTCCTCTCAAATCACTGCTCCTGGATCGACATCCTGGTCCTCGGGAGCCTGCGACCGCTGTCCTTCGTGGCGAAATCGGAGGTCGCCGGCTGGCCCGGCGTAGGCTTCCTCGCCCGGATGCAGCGCACCATCTTCATCGAGCGCGAGAACAAGCGGGCCACAGGTGAGGTCGCTGGGATGATGGCGCGGCGGCTCTCGCGGGGGGAGCTGATCGTGCTCTTCGCCGAGGGCACGACGAGCGACGGCAACCGCGTGCTCCCGTTCCGCGCCTCGCTCGTGGGTGCCGCGCGCATGGCGCTGATGGATCATTCGCTCGACCACATCGCCCTCCAGCCGCTGACCATCGCCTATACGGCGCTGAACGGTCTGCCGGTGACCCGCCGCGACCGCCCGGAACTTTGCTGGTACGGGGACATGGAGCTCGCTCCGCATCTCGTGGGCGTTCTGAAAGGCGGGCCGATCGACGTCGCCGTCCACTGGGGCAAGCCGATCCCGTTCGACGCCCACACCGACCGCAAGCGCGCGGCGATCAACGCGCGGGAAACGGTGCGGGTGGCGCTGACGAGGTTCAATCGCCGTCGGGCGTCGGAAACTGCTGCGCCCTGATCCTTCAGGCTTGCCATCGCGCAAAAAAACCCCGGCCACGAGGACCGGGGTGATTGAAGTTGGTGGTCTCGAACTTGGGTCTTTGATCCGGCCCCGCGGGGCCGGCCTTACTCGCGGTTGCCGAGCAGTGCGAGCAGGAACTGGAACATGTTGATGAAGTTCAGGTAGAGCGAGAGAGCGCCCATCACCGATGCGCGACCGGCGGTCGCCGCATCCATGTTGCCCATCACGTACATGTCCTTCAGGCGCTGGGTGTCCCAGGCCGTGAGGCCGGCGAAGATCAGCACGCCGATCACCGAAATCGCAAAGCCCATGGCGCCGGAGCCGAGGAAGATGTTCACGATCATCGCGAGGATCAGGCCGATCAGGCCCATGATCAGGAACGAGCCCATCCCCGACAGGCTGCGCGTGGTGGTGTAGCCGTAGAGGCTGAGACCACCGAAGGCGGCTGCCGTGATGAAGAACACCTGGACAATCGACTGACCCGTGTAGATCAGGAAGATCGACGACATTGAGATGCCCATCAGCGCCGAGAAGGCGAAGAACATCATCTGTGCCGTGGCGGGCTTCAGCGACTCGATCTTGAACGAGAAGAAGAAGATGAAGGCCAGCGGCGAGAGCATGAGCACCCAACGCAGCGGGCTGCCATAGATCAGCGCGCCCAGCGACGTCAGCGGCGTGTTGCCGAACATGGCGGCGGTCGTCGCCGGCGAGCTGGCGACCGCCAGCATGTAGGTGCCGAGCGCGACAAAACCGGTGATGGCGAGGCCAAGCACCATGTTGTTGTAGACGCCCAGCATGAACGTGCGCAGACCCTGGTCCAGCTCGGCCCGGGACCGAGTGGTGGTCGTGCCGTAAGCAACGCGGTTCTGTTCGTTTATCTGCATCGGAGTCCTCTGGAAACTAGCGTTGGCGTTGCGGTGCGGCAGCCGGATGGAAGCCGCACGCTCCCCCTCATTCGCCGGGTTTCGGCGTTCCTCATCAATATGTGGATAATCATCCTCCTGTGCAAGGCCTTTCGGCCGCGCTTGCGGGAATTTCGAAGAAGAGATGCGTCCGCGAGGGCAGCCGGCGTGAATATTGTCCACGCCGGCAATGTAGATAATCGCAGAATGCTCACAAGTTACGCAGATATGACGCTGGCTTTTGGCTCAAGATCCGCAAGGTCCCGAGAAGCCCAAGAGTTATGGTTACCACGACCGCAAGAATAGCAGCAGTCAGCGGCCCGCTCCACAGAAAGACGAATTCGAGCTGCATGATCTGCGTGACGATCACCCATCCGGCGAGACCACCGGCGATCATTCCGAATATCGCTGTAGCAAGCCCCAGGGCGCCGTATTCGAGCGCATAGGCCCCGAGCAGCTTGGAGCGCGTCGCACCCAGCGTCTTCAGCACCACTGCGTCGTAGAGCCGCGCTCTGTGGCCCGCAGCCAGCGCGCCTGCGAGCACAAGGACGCTGGCCGCAAGCGCGATCGCGGATGCGCCGCGGATCGCCACGACGAGCTGGCTGACGATATCGTTCACCGCCTCCAGCGCATCGCGCACCCGCACGCTGGTGATCGTGGGGAAGGCCTGACCGATGTCGCGCAGCAGGGCCGGTTCGCGCGAGCGATCCTCTTCCGTGGGGAAGGTCAGCGTCGCCAGATGCATGTGCGGCGCGCCGGCGAAGGTGTTGGGCGTGAAGACCATGACGAAGTTGATGCCCATCGAGCGCCATTCCACCTTGCGCAGATTGGCGATGGTGGCGGAAACGTTCCGCCCCAACACGTTGACGACGATCTCGTCCCCGATCCCGACGCCGAGCCCCTCGGCGATCTCGCTGTCGAACGAGACCAGCCGCTCCTGCGGATCCGGCCCCCACCACTCGCCCTCGATGAGCACGGAGCCATCGGGCATCGTGGTCGAATATGTCAGCCCGCGATCGCCCTGGAGCACCCAGCTGACATCCTCGCGCGCATTGATCTCCTCGGCGGGAACGCCGCCCAGCGAGACGATGCGGCCGCGCATCATCGGCACCCGGTCGAGATTGCCCTCGGGGGCATTGATCGCCATGAACTGCTCGAAATCCTCGACCTGCGCAGAGGGGATGTCGACGAAGAAGAAGCTCGGCGCGGTCTCAGGCAGGGTCTCCGTCAGCTGCCGGCGCATGTTGCCGTCGATCAGGGCGAGCGTCACGAGGAGCGTGATGCCGAGACCCAGCGAGAGCACGAGCGAAGGCGTCAGCGCGCCCGGTCGATGGATGTTCGCGAGCGCGAGGCGCGGTGCCGCACGGCGCGGGCGCGGCAGGCGGCGCGCGATCGCCATCAGGGCGATGGCCACGAACCGCAGAAGCACGAAGGCCATGGCGATGGCGGCGATGAAGATCAGTGCGACGCGCGGATCGAAGGCCGAGAACACCGCAAGCCCCAGCAGCGCGGCGGCCGCGATCGTCGAGATCGCGAGATAGCGCAGGCGGGGGAAGCGCCGGTCGCGGTCGATCTGGTCGCGAAACAGATGCGAGACCTCGATGTCGTGCACCCGCCCGAGCGGCCCCATGGAGAAGGCAAGCGCCGTGAACATGCCGTAGAGCGCCGCGATCGACAGCTCCCGCACGGCGATCGTCGGCGAGATCGGGATCGGGAGTGCATCGCCGATGGCGAAGGTGAGCGCGAAGGGGATGATCGCGCCGACTGCGAGGCCGATGACGATCCCGATGAAGGCGATCACCATGACCTGCGTCAGATAGATGCCAACCACCTGCCCGCCGGGAGAGCCGAGGCTCTTGAGGGTGGCGATCGAATCGCGCTTGCGATCCACGAACCCGCGCACGGCATTGGCGACGCCGACACCGCCGACGATCAGCGCGGTGAGGCCCACCAATGTGAGAAACTGCGCGAAGCGCTCGATGTTGCGCTGAAAATTCGGATCGGCGTTGAGCCGCGATCGCACGCGCCACCCGGCTTCCGGCGCGGCTGCAGAGACCGCATCCTCGACGCGGGAAAGCTCAGAGTCGTTGCTCGTCGATGCCGGCAGATCGAGACGATAGGTCCAGCGCACGAGGCTGCCCGGCTGGATCACGCCGGTGGCCCGCAGGCCTTCGACCGACATCAGCAGGCGCGGCCCGAAGCCGATCCCGTCGGCGACCTTGTCGGGCTCGGAGACGAGCGCCGACCGCAACTGCACCTGCGCCTCGCCGACATTGACGACGTCGCCCACCGCCAAATCGAGCCTGGCGAGGAGCACCGGATCGACCGCCGCGCCGAAGACGCCGTCGGTCTCGGCAAAAAGCAAGGTCGAAGCGAGCGGCGGATCGACCACCAGTTCGCCGACCGTGGGATAATTCTGATCCACCGCCTTGATCTCGACGAGACCCGAGCCGTTCTCTCCCGCATGGGCCATGCCGCGCAGGGTCGCGATCACTGATACCGTGCCGTGCTCGCTCAGGATCGCAACTTCGCCCTCCGTCGCCTCGCGCTGGAGCAGCGAGAAGGCGAGATCGCCGCCGAGGATCTTGCGGCCCTCGGACGAGAGACCATCCGTCAGCGAGCGCGACAGCGATGAGACGCCGGCGATGGCGGCGACGCCGAGGGCGATGCAGGCGAGAAAGATGCCGAAGCCGCGCAACCCGCCGCGCATCTCGCGCATGGCGAGCCGCAGGACGAGCGGCCACTGAAACGATTTCTTGCGGCTCGGGCCGGGGAGGGATCCATGCATGGGTCGATCCTCAGGCCACGGTCGAGCGGGCGTCGGCGGCGGGAACTTCGTCGGTCTCGATTCGTCCCGAGCGCAGCCGCACGGTGCGGTCGCAGGAGCGGGCAAGCGCGGTATCGTGCGTCACGAGGATCAGCGTCGCGCCCCGGTCACGCTTGAGGGCAAACAGCAGATCGACGATGGAGCCGCCGGTCTTCTCGTCGAGGTTGCCCGTGGGCTCGTCGGCGACGATGATCGCGGGATCGGGCACGATGGCGCGGGCGATCGCCACGCGCTGCTGCTCGCCGCCGGAGAGCTGGCTCGGATAATGGTGCATGCGATCGCCGAGACCGACAGCCGCAAGCTCCTTCTCCGCGCGCTCGAAGGCGTGCGGCGTGTCGGCGAGCTCCAGCGGAAGCGCGACGTTCTCGAGCGCCGTCATGGTCGGCACGAGATGGAACGACTGGAAGACGATGCCGATCCGGCGACCGCGGAACCGCGCCAGCGCATCCTCGTCGAGGCCCGACAGATCGACCCCATCGACGATCACCCTTCCCGAATCGGGGCGCTCGAGCCCCGCCATCGTCATCAGCAGCGTGGACTTGCCGGAACCGGACGGACCCACCAGCCCCACGGCCTCGCCGCGCGGGATGTCGAGGGAGATCCCCTTGAGAATGTGCACACGGGCCGCGCCCTTGCCGAGGCTGAGATCGAGGTTCTCGATGGCGATGGCCTTGTCCGACATGCCTGCTGGTCCAATCTATTGAAAACGTGATGAAGCGAAGAGTGGTGCATCTGCGTTGGTGGGTGCATCTTCGCCTGATATGGGAGTTTACGCGTGATCCGCCAGTTCGGTCTTAACATGACGCGCCTTTTTGCCGCCTTCTCGATTGCAGCCATGACCGCTTTCACTTTCGGGGCAGCGCCCCCGGCCTCCGCTCAGGAGCCGATCACCCTCGTCGCACTCGGCGACAGCCTGACTGCGGGCTATAATCTGCCGTCGTCGGCCGCCTTTCCGAACGTTCTGGAAGCCGCGCTCCGCGAGCGCGGTCATAACGTAAACGTGATCAATGCCGGCGTCTCCGGCGATACGGCAGCGGGCGGGTTGGCGCGGCTCGACTGGTCCGTACCCGAGGACGCAGACGGCGTGATCGTGGCGCTGGGTGCCAACGACATGCTGCGCGGCTTCGATCCGGCTGTGACGAAGGAGGCGATCGACAGCATCGTCAGCCGCCTGAAGGAGCGCGGGACGGATGTCCTGCTCGCGGGCATGCTGGCGGGGCGCAACATGGGGCCTGAATATATCAGCCAGTTCGATTCGATCTTTCCGACGATTGCCGAACGTTACGATGTCATGCTTTATCCGTTCTTCCTGGAAGGCGTCGCGGGCGAAACCTCGCTCAATCTCGACGACGGCATCCATCCCAACCGCGCGGGCGTGGAGCTGATGGTCGAGCAGATGCTGCCAACCGTCGAGGCCTTCATCGCCCGCCTGAACACCGCCTCCTGACGCGCCCGGCGCGCGCACTGCAAGGAAGACCATCGATGCAATACCGCCCGCTCGGCCGCACCGGCCTGAACGTCAGCGCCATCTGTCTCGGCACCATGACCTGGGGCGAGCAGAACACCGAAGCGGAGGGGCACGCGCAGATGGATTTCGCGCTGGAGCGCGGGATCAACTTCTTCGACACGGCCGAGCTCTACGCCGTGCCCCCCAAGGCCGAGACGCAAGGCTCGACGGAGCGGATCATCGGCTCTTGGTTCGCGGCACGCAGGAACCGGGACAAGGTCATCCTCGCGACAAAGGTCGTGGGGCGCTCCGACAACACCTGGTTCCGCGACGACGGGTCGAAGGCCGAGCTGAGCCGCGCGCATATCATGGAGGCTATCGAAAAAAGCCTGAAGCGCCTGCGCACCGATTACATCGATCTCTACCAGATCCACTGGCCCGACCGCCCCGTCAGCCAGTTCGGCTCGAACGCGACGATCTTCCGCCACAAGGAGGGGCCGGAGCATTCCATCGAATCGACCATGGACACGCTGGCCGACCTCGTGAAATCCGGCAAGGTGCGCCATATCGGCATCTCGAACGAGAGCGCCTGGGGGGCGATGACCTATCTCCATCACGCCACCGTCAACAAGCAGCCGCGCATCCAGTCGATCCAGAACGCCTATTCGCTGGTCAACCGCACCTTCGAGGTCAACCTTGCCGAGATGGCCATGCGCGAGAATGTCGGGCTGCTAGCCTATTCGCCGCTGGCGCAGGGATATCTCTCCGGCAAGTATCTCGACGGCGCGCGTCCCGCCGGTTCGCGCAAGGTGCTGTTCGATCGGCTCCAGCGCTACGAGATGCCGGGTGCCGAGGAGGCTTATGCGAAGTATGTGGCGCTGGCGCGGGAGTTCGGCCTCGACCCGGCCCAGATGGCGCTGGCCTTTGTGACCTCGCGCCCGTTCACGACCTCCAACATCATCGGTGCGACGACGATGGAGCAGCTGCGCACGAACATCGATTCGATCGACGTTGCGATCACGCCGGAGCTGGAAGAGCGCATCGACGCGATCCACCGCATCCACAGCAATCCCTGCCCGTAGGGCTCAGGGCTTCTTTGGCGGGGAGCTTTCAGGCGAAAGCTTCTTGCCGATGACCTTGCCGATCACCTTCCCCATCACCTTGCCCGGCGCGGCTTTGCCGGGAGCGGCATTTCCGGGGACCTGCTTTCCCGGGATAGCTTTGCCCATGACCTTGCCCATAACCTTGGGGACGACTTTGGCCTCTGACGCGCCCGGCGCGTGCGCCAGGGCGGGGACCGAACGACCGCGCGCGACGGCGAACCGCACGACTCGCTTGGCGGTCTCCGGCTTCAGCTTCTGGTAGACGTTGTAGGCGGATTCGAGCACGTCGAGCGGCGGCGGGCGACCGTTCTTCTTGGCAAGCAGGGCCTTGAAGGTCGGCCAGGTGAGGCCGACGGCGCGGGCGATGAAGAGGAAGGCGTCGTAGTTGGGCGCGTAGTAGGCGTTCAGGGTCTTGTCGAGACCGATCTCGGCGAGGCTGGACATGGCAGCCAGCACGTCCTCGATCCGGTTGCGCTTCACCCAGGCGGCGATTTCCGGCTCTTCTATCTTCTGTTCCCTCGACCGCGTCAGCACGAACTGGCGCGAGACCTCGAGATCCGCCGTCATGAATTCGCGACCGCGCTCGGGGGTGAATTTCCGGGTCAGATCGTTGACCACCGCATCGATCGCCTGCTCCATCCGCTCGCCGAGTTCGTCCGTGAGCGTCTCCCTGACGCGTTCGCGCGCAGCGTCGGCGAGAACCTCGACCTGTGCAGGCGTCATCTCCGAGCGATAGCTCAGCGCCTCCTGGATCTCCGGGTCGTTCAGCGAGCGCTGCATGAGGCGGGCGAAGGCTTCATCGGAGAAGCATGCTCCCTCGTTGATGGTCAGCGCGCGGATCGCCTCGACGAAACCGCGGGCGATGATGCTGTCGCAGAGCCGCTCCGATACCGATGAACGGCGCGAAACCGCCAGGACATGCATGGGGCTCTTCTGCTCCACGATCGTGACGAGATCGCCCTCTTCCAGGCGCCCGGAGCGCTCCAGAACGGGTGCTGCGACGCCGTAGCTGTCGTCGAAGGCGAGATCGCGCACAACCTTCTTCGGCGCCTTGGGAATATCGGCGATGCGCTCGGACAACGCGTAGCGAACCCGGAAATCGAGATCGCGGGACAGGCGCAACAGCACTTCGTCGAAGGCGGCGACGAGGTTTTCGTCGAGGAGTGAGGCTTTGTCCACGAACAGGTTCGTGATCTGACGCAGCATGGCGATCCGTCGGCGCTTGTCGGCGCCCGCGACGATCTCGTCGATCTCGTCAAAAACTGAACCAGCCGCAGCCATCAATGCCCATCATCCTTCATCGAGGCCTAACGTTACGCATAAAGGTGTTGCTCAACAATGAACCGTAACGGCCCGTTTTCGAGATTTCCAATCCACCCGGAAGCCATGACAGCCTTGTTTTTCCTCGAAGAATGCGGGCGCCGGGGTGCAACCCTTCTCGACGCTGGGCTGTTGATGACACAAACGCGCTCTTGCGGGATGCGCGCAAGAGGCCAAAATGAAGATCGTGAGCAGATCTGGGAGGCGGCCATGCCACGCTTGTTCGTTGGGCTCGAGATCCCGGCCGATATCGGCGAGCGGCTTGCTTCCCTGAGGGGCGGATTGCCCGGGGCACGCTGGATCAGCGCCGAAAACTATCACCTCACGCTGCGTTTCATCGGCGACATCGACGGGCGCACGGCCGAGGAGGTGGATTCCGCGCTGGCCGAATCGCGGCCGCGCGATCCCGTGACCATCAGCTTCGATTCGCTCGACAGCTTCGGAGGCGATCGCCCGCATGCTGTCATCGCCAAGGTCCGGATGACCCGCGAACTGGCCGATCTGCAGGCGGAGATCGAACGGATCGTGCGTCGGGCGGGCCTTCCACCGGAGCGCCGCAAGTTCGTGCCCCACGTCACGGTCGCCCGCCTGCGGAATACGCATCCCATCGACGTCGCCGCCTATCTGGCCGCCCGCGGGCATTTCCCGCGTTTCGAATTCACCGCCGATTGTGTATCGCTCTTCTCCGCCCGCGAGATCACGGGCGGCGGACCTTACGTCGTCGAGGCCGCCTATCCCCTCGACGGCGCGGACATGCTCGCCTATCGATAAAGCCGCAAGATCTTTTGCCCGACCAAGACCCCTTGCCCGACCAAGATCCCTGTCCGGCATCGACCCAACGGAGCCTTTCATGACCGAACGTCTTTCGGATTCCCAGCGTCGCGATCTCCTCGCCGCGCTCGACGACTGGAGCATGGTGGACGGCCGCGACGCGATCCGGAAGTCGTTCGTGTTCTCGAACTTCGTCGAAGCCTTCGGCTGGATGACCCGCGTGGCGCTGGTCGCCGAGAAGCTCGATCATCATCCGGAATGGTTCAACGTCTACAAGACCGTGGACGTCACGCTCTCGACGCACGACGCCGACGGGCTGACGCAGAAGGATGTCGAACTGGCCAAGGCCATGGACCGGATGGCCTCGCGCTGACGGCCGTCGGGCGGGGGGCTCAGTTCAGCTCCTCGATCGCATCGACCTTGCGCGGATCGAAGGCCAGATAGCCCATGATGTCCGCAACTTCAGGCAGCGGATTTTCGTAGGACCAGGCGACGTTCTTCGCCTCGATCCCGTGCGCCATCGCCGAGAAATACGAGGCCTCGCCCTTGTGCGGGCAGGTCGTGACATGCGGCGAGGGCTCGAACAGGCCCATGACGACGTCCGCGCGCGGAATGTACAGCACCGGCGGGCGTCCCCCCTCCCGAAGGGTCAGCGCCCGCTTCGACTCGGCCAGGATGACGCCGCCCAGCAGCACCCGCACCTGATGCGGATTGGGCTCGATCGCCATGAAGGGGCCGTCGCGCTCGCTCATCGAAACCTCCCGTTACCCGTCCGCAAATCTATCACGGCTTCGCCTTTTCGCCTGCCCCGTATTCGACCGCGCCCAGCGCGTCGGCAAGCCGCGTCTTCGCCGAGCCCGGCTTGAGCGGCTTCTGCTGGCTCTCGTGCGGAGCCCAGCCGGACAGCCAGATCAGCTCGAATGTCGCCCGCACCCGGCCATCGGCGTCAGCGAAGCGCTCGGCGTAGATCTGCATGGCGCGAAGCAGCGTCGTGCGGCGCAGGGGCGTGCGGCGGCGAGCGGTGAGGGCGTTAGTGAGCCCCATGGCGCGCAGGTCGCGCATCAGGGCGAACGGATCGGCGTAGCGAACGGTGAGAAGATCGCAATCGGTGACGGGAAGCGCGAAGCCCGCCCGCTGCAGCAGGCCACCAAGATCCCGGACATCGGCGAAGGGTGCGACGCGGGGGCTGACCCCGCCTTCGATCTCGGCCTCGGCCTCGGTGAAGGCGCGGCGCAGTTCGGTCAGCGTCGCGCCGCCGAACAGGCAGCCGAGAAACAACCCGTCGGGCTTCAGCGCCCGCCTGATCTGGACGAGCGCACCGGGCAGATCGTTCACCGCCTGCAGCGCGAGCAGCGACACGGCGAGATCGAAGCGCTCCCCGGCAAACGGCAGCGCCTCCTCGTCGCCCACGACGCAGCCATCTGCGCTGTCCTGCGTCGGCGCGAGCCGCGCCACAAAGCCCGCGCGCCCGCTCTCGCGCAGGAGGCGGGCTGCGGTGTCGTGCGGCGTGCCCACATCGAGCGCGAGCGGGAATTCGCGAAGGACGGGCGCGAGGCGTTCCATCAGATCCGCGCCCGCATGATCGAGCAGGAAGCCGGCATAGCCGCCCGCATGCGCCCGTTCGAGACGGCGGCGCACGAGGGGGCGATCGAAGACGAGGGGCGATGTCATCTCACGCATATGGCGCGAAAACGGCCCCGCGTGAAGAGCGGATGGATTATCCGCGCCCCGTTATCCGCGCCCGACGAAGGGCATCTTGCTCGCCATCACGGTCATGAACAGCACGTTGGCGTCGAGCGGCAGGCTCGCCATGTGGGCGATGGCGCGCCCGGCATGCTCCACATCCATCAACGGCTCGGCCTTGGTCGAACCGTCGGCCTGCAGCACGCCGTCGGCCATGCGCCGGGCGAGATCGGTCTCGGCATTGCCGATATCGAGCTGACCGACCGCGATGTCGTATTTGCGGCCATCGAGCGAAAGGCTCTTCGTCAGCCCGCCCATGGCGTGCTTCGTCGCGGTGTAGGCCACGGAGTTGGGGCGGGGGGAATAGGCCGAGATCGAGCCGTTGTTGATGATCCGCCCGCCCATCGGGCGCTGCGCCTTCATGATGCGGAAGGCCCATTGAGCGCAGAGAAACGAGCCCGTGAGGTTGGTGTCGACGACGAGCTTCCACTTCTCGAAGGGCAGATCCTCGATCGGGATCGGCGGTGTGCCGAGGCCGGCATTGTTGAAGAGCAGATCGAGCCGCTCGAAGTGATCCGTATGCGCCTTGAAGAGCGCATCGACGGAGCCCTGATCGCCGACATCGGTCGATATGGCGAGCGCCTCGCGCCCCAGCGCACGGACCTCGCCGGCGACCGCCTCCAGCGGCTCGGGCCGGCGTCCCGCCAGCGTCACGTTCCAGCCGTCCTTCGCGAGCGCGAGCGCAGCCGCCCGTCCGATCCCCGATCCAGCCCCGGTCACGAGCGCATTCTTCGTCATGGTTTCTCTCCCGTAGTGTCGTTGGCGCGCAGAGTAACGGGAGGCAGTTGACGCCGCGATAGGGAATTGCGAAAGCGCGCCTGCCGTTTTTCGACAGGCCGATGCCTCAGGAACCGCCGCCCCAGGGCGAGCCCCGTCCGCCGCCGCCCCATGGTCCGGAGCCGCCGCCGGGGAGTGCATCGCCGCCGGGCAGGCCGCCCCAGGGGCCGGGCGGGAGCGGGACTTGCGTACCGCTCGAAGCCTGTTCTCCGGATTGCGCTTCCTGCGCCGCGATGAGTTCGGCGGGCGTGGGTCGCAACGTCAGCATCTCGGGGGGAGGGCGGCGGCCTCCCATGTGCTTCTCGAGCGCCTTCACGCGGTCTTCGATGGCGGGGTGGGTCGAGAGCAGCGCGGTGAAGCCGACGCGCGGGTTTTCCACGCACATCTCCATCACGCTGGACGGCACACCCGCCATCTCCGCCCGTCCGGAGATCTTGAGGAGCGCCGAGATCATCGCATCGGGGTTCTTCGTGAGCTCCACCGCCCCTGCATCGGCGAGATATTCCCGCGATCGCGAGAGCGCGAAGCGGATCACGACGGAGAGCAGCCAGGCCAGCACGATGATCACGGCGGCAATGGCGATGGCGATGATCGCCCCCTTGCCGCCGCCGCCGCGCCCGCCGCTCGAACGCGTCCCGCGACCCGCCATCCGCCCCATGCGCATCCCGCCAAAGCGCATCGAGCGAAACATCATCTCGCCGAAGAACGAGACGACGCCGGCGACGACGACGGCGATCACCATCATCTTCACGTCCTCGTTGCGGATATGGGTCAGCTCGTGGGCGATGATGGCCTCGATCTCGGCATCCTCCAGCCGATCGACGACGCCCCGCGTCAGGGTGATGGCGTATTGCTTCTCGCTGAGGCCGCTGGCATAGGCGTTGAGCGCGTCAGTCTCCACAATCTTCAGCTTCGGCGTGGTCATCCCCCGGGAGATGCAGAGGTTTTCCAGCATCCGGTAGAGTTTTGGATCATCGTTGCGGGTGATGGCGTGCGCACCCGTCGCGATGTCGATCAGCTTCTGATGACCCCAGTAGGCGATGAAGATCCACGCGATCACGCCGATGGTGGCGAAGGGGGCGACGTAGATCATGTCGCGCCAGGCGCCGAGGAGGTTTTGCTCGACGCTCTCGAACGCGCCCTCGCCGAGCGCCCTCGCCACGAGCGCCCCCGCATAGGCCACCGCATAGACGAGAAAGAACAGGCCGACGAGCAGGAGGACCGAGCGCCGCCGGTTGGCCTGGATGTGCGAATAGAGGCCGAAAGCTGGCAGCACGGGCCTGCGCCCTCCCTCTCAGAGCAATGCTCTCGAATTCAACCCTTGAAGTTCACTTGCGGCGCCGTCTGCAGCGTCTCGCGCTTGGCTTCGCCAACGTCGAAATACTCGCGATGCGTGAAGCCGAGATTGCGCGCGAAGAGCACCGCGGGGAAGGATTCGATCGCCGCGTTGAACTCGGCCACCGAGTTGTTGAAGAACCGGCGCGCCGCCGCGAGCTTGTCCTCGACGTTGGAGAGTTCGCCCTGCAGCGCCAGAAAGTTCTGGTTGGCCTTGAGATCGGGATAGGCCTCCGCCAGCGCGAAGAGCCGCCCGAGCGTGGCGTTCAGCACGTTCTCGGCGGCGGCCTGGTCGGCGGGGCCATGCGCGTTCGTCGCCTGGTTGCGGGCCTGGATCACGGCATCGAGCGTCTCGCGCTCGTGGGAGGCATAGCCCTTCACCGTCTCGACGAGGTTGGGGATGAGATCGTGGCGCTGGCGCAGCTGCACGTCGATATCCGCGAAAGCCTGCGTCACCCGCTGTCGCATCGCGACGAGGCCGTTGTAGATGACGACGCCGTATACGAGAATCAGGGCGACGATCCCCAGAAGTACCCATTCCATGACGTTCAATTCCCCCATACGTGATAGTGTCGTCGAATTCCGGCGCGGAGACTGCCACGCCCCGGCCGAACCGGCAAGCAAACGTAGCGGCTTGGTCGGTCGAACGTCTCTCGTGGTTCGTTCGCGCCAGCGGATTGCATCTGATTGAGCGAAAATCGCGGGCGCGGTGCCCTTTTGCCCGTTCCTTCGTGCATAATCCGCATGAGGCAGTGACAACATATCGGTTGCACGCAAAACCGAAACCGAAGATTTTGGCGCAAATTTCAGATTTTGAGGGACATGATGACGTCTGCCAGCATTCGTGACGAAGCACTTGCCACCGAAGCTCTTGCCATTCTCGACCGCCTCGGCGTGGAGCAATCCGCCTTCGCCTCCACCGGCCTGTCCGCCCGCTCGCCGATCACGGGCGAGACGATCGCCACAGTGCGCGAGACGAGCGCCGACGAAGCGCGCGCGATCATCGCAAAGGCGCACGAAGCCTTCCTCGCCTGGCGCAAGGTGCCCGCGCCGCGCCGGGGCGAGCTCGTGCGGCTGGTCGGCGAGGAGCTGCGTGCATCCAAGGACGATCTCGGCATGCTGGTCACGCTGGAGGCGGGCAAGGTGGTGTCCGAAGGGCAGGGCGAAGTCCAGGAGATGATCGACATCTGCGATTTCGCCGTCGGCCTCTCCCGCCAGCTCTACGGGCTCACCATCGCCACGGAACGCAAGGACCATCGCATGATGGAGACCTGGCACCCGCTCGGCGTCTGCGGCGTGATCTCGGCCTTCAACTTCCCCGTGGCGGTCTGGTCGTGGAACGCGGCGCTTGCGCTCGTCTGCGGCGACCCGGTGGTCTGGAAGCCGTCGGAGAAGACCCCGCTCACCGGCCTTGCGGTCTCCGCGATCCTGAAACGCGCCATCGCCCGCTTCGGCGACGAGGCTCCCGAAGGCCTGCACGGGCTGCTGCTGGGCGGGCGCGACATCGGCGAAATCCTCGTCGACGATCCGCGTGTGGCGGTGTTGTCTGCCACCGGCTCGACCCGCATGGGCCGCGACGTCGGCCCGCGCCTTGCCAAACGCTTCGCCCGCTCGATCCTCGAACTCGGTGGCAACAACGCGGCGATCGTCGCGCCGTCGGCCGATCTCGATCTGGCGCTTCGCGGCATCGCCTTCTCCGCCATCGGCACCGCGGGTCAGCGCTGCACGACGCTTCGCCGGCTTATCGTCCACGAATCGATCTACGACAAGCTCGTCCCGCAGCTCGCCAAGGTCTATGGCAGCGTCGCCATCGGCGATCCGCGCAAGGCGGGCACGCTGGTCGGCCCATTGATCGACAAGCAGGCCTATGAGGGCATGGAGCGGGCGCTGGCCGACGCGAAGGCCGCCGGCGGCACCGTGCATGGCGGCGGGCGCGCGGAGGTGGGCGGCGGCGAGGCATATTACGCAAAGCCCGCCCTCGTCGAGATGCCCTCGCAGACCGGCCCGATGCTGGAAGAGACTTTCGCGCCGATCCTCTACGTGGTGCGCTATTCCACGCTTGACGAGGCGATTGCGCTCCAGAACGGGGTGGGCGCGGGGCTCTCCTCCTCTATCTTTACGCTCGACATGCGCGAAGCCGAACTCTTCGTCTCCGCCGCCGGCTCCGATTGCGGCATCGCCAACGTCAATATCGGACCCTCGGGTGCCGAGATCGGCGGGGCCTTCGGCGGCGAGAAGGAAACGGGGGGCGGTCGCGAGGCCGGCTCCGACGCCTGGAGGGCCTATATGCGCCGCGCGACGAATACGGTGAATTTCGGCACGACGCTGCCGCTGGCGCAGGGGGTGAAGTTCGATATCGATGCGTGAGGGGCGAACTTGAAGCCAGTTTTCCCCGCTCGTGTCATCCCCGGCGGCGCGCAAGCGCCGGGAAGGGGATCCTGCCGTGAGGCTCATGCAGGCATCTTTGCTGTGACCCAGCGGTTGTGATCGGAGCGTATGCAACACTCGACTTCATCACCTTGGATCCCCTTCCCCTACGGCGGCAAAGCCGCCTCCGGCCGGGGATGACACTGCCGGGGTTCGAGTTGAAAACAAGAAACATTGAAGGAAACCATCATGGCCCAACCACAGATCAAGGCGAAGGACGCCCCCGCCGGAGCGAGCTTCAACTGGGAAGATCCGTTCCTGCTCGATGACCAGCTCACCGACGACGAGCGCATGATCCGCGATACGGCCTACGCCTACGCGCAGGAGAAGCTGCTTCCGCGCGTCATCGAGGCGTATCGCGAGGAGAAGACCGATCGCGCCATCTTCGACGAAATGGGCGAGCTCGGCCTGCTCGGCGTGACGATCCCCGAGGAATACGGCGGGGTTGGTGCGGGTTACGTGGCCTATGGCCTCGTGGCGCGCGAGGTGGAGCGCGTCGATTCTGGCTATCGCTCGATGATGAGCGTGCAGTCCTCGCTGGTGATGTACCCGATCTACGCCTATGGCGACGAGAACCAGCGCCAGAAATACCTGCCCAAACTCGCATCCGGCGAATTCGTCGGCTGCTTCGGCCTGACCGAGCCCGATGCCGGCTCCGATCCCGCCGGGATGAAGACCGTGGCGAAGAAGGTCGATGGCGGCTATGTCATCACCGGCTCCAAGATGTGGATCTCCAACTCCCCCATCGCCGACGTGTTCGTGGTCTGGGCGAAGTCCGAGGCGCATGACAACGCCATCCGCGGCTTCGTGCTCGAGAAGGGCATGAAGGGGCTGTCGGCTCCCAAGATCGGCGGCAAGCTCTCGCTTCGCGCCTCGATCACCGGCGAGATCGTCATGGAGGGGGTCGAGGTCGGCGAGGATGCGCTGCTTCCCAACGTCTCGGGGCTGAAGGGCCCCTTCGGCTGCCTCAACCGCGCCCGCTACGGCATTTCCTGGGGCGTGATGGGGGCGGCGGAAGATTGTTGGCATCGCGGGCGGCAATACACGCTCGACCGCAAGCAGTTCAACCGCCCGCTCGCCGCAACGCAGCTGGTGCAGAAGAAGCTCGCCGACATGCAGACGGAAATCGCGCTGGGGCTGCAGGCATCGCTGCGCGTTGGACGCCTCTTCGACGAGGGCCGGGTCGCGCCGGAGATGATCTCGCTGGTCAAGCGCAACAATTGCGGCAAGGCGCTCGACATCGCCCGCATGTCCCGCGACATGCACGGCGGCAACGGTATCCAGGAGGAATACATGATCATGCGTCATGCGGCCAACCTGGAGACGGTCAACACCTACGAGGGCACGCACGACGTCCACGCGCTCATTCTGGGCCGCGCACAGACGGGTATCCAGGCGTTCTTCTGATCGTCTTGCGCTGACATCGCGGCTCCGCTGCTCCCGGACAGTTCCGCGGAGCGGGGGAGCCGCGGCTTCATATCCGCGATCAGGCGAGGCGCTGCTCGTCGTCGATCAGTGTCAGCCTCGATGGAACACTGTCACCCCATCTCCACAGGACCAGATTCACGTCGTCGGGGGCAGCGCCCTTGGCGAAGCTGCGAACCATCATGGCATTATAGCCGCCGGCCGCCAGTCTACGGGCAAGTTGCTGCGTGCGCGCCTCACCGAGACGGCGCATCTCGTCGCGCCAGGATGAATCGACGAGCGCGGCTTCATCCATGTCCCACTCGGCGAGGTTAGTCGTCCGGCTCGCGTCGAATACGGCTTCGATTTGCGCGCGATAGCAGACGAGCGTGGTCGGTTGAAGGTCGCCGACCTGATTGGCCTCGCGCAGCGCGGTCATCACCGAGCTGGACGCATAAAGCGCCGGCATCCCCTTCGGATTGAACCGGCCGCCATAAAGGGCGGCGCCGCGTCCCGACATCGGCTCGCGCGCATAGACGGGGTTGAGCGCGCGGTATAGCCGCCCCGAATAGCTGATCCCCTTCATTTGTCAGGAGTAGATCCCGGCATCGACTGCATCGATGAACTCCAGAACGTCGTCCGCTCGCCCCTCGCGCACGAGCTGCATGGCGGTGCGGCCGGAAAAGCCGGACAGCGGTTCCGAGCGATACCAGGCATAGGCCATCAGCGCCGATCCGAAGCGTGGCTCGACCTTGTTTACGACTTCCACCATCTCGCGGAGTCGGCGTTGCGTCTTGTCCGACTGCACCCTGTCCCTGCGCTGAACGGCGTCCTTGCCGAGGCCGGCGGTTCGCGCGATCTCCTCGCTGGTCGTGCGGAACGCCTCCGCAATCTTCTTGGGCGCGAACAGTCCGTCATCCGCATACTGGGCAAGGCCCATCGGTTCACCTCGTCATCCGCCGCTCAGGGTGACGCATAATAGCGTCAAAACGAGCGGCATGCAACGTGCCAGTCGATGTTCCGAAGCAGCCTACTCCGCTGCCTGTCCGGCATTGGCCCTGAACAAGAACGTCTTCCCCGATTTGTAGTCGTATTCCGGGTCCTCCCAGGCGATCATCTTGCCCGGGTTGAGCAGCCCCTTCGGGTCGGCCTCGCGCTTGAAGGCGAGCTGGACCTCGTCCGTCTGCTTCATGCCGCCTTCTTCGAGCGTGAAACGGTGCGGGTTGAAGATCGGCGCGCCCATGTCCTCGTGGATCCTGATGATCTCCTCCAGCCGCTCCTCCGTGGTGAAGCGCACCAGCGGCAGGCCGAAGCAGGTGACCTTGCCGTCGAACTTCACGAATTCCAGATGCGCGGGCAGTTCGTCGCCGAAGCGCTCGTGGATCTTCTGGACGAGCTCGACCTGGTTGGGGAAGGGGTAGAGCACCTGCAGATAGGTGATCGACGGGTCGTCGCGGAGCGCCCGAAGCGTCGTGTGGTTCCAGGACAGTTCGAAGACCGGGGGCAGGCCCTTGGTCTCTTCGGGGGGCAATGCATCCTGCCGGAAGAGCACCTCCGCGCCCTTGTAGCGCTTGACGAAGCCCATCAGCGGCGCGATCTGGAAATCGGCGACCATGATCATGACGACATGCTTGTCGCGAGGCAGGAACTTCTGGTGCCGCTTGAAATGCGTGTGCGGGATGGGGGCGGCGACGACGGCGAGCTCCTTGATCAGCAACCCGTCCTGCTCGCCGAGATCGTTGGCGAACTGCGTGGCTTCCCGCAGCGTATCGAAGCCCAGGATCACGTCGATCCACTTGTAGGCGGGCGTCAGCGGCATCTCGACTTCGGTGATGATGCCGTTGGTGCCGTAGGCGTGGCTGACCTTGTGGATGTCGTCGCCGGTAAGCTCGAGGATGCGGGGCGTGGCCTCCATCGTCGCGACCTTGAGACGGATGATGTTGCCGGTGTCGCGCAGGCCCCCCCAGCGGATCGAGCCGACGCCGCCCGAGCCGCCCGCGACGAAGCCGCCGATCGAGGCGGTGCCGTAGGTGGAGGGATGGATGCGCATCTCCTGATTGGAATCAGCCCGCGTCTGCTTGTCGATCTTCGCGATGATCGCGCCCGGCTCCGCGACGACGCGTCCGTGGCCGATCTCCTTCACCTGCGAAAAGCCCGCGAGATCGAGCAGGATGCCGCCCGAGAGCGGCATGGCCTGCCCGTAATTCCCCGTCCCCGTGCCGCGCGGGGTGACGGGGATGCCCAGTTCATGGGCGGCCGCCAGCACCTGCAGCACCTCGGCTTCGGTCTTCGGGCTCACGATGATGTCGGCGGTCACGTCGTCGAGCTGGCGCTTGAGCGTGGGGGAATACCAGTAGAAATCCCGGCTCTTCTGCTTGACGAGGGCTGGATGCTCCTCGGTCTTGATGCCGTCGAGGCGCGTCTTCAGGGTGTCGATGTCGTAGCGGGCGGTCATGCTCGGTGTTCCTCAGGAGAAGCGATGCGCCGAGAGCGCGTCGAGTTCCGCGTAATCGGGGGGCGTGGTGTCGATCGCACGCCCCGAGACGAGGACGACGCGATCCGATTGCGGACGCGATACCAGCTCGTTCATGGAGCGCGCATGGGTGATGACGAGATCGGCGGGATCGCCCGCCTCGACGCGCCCGTGGCGATCAAGGTTCATGATGTCGGCGGGCGTCGCGGCGATGGTGCGCAGCCAGTCGTTTCCGGAATGGTCGAGATGCGCAATCCGCGTCGCCTCGCGGAACACTTCCAGCATGTCGAGATCGCCGTAGGCGTAGAACGGGTCGCGGGTGTTGTCGGAGGCGACCATCACCGGAATGCCCGCCGCCTTGAACTCGTGCAGCGGGGCGACCCCGCGCCAGTGCGGCGTGCGGCCGCTCTCGCGATCCTGGAGATACATGTTGCACATGGGCAGCGAGACGACGGCGATGCGCGCCTGCGCCAGCTTGTCGATGAGCCGGCTCAGCTCGACATCCTCGAGCAGCGACGCCGAGCAGCAATGGCCGCAGAGAAGCTTGTTGGGAAAGCGGTTGCGGATCGCGGCATCGGCGACGCGCTCCAGCGTGCGGGCATCGCGCGAATTGCTCTCGTCCACGTGGAAATCGAGATCGAGCCCCTCGCGGATCGCGGCCTGGAAGATCCTGTCGAGGGCGGCGTCCGTGCGCTCGCTGGAAGGGCCACCGTTGAAGGTGACGCAGCCGAGATTGCCCTCGTAGCGGGCGGTGGTCGCCACGATCTCGCGGAACTGGGCCTCGTCGTCGAGCACCATGTCGATGACGAAGAGCGAGGTCGCCTGGAGCGCGATGATCCCCTGCCAGTTCTGGCGCATCTCCGCGAAGACCGGCCAGGTGATGGCGGTCTGCTTGTCGATCGAATCGAGATGCGTGCGGATCGCGCCCGTGCCGTGGGCGAGCGCGCAGCGCAGGCCGAAATCCATGCGGCGGGCGAGATCTTCCGTGCTCCAGTGCGCCTCGCGGTCCGCGCCGGCGCTCTCCAGCGCCCCGGTGAAGGTGCCGTCGGGATTGGGCGTTCGCGCCCAGATGAAGCCCTTGTCGAGATGGGTGTGGATATCGACGAGGCGCGGCAGCACGATCGAACCCCTCGCATCGACCTGCGCCAGGCCCGCATCCAGCGTCATCCCGCCCATGGCGGCGACGCTGCCGATCTTCCCGTTCTCGATGAGGATATCGACATGGGCGAGCCCCTGGCTGTCAGCCGCGACGCCGCCGGCGGACAGGAGGCAGATGGGAACGCGCGCGTTGACCAGCCGGAAATTGCCGTCGCTGGGGATGGTCAGGAAGCCCTGCCGCTGGTCGTTGCTCATGTGGCTCCTCGCGTTGCCGCGTCTGTTTCGGCCTCGTCACCGCTCCCGCTTCAGTGCGCTCTCGTGCCACCGCCGCAGGAGCAGATGCGATATCCCCGACATAACGAGGAATATCACGACGCCGGTGATCGACAAGAGCGCCAGCGCGGCGAAGAGCCGGGGGATGTTGAGCCGGAACTGGCTCTCGATGATCCGGTAGGCCAACCCCGATCCGGCCCCCGCCGATCCCGCCGCGATTTCGGCGACGACGGCCCCGATCAGCGCCAGCCCTCCGGCGATCTTCAACCCTGCGAGGAAATAGGGCAAGGCGGCAGGGGCGCGCAGATACCACAATGCCTTTATGCGAGACAGCAGACGCCCGAGCCAGGCGGGCGCCCATTTCGGCTTGGTGGAGCCGTAGAGGTCGAAGAGTTCCAGCAGGTTGCGATCGACGGATTGCAGGCCGAGCGTGGTGTTGGAGAGAATCGGGAAGAAGGCCACGAGCCAGGCACACGTCAGGACCGCGGTTTCCTGCGGCAGATAGATCAGCAGCAGCGGCGAGATCGCGACGACGGGGGTCACCTGGAGCACGACGGCGTAGGGATAGAGCGAATATTCGACCAGCCGCGACAGCGAAAGAAGCACGGCCAAGCCTACGCCGCCGAGGATGGCGAGCATCAGGCCGAGGAAGGTCGTTTTCAGCGTCTGCAGAAGGGAGGTGTACAGCACCGGCCAGTCGGCGATCATCGTCGCCATGATGCGGCTTGGTGCGGGGAGCACGTAATGCGGCACGTTGTAGGCCGTGACATAGGCCTCCCAGGCCCAGATCACGAGGGCGAAGAGGACGAGGGGGAGACCGATCCGCAGGAGCATCGTGAAGTCGCGGCCGTTCTCGGGCGCAACATCAGTCTGCAACGTGGTTGTCGTGTCGGTCAGGGTGGCGGTGCTGTGCGTGTTCATCTTACCGCCTCACAGGTGCTCGTCGAAACCCATGGCGCCGTGGAGCGCCGCGCTCGTTTGCCGGCAAAGGTCGGCGTAGTGCGGGGTGGTGCGAAACGCTTCCGTCCGATCGCCCGGAGCGTCCACGTCGATCTCGGCGATGATCCGCCCCGGCCTCGCCGCCATCACCACGATGCGGCTGGAGAGATAGGCGCTTTCATAGACGGAATGCGTCACGAAGACGATGGTGCAGGCGAATTCACGCTGCAGGCGCAGGATGTCGTCGTTGAGCTTGAAGCGGGTGATCTCGTCGAGCGCGGCGAAGGGCTCGTCCATGAGGAGCAGCTTCGGTCGCAGCGACAGGGCGCGCGCGATGGAAACGCGCATCTTCATTCCGCCGGAAAGCTCGCGGGGATAGGCCTTGGCGAACTTGTCGAGACCCACCAGCGCAAGGCACGAATCGATCGCCTCCTGCGCCCGCGCCTTCGAGACGCCGCGCAGGCGAAGCGGCATGTAGACGTTGTCCTCGACGGTGGCCCAGGGCATCAGCGTCGGCTCCTGGAAGACGAAGCCGATATCCCCGCGATGATCCGCCGTCGCCGCCGCATCGCCCGGCCAGACGACGTCGCCCCGCGTCGGGTCGATCAGGCCGGCGAGGATGCGCAGCGCCGTCGATTTGCCGCAGCCGGAGGGGCCGAGCAGCGAGACGAACTCGCCGGTGTCGATGTCGAGGTTGAGGCCCGAGAGCGCGGTGGTGCCGTTGGCGAAGGTCTTGTCCACGCCGCGCAGCGAAACGATCGTCTCGCCGCGTCTCGCCGCCGTGATCGGCACGGAGGGCGCATGGGCGTGCAGGGGATTGGCATTCATTGCTTTTCCAGTCGCGGAGCGGTTTCGGGAGGCGGCGCGAACGCCGCCTCTTTCGGTTATCCAGAACGCGATCCTGTCACGGACGCAGTTCCATGCCCACTTTCTTGTTCACGAAATCGAGCGTGTAGGCCTGCTTGTAGTCGAGATCGGCGGGGAAGAGGCCGGCTTCGACCAGCTTTCCGAAGAAGCTCTCGAAGCGCTCGTCCGTCATCGCGCCGATGCCGAGTTCGAGGGCGTCACCCGAATCGACGATGCCGTATTCCTTGAGCTTACCGAGCGAATATTCGAGCTTTTCCGGCGTCATTTCCGGGTTGTCGGCGAGGATCAGGGCATTGGCGGCGCTGTTGTCGCCGTAGAGGTAGTTGTACCAGCCGATCGCCGAGGCATCGACGAAGCACTGCACGACCTCGGGCTTCTCCTCGACCAGCTCGCGACGCGTCTCGATCGTGGTGGCGTAGGTGTCGAAGCCGTTGTCGGCGAGCAGGAAGACGTTGGGCGCGAAACCCGCCTCCTTCTCGATCGAAAAGGGCTCGGAGGTCAGGTAGCCCTGCTGCACCGACTTCGGATTGGCGAGGAAGGGGCCGGCGTTGAAGGCGTACGGCTTGATGTTTTCTTCCGAGAAATCATGAGCGACCTTGAGCCACTGGTAGAACGTTGCCTGGCCCTCGCGCCCGATGAAGATATCTTCCGAGTTCTTCAGATCGGCGAAGTTGTCGAAGCCCTGGCCGGGATGCGACATCAGGATCTGCGGATCCTTCTGGAAGTTCGCGGCGACGACGATGGTCGGGATGTCCTCGCGGATCGCGGAGAAGGCCTGGATCAGGTTGCCGCCCATGTAGAAATCGATGCGCCCGACGGGGAGCAGCATGCGGTTGTTGGCCTGCGGGCCGCCCTGCACGATCTCGACGTCGAGGCCGCAGGCGGCGTAGGTGCCGTCCGCGACGGCCTGATAGTAGCCGCCGTGCTCGGCCTGTGCGAACCAGTTGGTGCCGTAGCGGATGGGCTCCAGCGTCTGCGCCGAGGCGCTGACCGCACCCATGCCCAGCAGCGCGGCGGCGATCGCCGCATGAGAAACGAGCTTCATGTTCCAAATCCCTGCCTAATATACGAGCACCTGCGCCGCAGGTGCCCTTCTTGTTGCGAGAGGCAACACTCTCTGGCAAGCCTCGTGCCGATCGGATGCACGGTATTTTCGCTTGTCGTACGAAAACGCCCGCCTATCCTCACATCACTCACGCGGCAGCAGACGCAGTAGACAGGGCCCGATGCGCATACATACACCCGACACCATCCGCCCGCCCTTCGCCAATTATTCGCACGCCGTGGAGGTCCCTCCCGGAGCCCGGCTGCTGTTCGCGTCCGGGCAACTGGGGATTACCCGCAACGACGAAGTGCCTGACGACGCCGGCGCTCAAGCCGAGCTTTGTTTTAGGGCGATCGGGGCCATTTTGCAAAGCGCCGAAATGGATTTTTCCAATATCGTGCGTATCAATGCCTTCGTCAGTGCACGCGAGCATCTGAAGCCGTACATGGAGGCGCGCGACCGCTTCGTCGCCACCCCCGGCCCCGCCTCCACGCTGATGATCGTCTCAGGCTTCGCCCGCGAGGTCTTCAAGGTCGAGGTCGAGGTGATCGCGGCCAAGGTCGATTGAACAGCTCGTCTCAAGCAAGTCTCGTCTCAAGCAAGTCTCGTCTCAAGAACGGATAGCAACCATGCCCGCCCGCAACTGGCTCGATCTCACGGCCGAGGATTTCGCCACCCGCGACATGTCGCGCACGATCGCCGTGCTTCCCGTCGCCGCCGTGGAGCAGCATGGCCCGCACCTGCCCGTGGGTGTCGATACCTTCATCGCGCAGGGCTATCTCGATCGCGTGATCCCGCTCGTGCCCGCAGATCTCGACGTGCTGTTCCTGCCGGTCCAGGCCATCGGCAAGTCCAACGAGCACTTGGCCTATCGCGGCACGCTCACGCTCTCCGCCGAGACGGTGATCGCCGCCTGGCGCGAGATCGGCGAGAGCGTCTTCCGCGCCGGGTGCCACAAGATGGTGATCGTCAACTCGCACGGCGGCAACATTGCCCCGATCGATATCGTCGCCCGCGAGCTACGCGTGCGGCGCGGCATGCTCTGCGTCTCCACCGCCTGGCACCGGCTGGGCTACCCGGAGGGGCTCTACGATGCGCACGAGATGCGCCACGGCATCCATGGCGGCGAGATCGAGACATCCCTGATGCGCGCCTTCCAGCCCGATCTCGTGCGCATGGGCAAGGCCGACAACTTCGTGCCCCGCACGGTGCAGATGGCGCACGACTTCAAGCATCTGGGCGCGATCCAGCCCTCGGGCTTCGGCTGGATGTCGCAGGATCTCAACCCCGCCGGCGCGATGGGCGACGCAGCCTCCGCCACGGTGGAGAAGGGAGAGGCGTCGGCCGAATTCGGCGTGCGCGCCTTCATCGAGCTTCTCGGCGAGGTCGATCGCTTCTCGCTCGATCTGTGATACATCACCGGAATTGATCGATTGCCCCTCGCGCTTTCATGTGTGCGATGGCGCACCCGAGTGTAGTGTCGCACGCAACATTCGCCACCCCATCACCAACGAACGGCTCTTCGTCCATGGAACACGCATTCCCCATCCGCCCGGAAGCGGCGGCTGCCCCCCTCAGCGGGATCGTCGACGTCGTCAATTTCGGGCGCACGCAGCCGGGGTTGATACCCCTCTGGGTCGGCGAGGGAGATCTGCCGACGCCGGGCTTCATCAACGAGGCGGCGACGCGCTCGCTTGCGGCGGGCGAGACCTTCTATACCTGGCAGCGCGGCATTCCGGAGCTGCGCGCTGCCATCGCCGCCTATGTCGGTCGGCTCTACGGCCGCACCCTCGACATGGAGCGCTTCGCCATCACCATGGGCGGGATGCACGCGATGCAGATCGCGGCCCGCCTCGTCTCGGGCCCCGGCGACGAGGTCATCATCCCCACCCCCGCCTGGCCGAATTTCGACGGAGCGCTGAGCATTGCCGGTGCAACGACGGTGGAGGTGCCGATGAGCCTCTCCGCCGAGGGCTGGGATCTCGATCTCGCGCGGATCGCTGATGCAATCACGCCGAAGACGCGCGCCATCGTAATCAATTCGCCGGCTAATCCCACCGGCTGGACCGCCACCATCGACGAACTGCGCGACATCCTGTCGCTCGCGCGCAAGCACGGCATCTGGATCATCGCCGACGAGATCTACGGGCGCTTCGTCTACGACTCCTCGATCATGATCGGCGAGCGCGCGGCATCGTTTCACGATGTGGCGGAAGACGACGATCTGATCATCTACTGCCAGACCTTCTCGAAGAACTGGGCCATGACCGGCTGGCGCATCGGCTGGATCGAGACGCCGGCGGCCCTGGGGCAGACGGTCGAGAACCTCATCCAGTACTCCACCTCCGGCACCGCCGTCTTCGTCCAGCGCGCAGGCCTGGCGGCGCTGGAGCACGGGGAAGGCTTTGTCGCGCATCAGATTTCGCGGGCGAGGCGCGGTCGCGAGATCGTCTACGAGGGGCTGAAGCAGGCCAACCGCATTGTCGCACCGCCGCCTCCGGGTGCGTTCTACGCCTTCTTCGAGGTGCCCGGCATCGATGCGCGGGCGCTGGCGATCCGTCTCGTCGAGGAGGCGGGCGTGGGGCTCGCACCGGGCACGGCGTTCGGGGCGCCCGGGCGCGATTGCCTGCGGCTATGCTTTGCGCGAAAGGCGGAAGATCTCGAAGAGGTCATGCGGCGGCTGGGCCCCTTTCTGCGCGAGTTTACCGAGTAGCATTTGCGGATACGGGATTATCCTTATGCATTGCTTGCGCATGGTGCATTTACCGGGTTAGATCGCATTTGTTGCATATACGCTCGCCAGGGGACGCGATGCAGAACATGTTCACCGGAAGCGGTTCCGCGCCAAAGGGAACCGTTTCCGACGCGCGTTGGTCGAGCGTGCTCAATACGGCTGTCGACGGCATCATCGTGATCGACGAGAGCGGCAAGGTCCTGATCTACAACAAGGCTTGCGAGCGCATGTTCGGCTTCACCGCCGAGGAGATCACGGGCGAGAACGTCTCGATGCTCATGCCGCCCGAGCATGCTCACACGCACGACCAGTATCTGACGAACTACAAGACCACGGGCACGCGCAAGATCATCGGGATCGGGCGCGAGGTCCGCGCGCGCCACCGCGACGGCAGCTACTTCCACATCGATCTGTCTGTAGGGGAGGCCAAGACCCCGGACGGACGCCAGTTCGTCGGCATCCTGCGCGATCTCACGGCGCGCAAGGACACCGAGGCGCGGCTCCAGGAACTGCAATCCGATCTCATCCGCCTCGCCCGCGTCTCGGCACTCGACGAGATGGGCTCGGCGCTGGCGCACGAGCTCAACCAGCCGCTGACGGCGATCATGCTCTATCTGCAGGCCGTCGAGCGCGAGTTCGGGCGGGCGCGCGAATCGGGACATACGGAAGAGACCGACCAGCGCGCCAAGACCATCCTCGACAAGGCGCGCCGGGAGGCGCAGCGCGCCGGCTCGATCATCCAGCGCATCCGCTCGCTGGTCGAGAAGCGGGAGCCGGAGCGCAAGCCCGTCGATCTCAACGCCATCATCGACGACGCCGTGGATCTGACCATGCTCGGACAGGACCGCGGAGTCGTGATTGCGCGGAACTACCAGGAGGACCTGCCGCAGATCGAGGTCGATCCGGTGCAGATCCAGCAGGTAGTGGTGAACCTCGTGCGCAACGCCTACGAGGCTGTGAAGAGCTGCAAGGGCGGGCGCATTGAAATTGCGACCTCGGCGGACGAAAAGAGCGTAACGTTGACCATCTGCGACAACGGCCCCGGCATCCCCGAGGACCGGGTGGATGATCTGTTCCAGGCGTTCAAAACGGGAAAGCGCAGCGGCATGGGGATCGGCCTGGCGATTTCGCGCACCATCGCACAGACGCACGGGGGCGAGCTGTCGGTCGATCCGGGGGGCGGGGGCCGGGGTGCGACATTCGTGATACGGCTGCCGTTCCAGGCAGTCGCCAGACGAGAAGAGAATTCGGGTGACTAAGTTGGGGAGTGGGCGCTGATGAACAACGACAGTCTGGACATCGCAGTGGTGGATGACGACGCAGCAGTACGTGACTCGTTGATGACGATCTTCGAGCTCGAAGGCTGGCGCGCTCGCACCTTCGCCGATGGCGACAGCTTCCTCGTCGAATCGAAGCGTCAGAAGTTCGACTGCATCGTCCTCGACGTCCACATGCCCGGTCGCTCCGGCCTCGAGGTTCTGGAAGCGCTCGGCGGGCACTCGTTCGGCACGCCCGTCTTCATCATCTCCGGTCAGGGCGACATCCCGATGGCGGTGAACGCCATCAAGAACGGCGCGCACGATTTCCTTGAAAAGCCCTTCGATGCCGACGAGGTGATCTCCCGCGTCCGTGACGCCTGCGCCGCTCGTCGCAAGCAGGCCGAGGGCAACGGCAACAAGCTTTCCATGCGCTTTCCCGGAGCAGACGCGCTCACGCCCCGCGAGAAGGACGTGCTCGAGCAGATCGTGCATGGGGCCTCCAACAAGGAGGCCGGGCGTACGCTGGGAATCAGCCCCCGCACGATCGAAGTCCACCGCGCCCGGATCATGGAGAAACTCGCCGCGCGCAACACCGCCGACCTCGTGCGCATCGTCTTCACCGAGGGCGGCTGAGGCCGACGGGCTCCGGCCTTCCGCCCGTCGGCTCCGCCCTCAGGCGCGTCGTTGCACCGGAGCCTGCCTCAGCAGCCCGTCGAGATGGGCCGCGACCGTCTTCATGCCGAACACGCCCGCCCTGCGCTCGGCATCGGGATTGTAGTTCGTGTTGGTGTTGATGTCGTAGGTGAAGGTGCGCCCGTTTTCGTCCGAGATCACCTCGATCCCCGCGATCCCGATCCCGTTCGCCGCGAGAAAGCGCTCGTAGGTGGGGATCGTGGGGTTTTTATAGTCGGCGACGATCCGGAACTTCTCACCCGGCGCGACGGCCGGGCAGGCGGCGTCGCCGATGGCCGAACCGCCGGCGGAAGCGTCGATCACGCAGACATCCGCCGGGCATAGCTCGAAGCCCTCGCTCGTATCCACGCGCACCGCATAGAGAAACTTGCCGCCGACGAATTCGAGGCGGGTGATGAAGGGCTCGGGCGCCTTGATGTAGCTCTGCACCAGCGTGATCCCGTCGACAGGCTCCTCGAATTCGCTGGAGCCGAGATGCTCCTGCAACGCCTCCTCGCTCAGGAACAGCCGCACGCCCAGCCCCTTGCCGCCGCGATTGTGCTTGAGGATCAGCGGAAAGCCGAGCGAGCGGGCCGATTCGAGGATGTGCTTTCGACCGACCACCGCGATGGTGTCGGGGCTCGGGATCGAGAATGCGGCCAGCGCCTCGTATTGCGCCACCTTGCTGATCTCGAGCCGCAGCGCGCGGCTGTCGTTGACGATCACACGATCGTGACGCTCCAGCCAGGCGAGAACGCCGGCGGTGTATTCCGCAGCGTAGCGGTGGTCGCGGGTGTGAGAGGAAGCGCTCATGCGATTGTAGAACACGCCCTCGGGGGGCGTATTGCGCAGATCGAGCGCGCCCTCGTCGATGAACCATTCTTCATAAGGGGTGCCGAGTTCGGCAAACGCGGCGCGCAGCGGCTCCACCCAGGCGTCGTTTTCATGAATTACGTGGACCTTGGCCATGACGAGCCCTTTCTTCGAGCGGTTTCTCTGGGTGGTTTCCCTTGCGTTCCGATTGACAAATAACGGCAGCATGTCGGATTACAATGGTAGAAGACGCGAAGCCGCGTGTGAAAATATAATATACGTTGCAACATGTGAAATACGCTTTTTGCGCAAAACACGCAACTTTCCACGATCCCGGAAAGACGCAATTAAGAGTTGCCCACGAAGATGACCGCTTAGAAGGTAGATGAACGACGATGACGACCGGCAGCAGCATCGCGCTCGGCGCGCGTGGAACCTCACAATGGGCGATCACCCTGATCGCAGCGGCGGCGCTCGTTGCCGGCGCGGCCTACGTCCTGCAGGAAACCACCTGGCGGCTGGCCTCGCTCTGGCTCGTCGGGGGCGGGCTGGGATTCGCGCTGTATCACGCCTCCTTCGGCTTCACGGGGGCGTACCGCGTGCTGTTCACGCAGGGCCGGAGCGCTTCCGTGCGCGCCCAGATGCTGATGCTGGCGGTCGCCGTCGCGATCTTCTTCCCGCTGATCGATGCGGGCTCGCTGTTTGGAAACCCGGTGCGCGGCTTCGTCTTCCCGGCGGGGGTCGAGGTGGCGATCGGGGCGTTCCTGTTCGGCATCGGCATGCAACTCGGCGGCGGCTGCGCCTCGGGGACGCTCTACACCGCCGGCGGCGGCAATACCCGCATGCTGGTGACGCTGGTCTTCTTCATCGTCGGCATGACCTTCGGCGCATACGATATGGAGCGCTGGGAGGATCTGCCGGCGCTGCCGCCGATCTCCCTGCCGCAGACGCTGGGCCTCTGGCCCGCGCTCATCCTGAACCTCGGCGTATTCGCCCTCGTCGCCTGGCTGGTGGCGCGGCGGGAGAAGCGGCTGTTCGGGAATGTCGAGCCGATCTTCCGCCGCTCCGGCGCGTCGTTCCTCACGGGTCCGTGGCCCTTCGCCTGGGCGGCGCTGGCGCTGGCGCTCCTGAACGTGGCGACACTCGTCATCGCCGGGAGGCCGTGGGGCATCGTCCAGGCCTTCGCCACCTGGGGATCGATGGCGGCGGAGAGCAGCGGCCTCGCCGATCCGGTCTTCTGGCCGTACTGGGACGAGCCCACGCGGGTCGATCTCCTGCACCGGTCCCTCATTCTCGATGCAACGACGCTGATGAATGTCGGGCTCATCCTCGGCGCGCTGCTGGCGGCGGGGCTCGCGGGTCGGTTTGCGCCTGCCTGGCGGATCGGGATCGGGCCGCTGCTCGCTGCAATCATTGGTGGCTTGATCCTCGGCTATGGCGCGCGCATGGCGCTCGGCTGCAACATCAGCGCCTTCTTCTCGGGTGTTGCCTCGGGGAGCGTGCACGGATGGCTCTGGATCGCCGCCGCCCTTCCGGGGAACTACCTCGGCGCCCGCCTGCGCCCGCTTTTCGGGCTGGCGGTGGAGCGGGATGGCAAATCGAATTCAGCATGATATTTCTGTAAAATAATTATTAATATCAGGAATTGATGTTGAATATTTTCGGGCTTATGGTGCGACTGTTGAATTCGTATCGTGCAACTTCGGGGTATGTGATGCCGCTTCTCTCCACCGCCACGCGAGCCGCCGCCGCAGGGCTCGCTCTTCTGGCGATTACCGTATCGTCTCCGGCTCTCGCCGAAGCGCTTTCCGTTCCGAACGTCGCGCAGGGCTGCGCCGGCTGCCACGGGCAGGAGGGCAAGGGCGTGGGCTCGATCCCGGCCATCGCCGGCTACGACCGCGACGCCTTCGTCACGCACTGGGCGGAATTCCAGGCGAACGAGCGCCCAGCCACCATCATGAACCGCATCGCGCGGGGCTACAGCGACACCGAAGTCGCCGCCCTCGCCGATTACTTTTCGTCGCTGCGCTGAGGAACCGGCCATGACAATGATCACTCGCCGTCACTTCGGTGCGCTTCTCGCCGGCACGACCTTTGCGGTCGCCGCCCCCGCCGTCCTGCGCGCCCAGACCGGCCCGCGTCTCGTCATCATCGGCGGCGGCTTCGGTGGAGCCTCGGCTGCCCGCTTTGCCCGCATCAACTATCCCGATGTCAATGTCACGCTCGTCGAGCCGCACGAGACCTTCATCACCTGCCCCTACGGGAATCTCGTCCTCGGCGGCAAGCGCGAGCTGGCGTCGATCACGCACGGCTATGACGGGCTCAAGGCCCGCGGCGTCGAGGTGGTACATGCCTGGGCGCAGGAAATCGACGGCGACGCGAAGACCGTGAGCCTCGGTAACGGCGAGACCATCGCCTACGACAAGCTCATCGTCTCCCCGGGCATCGGCATCCGCTGGGATGCGATCGAGGGATACGACGAAGCGGCGTCCGAAATCATGCCGCATGCCTGGATGGGCGGCGACGGCAGCCAGATCTCGCGCCTGCGCGCCCAGCTCCAGGCGCTGCCTGAGGGCGGCGTCGTCGGCTTCGCGCTCCCGCCGAACCCGTTCCGCTGCCCGCCCGGCCCCTATGAGCGCATCTCGATGGTTGCGCGCTATCTCAAGCAGCACAACCCGCGCGCCAAGATACTCGCACTCGACGCGAAGGAGGGCTTCTCCAAGCAGGGCCTGTTCCAGGACGGCTGGGCCGAGCTCTACGGCGACATGATCGAGTGGGTCCCCTCCAACAAGGACGGCCGGATCGTGCGGGTCGATACCGACGAGATGGTGCTGGAAAGCGAGTTCGGCGAGCGTCACAAGGTGGACATGGCCAACGTCATCCCGCCGCAGTTCGCCGCCAGCATCGTGCGTGACGCCGGTCTCGCCAACGAAACCGGCTGGGTGCCCGTGAACGCGAACACCTTCGAGGCGGACAACGCCAGCGACATCCACGTCATCGGCGACGCCAACATCGCGGCTCCGCTGCCGAAGTCCGGCTACGTGGCGAATTCCACCTCAAAAACTGCAGTCGCCGCCGCCATCGCCTCGCTGCGCGGGGAGGCCGCGCCGGCAGATCCGGTGTTCTACAACACCTGCTACAGCCATGTGGCGGACGAGTACGGCATCTCGGTCGTGGGTATCTACAATCCGACCGCTGAAGGCGGGTTCGAGGAGCGGCCCGATGCCGGCGGTCTCTCGCCGCGCGGCCCGCTCACTGACCTCGCCGAGCAGCGCCGCCTCGAGGCGGGTTATGCGGATGCCTGGTACGACAGCATCACGCAGGACATGTTCTCTTGACGACATGTTTCGTCGCGACATGTCCTCGCGAACGGAGAATGGAATGAGCACCAACCGCCGCGCCTTTCTGACAGCAACAGCCTCGCTCTTCGCCGTCACGCTCCTGCCCAGGCCCTTCGCCTGGGCGGCGCTGGACGACGAGGTGGCGGCTGCCATTCGCGCGGTGGTGGGCGATCGTGACGTGACCGACGGGGGGATCGCGCTCGATCTCCCCGCTGTCGCGGAAAACGGCGCTTCCGTGCCGATCACGGTCTTCGTCGAGAGCCCGATGACGATCGATGATCACGTCCGCGCCATCCACGTCTTCGCCACGCAGAACCCGAGCCCCGGTGTCGCCGATTTCACGCTGACGCCTGCGAGTGGTCGCGCGGAGGTTTCCACGCGCATTCGTCTCGCCGATCACCAGGAGGTGATCGTGCTGGCGGAATTGTCCGATGGCAGGCTTTTCCGCACGAGCGCCGAGGTCACCGTGACCGTCGGCGGCTGCGCGACCTGAGGAGGAAGAGATGTCCACACCCCGCGTCCGTCTTCCCCGCAGCGCCGACAAGGGCGAGGTCGTCGAGATCCGCACGCTGATCGATCATCCGATGATAACGGGCCTCTCTTCGCCCGCGCCGCGCGACATGCTGGAGCGCTTTGTCGCCCGCATGAACGGCGAGGTCGTCTTCACGACCGAATTCGACAACGGCACCTCCGCAAACCCCTACATCGTCTTCTTCGTGCGGCTCGAGGAGACGAGTGCGTTCGAGTTCGTCTGGACGCACGAGGACGGGACGGCGTTCACGTCCGAGGGGAATGTGACGGTCGGGTGATGAATACAAAAGCCTGAGAATCGGCCTTTCTCGTACCAGTTCCTTTACCGGAGGCGTCTAATCTGCCTCCATGAAGTATCTTGGCGATCCGAGAGTGATCTGGCGCGGGGCCGCGGCAATAAGCGCGACGCTGCTTGTCCTCTGTATACTCTCAGTTGCGCTTTGGCGGGCAAACGCGGCGAACCAGGATCTACGCGAGTCCTTGCAGGCGCAGGTCTCCGCCATTGCCGAGACGATCGATCCCGATCTCGTAGCCTCCCTGACCTCAGACGACCAGAGCGTGCGCATGCCGGCGCTGGTGCGGCTCGGTCGTCAGATCGGCGCATATCAGCAGGTGGTTCCCGACGCGCTGATCCAGACTCACATCCGGGTCGAAGGGGAGCATCGCCCCGACCACGCGTGGAGCCGCGTCGGCGGCGGAAATTCGGAGCCGATTGCCGGCGGGGAGTTACTGGACAATCTCGACGGCGTCGTCTCCCGCGCAAAGCCGCTTGTATTCGGCCCCTATCCGGGGGCCGACGGCGCGGTCATCGGCGCTTTCGCCCCCGTCGCGGAGATCGGCGAGGGGCGGGCGAGGCTCGTCGTTGAACTCTCGATAGGCGCCGGGACGTGGAGAAGCCTGCGCATCGCGGCCGCATTGTCGGCGATTTCGCGCATTCTGCCGCTCGCCATGATCGTCATCCTCGGAATCGGCGTCCTTTGGTACAGGCAGGCGAGCAGGGCCTCCGGGGCGCGCCGGCTTCGCAATGCGGAGGCCATCATCGTCGGCGTCCTCGGCTTCGCCGCGACCTTGACCGTGGCCTCGATCTTCTACAGCAACGACACGCGGGCACAAGCCGAGCGCTTCTCCTACATTGCCCAGAGCCAGGCGCAGCGCCTGAACGCCACGCTCCACATGCTGGTCGGCGGTCACCTCGACAAGCTGACGCAATACTATCTCGGCTCCGACGACGTCACCCAGAGCGAATTCGCAACCTTTGCGGGGCCGATGATGCGCCGCGACCCCCTCGCCTTCATCGGCTGGGGGCCGCGCGTCCACGCGACCGAGCGGGAGGCGTTCGTGGAGCGCATTCGCTCCGAGAGCGCAACGCAGGCGCATGCGGAATTCGATCTCCGCAGCGCCGGGGAAGCCGTTGCGACGCCGATGGCCGACGAACATCACCCGCTCCTGTTCGCCGTGGGCGAGCATCCCGCGTTCACGATCGGTGCGGATCTCGGGCGGCATCGCCGTGGGGACGAACATCTGGGAGAAAGCTTCTCGACGAGCTTTCCGGTCCATTCCGATGACGGCCGCTCCATCCTCATCGCCGTTCGGGCGCTGCCGGAGCACGCGAACCTGCGCTTCTTGCCGCCCAGCGCTCACCGCATCGGGCCCGACGGCCTCCTGGCGATCGGGATCGATCTCGACCGTCTGCTTCAAGGGGCGGTGCGACAGGCGGAATTCGGCGGAAGCGTCGTCGGGATCGATCTCTACGAACTTGCAGAAGGCGCCGCCGCCCGGCGCGTCGCCTCGTCGGCGTCTTTCGACGCGGCCGAATCGGCTCTCGATCGGGGCGGCTGCCTCACGCGGCAAGCCTCCTGCGCAGTCTTCCCCATTCTCGTGGGGGGCGGCGCATACGCTCTCGTCCTGCGTCCGGACGAGAGTTTTGCCGAAAACAGCCTCCTGCAGGCAGCCGTTCCGGCGCTCGCCTTCGGCTTCCTGCTGACGTTCCTCGCCGTCGCGCTTTCGCTCTTCGTGATCAGCCGGCGCGAGGCCTCGGAGCGTGCGGTGCGGCTGCGCACGATCGCGCTGAAGGAGAGCGAGGAGCGCTTTCGCACATTGCTCTCGAGCATGAACGACGTCGTCATCGTCTATGACCGCGAGGGCGTGCATCGCGAGATCATTCGGTCGAGATCGGGGTACGGCCCTCTGTCGCCCGAGAGCTACATCGGCAAGCGCATCGAGGACACGCCGTTGCCGGCCCCGACGCGTGCGCTTATCGCCCGCGCGATCGACAGCGTCATCGCCAGCGGGGAGCCGGCGACGGTGGATTACACGCTCGATCTGCCTGCGGGGACGAAGTGGTTCTCCGCCAACATCTCGCCGCTCCGGGACAATCAGGAAGAGCTCAACGGGCTGATCGGAGTGGCACGCGACATCACCGAGCGCAAGCAGGCGGAGCTGTCGCTGATGCAGCGCGAAGCCTTCCTGCGTCAGTTGATGGCGCTGTCGGCGCAGTTCGTGAACGTCCGCGCCGAGGAGTGGGACGCCACGGTGGAAGCCGCTCTCGCCCGCATCGGGAGTTTCTGCGAGGCGGATCGAAGCTACCTGTTCCTCCTCGACAGCATGGCCGGAACGATCAGCAACACGCATGAATGGGTCGCAGACGGCATTGCTCCGCAGGCCAGCCAGTTGCAGGCTATCGCGCTCGCCACTCTGCCCAAGGGCGTCGCCATGTTGCTGCGGCACGAGACGATCGTCATCGGAGACGTCGCGGAGTTGCCGCCGGAATGGGCGGCGGAGCAAGCCCTCTTCGTCGCGCTGGGCATCTCGTCGCTGATCATGGTGCCGGTGCTCGACGGGGAGCGTCTCGTGGGGTTCGTCGGCTTCGACGCCGTGGGACGCAAGCGCGATTGGAGCGACGAGGGGCGGCTGTTGCGCGTCTTCGCTGACATCCTCTCGAGTGCCATGGCGCGGCGGCGGGCGGACGAGGCGCTCCGGCGCAGCGAGACACGATACCGCGAGGTCGTGAACAAGGTTCGCGAGGTGATCTTCGAGACGGATCGCGAGGGGCGCTGGGTTTTCCTCAACAAGGCGTTCGAGGAGATCACGGGCTATTCCAGCGGGGAATCGCTGGGCCTCAGCCTGGTCAGCTTCATCGATCCTGCGGACCGCAAGGAGGCGGCGGCCCGCCTTGCGACGATGATGAGCGGCGAGGTCGAGGCGTTGCGTCACGAGGTGCGTTGCCGAACCAGCGACGGCGGGGTCCGCTGGGCCGAGATCGCCTGCGAGGTCAATCGCGACGCGGACGGTGCGATCACCGGCACCTTCGGGACGCTGATGGACATCACCGAGCGGCGCGCGGCTCTCGCGGAAATCGAGCGTCTCGCCTTCTACGACACGCTGACCCAGCTGCCGAACCGCCGCCTGCTGATGCAGCGTCTCGGCGAGGCGATCGCTCATTCCTCCGTCAGCGGCAGGAACGCGGCGCTGCTCTTCATCGACCTCGACAACTTCAAGACCCTGAACGACACCTACGGCCATGCCCACGGGGACATGCTGTTGCGCATTGTCGGGCAGCGGCTGTCGCACAACGTCGGGAGCGGCGACGTCGTGGCGCGCCTCGGCGGGGACGAATTCGTCGTCATCGTGCAGAACCTCGGCGTGGACGGCGACGATGCCGTGCGGCAGGCAAGGGCGGCGGCCGAGCGGATCCGGCGTGCGCTGCGCGCGCCCTATGATCTGGAGGGTGTCGCGCACCACTTCACGCCGAGCATCGGCGCGACGGTCTTCGCCGGCGACGAGCGGGCGGTCGAAACCCTGCTCCGCCATGCCGATCTGGCGATGTACCAGGCCAAGACGGCGGGTCGCAACAACATCCAGTTCTTCACGGACGAGATGGAGGACGTCGTGGTGATGCGCGCCGGTCTCGAGGCGGATCTGCGCGGCGCGATCGAGCGAGACGAATTCGCCGTGCATCTGCAGCCGCAGGTCGACCATGCGGGAAACATCACCGGCGCGGAGGCGCTGCTGCGCTGGTTCCATCCCCAGCGAGGATTTGTCTCGCCTTGCGAGTTCATCCCGGTCGCCGAGGAAACCGGCCTCATCGTCCCGATCGGGCGCTGGGTCTTCGAGCAGGCCTGCTCCTCGCTGATACGGCTGCAGCAGACGACGGGGCGAAGCGACCTCAGCATTTCCGTCAACATCAGCCCGCGCCAGTTCCGAAACGCCGCCTTCGTCGAGGAGATGAGGACCATCATCGCGACCTGCGGGCTGGCGCCGGAGCGGCTCAAGCTCGAGCTGACGGAAAGCCTCTTCCTGCAGGATATCGATTTCGTCATCGACAAGATGCAGCAGCTGCGCCGGCTCGGCCTGCGCTTCTCTCTCGATGATTTCGGCACGGGCTACTCGTCGCTGACCTATCTGAAGCGGCTCCCCTTCGACGAGATCAAGATCGACCAGTCCTTTGTGGCCGATATCACCGAGAGCGCGCAGGATGCGACGATCGCGCGGACCATCATCCGGATGGGCCATGCGCTCGGTCTGAGCGTGATCGCGGAAGGCGTGGAAACCGCAGGGCAGCTCGCCCTGCTGCTCGAAGCGGGATGCCAGGGCTATCAGGGCTACCTCTTCGGGCGGCCCCAGTCCCTCGACTCCTTCGAGGAGATGCTGCGCACGCATGATCGGCATCCGCAGAAGCTTATCGCGAGCTGAGCGCCGGTGCTGGCTCCCGCTGCGATCGCCTCAGCGGCTCGCGCCCCGCGCCTCGATCGGCAGGATCTCCGCGACGACGCCGTTGCGCACGCCGACATAGTAGTCATGCAGATTGACGGTGGGGTCGCAATGGCCGGGGATGAGCCTCAGCTTCGATCCCAGCGGCAGCGCGGGCGCTTCCTCGGAAAGCCGCAGGTTGCCGTGCTCGTCGGACACGCCGGTCACTTCGACACCAGACATCCCGTGAACCCAGGGGACGCCCTTCTCCATCGTGTAGGATTTCAGCCCCGCATCGACGACGCCGCGATCGGGCGCTGCCCGGCTCATCACGGTGGCGAGGATGAAGAGTGCGTGCTCGAAGGCGGCAAAGCGCCCGCCGTCATCCCCCTCAATGCGGGCGTAGTCGGTATCCATGAAGACGTATGATCCGACCTGCAGCTCGTTGTAGAGCCCGCTCCCGGCCTCGAACTGGAAGGTCCCGGTGCCGGCACCGCCGATGATGTCGCAGGTGAGACCATGCGCTTCGAGCGCGACGAGCGTCTCCCGGACAGCGGCCTGCGCCCCATCGATCGCCTGCCGCCGCTCGGCATAGGTCGGCAGGTGCTGGGCGCGGCCGTGATAGGCCTGCAGGCCCTTGAACTGCAAACCCTTCGCCTCCGATATCCGCCTTGCGAGGCCCGCTGCCGGCTTCCCCGCCGCGATCCCGCAGCGGCCCATCCCGACCTCGATTTCCACGAGCCCGCCCACGGTGACCCCCGCCTCCGCGAAGATGCGCGAGGCGATGTCCACCTGCCCGGCATCGTCGAAGCAGAGCGCGATGGTCGCCTTCTTCGCCAGCTCGGCGATGCGGCGCAGCTTGCTCTCGCCGACGACCTCGTTCGAGATCAGCACGTCGGTGACGCCGCCGGCAAAGAGCGCTTCCGCCTCGCCCGTCTTCTGCACGCATTGCCCGATAGCCCCCGCCGCGATCTGGCGCAGCGCCACCGCCGCGCTCTTGTGGGTCTTGGCGTGCGGGCGCAGCCTGACCCCGGCTTTCTCCGCGAAAGCCGCCATCTTCGCGATGTTGCGCTCGAAGGCATCAAGGTCGAGGATCAGCGCAGGCGTGTCGACATCCTCGATACGCGTGCCGAGTGCGGGAGGGGGCAGGTTCACGGTTTTCGCCTTCATGTTCAGGATGCGCGCAGATCGATGTCTTCCGGGATCTCGTCAAGCGGCCAGATCGGGCGGCGGAGCTTCTTGTACGAGAACCGTGTCATGTCGTGCGAGCAGAGCGAACCCGAATCCACCACGATCACCTTGCGCGAGATCGGCTCGAGAGCCGCCCGGAAGTGGTGCGAACTCTTCACCGCCAGGACGGAGCGTTTGCGCGGATCGATCCCCTGGCTGAGGAAGGCCTGGAGGTCGGTCGTCTGCATGCGGTTGGTGCAGACGATGACGTCGATCCCGCCGATGCCGAGCACCATGGTCGGACCCATCGAGATCGATACGCCCTTCCACATCGGCCCGTCATGCACGAAATCGCCCTCGCTGAGATGACGCACGACGCCCGTGACCGAGATCGGCGGGCCGTATTGCGGATCGG
>Ga0208490_100179_pt1 | contig 51066 bp, 41 predicted proteins | sample SubbioAug_CSWold_FD_184818 | JGI IMG/M metagenome (GOLD analysis project Ga0208490, IMG submission 184818) | Serpentinite rock and fluid subsurface biosphere microbial communities from McLaughlin Reserve, California, USA - CR11Aug_CSWold (SPAdes) | ecosystem: Environmental > Terrestrial > Deep...
TCGCCGTCGCCCCACCCCTGCGGGTGCTGCCGGTCGATGCGCTGCGTGCGCCTCGGGACGGGCGCCCGACGCTGGTCCTGTCCCCCGCCCACGACCAGTTCTGCGATCCGGCGCAGGCCACGAGCGTGGTCGAGGGGTGGCCGTCGACCACGGTCGAGCCGGTGGCGGGCTGCGACCACTTCCTCACCGGCGGCGTGTCCCGGGTCGTCGACCGGGTGCTCGCCTTCGTCGCCGCCCTCTGACCCGCAGGTCCTGCGGCGATCAGGCGTCGACGGGGCGGACCTGGATGCCGGCGGCGGCCATGTGGGCCTTGGCCTCGGCGACCGTGTGCTGGCCGAAGTGGAAGATGGAGGCGGCGAGCACGGCATCGGCCCGGGCCTCGATGACCCCCTCGACGAGGTGGTCGAGGGTGCCGACCCCACCGGAGGCGATGACGGGGACGTCGACTGCGTCGGTGATGGCTCTGGTGAGGGGGATGTCGAAGCCGGCCTTGGTGCCGTCGCGGTCCATGGACGTGAGCAGGATCTCGCCGGCACCGAGGGCGACGATCTGCTGGGCCCACTCGACCGCATCGATGCCGGTGGGGGTGCGCCCACCGGCGACGAAGACCTCGAAGTGCATGCGCCCGTCGGCGTCGGTGACCTCCTTGGCGTCGATGGCCACCACGGCGCACTGGGAGCCGAACTCGGCGGCGATCTCGGAGACCAGCTCGGGGCGGGCGACGGCGGCGGAGTTCACCGACACCTTGTCGGCGCCGGCCCGCAGCAGCCGCCGGGCGTCGTCGACGCTGCGGATGCCGCCGCCGACGGTGAAGGGGATGAAGACCTCCTCGGCGGTGCGGCGGGCGACGTCGAGGATCGTGTCGCGCTGGTCCGACGACGCCGTGATGTCGAGGAAGACGACCTCGTCGGCACCCTCGCAGTCGTAGCGGGCGGCGAGCTCGACCGGGTCGCCGGCGTCGACCAGGTCGACGAAGTTCACGCCCTTGACGACGCGGCCGCCCTCGACGTCGAGGCAGGGGATGATCCGGGCGGTCTGCACCCGCTGCAGGCTACGGCGCCACCGCGGGAGGCCGGCACCAGTACTGGCAGTTGTGATGTCGCGCGCTACACCACGACTGCCAGTTTCAGGAGCCGAGTGCCCTGACGGCCTCGCTCACGTCGACCCGGCCCTCGTAGATGGCGGTGCCGACGATGACGCCCGACAGGCGCCGGCCGTCGCGCTCGATGCACACCAGCTCGCGGAGGTGCTCGAGCTCGCCCACACCGCCAGACGCGATGACGTCGAGGGCGGTGAGCTCGAGCAGCTCGGCCAGGCCGTCGAGGTCGGGGCCGCCGAGGAGGCCCTCCCCCTGGATCTGGGTCACCACGACCGCCTCCGCGCCTGATGCCTCCAGGCGGGCCAGGGCATCGGCGATGTCGAGGCCGGCCCCCTCGGTCCAGCCCTTGATCGACACCTCGCGGCCCCGCACGTCGAGGCCGAGGGCCACGGGCTGGGCCGACGCGACCTGCTCGACCAGCTCGGGGTGCTCGACCGCGGCGGTGCCCATCACGACCCGGGCGACGCCGACGTCGGCGAGGGCTCGGGCCGCGTCGACCGAGCGGACCCCGCCGCCGGCCTGCACGGGGATCGAGACGGCCTCGCACACCCGGGCGATGAGGTCGCGGTTGTGGGCCTCGCCGGTGCGGGCGGCGTCGAGGTCGACCATGTGGATCCACGCCACGCCGGCGGCCTCGAAGCCGAGCGCCACCTCGACGGGGTCGTGGCCGTGGACGGCCTCCCGGTCGAAGTCGCCCTGGACGAGCTGCACGACCTTGCCACCCCGCAGGTCGATGGCTGGATAGAGGTCCATCAGGCTCGCCCCTGCTCGACGAGGTCGACGAAGTTCTGCATGAAGGCCAGGCCGGCGGTGGAGGACTTCTCGGGGTGGAACTGGGCGGCGTGCACGTGGCCGTGCTCGACCGCGGCCACGACCGGGCCGCCGTAGTCGCACGTGGCCACGACGTGGTCCGACATCGGGGCGGCGTAGCTGTGCACGAAGTACATCCAGATCGGGTCGTCGAGCGCCTCGAACAGGGCGGTGGGGCGGATCACGTCGACCACGTTCCACTGCATCTGCGGTCGCTTCACGCCTTCGGGCAGCAGCTGGACCGTGCCGGGCAGGATGCCGAGGCCCGCGCGTCCGGGGGTCTCCTCGGAGGCCTCGTAGAGCAGCTGCATGCCGACGCAGATGCCGAGGAAGGGGGTGCCGGCGTCGACGACCTCGTGGGCCAGGTCGGCCACGCCGGTGCGCTCGACGGCGTCCATGCACGCGCCGAACGCGCCGACGCCGGGGAGGATGACGCCGGCCGCGTCGCGAACGACCGCCGGATCGGCGGTGAGGCGGGCGTCGGCCCCGTGGCGCTCGAGGGACTTCTGGGCCGAGCGCAGGTTGCCGATGCCGTAGTCGAGGACGGCGATGAGCGGCCGCTCCTCGCTCACGCCGGACCCCCACCCGTTCTGGCATACCGATGTCCCGCCTGGCGGGGTTCGATGTAGGCCAGAACGGTCACAGGGCGCCCTTGGTGGAGGGGACGCCGCCACCCTCGACGCGCACGGCGTCGCGCAGGCAGCGCGCCAGGCCCTTGAAGCTGGCCTCGAGCACGTGGTGGGTGTTCACCCCGGCCTTCTTGGTGACGTGCAGCGTGATCAGCGCCTGCTGGGCGAAGGACTCGAGGAAGTGCACGCCCATCTCCGGGTTGAACGGCGGGTCGCCGAGGGGCAGGACCTCGCCGAAGGGCAGGTCGATGGCGGCGTGCGCCCGGCCGGACAGGTCGAGCGCGACCTCGACCAGGGCCTCGTCGAGCGGGTACAGACCGCTGGCGAAGCGGCGCACGCCAGCCTTGTCGCCCAGCGCCGCCTTGAACGCCTGCCCGACCACGATCCCGACGTCCTCGACCGTGTGGTGGCCGTCGACGTGGAGGTCGCCCTCGGCCCGCACCGTGAGGTCGAACCCGCCGTGGCGGCCGAGTTGGTCGAGCATGTGGTCGAAGAACGGCAGGCCGGTGGAGATGTCCGTGGCGCCGGTGCCGTCGAGGTCGATGGTCACCGAGACCTTCGTCTCCTTGGTCTCCCGGTCGATGGTCGCGGTGCGGCTCATGGCGTCTCCAGGATGTCGGTGAGGGCCTCGAGGAAGCGGTCGTCCTCGGCGGGGGTGCCCAACGTGAGGCGCAGGCACCCGTCGAGGCGGGGCCACGAGGCGCAGTTGCGCACGAGCACCGAGCGCTCGACCAGGCGCTTCCACACGTCGTCGCCGTCGAGCGTCTCGGGGCGGAAGAGGATGAAGTTGGCGCCGGAGGGCCAGATCGTGACCGGGAGGTCGGCCAGGGCGGCGCTGACCCGCCCCCGCTCCTCGACCAGGTCGGACACGCGGCGGCGCATCTCGGCCTCGTAGCGCAGGGCGACCCGGCCGGCGACCTGTTTCACCGAGTCGAGGTGGTAGGGCAGCACGACCTCCTGCAGCTCCTCGACGAGCCACGACGGCCCGACGAGGTAACCCAGGCGAGACGCGGCCATCGACCAGGTCTTGGAGTACGTGCGGGTCACCACCAGGGGTGCCTCGTCGTCGACCAGCTCCAGCGCCGACCAGGGCGCGAACTGGCCGTAGGCCTCGTCGACGACGACCAAGCCGGGCGCGAGGTCGGCCACGGCGCGCACGGTCTCCTCGGTCTCGATCATCCCGGTGGGGTTGTTCGGCGAGCACAGGAACGTGATCGTCGGGTCGTCCTCGGTGAGGACGCGCCGCACCTCGTCCATGTCGAGCGCGAAGTCGGGTCCGCGCTCCCCCGACTTCACGGCGGTGCCGGTGATCTTCGGGATGTGCGAGTGCAGCGCGTAGGTGGGTTCGAACGTCGCGACCGAGCGGCCGGCCCCGCCGTAGGTGAGGCACAGCGTCTGGAGGACCTCGTTGGAGCCGTTGGCGACGAAGACCTGCGACGCCCGCACGCCGTGGTGCGCGGCGATGGCCTCGCGCAGCTCGGTGGCGGCCCGGTCGGGGTAGCGGTGCCAGTCGATGCGGGCGAGCTCGTCGGCCAGCGCCTCGCGGAAGCCCTCGGGGGGAGGCTCGGGTGCCTCGTTGGTGTTGAGCCGGACGTCGACCTCGACCTGCGGCGAGTGGTAGCCGGGGTGGAGGGCGAGGTCGTCGCGGACGGGGGGCCGCTTCACGACCCGACCCGGGCGTCGAGGCGGGCGACGCGCTGGCGCACGGAGTCGGCGTGGGCGGCGAGGCCCTCGGCGCCGGCCATGGCCTCGACGTGCGGGGCCAGGGACCGCAGCGCGCCCTCGTCGAGGCTCACGACGTGCACGTGCTTGCAGAAGTCGTCGACCCGCAGTGCGCCAGCGAAGCGGGCGGACCCGTAGGTGGGCAGCACGTGGTTGGGGCCGGCGACGTAGTCGCCGACGCTGGCCGGCGCCCACGGCCCGCAGAACACGGCGCCGGCGTGCTTGACCCGGGGCAGGAGGGCCTCCGGGTCGGCGACCTGGAGCTCGAGGTGCTCGGGGGCGATCACGTTCGCGACGTCGATCGCCGCGTCGGGGCCGTCGACGACCACGGCGTAGCCGGCGTCGGCGAGGGTGGCCTCGATGTGCGCCCGGCGGGGGCTGGCCTCGACGATGCGGGCGACGGCGTCGTTCACGGCGGCGGCGACCTCGTCGTCCCAGCAGATGAGCCAGGCGAGCCCGTCGGGGCCGTGCTCGGCCTGGAGCACGACGTCGACGGCGACGTCCTCGACCGTGGCCGCCGAGTCGGCGATGACGACGACCTCGGAGGGGCCGGCGAAGCTGGACGGCACCCCGACCAGCCCGCGGGAGGCCACCTCGCGCTTGGCTTGCGCGACCCGCGCGCTGCCCGGGCCGACGATGACGTCGACCGGGCGGATCGACCCGGTGCCGTGGGCGAGGGCGGCGATGGCCGCCGGTCCGGCCACCCGGAACACCTCGTCGACCCCGGCGATGGCGCAGGCGGCGAGGATGCCGTCGTCGACGCGCCCGTCGGGCCCGGGTGCCGTGCACACGACCGTCTCGGGCACGCCGGCGACCTTGGCGGGCACGGCGGTCATCAGCACGGTGGACAGCAGCGGCGCCAGCGCGGCGGGCACGTACAGGCCGGCCCGGTCGACGGGGCGGACCAGCTCGCGCACGACGAGCCCGTCGTGCTCGTAGCGGGCCGGGTCGTGGAGCTGGGCGCGGTGGTACGCGGTGATGTGCTCGTGGGCGACCGCGAGGGCGGCCCGCAGGGCGGCGTCGATGCGACCGGGCGCAGCGGCGACGTCGTCGGGGTCGACCCGGATGTCGTCGACGTCGACGCCGTCGAACTCCTTCGTCAGGGCCCGGAGGGCAGCGTCGCCCTCGGCGCGGACCCGTTCGATGACGGCGCGCACCTGCTCGATGGGCGGCTCCTCGGCCGCCGCCGGCCGCGGCAGGACCTGGCGCAGCGCGTGCGGATCGCCGGTGGCGGTGCCGCGCAGGTCGAGCGTGGTGAGGGGGCCGGTCACGGGGACCGAGGCTACCGGTGCCCCGGATCGCCCCCGAAGTGGGTAGACACCTCCCCGTGAGCACCGACGCCGCCGAGCTCTCCTCCATCCAGGGCTCCCTCGAGGAGCTGGCCCGGCGCGTGGAGGCGATCGCTGACCGCCGGGACAGCGATCCCGACGATCCCATCTCCCCCGGCCTCTACGAGGTCGACCGGTCGCTGCGCAACGCCGTGCGCCAGCTCGACCGGCTCCGAGGCCGGCTCTGACGCCGGCTCTGACGCCGGCGCAAGCGCAAACTGGGGCCGGCCAGCGGCCGGCCCCAGCGCGGCGACGGCACCCGGGTGGGAGTGGGTGCCATCGCTGGCGTCGCCGGGCGGCGGATCCCGTGCGACGCGTCAGTACCAGGTGGCGGGAACCTGGTCTTGCCACGACCGTACAAGATCCGGGCCGCGTTTTCGTCGTCACGGCGACACTTTTTTCGCCTTGTGCGGTGACGTGGGCAGATCGGCCAGGCCGGAGGACGGGCAGAACCAGCCCAGCGCGCACTCCCCGCAGGCGGGCCGACGCGCCGTGCACACCCGTCGTCCGTGCAGGATCAACCGCAGGCTGAGCAGGCCGCGCTCTCGAGCCGGGACCATGGCGCCCAGCTCGTGCTCGACCTTGACCGGGTCGGTCTCCTGCGTGAGCCCGAGGCGGATGGCGAGGCGGCCGACGTGGGTGTCGACCGGCAGCCCGGGTTCGCCCATGGCGACCGATCTGATGACGTTCGCGGTCTTCCTGCCCACCCCGGGGAGCTGGATCAGGTCCTCGATGCGCGGGGGGACCTCCCCGCCGTGGTGCTCGACCAGCCGCTGGGCCATGCCGAGGAGCGACCTCGCCTTCTGGCGGAAGAAGCCGGTGGAGTGGATGACCTGCTCCAGCTCCTCGGGATCGGCCCCGGCGAGGGCGTCGGCGTCGGGCCAGCGCCGGAACACCTCCGGCGTCGTCAGGTTCACGCGCTCGTCGGTGGACTGGGCCGACAGGATCGTGGCGACCAGCAGCTCGAAGGGGTCGCGATGGTCGAGCTCGCACAGGTCGACCTCGGTGCCCGGGTACTCCTCGGCGAGCACCTGGGCCGCGGCGCGGGCCCGGCCGGCGGCGGTCCGGGGCCGGCGGCGGCCGGGGGGCGGGGCGGGGTTCGCCGGGCGGGGCACGGGCGGAGGGTAGCGATGCGTGGCCGGGCCGCCCGCCGGCCTCGCTACCGTGCCCGCCCATGGCCGAGCTGCACGTCAAGCGCCAGCTGGACGCCGACGACGTGCGCGAGGTGGAGGTCCTGCTCGACCGGGTGTACCGGGCCGACGGGCACCGCCCCATCGACGAGCACCGCTGGGTCGACGCCGCCCACGGCGGCCGGTCCGAGTTCGCCGGGCTCGTCCTGCGCCAGGACGGCCACGACCACCTCGTCGCCTACAGCCAGGTCACCAAGGGCGACCAGTCGTGGGCGATCGACCTGGTGATCGACCCGCACCACCGCTACGACGCCCTCCTCATCGCCCCCCGCCTGCTGGGCGCCGCCGTCGACCTCATCGCCGGCGAGGGCGGCGGCCACGTCCACTGGTGGGTGTACGAGCCCACGGAGGCGCACACCCGCGTCGCCGACCTCGTCGGCCTCTCCCCCGGCCGCGACCTGTGGCAGATGCGGGTCGCCATCCCGCTCGCCGAGACCACCGACCTCGTCACCCGGCCCTTCGTCCCCGGCCGGGACGAGGAGGCGTGGCTGGAGGTGAACAACGCCGCCTTCCACTGGCACCCCGAGCAGGGGGGCTGGACCCTCGACGATGTCCGCCACCGCGAGGAGGAGCCGTGGTTCGACCCCGAGGGGTTCCTGCTGCACGAGCGCGACGGGCGCCTCGCCGGGTTCTGCTGGACCAAGCTCCACGAGGAGCCACCGGTGGGCGAGATCTACGTGGTCGCCGTGCACCCCGACCTCGCCGGGAAGGGCCTGGGGCGGGCGCTCACCGTGGCCGGCCTCGCCCACCTGAGCCGGCACACCGACACCGGGATGCTCTACGTCGACGCCGGCAACGCCCCGGCGGTGCGCCTGTACGAGGACCTGGGCTTCACGGTCGAGTCGACGAACCGCGCGTTCGTCGGCGACATCCGCGCTAGACGCTGATGCCGACCAGGCTGCCGATCGTGTAGGTGAGGGCGGCGGGAACGGCCGTGAACACCAGCTGTCGGGCGGCGACCCGCCACGCCGGCCGCTCGGTGAACCGGGCGATCACCACGCCGATGACGACCGCCGCCACCAGCGCGAGGCCGAGGGAGAGGAGCGTCGCCGCGCCGCCCTCGGTCAGGAACCACGGGATCAGCGGGAGCACGGCGCCGACGCAGAACGCACCGAACGACGACACGGCCGCACCGGTGGGCGAACCGAGCTCGTCGGGGTCGATGCCCAGCTCCTCGCGGGCGTGGGTGCGCACCGCGAGGTCCTCGTCGGCCATGACCGAGGCGGCCAGGGCCTGCGAGGCAGCCGGGTTCACGCCCCGCGACTGGTAGAGCTGCTCGAGCTCGGCGCGCTCGACGTGGGGGTTGCGCCGGATCTCCTTGCGCTCGAGCTCGACCTCGCGCTCGAACAGCTCGGACTGCACGCGCATCGAGTTGTACTCGCCGGCCGCCATGGAGATGGCCCCGGCGACGAGGCCGGCGAGGCCGGCCACCCGCACCACCGAAGGCGCCGGATCGGCGCCGGCGACGCCGAGGATGAGCCCCACGTTGGACACGAGCCCGTCGCTGATGCCGAACACGGCGGCCCGGGCCGCGCCACCCCGGACATCGCGGTGGCGGTGCTCCACGACGGGCGGCTCCGGGCGCAGCGGCTCCGGCGTCTGCTCCTGGGACGGGACGGTCACGGAACCAGGCTAGGGCCCTACGCTGGTCCGTCGTGCCCACCCGCTACGACCTCGATCGCGACGCCCTCGCCGAGCTTCTGGACGGCGAGCCGCGCTACCGGGTCGAGCAGGTCTGGCAGGGCCTCCACGAGCAGCTGGTGGACCCCAGCGAGATCACGAACCTGCCGAAGGCGCTGCGGGCTCGGCTCACCGACGCCCTCCCCGCCGCGCTCGCGCGCGAGGCCGAGTCGGTGAGCGACGCGGGCGACACGGTCAAGTGGCTGTGGCGCCTCGGCGACGGCGCCACCGTCGAGACCGTGCTCATGCACTACCCCGAGCGGGCCACGGTCTGCGTGTCGAGCCAGGCCGGCTGCGCCATGGCCTGCAGCTTCTGCGCCACCGGCCAGGCCGGGTTCGAGCGGCACCTGACCACCGGCGAGATCGTCGAGCAGGTCGTGGTGGCGGCGCGCACGGCCCGGGCGTCGGGGCGCCGGCTCTCGAACGTCGTGTTCATGGGGATGGGCGAGCCGCTGGCCAACTACGACGCCACGTGGGCGGCGGTCGAGCGCATCCACGGGGCCATCGGGCTGTCGGCGCGCCACGTGACGATCTCGACGGTGGGCCTGGTGCCGGGCATCGAGCGCCTCGCCGCCGAGTCCCTGCCCGTGAACCTCGCCGTCTCCCTCCACGCCGCCAACGACGAGCTCCGCGACGAGCTCGTGCCGGTCAACCGCCGGTACCCCATCGCCCGCCTGCTCGAGGCCTGCCGGGCCCACGTCGACGCCACCCGCCGGCGCCTCTCCTTCGAGTGGGCGCTCATCGACGGGATCAACGACCGCGATCGCGACGCCGCCGAGCTGGCCGAGGCCGCCCGCTCGGTGCGGGCCCACGTGAACCTGATCCCGCTGAACCCGACGCCCGGCTACGCCGTGCGGGGCACCCCGCCGGCCCGGGTGCAGGCGTTCCGGCGCCGGCTCGAGGAGCTGGGGGCCAACGCCACCGTCCGCCGCAACCGGGGCACCGACATCGACGCCGCCTGCGGACAGCTGCGGGCGAACCACGAGGCCACGCCGGTGCGCCTCAGGCCACGCGCAGGGAGACGTCGCGCCGGATGAGCACGGTGGCGCCGGCATCGGTGCGGATGGCCCGGCGCAGGTGCTCGCCGGCCCGCACCCGGGCGCCGGGCCACACCACCGACTCCTCGACCTCGCCCTCGACGACCGCCCCCTCGCCCACGACGCTGCCGCCGGCCGCGGCGAGGTTCGCCCGCAGGTAGTCGACCGGGTCGGCGCAGTCGACGAAGGGGCCGTGGTGGTGCACCGTCTCGACCCGGCCCTCCTCGAGCGCCCGGCGCCACGACACCTCCCACAGCCCGGCCGGCGTGGTCGGCAGGCCGGCCACGTCGGCCCACGGGAGGAGCGCACCGGCGACCGGCGACTGCGGCCCGAAGGGCTCGTCGCCGGCCACGAGGATGCGGATCGTGTCGCCCCCCCAGCCGTCGACCAGCGGTTCGAGGGTACCCGGGCACCAGGTGTCGCCGTTCACGACCACGACGTCGCGCCCGTCGATCCAGCCGCGCAGGCTCCCGATGCCACCGGCGGTGCCGAGCGCCTCACCGGCCTCGACCGACAGGTGGGCGCGCCCGTCGAGGTGGCGGGCGAGGGCGGGCTGCGAGGCGTGGACGTTGACGGCGACGTCGGCGGTGACCGACGCCAGGCGACCGAGGGCGTGGTCGACCAGCGCCTCGTGGCCCACCGGGCACAGCACCTTGGGACGCAGGCGCGACAGCGGCAGCATCCGGGTCCCCGCTCCGGCGCCGAGGGCGACACCTGCGAGACTGTCAGCCATGGAGACCCGTCGGTGGATCAATCACTCCCTGCCCCAGACCCTCGGGAACGCGGTCCTCCTGTTGTACATCAGCGCCGCCTTCGACGCCCTCCTGGGCGGGTTCCTCTTCTCGCCGATCGGCATCGCGATCGTCGCCGGGAAGGTCGCCGCCGGGTTCGGGATCGCCAACGAGAAGACCTGGGGCTACCGGCTCGGGGTGGCCATGGCCTTCCTGCCCTTCGCGCTGCGCTTCCTCGCCGGCGGCCTCGACGCGGTGCTCGGCGTCGGGATCATCAGCCTCATGTTCGAGGTCCTGCTCATCGCCCTGCTGCTCCACAAGGACTCCAAGGAGTACCAGCGCATCTGGTTCAGCTGAGGCGCTTTGGGCGGTCGGCCGGCCCGTCAATAGCGTCCCCTGGCGACCGGTGCCGACAGGGGGACGCGAGCATGGAATTCAACCTGGCCGACGTGTTCGAGGCGATCGCCCGAGCCCTGCCCGACCAGGACGCCATCGTCTGGGGCGACCGGCGGTGGACCTACCGGGAGCTGGACGAGCGCACCAACCGCCTGGCCGACGTGCTCCACGGCGCCGGCCACGGGGCCCGCTCGGACCGGGAGGGCCTCGGCGGCCACGAGAGCCACCAGGACCACCTGGCCGTCTACCTCTACAACGGCAACGAGTACCTCGAGGCGATGCTGGGAGCCTTCAAGGCCCGGGTCGCGCCCTTCAACGTGAACTACCGCTACGTCGAGGAGGAGCTGCTCCACCTGCTCGACAGCTGCCAGGCCGACGTCATCGTCTTCGACAGCCGCTTCGCCGAGACGCTGGCGGCCGTCCTGCCCGATCTCCCCCGCCTGCGCACCCTCATCCAGGTCGGCGAGGGGCCCCTGCTGCCCGGGGCGATCGCGTACGAGGACGCGCTCGCCGCCGCGCGCACCTCGCCGCCGCCCGTGGAGCGGTCGCCGGACGACCTGTACATCCTCTGCACCGGGGGCACCACCGGCATGCCCAAGGGTGTGCTGTGGCGCCAGGCCGACATCTTCATGGGCTCGATGGGCGGGCGCGACCTCACGAGCGGGGTCGAGAAGCAGTCGATGGACGAGATCGTCGAGGGCGCCCGGGCGAGCGGCGGCGCCAAGGTGCTGCCCGCCCCGCCCTTCATGCACGGGGCGGCCCAGTGGGTGGCGTTCTCGGCGTTCAACGGCGGCTCGACGATCGTCATCCAGGACGACGTCGTGCGCCTCGATCCCGCCGACCTGTGGTCGACCGTCGACCGCCACGGCGTCAACATCCTGCTCATCGTCGGCGACGCCTTCGGCCGCCCGCTGGTGGAGGAGCTCGAGCGCGGCGGGCACGACGGCTCCTCGCTGCTCGTCGTCGTGTCCGGGGGCGCCCCGCTGAACGCCGGTCTCAAGGACCGCCTCCTCGCCGCCCTGCCCTCGGCGATGATCCTCGACGCCGTCGGCGCCTCCGAGACCGGCTCGCAGATGAGCCACGTCTCGGCGGCCGGGGCGTCGGCGAGCACGGGCCGCTTCACCCCCGGTCCGAGCGCCGCCGTGGTCTCGGCCGACCTCACCACGGTGCTCGAGCCCGGCCACGACGGCGATGGCTGGCTGGCGCAGCGGGGGCGAGTCCCGCTCGGCTACCTCGGCGACGCCGACAAGACGGCGCGCACGTTCCCCGTCATCGACGGCACCCGCTACGCGGTGCCCGGCGATCGGGCCCGCCTCACCGCCGAGGGCCAGATCGAGCTGTTCGGCCGTGACTCGGTCACGATCAACTCCGGCGGCGAGAAGATCTTCGCCGAGGAGGTCGAGCAGGCGCTCGCCCACCACCCCGACGTCTTCGACGTGGTCGTCGCCGGCCGGCCCAGCGAGCAGTGGGGCAGCGAGGTCGTGGCCATCGTCCAGCTGCGCGACGGCGCCGACGTCGACGAGGACGGGCTGCGCTCCGAGGCGGCCCGCCACGTGGCCCGCTACAAGCTCCCGAAGGCGTTCGTGTTCGTGGACGCCGTGGTGCGCTCGCCGGCGGGGAAGGCCGACTACCGCTGGGCCAAGGAGCAGGCGGTCAGCGCCTGAGCACGAGCGACACGACCATCCCGCGGCCGTCGTCGGCGGTCCGGAAGTCGACGGCGTCGGTGAGCGCACGCATGAGGGGAACACCGAGCCCGTGCTCGTGCTCGAGCCGCGCCGGGTCCTCCGGAGCGGGCAGCGCCGTCACCGCGTCGGGGTCGAAGCCCGGCCCCCGGTCCTGCACGTCGACGCGCACCTCGGCGTCGTCGATGTGGCAGGACACCACGACCGGTTCGGCCAGGGCATCGACGCGGTGGACCTTGACGGCGTTGCTGCACGCCTCGGTCACCGCCAATCGCAGGTCCTCGAGCCGCCGCTCGTCGACGGGGGGTTCGAGCGCCTCGGCGGCCGCGAGGACGAGGCGCACGACCGGCCGGTAGTCGTCGCCCGGGGTGAACGCGGCCTCGGCATCGACCCGACGCTCGCACGCCGCCAGATCGGCGATGCGCTGCTCGCACCCCTCGAGATCCACCTGCATCGGATGAGCACCCCTTCGTTCGTCGTCCCGCTGTCCGTACCGCGCCTCGCGCGCCGCTAGCCCGGGACGTTCCGGGGCATTTCGCCCATCGGGGCCGGGAACGCCGCCCGCTACAGCGGGAGCTTGCCGGTGGCGTTCTTCACCGTGCCGTTGTCCTTCCAGTCGGCGATGGTCCGCTCGGCGATCCGCCACTGGTGGACCTCGTCGGCACCGTCGGCGAACCGGGCCCAGCGGGCCTGCTTCAGCATCTCCCCGAGCGGCGTGTCCGAGCTGTAGCCGAGCGCGCCGTGCACCTGGATGGCGCGGTCGATGATCCGCCACAGCGAGTTGGCAACGAAGTGCTTGGCCATCGAGACCTCGGCGCGGAAGTCGACCACGGAGGGGTCGTTGCCGCTGGCGTCGATGAGCGACGCGGCGTGCAGCACCATGAGCTTGCACTGGTAGAGCTCCATGGTGGAGTCGGCGATCATCCACTGGATGCCCTGCTTCTCGGCCAGCAGGGAGCCGTGGGCGTAGCGGTTGAGCGAGCGGTCCACCATCATCTCGAGGGCCGTCTCGGCCTGGCCGATCCAGCGCATGCAGTGGGCGAGGCGGGCCGGACCGAGGCGGTACTGGCCGAGCAGGTGGCCCTGCCCCTCACCCCCGAGCATCTGCGACTCGTGGACCCGCAGGTCCTCGATGAGGATCTCGCAGTGGTTGTGGGACCCGGACAGCGTCTCGACGTCGCGCACGATGTTCCACCCGTCGGCGGGCAGGTCGACCAGGAACGCCGAGTTGCCGGCTCGGGCGTTCTCGGGGTCGTCGTCGGTCTTGGCGATGAGGATGGCGAAGGTGGCGCCACGCGCCCCGGAGATGAACCACTTGTGGCCGTTGATCACCCACTCCTCGCCGTCCTGGTAGGCCGTGGTCTGGATGAGGGTGGGGTCGGAGCCGGCCACCTCGGGCTCCGTCATCGCGAAGCACGAGCGGATGGCCTGGGGCGTGCCGTCGGCGCCGAGCTGGAAGCCGTCGCAGAGGGGCTTGAGGTACTTCTGCTTCTGCTCCTCGGTGCCCCAGTGCAGCAGGGTGTGCATGTTGCCCTCGTCGGGGGCCTGGGCGTTCAGGGCTGAGGGGCCGAAGCGGGTGCGGGCCGCCTCGGCGGACACGGCGGCCATGGCCACGTGGCCGAGGCCCATGCCGCCCCACTCCTCGGGCATGTGCGGCAGCCAGAGACCGGCCTCCTTCGCCAGCTCCCGCATCTTGACGTAGTTCCTCACGAGGACCTTGCGGTCACCGCCGCTGTCCTCGATCTCCTGCTCCAGCGGTTTCACCGTCCCCTGGATGAACTCGCGGACCCGGTGTCGGATCTCTTCCACCTCGGGCGGGAACGTGAAGTCGATGGCGATGGCGGCCAGTCAACCCGCACTTGACCGCGCGGTCAACAAGGGGGTTCAGCCGAGTCGGCCGCGCACCTCGGACCAGGCGGGCAGCTCCCGCACGGCAGCGAGGTCGGGCTCGCCGTCGAGGAGGCGGGGGACGTGGAACCCGTCATCGAGCGCCACCGCCACCCAGCCGAGCGCCCGCTCGGCATCACCCGCGCGCGCCCACGAGCAGGCCGTGTCGAACGCCGTCTGGGCCCGGCCGGCGGACACCGCCGCGTGGACCAGCTCGCCGACCTCGGCCGCGGCCGCGAACCGCTCGGCGTAGTGGAGGTGGGTCTGGAGCCCAGCGGCGGCCTCGGCGCCGGCTCGCCCCTCCGAGAGCAGCCGGCGGGCCAGGTGCTCCGCTTCGCCGCGATCGGCCGCGACCGTCGCCGGGACCAGGTTCGACGGCCCGCCGGGCCGGTCGAGGTAGGCCCGCACCATCGCGTCGACCCCTTCGCCGGCCGCCAGCGCGACCGCCGCCAGGGCGAACGGGGAGACTGCGCCCCCGGTGCGGGACAGCACGCGCCGGGCACCGGGCACGTCGCCGCGCCGCAGCTGGTTCCACACCATCGACTCGGCAGCGGACGGGTCCAGGTCTCCCAGGAGCGCCTCCGGCGCCGACGGGCTCGGCTCCGGATCGACGGGCCGCACCGGTGGCCTCGCCGGACGTCCGCCCCTGCGCTCCGGCGGGCGATCACGCCCGTGGCCGGGCGCGCTGCGCTGATCCGGTCGGGCGCCACCGCCGCCCGGCACCGCGGGACCCTCCACGTCGAACGCCGACGGCGCCCGGGCACCCTGCTTCTCGCGACGGTGCTCCCTGAGGTTGATGAACGCCAGGAACCCGAAGAGGAAGGCGGCGTAGCGCAGCCCGTCGGCCTGGGTGTAGGCGTACACCGCGACGGCAGCGCCGACCACCACGGAGGCGATCCGCGCCGGCTGCACGCCCACCAGCTCGGTGAGCACGTTGCCGCCGTCGAGGGGGCGCACCGGCAGCAGGTTGGCGATCGACCACCAGATGTTCACCCAGGCGGCGAACCACAGGATCGGCCAGAGGCCGAACACGTCACCGCTGAGCACGTAGTCGATGGCGAGCTCGTTGCCCCAGTCGCTCTCGCGCAGGACCAGCGCCGGGATGCCGAGCAGGGCGATGGCGGCGAAGGGGCCGGCGAGCGACACGGCGATGCTGCGGAACCGGTCGAGCCGGCGCTGCGAGAACGTCATGCCCCCGAAGCCGTGCAGCACGATGCTCGACGACTGCCCGAACGCCTTCAGCGCGACGGCGTGACCGAGCTCGTGGACGAGCACGGACACGAGGACCACGACGACCCACATGAGGATGAGCCGGGCGTCGCCGTACCCGTAGCCGAGCAGCACCGCGGTGATCCAGAAGAGCGGCTCGACCCGCACCGGGATCCCGACCACGTGGAAGTGCGCCTTGGCGGACACCCGGCGATCGTACGCAGCGCCCGGTCCGGGTTCGCCGTCAGCGGGGGTCCGTACCCTGGACCGAGGTCGGAGCGGCCGCCATCGCTCCCGTCGGTGCCGGGGATGCCCCCGCTGGTTCGACGAGGTGCCCCATGTCCGACCCGGACGACGACTTCCCGAGCGATCACGTGCTCGACCGACCGTTCCGTCGGCGCCGACCGCTGCGCGCCGACCTGCAGCGGGCCCACGCCCGGGAGCTCGAGCGCCTGCTCGGCGTCGATGCTGGCATCGAGTCGCTGCTCGACCGCCGGCACGCGTGCCTGGTCGAGCTCGACTCGCTGCGCACGGCGCTCAACCGGCGCTGGACGCACCACCACGTGCGCCGGCGCGCCGCCGTCGACGAGGCCCCGGTGCCGCCCGCCCCACACGGTGCCGCCCGCCTCGACGGGATCGACCTGCGCTCCGTGTGCGTGACCCTGCTGCGGAGGCACGGCCCCCAGTCACTGCGAGACCTGCACGGGTTGCTCCACTGCTACGGCTACACGGTGGGAGGGGTGCGCCCCGTGCAGCGCCTCGGCGACGCCATGGCCTACGAGGCGAGGTGCGGGCGCGCTGAGCGGGTGGCCCGGGGCGTCTACGGGCCGGTGGGAGAAGACCCACCCCGGCGCCCGAGGTACGGACCGGCGCCCGAGCCCGGCTCCCCGCTCCCGTGGAGCAGACCGGTGACCGACCCCCTGCCACCGCTCGTCGACCCGGGCGTGGCCACCGACCCCGAGCTGTGGTCCGGGGGTGCCTGGCCCAGCGACGACGGTCCGACGCCGCCGGCCGACGATCGGGATCCGGACGACCCCCCACCGGACCCAACGCCCGCACACCCGTCGGGTCCGTCGGGTCCGCCGGCAGCCCCGCTGTCCTCCCCGCCACCGTCCTCCTCCCCGCCCACTGCCGGCGTGGCGCCGGTCGGGGACGATTCGTCGACGAATCGTCCCCGAGGCGGAGGTGAGCCCGGCCCCTCCGCTCACGGGTCGGGGGCGAGAGCCCGCCGGGACGGTCCCGATGGATCGCCGTCAGCCCTGGTCGGCGCGCACCCGGGGCACGACGTCGTCGAGCCAGGCGTCCAGCGACTCCGGCGGCCACGGGGCGCGCAGCGCGACGTTGAGGTCAGTGGCGCCGGCGTCGACGTACTCGGCGATCCGGTCGACCGCCTGGTCCGGCAGACCCGTGAGCCCACCGGCCATCACCCGGGGGGCGATGCCGCCCCACTGCGCTCGCACCTGGGCATCGATCGCCTCCGCCTGGGCGCGATCGACGGCGAGCATGAACTGCAGGTTCACCCCGCGCCTGATCGTGGTCGGGTCGCGCCCCTCCCGCTCGCACCAGCCATCGAGCACGCCGTTGAGGCGCCGGAACTCCTCCGGGGAGACGTAGGCGGCGTTCCACCCGTCGGCGTGGCGGGCGACGATGCGCAGGGTCCGCTTCTCCCCCACCCCGCCGATCCAGATCGGCATCCGGGGCTGGACGGGCAGCGGCAGGTTGGAGGCGTCGACGGTGCGGAACCACTGGCCCTCGTGGGTCGTGCGCTCCTCGGTCAGCAGGCTGCGCAGCAGCGGCACCGCCTCCTCGAGCATGTCCAGCCGCTTGCCCACCGGCGGGAAGTCGAAGCCGAACGCCTCTGCCTCGGGCTCGTGCCAGCCCGCGCCCAGCCCGAGCTCGAAGCGCCCGTGGCTGAGGTGGTCGAGCGTGCTGGCCGCCTTGGCCAGGATCCCGGGATTGCGGTAGCCGACGTAGAACACGAGGCAGCCCAGGCGGGCCCGGGTGGTCTCGCACGCCAGCGCGGCCAGCGTCGCCACCGGTTCGAAGTGCGGCACGGTGCCGCCCTGGGGCGGGGCCTCGTACAGGTGGTCCCAGGCCGAGATCCAGTCCATCGACTGGTCGCAGCGCCGCCACAGCGCCCGCAGCTCGTCCATCTCGAGGTTCTGCTGGCCGATGTGGACGCCGAGGGCGAGCGGGCTGGTCATGGGCGCCGACGGTACCGCTGCGCCGCAGCCCTATGGTTGGCCCGTGGACCGCACCGCCGCGAGCGTCGACGACACCCTCCCCGAGGGCGAGGAGAAGGTCCGCGCCGTGCGGGCCATGTTCGACACCATCGCCCCCCGCTACGACCTGGTGAACCGGATCATGACCTTCCGCATGGACGTCGGGTGGCGGCGCCGAGCGATCCGGGCCCTCGACCTCGGGTCCCGCTCGATCATCGTCGACCTGGCCTGCGGCACCGGGGACATGTGCATCGACCTGGTCGATGCCGGCCACCGCTCGATCGGGGTCGACCTGTCCTACGGGATGCTCGCCGCCGCCCGCACGTCCTCGCCGCTGGTCCAGGGCGACGCGCTGCGGCTGCCGTTCCCCGACGGCGGCGTCGACGGCGTCACCTGCGGGTTCGCCTTGCGCAACTTCGTCTCGCTCCCGCCCGTGCTGGCCGAGCTCGCCCGCGTGCTGCGCCCCGGCGGCCGGATCGCCCTCCTCGACGTGGCCGAGCCGCCCAACCCGGTCATGCGGGCCGGGCACGCCGTGTACTTCGGTCGGGTCGTCCCCCTCATCGGCGGGATGCTGTCCGACAAGGCGGCCTACCGGTACCTCCCGAGGTCGGTGGCCTACCTGCCCGAGCCCGCCGAGCTGCTGGCGATGATCGGCGACGCCGGGTTCGCCGACGTCGACCGCACGCTGCTGTCGGGCGGCATCAGCCAGCTCTACACCGCCACCCGCCGGTGACCGGCCTCACCGCTCGCACCGCGCGCGTCGACGCCGACGTCGACCTGATCGACGTCGCCGGTCCCGACGGCGTGGTGTTCGAGCGCGGGCCCGACGGCCTCGCCGGGCGGGGCGAGGCCCTGCGCATCGAGGTTCCGGCGCTCACCGCCGAGCACCTCGCCGACGTGCAGGCGGCGCTCGCGAGCATCGCCTCCATCGACGAGCTGCAGCGGCCGGGCACGGGGCCGGTGGCCTTCGCCGCCCTGCCCTTCGACCCGGCGATGGCGGCAGCCTTCGTGGTGCCCGAGGTCGTCGTCGGTCGCGCCGGTGACGGCACCCGTTGGGTGACCACGCTCGGCGACGGTGAGCCTGGCCTCCTCGCGGCACGGGCGGAGGAGCCGCGGGCCGGCTGCTTCGAGGTGGAGAGCACCCAGGACGCCGACGCCTGGATGGAGACGGTGGCCCTCGCCACCAAGCGCATCGTCGCCGGGGACTTCGAGAAGGTCGTGCTCGCCCGCGAGGTGCGGGTGCGGGCTGACGCCCCGATCCCCCGCCTCGCGCTGCTTCGCCGGCTCCGCCACGCGTTCCCGGGCTGCTTCACCTTCGCCATCGGCGGCATGGTCGGCGCGTCGCCCGAGCTGCTCGTGTCCCGGGCGGGCGACACCGTCCGCGCCCACCCGATGGCCGGCACCGCGCCCCGGGGCGGCGACCCCACCACCGACGCCCGGCTCGCCGCCTCGCTCCTCTCGTCGGCCAAGGACCGCGACGAGCACCAGATCACCATCGACATGGTGTGGGAGACGCTGCTGCCGTTCTGCTCGTACGTCGACTCCGAGCCCGAGCCATCGATCGTCGCCGTGGCGAACGTGCAGCACCTGGCGTCGATGGTCGAGGGGCGCCTGTCGCACCCGCCGGCCTCCGTGCTCGACCTCGTCGCCGCCCTCCACCCCACGCCCGCCGTGGCCGGGTGGCCGCTGGCCCCCGCGCTCGCGTTCATCGCCGAGCACGAGGGCATCGATCGCGACCGCTACGCCGGCGCGGTCGGGTGGCTCGACGCGACCGGCAATGGCACCTGGGCCGTGGGCATCCGCTCGGCGCTGCTCGACGGGCCGACGGTCCGGCTGTTCGCCGGCGTCGGCGTGGTGTCCGACTCCGACCCGGCGGCCGAGCTCGCCGAGACCGAGGCCAAGTTCCAGGCCGTGCTGTCGGCGATCGTCAGGCCCTGAGCGGACGTTCTCTGCGGGGACGTCCCGGCCGGGGGGCGTGGCCGTTCGGTGCGGGTCGGGGGACCTCCCGCCGCGCGCCGCCGAGGACCTGCTCGCGGAAGTCCTGCACGCTGTAGGCGATGAGCTCCACGTCGGTCTCGGCGCGCGCCGTGGCCGAGCGGGGGAAGCCGAGCAGCGGCCCGAGCTCGCCGAAGTAGTCGCCGGCGCCGAGGCGGGCCAGGTGCTCGCGCCCGCCGTCGGCGAGCTCGCGGTCGATCTGCACGGTCCCGGCGGCGATGACGTACACCAGCTCGCCCCGGCTGCCCTGCTCGAAGATGACCGATCCGGCGGGCACCGACACCTCCCGCGGCGGCTTCTCGTCCTCGCGGAAGTCGGGCACGAGGTGGATCACCCGATCGGCGATCGGGACGAGTCGGTCGTCGTGGCTCGACACCACGATCGCCCGGCCGTCGGAGCGCAGGTCGCGCAGCAGCGAGATGATGCCCTCGGCCTGGATGTAGTCGAGGTTGGCGGTGGGCTCGTCGGCGAGCAGCACGGCGGGGTCGGCGGCGAGGCCGCGCGCCACGGCCACTCGCTGCATCTGGCCGCCCGACAGCTTCGAGGGCTTGTGGCGGGCCCGCTCGGCGAGCCCGACGCGCTCGAGCAGCCGGTCGGCCCGCTCCAGCGCCCGCGACCGCTTGACCCCGGCCATGAGCAGCGGCATGGCGACGTTCTCGCGCGCGTTCAGCGAGGGCACGAGGTTGAACGCCTGGAACACGAAGCCGACGGTGCGCTGGCGGAACTCGGCCAGCGCCGCGCCCCGCAGCGCCTCGACCTGGGCGCCTCCGACGCGGACGGAGCCGGCCGTGGGCTTGAGGATCCCGCCGAGCACCGACAGCAGCGACGTCTTGCCGCAGCCGGAGGGGCCGAGCAGGACGACGAGCTCGCCGGCGGCCGCGTCGAGGTCGAGGCCGTCGATGGGGCGGACGGCGTAGCCGCCGCTGGCGTACTCGATGACGAGGTCGCGGACCTCGACGCCGGCGGCGGTCACGAGCCCGGCCCCGCGAAGGCCAGCGCCGGGTCGACGCTGACGGCCTTGCGCAAACCGACGGCTCCGGCGAGGAGCGACACGAGCACGGCGATGACCGGGATCTGGTAGAAGGCCCGGGCGGGCACGGTGACCTCCAGGGGGAACACGGGGACGAGGGCGAGCTGCAGGACGCCGGCGATGAGCGCGGCCGCCAGCGCGGTGAGCGCGCCCTGCAGCGCGATGGACGAGCCCATCTGCGTGGTGGAGCCGCCGACCGCCTTGAGCACCGCCACGTCCCGGCGGCGCTCGAGGGCCGACAGGTACACCATCGTGCCGATGATCATGGCGGCGACGAACCAGAGCAGGACGCGGATGATGTTGATCGAGGAGATGGCGCCGTCGAGCGGACGGAGGCCGTCGGTGGCGATCGCCTCCGGCGTGTGCAGGGCGAAGCCGTCGGGGACCGACGCCGGCTCCTCTCCGAGGAGGACGGCGGTGGCGAGGGGCTGGCCCCGGTAGACGAGGTCCTGGGCGTCGGCGATGTCCATGAACACCAGGGGCATGCCGGCGAACATCGTGGTGCGGTCGGTGGTCCCGGTGACCTCGAACGTCGCTACTCCGAGGCGGATCTCCTCGCCGGGCCGGACGCCGGCAGAGTCGTCGACCAGCACCTGTCCGGGCGCGTCGGGCACCGAGCCGGCGCCGGGCTGGGGCTGGCCGAGCCGGCCTTGCTGGTAGCCGATGATCACGACATCGGTGGGTTCGCCGCCGGCGATGGAGTGGCGAGCCACCACGACCGCCGCCGCGTCGCCGCCGACCAGCTCGGCCGTCTCCACCGGCATCGTCGACGCCGCCGTGAAGGCTCCCGACACGCCGTCGCGCAGCAGCCACGCCTCGGCGCCGAGCGCCTCCACCGTGTCCACCGGCTCCCGGTGGAACTGCTCGACGAGGCCGGTCATGAGGAAGAGCAGCGCCAGGACGACGGCGGTGCCGGCGATGACCGCCGCGAACCGGACGGCCCGGTGCTGGAGGTCGCGCAAGGTGAGCAGGAGCACGCTGAATCCCTTCGATCGCCGGTGGACGTCCGAGAGCACGGTGCCCGCCGACGCGGTGGTACGGATGTAGCCGTGGTCGTCGGGGTCGGTGCCCCGGTACCAGCGGCGCAGGATCGGCCGGGTGCTCGTCTCGGCGCTGGCGGCGATGCGGTCGGCGCAGGAGAAGTCGAGCAGCCCGCCCCCGTCGACGGTGACGTCGAGGTAGAGGTCGGCGACGCCGTCGCGCACGGCCCGATCGCGGTCGCGCACCGATGCCACCAGGCTCGAGCGGACCATCGTGGCGAGCAGCCCGGGCGGTGCCGTGCCCCGGCGGCGGTCGAGCGCGGCCCGGAACCCGGACATCGACAGGCCGTAGTCGGAGGGGGCGACCGGTCCCTCGGCGGGGGCCACGTCGATCGCCAGGACCTGCCCGGTGGGGTTGCGCCGGCGCATCTCGTCGACCGGCACGTTGTCGAGGATCCCGCCGTCGACGAAGAGCTCACCGCCGATGGGGACCGGAGGAAGGACGCCCGGGATGGCGATGCTGGCCCGGATCGCGTCGATGAGGCGACCGCGGTCGTGGTAGCGGGCGCCGGCCGTGGTGAGGTTCGTGGAGACGCAGAAGTACGGGATCCACAGGTCGGCGATGTCGACGTCGCCGAACGCGTCCTCGAGCTTGGCTGCGATGCGGTGGCCCTTCAGCACCGACACGGACGGCAGCGTGTAGTCGAAGATGTGGCGGAACTGCTCGACGGCCATCTGGCGGGTCTCCTCCGCCGTCCAGCCCATGGCGGGGCCGGCCGCCATGATCGACCCGATGCTCGTGCCGCCGATCATGTCGACGGGGACGCCGACCTCTTCGAGGACGACGAGCACGCCGAGGTGGGCGAAGCCCCGGGCGCCGCCGCCGCCGAGCACCACGGAGGTCGCTCGACCCGAGAGCAGGCGGGCCAGGCGCTGCATGGTGACCGGATCGCCGCGCCGCAGGTGGTGGTGGGACGACAGCTCCGGACGGGCGTCGAGCCAGCGCGCCGTCCCCGCGGGCAGGGTCGTGTCCTCCGGGTGGACGAGCGCCAGGCTCACCTTCGGGTGCTTCTGCTGCTCGACCAGGTGCCACATCTCGGATTCGAACGGTGCCGGGCGGTGGTCGGCGGTGCTGTCGGCGACCACCAGCACGTGATCGCTCCAGCGCAGCGCCCGGCGCCCCCACGTGCTCCACGTGTCGTCGACGCCGTAGACGATGAAGCGGTGACGCTCCTGCTGCTCCTCGAGCCAGTAGGCGAGCCGCACCGACCCGACGTCGTCGTCGCTGAGCTGCGAGATGCCCGCCCGCCCCAGCTCGGCGTCGATCGTCTCGCTGCTCACGTACCGGGCGCCGTCGCCGAAGGCGTCGACGAGGCGCCGGGCGAAGTCGCGGACGTCGACGTCACCCTCGCCGTGGACGACCGCCACCGACAGGTGCTGGGGCCGCGACACCCGTTCGCCCGACGTGCGGCGCAGGACGGTCTGCGCGACGACGAGGCCGGCGAGCGGGTACCGGGTGACCATCGCCGTGAACGCCGCCCGCGAGAAGCGCACGAGCTGGCTGTCGCGGACGGCGTAGACGGTGGCCGATCGGGGGGTGTCCTCGAGCAGCGCCATCTCGCCGGCCATCTCGGCGCGGCCGACCTCGCCGACCTCGACCTCGTTGCCGTGCTCGTCGCGCCGGAACGCCCGCAGCCGGCCGGTGACGACCAGGTACGCGGCGTCGCCCGGGTCGCCCTCTTCGAACAGGCGGGTGCCGGCTCGCACCGGCACCCACTCGATGAGATCCTTGATGGTGGCCAGCACCTCGGTGTCGAGGTGCCCGAAGAGCTGGTTGAGCTGCCCCACCAGCTGGGTCTCGCGCAGCCGCTCCGACGCGCGCCGGGCGAGGCTCTCGGCCTCGACGGGGTGCTCGACCAGCAGCCGCTGGAAGCCGGCCTCCGAGATGGCGGCGAGCGTGCACGGCTCGCAGGCGCGGACCGTCGCCGACCGCCGGTCACCGGCCAGGAGGGCGATCTCGCCGACAGTGGCCCCGGCGCCGAGCCGGGTGAGCGTCTGCTCGCCGCCGGCGCCGTCGATGGCGACCTCGAGGCTCCCCGACAGGAGGAGGTAGAGCTCGTCGGCCGTGTCGCCCTGGTGCACGAGGACGGCGCCGGCATCGAGCTCGAACGTCCGGACCTCCGAACTCAGCGCGGTGAGCGCGTCGGCCCCGAGCGCGCGAGCGAGGTCGCTGCTGTCGAGCTGCTGCTGGTTCACCCGCGGTCCGCCGCCTTCTGGCATCGGCCCCTCCCCCGTCCCTCTCCCCAATGGTGACACGTCTGCGTGCGGAGGTGTCGACCCAGCGCGTGACGAGGTGTGGCATCGTTGATGGCGGTGCACCTCGCGCCCGAGCGAGGGAGGGGCAGGCAAACCATGGTCGTCACCGAGGACATCCTCCGGATCGCCGAGGCGATCCCGGAGTACGAGATCGAGCGAGAGCTCGGTCGCGGCGGCATGGGCGTCGTCTTCCTCGGCCGTCACCGACGGCTGCTGCGGCCGGCCGCCATCAAGGAGCTGCCCCCGACCATCGCCGCCGAGGACCAGGTGCGCGACCGCTTCGCCGTCGAGGCCCAGACCCTCGCCGGCCTCGCCCACCCGCACATCGTCCCGATCTTCGACTACGTCGAACGGGGCGGCGAGTGCCTGATCGTCATGCAGGAGCTCCCCGGCGGCTCGGTGTGGGACCGGTTCACCACCGAGGGCTTGGCGCCTCCTACTGCGTGCGCGGTGGTGATGGCGGCGTGCGCGGCGCTCCAGCACGCCCACGACCGCGGCGTGCTGCACCTCGACATGAAGCCCGACAACCTCATGTTCGACTCGGAGTCGGCGGTGAAGGTGACCGACTTCGGCATCGCCCAGGTCATCACCGGCGGCCGCACGATGGGCACGGTCGACGGCCAGGTGCTCGGCACCCCGGCGTACATGTCCCCCGAGCAGGCCCGGGGCGAGGAGCTGACGGCGGCGTCCGACGTGTACGCCGCCGGCGTGATGCTCTACGAGCTGCTGTCCGGGCAGCTCCCCTGGCAGGGCGCGACCACCGCGGCCGAGCTGCTGCAGCAGCGCCTCAGCGAGGACCCGATCCCCATCCGGGACCAGGCACCCCACGTGCCGCCGGCGCTCGCCGAGGTCGCGATGCGGGCGCTCTCCCGCGAGATCGACGAGCGCTACCAGCGAGCCGAGGACTTCGGCATCGCCATCGGCGAGGCCTGCGCCGAGTCGTGGGGGCCGACCTGGCTCGACCACGCCGGCATCACCATCGTCGGTTCGGAGAAGCTCTCGCTCGCCGCACGCACGACCGGGCACCTGTCGCGGGCGGCCGGCGATGCCGCGCCGACGGACGTGCTCGACCTCACCGCCACGCCTCCGGCGAACCCGACGGCGGCGCCGGCGACGGGAGCCGTCCCTGCGCAGGCACCGGTGACCGGTGCCAGCACCCCCGCCGCTTCCTCCGCACCCCCCACCGGTGCGGTGGCGCCCGCGGCCCCCGCCACCGGCGCCGTACCTGCCGCGGCGCCGGAGACCACGACCGCCCCGGCGGCGGCTCCCGCGCCGGCGGACGACACCCCGCCGAGCGAGCCGACGCCGGCGCCACCCGAGTTCGAGCCGGTCCGGCCCTCGGCCGGCGACCAGCGCATCGAGGGCGTCGACCTCGAGGGCCTCGAGCTGGCCGACCTCGTGAACGTGCGCGACATCCTGTCGCCGCCGCAGACGCCGTGGCGCCCGATCGTGGCCGCCGGGCTGCTGTTCGGCTGCGCCGCCCTGGTCGGTGCGATCGGTCTCGGCGACCACGACCGCGATGGCACCATCCAGGCCGGGCAGGTGCTCCTGGACGGCGTCGACATCACGACGGCCGACCGCATCACGATCGACCTGTCGGAGGACGTCATCGTGGAGGTGCCCGACCGATCGCTGGCCGACGCCGCCGACGAGGTGGAGGTCGAGTTCCACTACCTCGGGGCCACCGCGCCCGGCGCTTCCGGGGCGCTGCGCGACGGCCAGGCCGTGCTCGAGCCCGGGTTCGCCCAGCGGGCCGTCGGCGGCGCCACCGAGGCCGACGTGCGACTGCTGTCGCGCGGCGAGGTCGTCGCGAACGGCGAGGTCGGCGTCGACGCGGCGCAGAGCCGGTTCCTCACCGCACCGTTCGCGCTCGGTGTCTTCCTGCTGCTGCTCGCCTACGCCGAGCTGGAGTCCACGCTGAAGCCGCTGCGCTCCGGCCACACCCGGATCCGCTCGTACCTCGGCGCCGTGCTGTGGTGCCCCGTCCTCGCCGCCGGCGCGCTGCTCGTGCTCACCGCGTTCGGCACCAACGAGCTGGCGGTCGTCGACCTGGTGGTCGCCGGCGCGCTGTCGGCGGTCGGCGGCACCGCCCTGGTCCGAGCACGCACCGGGGTCGCCCGGCGTCGCAGGGTGCGCACCGCGGTGCGTCGTGCCGAGAAGCGGCTCCAGAGAACGACGTTGTCCTGATTTGGCCCCTGGTAGGTCGTTGGGCCCAGGGTTACGTTCCGTGGCGCGGGCGGTGCATCAGCGCCGCATTCCGGCACGGGGGGTGATCCCCACTGCCTCCGTCAGGCGCCCGTGTAGACGGGCGTCCCGGTCGGGCGAGATTCGTCCGACCTCGACAAGGAGACACGAAATGCGCAAGGCACTGATCGCCGCCATCGTCGCGGCTGCCCTCTTCGCGGTCGGCGCGTTCGCCGCGGAGTTCACGGTGAACGCCGAGGACGTCGCGTCCGGGGCCGATGCCGTCACGGCGTGCGCCGATGCCGTCGACATCACGTTCACCACAGACGCTGACGCTGCGACGGCCGACACGCCGGGCGAATGGCGAGCGACGTCGGCGACGGCGACCTTCTATCGAGTGGTTGAGGTCGAGGGCCAAGAGGTCACCGAGGAGGCCGACTGCGATGGCTACACCGCGAAGCTCGCGCTGATCGTGGCCGGTGTCACGGCGGAGTACGACGGGAACGCTGCCGTCGACGGGAGCACGGTCGACTTCACGGTGGGCGAACTCGCAGAGGAGATCACCAACGCAGCTGTGGTCGTCGGCGGGAAGACGCTCACAGCCGACACGCTCAACCTTCCGTAGACGTAGTTCAGGGCGTACGGCGTGACCGGACCTGCGAGTGGGCGACTGCCCCTGCTCGTGGGGTTCGCCGTCGTCAGCCTGGCGTGGCTCGCCTGGCTGCGACCAGCGACCCTCGGTGGCGACGTCTCCTACGTCATCGTCGATGGCCGCAGCATGGAGCCGACGTACCAGGACGGCGATCTGGTCCTGGTGCGTCGGGCCTCCGGCTACGAGGTCGGTGACGTCATCGCCTTCCGGGCCGGCGGTCGCTTCGACGACCCGACCCGGATCATCCACCGCATCGTCGGCGGCACGCCCGACGGGTTCACCACCCAGGGCGACGGCCGTGACCGCACCGATCCGTGGTCGCCGACGACCGACGACATCATCGGCAGGGCTCAGCTCCACATCCCGATGGCTGGCGACATCGCCAGCGCCATCGCCCGACCCGAGTTCTTCGCCGCCGCCGGCGGCGCGGCGGTGGTCCTCGGCGGCACCCGCCGGCGGCGACGCCGGCGACCCCAGCACACCTCGACCGACCCGGCGGAACCGGAGGCGACCATGGACGAGATCGTGACCACCCGAGCGACATCCGCCCCCGCGCCCGCGTCCCGCTGGGCCCGGATGACCCAGCCCCGCTGGGCGTTCGTCGGCCTCGTGGTCGCCCTCCTCCTCGCTGCCCCGACGCTGGCCATGACGTGGTCGGCGCTGCGGGCTCCGGACACGACCTCGGTGATCGAGCCCATCGGCGTGGTGGAGGCGGCGATCGGCCTCGACTACCGCTTCACCGGTGTGCCCTCCCCCGTCTACCCGGACGGCGTGGTGATCGCCCAGCGGTCCCCGGCCGGGGCGCTGGTGCCCAGCGACCCGCTCTACAGCCGGCTCCTCGATCGCCTGGAGCTGACGGTCGGCTTCCGAGCCGAGCACGAGGGCGCCGAGCAGCTCCGCGCCACCGCGAGGTACGACGTGCTCGTCGAGACGCCCGGCGGCTGGTCGACGACGCTCGAGGGCGTCGAGCCTTCTGCGTTCACGGGCTCGACCAGCGACACCATCAGCCTCGACCTGGATGCGATCGCTGCGCAGGTCGCCGCGGTGGCCGACCTCACCGGGGTCGGCGGGTCCACCCACACCATCACGGTCACCCCCGCGCTGGAGGTGCGGGTCATGGCCGAGGGTGAGGTCGTCGACGAGCAGCTCGCCGCGCCCATGACGTTCACCGTCGACGGCAACCTCATCGAGGCCGATGCGACGGAGGCAGCCCGCACGCGGCAGCTCACCCGCACGGTCACCGATCGCGCCACCTACGCCATCGGTCCCTGGGACGTGTCGACGCAGACGGCGCGGGCCGGGCTCAGCGGCCTCGCGCTGGTGCTGGTCGCCGGCATCGCCTGGTTCGCCTCCGTGCTCTTCGGCGGCATCGGCCTCGGCGAGCCGGCCCGCATCGCCGCCCGCTACCGGTCGCAGATCGTCGATGTGGCCGCCGCCACCGCACCCCCGGGACCGGTGGTCATGGTCGGTGGCATCGACGAGCTGGCCCGGATCGCCAAGGTCGAGCAGTCGGTGATCCTGCACGAGGACCTGGGCGACGGCGCCCACCGCTACCGCGTCTTCCTCGGTTCAGTGACCTACGAGTACGAGACGGCGCCCGAGCACGCCGGCGCCGCCACCGAGCCCGTGCCCACCGCGCCCGACGAAGAGAGCGGCTGAGCCCCATGCGGCGCGCCGGCCTCCTCGTGCTCGTCCTCGCTTCGCTGTCGCTCACGACGGCGTTCGCGGCGAGCTTCGACGTGCAGGCCGAGGACATCGCGTCGTTCAGCACCTCGGTGTCGATCAGCGTGCCGACGACGACCACCACCACCACCACGACCACGACGACGCTTCCGCCGCAACCGATCGGGACGAAGCCGTGGTACCTCTACCGGGCACCCCCCGCTCCCGGTGGTCTGTCGACCGAGCCAGAGGAAGGCGGGCCGCACAAGTGGCAGGTCGACCCGTCGGGGGCGACGCCGCTGGCGTCACAGACCGATGCGTCGAAGTACTACGTCTGGTCGAGCGGTCCGCTCCAGCCGGGGCGCTACTTCGCGAACCAAAGGGTGACGCTCAACGCCTACCTCACCGGTGGCGGCAACAGCATCGCGGCCGCCCTCCTCAGCTGCCCGGGGGGCGCGGCGCTCAGCTCGACCTCTCCCTCCCCCTGCACGCAGATCGCGTACGGGCCGGGCCAGGGTGGCCCGGGAAACCTCGTGACCGTCGACCTGGGCTTCGTCACCGCCACGATTCCGTCCACCTACGAGCTGCGGCTGAAGGTCGTGAACACCGGTACCCGGTTCTGGCAGTTCGAGTGGGGCTACAAGACCAATCGCGAATCCAGTCTGACGATCGCAGCACCGTCGCCATGAACCGCCGTCCGCTCACGCTGCTCGTGGCGAGCATCGCGCTCGCCGCGATGCTCGCACTCGGCGCTTCACCCGCCCATGCCCAGTCCGCCCGCAACGTGGACATCGGCTTCGAGGTGGGCGACTTCGACAGTGCCCGCAGGGACTGGCCGATCGTCGCCGTCGAGGTGAGCGGCGACCTCGATCGGGGCGAGCCCTTCACCGTCGAGCTGCGGGACGGCAGGGGCGACGTCCTGTGGTCGGGGTCGGCGACCTACCAGCCGCCGATGACGTCGATCGACGTCGGCACGTTCGTGGCGGTCGGCGACGTCGAGGAGGCGGCCATCGCACAGCGCCGCCCGGGCGGGACGTCGCCGACCACCACCGATCCGCCCCCGACCACGCAGCCGCCGCCCACGACGACGCCGACCGATCCCACCGTCCCGCCGGATCCGACCGACCCGCCCGGTCCCGGCGACCCGGGCGATCCTCCCGCAGTCGGCGAGCCGGATGTCGAAGGCGACGTCGTGACCCGGCCCGTCCGCATGCCCCTCGCCGACACCCCCGACGAGGTCGAGGAAACGGACGAGCCCGAGGAGGTGGCTGCCGGCGCCACCCCGCCCGGCGCGCCGCCGAGCGTCGGCGGTGACGTCGTCGACCGGCCCGACCAGCTGCCCCAGCAGGGCAACGGCGCCGGCGGCGCCGGCCAGCTCGCCCTGTCGATGGTCATCGCCGTGATCTTCGTGGCGATCCTGTTCCGCACGCCGCTCCCGTCGGCGACGACCGTGAGGTGGCGCAAGTGAGACGTGCCCTCCTGCTGGTCCTCCTGGCGATCATGGCGATCGTCACCGCCGCCACCCCCGCTGCGGCAGCCAAGACGCTCGACGTGGAGGCGACGATCGCCGGGCGCGACATCGCCACCGCCGACGGCGACTCCCCCATCGAGCTCGACCCGACGAGGCCGGTGCCGATCTCGATCACCCTGCGCAACGCCGGCACCCAGAGCGAGGAGGTCCGCTTCGTGCGCCTCGAGGGACAGGCCCTCGGCCTGACCTTCCTCACCTACGACCTCGGCATCCGGACGACGCTCGAGCCGGGCGAGGAGGCCACGGTCAGCGCCGACCTCGACTTCTTCGACCTCGACGAGCAGGCCACCGGGTACCTCGGCACGGTGCTGCGGGTCTACGACCCCGATCGCCTGCTCCTCGGGGAGCAGGCGTTCGTGCTCGACGTGCAGGGGAGGACGACCTCCACGTTGGGCCTGTTCGCCTTCGCGGTGATGGGCATCGCCGGCTTCAGCATCGCCGTGCTCGTGCTGAACACGCTGCGCCGGCGCCTCGCCCCCAACCGCTTCGTGCGCGGCCTCCAGTTCGCCACGGCGGGCGCAGCCGTCGGCGTGACGCTCGCCCTCGGTCTGTCGATCCTGCGCATCAGCTTCGCCGACGCCGAGGAGTGGGTGCCGCTGGTGTTCGTGCCGACGGCGATCGCCTTCGTCCTCGGCTACCTCGCTCCCGGACCCCTCTCCCAGAGCATCCGCGACGTGCGCGAGGAAGAGGCTCTGCAGGCCCTCGCCGAGGCCGAGCTGCGCCGCCGCTCCGGCGAGGTGGCTCCACCCCACGGCAGCGCGTTCGTCGACGTGCGCGGCCGGGAGACGGTGGTCAGGGACGCCGCCGCACCGGCGCCCGAGGCGCTCAGCCGGTCTCGCTGAACTCCTCCCACAGCAGCGGGTACACGACGTGCTCGCCCTCGATGCCCTTGAGCGACACGACCTGCGGCGCGCCGAAGGCGAGGTCACCGCGCGCCGAGGTGATCTCCTTCACGATCGACGAGACGACGATCTGACCGCCGTCGGCGAGGCCCCCGACCCGGGCGGCGAGCATGACGTGCTTGCCGAAGATGTCGCCTTCCTCGGCGATGACCTCGCCGGTGTGGACGCCCACGCGGATGCGCACGCCGAGATCGGGGTTCTCGGTGCTGTACTGCTCGAGGTCGCGCTGCACGCCGATCATCGCCCGCAGGGCCTGGCGGGCACCGTTGAAGGTGAGCATGAAGCCGTCGCCCTGGTTCTTCACGATCGTGCCGCCCCACTTCTGCACGTGGCGGGTGATGATCCCGTTGTGGGCCGACAGCACCCGCATCCAGGCGACGTCGCCCATCGCCGTCGCTCGCTGCGTGGACGACTCGATGTCGGAGAACACGATCGTGATCGTGCCGTGGTCGAGCTCGGCCGGGGCGACCGGGAGCGGGGCGGATTCGACGGCGCGGGCGACGGCGTCCATCGACGTCTCCCGGATGTTGGCCGGGCCCGAGGGGGCGGCCCGCACCACCCCGCCGGGCATCGATGTCTGGCGGCTGGCGATCGGCGTCTCATCGACCGCGGCACGCACGATGGCCGGCGCTTCGGCCACCAGGTGCAAGGTGGTGTCGCCGACCTGGGCGACCGCGCCCGGGGTGAGCACCACGGCCGACGAGATGCGAGCGCCGTCGAGGAACGTGCCGTTCGTGCTGCCCACGTCCTCGATCACCACCGTGGTGCCACGAGGCGACAGGAGGGCGTGGCGACGTGACGCCTGCAGGTCGAGCAGGAGGATGCCGTCGCACTCGCGCCCGATCTCCAGCGGCTCCCGGACCTGCACGAAGAGGGGACGCCTTCCCTGCTGCCGGACCTCGATGACCGGATGTCCCGTCCCGCCCTCGACCGTGCCCACGGCGACGCATCGTACGGGGTCGGCGCGACGCAGCGCAGCGCGGGGTCAGCCGCCGACGACGGCCGCCTCGACTGCGGCGTGCAGCTCGGTGTGCAGGGCCACGTTCGCGTCCCGGTCGCCGGGCACGACGCGCACCCGGGTGCCCGGCGCCCAGGTGAGGTCGTCCACGGACATCACCCGGGCGGCGTCCACGCCCTGGGCGCGGGCGACGGCGACGAGGTCCAGGCCGTGGGGCGTGCCGAAGAGCTGCTCGAAGCGGCCCCCGGGCAGCTGCGTCCGCTGCGGCAGGAACGAGAAGATGCCGCCGCCGTCGTTGTCGAGGACGACCACGGTCAGCTCGACGCCCCGGTCGGCCAAGCCGAGCAGGCCGTTGACATCGTGCAGGAACGCCACGTCGCCGATGAGCAGCGTGGTCCGCACGCCGGCGGCAGCCACGCCCACGGCCGTGGACACGACGCCGTCGATGCCGTTCGCACCGCGGTTGGCGAGCACCCGCAGATCGGCCCGCGGCACGCCGAACCACTCGACGTCGCGCACGGGCATCGAGGACGACACCACGAGGGCCGCCCCGGGCGGCAGCGTGCGCGTCAGGTGCCGGGCGACCGCCGGTTCGGACAGGGGGTGACGGGCCAGCACGCCGTCGATCGCCGACTGGGCGAGGGCGTCGGCCGCCGCCCACGCCTCCCGCCACTCGAGCACGGGTTCGTGGCCCGGCGGCGCGACGGGCACCTCGTCGAGGAGGAGGGCGGCGCGCCGGGACGGGTCCGGCCACCAGCCCTCCGGCGCGACCACCAGCTCGTGCGCATCACCGGCTGCCAACCACGCAGCCAGCACCTTCGACGCCGGCATCCCGCCGACCCGCAGGACGACCTCCGGTCGGGCGCGGTCGGCGAAGGGCGTGCGGAGCAGGGCGTCGAAGCCCGCCACCGCCGACGCGCCCCGGCAGCCCGACGTGGGATCAGCCAGCAGGGGCCATCCCAGGGCGTCGGCGAGGGCGACCACGGCGTCGGGCTCGGCGACGCCCCGCCCGGCCACGACCACGCCCTTCGCGGCCGCGACCGAGGGGTCGAGCAGCGGCGCCTCGCGCGCGGCCCGGACCCGGCGGTGCCAGGCCCCCTCCCCCCGAGGCGGTGGCAGCGCGCCGCGGGCTCCGACCAGCGGCTCGCGGAAGGGCAGGTTGAGCTGGACCGGACCCGGCCACGCCGCCGTCGCCTCCGCCCAGGCCCTCGACGCCAGCGACCGCCACGTCCCCGCTGCTGCGCCGTCGGCGACACCGGGGTCGACGTACCAGCGGGCGCTGCGCCCGTAGAGCCGCTCCTGGTCGACGGTCTGGGGCGCCGCGACGTCGCGCAGCTCCGGGGGCCGGTCGGCCGTGCACAGCAGCAACGGAACGCCGGCCTGGTGCGCCTCCACGGCGGCCGCGTGCAGCTGCACCGTCGCCGTGCCGCTGGTGACGACGACGGCGACGGGACGTCCGGTCACCGCGGCGAGCCCGAGGGCGAGGAACGACCCGGAGCGCTCGTCGTGGTGGACGTGCACGCGGACGCGGTCGTCGTCGGCGAAGGCCAGCGCGAGGGGCGTGGAGCGCGAGCCCGGGCAGACCACGGCGTCGGTGAGACCGCAGCGCACCCACTCGTCGACGAGCGTGGCGCAGAACGTCGCCTGGATGTCGGGGCTCCAGCCGGCCTGGTCGGTCACCGGCGCATGTCATCATGCGACGCCATGTGGTTGCACGCCGAGCGCGAGGGGACCGGCAGGAGGCTGGTGCTGGTGCACGGGTTCACCCAGACCCGGCGCTGCTGGGGACCGGTGGCCGACGACCTCGCTCGCGACCACGAGGTCGTGCGGGTGGATGCCCCGGGGCACGGCCGGTCGTCCGAGGTGCGGGCCGGGCTGCGGGGTGGCGGGCGCCTCATCGCCGACCAGGGTGGCGAGGCCACGTACGTCGGGTACTCGATGGGGGGTCGCCACCTGCTGCACCTGGCCCTGGCCAACCCCGAGCTGGTGCGCGGGCTCGTGCTGCTGGGCGCCACTGCCGGCATCGACGACCCCGTCGCGCGGGCCGAGCGGGTGGCCGCCGACGAGCGCACCGCGGCTCGGCTCCGGGAGGTCGGGCTGCTCGACTTCCTGCAGGAGTGGGTGGCCCAGCCGATGTTCGCCGGCGTGCCTGCACAGCGGCAGTTCCTGGTGGAGCGCATGGAGAGCACGGTGGACGGGCTCGAGGCGTCGCTCCTGCAGGCCGGTGCCGGCGCGCAGGACCCGTCCTGGGACCGGCTGCACCGGCTGGAGATGCCCGTGCTGGTGGTGGCCGGGGAGCTCGACGACAAGTACGTGCGCCTCGGCCGGCGGCTCCGGACGGCCATCGGCGACAACGCCACGTTCGCGACGGTGGTCGGCGCCGGCCACGCCGCCCACCTCGAGCAGCCCGAGGCGTTCCTCGCCGTACTACGGCCCTGGCTCGAGGCCCACTGCCTGTGAGCGGCGCTCAGAGGCCGGCGTCGATTGCGGCCTGGATCACCTCCTCGGGCACGCCGCAGGCGCGCGCCGCCTCGGCCACGAGCTCGAACAGCGCGGCCTGGTCAGAACCGGCCAGGCCGATGGCCTCGGGCTCGGGTGTGGCGGCCAGCAGCTGGTCGCCCGTGCAGTTCGCGGCCTGCGGGTCGGCACCCTGGGCCGTGAGGGAGTCGAACACGACGCCCTGCACGACGCCGGCCGGCCGCTCGCTCGGGTACTGCGACGGGTCGACCTCGCCTCCGGTCGCAGGGGCGGTGGTCGTGGGCGCAGCGGGCAGCTCGGTGGCCGTGAAGGCCAGCTCGACCGAGTCGCCTCCGCCTCGCTCGGCCGACAGGAACAGGGCGACGGCGATCCCGGCGACGACGACGATGCCGCCGATCCACATGGCGAGCCGGGCGCCCGTGGGGTGGTCGGCGAGGCGCACCGCCTGCTTCGGGTCGTGTCCCTCGATCGGGAAGAACCCTCGATCATCGGCGTACTTGAGCAGCGGTGGCATGACGACGAGGGCGGCGAGGAGAGCCACCGCGACGTTCATCGTCACGATGATGCCGAAGTCGCGCAGCAGGGGCATGGCCGACCCGATGAGCACGGCGAAGCCGCCGATCGTGGTGGCCGCCGACGTGAAGAACGCACGACCGGTGCGCTTGGCGGCGTGGTCGGAGGCCTCCTGGGACGAACGCCCGACCTGGCGCTCCTCGAGGTAGCGGGCCGTGATGAGCACCGAGAACTCGGTGCAGGATGCGATGACGAGCGGCCCGGACACGGCGGTGAGCGGGCTGAGGGTGAGCCCGAACACGCCGACGATCACCGACGACGCGCCGATGGCCAGGCCCACGGGAACCAGGGTCAGCACCGCACGGCCGAGCGACCGGAAGCGCAGCAGCAGGTAGAGCGCCGACAAGCACAGGCCGAGGTACGTGAGGATCGCCCGGTTGGCGGCGAGGTTCTCGAGCAGCCCGACGCCGACGACGGCGATGCCGGCGGGCACGGCCCGCATGGCCGGGTCGTCCGGCCCGAGGTCGCGCAGCAGGATCGAGTCCTCGGGGAGGTCCATCTCGGCGATGCGGCGGTCGAGGGCGGTCTCGAGCTGCTCGACCAGCTCGGCGCGGTCCTCGAGGCTCCCCGGCGCCAGCCGCAGGTTGACGTGCGTGGCCGTCCGGTCCTCGGAGAGGAGCAGCGCCTCGATGTCGGGCGGCATGACCTCGGCGGCAGCGACCAGGTCGGCCGGCGTGGGCGGCAGCGGGGTGGCCCCGGGGATGGCGATGATCTTCGCCATCGTCCCGTAGAGCGACGACGACGCGGTCACGTCCTCGAGCTGCTCGGCCTCGAGGATGAACTCGTGGACGACCTCGGTGACCTCCTCCGACAGCACGTTGTTGGCCGTGACGAGGATGCCCAGGTTCGACGAGATCCCGGCCACCTCCTCCAACGTCTTCAGGTCGCGCACGGTCTGCGTGTCCTGGTTGACCCACCGGATCGGGTCGGACTCGATCTTGAACCGCCCCTCCAGGGCGATGCCGCCGACGAACAGCAGCACCGACGCGATGACGAGCGGCAGCGCCCAGGCCTGCTTGAGACCACCGAGCCAGACCACGACCTTCTCGACCCAGGTGTCGGCGCGCTCTGCCGTGGGCGAGGTGAACTCCCGGACGCCGAGGACGGTGGCCGGCAGGACGATGCCGCACAGGACGAGGGCGACGATGCCCACGCTGAGCATCACGCCGAAGTCGCGGATCATCGGCACCTGGCTGATCTGCAGCGCCGTGAACGCGGCGACCGCCGAGACCATGGCGACGAGCAGCGCCGGCGCGATGTTCGCCAGCGTCTCCGAGATCGGGTGCGCCTCCTTGTCGAGCGCCGCTTCCTCCTCGATGCGGTTGTGCACCTGGATGGCGAAGTCGATGCCGAGGCCGATGAGGATCGGCAGCCCGCTGATGGTGACCAGCGACAGGTCGACGTCGATGTAGCCGAGGAAGGTGAACCCCCAGAGGACGCCGACGATCGTGGACAGCAGCGGCAGGAAGCGCCACCGCACCTTGAACATGAAGAACAGGATCACGGCCATCACCGCGAGGGCCAGCAGGCCGAGCGTGACCATGCCGCCCTGCAGGTAGTCGTTGATGTCCTTCAGGAACACCGGCGAGCCGGTGGCGATCACGTCGAAGCCGTCGAGCTCGACGGTCTCCACGATGTCGAGCGCCGCCTGGGTGCCTGCTGACAGCGAGTCGAGCGACGCGTTCCCTTCGAGCACCACGCCGCCGAGGGCGGTCTGGTTGTTCGGGAACGTGCTGCGCAGCGAGGCGCGGACCACCCGGTCGTCGCCCGCGGGCATGACCGGCTCGCCGTCGACGAGCTCGACGTTGTCGTTGCCGAACAGGAGGAACTCGTGCCAGGTCGGGTTCTCGAGCTGGCGCTCGTCCTCGCCGGGGAGGCGGGCGAGGGTCAGCTGGACGTCGGTGTTGCGGGCTTCCAGACCTGCGGGATCCTCCTCGCGCTCGAGCGCGCCCAGGAGGGCGTTGGTGCCCGCACCGCCTCCGGTGATGTTCTCGCTGTAGCGCACGGCGTTCAGCGGGCTGAGCGCGGCATACACCTCCGGGATCGCCCGCAGCTCGTCCTCGAGGCGCTGCAGCTCCTCGATGTTGCCAGGCCGCTCGAACAGGTCGGTGATGTCGGCGCCGTCCTGGGCCTGGAAGAGCAGGACGATCTGCTCACCGCCGAAGCGGCCCTCGAACACCTCGTTGTCGATGGCGATCTGGTCGGCGGGATCGAGGTAGCTGTCCTGCCCGGTGGCGAAGTCGAGGTTCCGGGCCCCGAGGCCGAGGACCACCGTGATCACCACGAGGGCGAGCACCACCAGCTTCCAGTGGCGTCCGAGGTTCCAACCGAGGTCGCGCCAGCGCTGCTCCATGGGCGGGGAGGCTACGGCTCGTGGAACGTCGCCGCCTTCGATCTCAAGGTGACGCAGCGAGACCGGCGGCGAGGAGCACGCCGAAGACCAGCTGCAGGCGGCCCGTGGCGCCCAGCACCGGGATCAGCGCCGGCCCGCTGGCGCCGGCCCGCACCCGGCGCACCGGGTCGATCGCCACCACGGCGGCCAGGAGGGCGACGGCTGCGCCGGGCCGGATGACCGCCACGGGGACGACCAGCACGAGGGCGCAGACCACCATGGCCACGAAGACGGTGCGGGTGCGGCGATCGCCGAGCCTGACGGCCAGCGTTCGCTTCCCGGCAACGACGTCGCCGGGGATGTCGCGCAGGTTGTTGGTGACGAGCAGCGCCGTGGCCAGCAGCCCGATGGGGACGGAGGCGAGCAAGCTGAGCCCGGTGAGATGCTCGACCTGCACGTAGGTGGAGCCGACGGTGGCGACCACGCCGAAGAACACGAACACGAACACCTCGCCGAGCCCGAGGTAGCCGTACGGTCGGGGCCCGCCCGTGTAGGTCCAGCCGGCGAGCATGCACAGCGCGCCGACGACGACGAGCTCCCAGCCCACGGCGACCGCCAGCGCCAGCCCGGCGACGCCGGCGACGGCGAACGACGCCAGCGCCGCCCGCTTCACGGCGCCGGGCCGCTTGATGCCCCACCCCACGAGGCGGACCGGGCCGACGCGGGCACCCGGGTCGTCGGTGCCCCGCACGCCGTCGCTGTAGTCGTTCGCGTAGTTGGTGGCGACCTGGAGGGCGAGGGCGACAGCACCGGCCGCCACCGCCCGCCACGCCACGAGCGGCCCGTCGACCCCGCGCGCCGCAGCCGTCCCGACGAGCACGGGAACGACGGCGGCCGGCAAGGTCCGGGGTCGGGCCCCGGCGAGCCAGGCCCGCCAGCCGGTGGGGAGCGCAGCGGTCATCGGCGGTCACCTTCGCGCACGGACGGCCCGTACCCTGCCCCGGTGCCCTCCCTCGTCGCCCTCGAGGCCCGCGGCGTCCGCTTCGCCGACGAGCTGCGGCGGGCCTGGGACCGGGGTGACGCCGTCCTCCCGGTCGATCCCCGACTGCCCCGAGCGGCGGCCGACGCGCTCGTCCTCGCGATGCGAGCCGGCGGGGAGGTGGCGCCGGGCGACGCCCTCGTCGTCGCCACGAGCGGGACCACCGGCGATCCCAAGGGCGTCGTGCTCACCCACGCGAACGTGGCGGCGTCCGCCGAGGCGTCCTCGGCGGCCCTGGGGGTGGACCCCGCCCGCCACCGGTGGCTGGCGTGCCTGCCGCTCGCCCACGTCGGCGGCCTCTCGGTGGTGACCCGGGCCTGGCACACCGGCACCCCGCTGGAGGTCCACGACGGCTTCGACCCCGAGGCGGTGGACGACGCCGCCCGCCGGGGCGGCACCCACGTCTCGCTCGTGGGCACGGCGCTCGGCCGGGTCGACGCCGGGCGGTGGGAGCGGATCCTGCTCGGCGGGTCGGCGCCCCCACCCGACCGGCCCCCCAACGCCGTCGCCACCTACGGGATGACCGAGACCGGCAGTGGCGTCGTCTACGACGGTCGCCCGCTCGCCGGGGTGGAGCTGCACATCGTCGCCGGCGAGGTGCTCGTCCGAGGGCCGATGGTCGCCGCCCGCTACCGCGACGGCACACCGGTGGTCGACGCCGGCGGCTGGCTGCGCACGGGCGACCTCGGTCACCTCGAGGACGGGGTGCTCTCCGTGCACGGCAGGAAGGGCGACGTGATCATCACCGGCGGCGAGAACGTGCATCCCGAGCCGATCGAGCGGCGCCTCCGCGCCCACCCGGCCATCGCCGACGCCGCCGTCGTCGGACGGCCCGACCCCGAGTGGGGGCAGTGGGTCGTGGCCGTGGTCGAGCTCGCCGAGGGAGCGAGCCCACCCGCACTGGACGAGGTCCGGGACTGGGTTCGCCAGGTCCTCCCGGCGTGGTGCGCCCCCAAGGCGCTCGAGGTGCGGCCACTGCCCCGGACGTCGCTCGGCAAGGTCCGGCGCATCGAGCTGCGCGAGGGGCCGTAGGGGGTCGCCCCCACCGACGGTGCGGCGCCACCCCGATGGGCGACCCCCTCGCCCCTCCGTACGGTCGCTCCAGCGGTCACCGGGACCGCCCTGAGCACCGGAGGAACCATGAGCACCTACGAGCCCCAACCCAGCCAGCTGCACTCCCCCGCCTGGGTGGCGGTGACGAAGCTGCAGTTCGGCGTGTCCGTCCTCGCCTTGTCGATCGGCCTCTTCTACCTTCCGGTCGAGCCGTGGATCGTCGCCTACCTCGTGATGGGCACCCTGCTCCTCGTCTCGTCCACCGTCGCCCTCACCAAGACGATGCGGGACCTGCACGAGGGCGGTCGCCTGATCTCCCGGGTCGAGGAGGCGAAGCTGGAGCGGATCCTCGCCCAGCACGACCCGGTCGGACCGTGACCACCGACCGGCGGGCGGTCGACCAAGATCTCCGCTGATGCAGGGGCTCGACGACGGACTCGACGCCGCCGTGCGCGTGTTCCGCACGGCGGCCTGGGCCTGGCTGGCCGTGGTGAGCGTCCTGTCGTTCGCGTCGATCGAGCGGCCGGTGGCGGTCGTGGTGGGGGTCCTGGCCGCCGGCGCGGTCTCCGCCGCCTGGTGGTGGCCACGCCCGTGGAGCGCCCTCCCTTCGCCGGCGCTCCGCCGACGGCTGGTGGGTGTCGAGCTCGCCGTCGGCGCCCTGCTGGTCGCGGGCGACGACTGGGTGCTCGACGAGCAGCGCCCGCAGAGCTTCGGCGGCGTGTGGCCGCTGGCCGGCGTGCTCGCCGTCGCCGTGCGGGCGGGCGCCCGTCCGGCGGCGCTCGCCGGCCTCGGGCTCGGCGCGGCTCGCGGCGTCGGCGAGGTCCTGGCCGATCGGGGCGAGTGGTCCGCCAGCCGTGTCCTCGCCATCGCCTCCACCGGCGTGCTGTTCGCCCTCGCCGGGTGGGCGGCGGCGTGGGCGTCGCAGCGGCTGCGGACCGCCGAAGCGCATCGTGGCCCGCACCGAGGCCCGGGCCGAGGTGGCCGCCGAGCTGCACGACGGCGTGCTGCAGACGCTCGCCGTCGTGCAGCGCCGCAGCGCCGACCACGACCTCGTCCGCCTGGCCCGCAGCCAGGAGGCGGCGCTGCGCCGCTACCTGGCCGGCCCCGAGGAGCTCTACATCGCCGAGCGCACCGTCGAGAACCACGTGCGCAACATCCTCGAGAAGCTCCGCCTCAACCGCCGCGACGAGCTCATCCGCTGGGCGGCCAAGCGCGGGCTCGACGAGTAGCGACTAGCCGCCGGGCCGGATGAGGGCGCCGCCGTCCACCACCATCGTGTGGCCGGTCATCCACGACGACAGGTCGGACGCGAGGAACAGCGCCGCGTGGGCGATGTCCTCGGGCTCGCCCAGGCGGTGGAGCGGCATGTGCTTCGCGATCTGCTCCTCGGCCGGCTCCCACAGCGCCCGGGCCATGTCGGTCTTCACCAGGCCCGGCGCGATGGCGTTCACCCGGACGCCGGGTGCCAGGTCGGCGGCCAGGACCTTGGTCAGGTGGATGAGCGCCGCCTTCGTCGTGTTGTAGATGCCGATCCCCGACTCGACGGACATGCCGCCGATCGAGGCGATGTTCACGATGGCGCCGCCGTTGGCCTGCATCGACGCCTTCCAGCACTCCTGGGCCCACACGAGGGGCCCACGCAGGTTGACCTCCCAGGTCTTGTCGTACCGGGGCAGGTCGATGTCGATGGAGGACCCCATGTACGGGTTGGTCGCCGCGTTGTTGACCAGCACGTCGACCCGGCCGAAGGTGTCCATGGTGTGGGCCACGGCCGCCGCCGCCTGGTCGGGGTCGCCGGCGTTGGCGGCGAACACCGACGTCTCCCCGTCGATCGCGGCGGCGGCCGCCTCCAGGGCGTCCTGCTTGCGGGAGCTGAGCACCACCTGCGCTCCCGACTCGGCCAGCACCGTGGCGATGGCCTTGCCGATCCCCTTCGAGGCGCCGGTGACCAGCGCGACCTTCCCGTCGAGCCTCATGTCCATGGCCGCGCACCGTAGCCACCCTCGCTCCCTACCGTGGACGGGGTGAACCGCCTCGCCCAGGAGTCCAGCCCCTACCTGCGCCAGCACGCCGACAACCCGGTGGACTGGTGGCCGTGGGGGCCGGAGGCGATGGCCGAGGCGGCCGACCGCGACGTGCCGGTCCTGCTGAGCGTCGGCTACTCCGCCTGCCACTGGTGCCACGTCATGGCGCACGAGTCCTTCGAGGACGAGTCGACCGCCGCGGTGATGAACGCGCACTTCGTGAACGTGAAGGTCGATCGCGAGGAGCGTCCCGACGTCGACGCCGTCTACATGGACGCCGTGCAGGCCATGACCGGCCGGGGCGGCTGGCCGATGACGGTGTTCCTCACGCCGGACGGCCGGCCGTTCTACGGCGGCACGTACTTCCCGCCGGAGCGCCGGGGCGCGATGCCCTCGTTCACCGAGCTGCTCGAGGCGGTGCACGCCACGTGGACCACCGGCCGGGACCAGATCGTCGAGCAGGCCGACCGCCTCACCGAGGCGCTCGGCCAGGGCGCGCGGCTGGCCGCCGGTGACGAGGTGGCGGGCCCGGAGGCCGTCGACCAGGCGGTGGAGGCCCTGCAACGGATCCACGACGACGCGTGGGGCGGGTTCGGGGGTGCACCGAAGTTCCCGTCGCCGCAGAACCTCGACCTCGTCCTGCGCGTCGCCCGCCGCGGCGACCGGCCCGAGCTGCTGGCCGTGGCCGAGACCACCCTCGACGCCATGGCGTCAGGTGGCATGTACGACCACCTGGGCGGTGGCTTCGCCCGCTACTCGGTCGACGCCCGCTGGGTGGTGCCGCACTTCGAGAAGATGCTCTACGACCAGTCGGGCCTGGTGCGCCTGTACCTGCACGGCCTGCTCACCACCGGGCACGACCGGTACCGGCAGGTCGTCGAGGAGACCGTGGACTACGTGCTCCGCGACCTGCGACTGGACGGCGGCGGCATCGCGTCGGCGGAGGACGCCGACTCCCTCGACGAGCACGGCCGCAGCGAGGAGGGCGCGTTCTACACGTTCACGCCCGACCAGGTGCGCGCCGCCCTCGAGCAGGCGGGCCTCGGCCACGTCGCCGGTGCCGCCCTCGACCACTGGGAGCTCGACCGGCCAGCGAACTTCGAGGGCCGCTGGATCCCGGTGCGCACCCACCACCGCGGCGACTGGCAGCGCCCCCCGGCCCTGGAGTCCGCCCGCCGGGCGCTGGTCGAGGCCCGGGCCCAGCGGCCACGACCCGGGCTCGACGACAAGGTGATCACCGAGTGGAACGCCCAGTGGATCTCGGCGCTGGCCGAGGCCGGGTTCGCGCTGGGCCGCTCCGACTGGCTCGACGCCGCCGTCGGCACGGCCGAGTTCCTGCTGTCCGCGCTCCGTCGGGAGGACGGCCGTTGGCTGCGGGCGTGGCAGGCCAGCAGCGGCGCCAAGCACCTGGCGTTCGCCGCCGACCACGCCGCGCTCGTCGACGGCTTCACCCGGCTGGCCGAGGCGACGGGCCGAGCCCGGTGGCTGGACGAGGCCCGAGGGGTCGCCGACGCGATGCTCGAGCTGTTCTGGGACCATGACCAGGGCGGGTTGTTCACCACCGGCACCGACGGCGAGCAGCTGGTCGCTCGCGACAAGGACCTCCAGGACGGCGCCGTGCCGTCGGCCAACTCCACCGCCGCCGTGGCGCTCCTGCGGCTGGCGGCCCTCACCGGCGACGACCGGTACCGGGGGCCGGCGGTCGGCATCCTGCGACTCGTGGGGCGGGTGGCGACGCAGGCCCCCTCCGGCTTCGGGGTGCTGCTCGCCGCGCTCGACCTGCACCACCGCGGCACCATCGAGGTGGTGGTCGCGGGCGAGCGTCCCGACCTGCTCGACGTCGTCCGCCGGCGGTGGCTCCCCGAGGGGGTGCTGGCCTGGGGCGAGCGGTACGACTCACCGCTGTGGGCGGGGCGCGACGACGGCCGGGCCTACGTCTGCCAGGGCTACGCCTGCCGGCTGCCCGCCTCGTCGCCCGAGGAGCTGGCGGCCCAGCTCCCGTAGTGGGTGATCTCGTCGAGCGGCGGGCGGGGTCGGTCGGCGCTGCGGCCGGGCTCGTCCGGCGCCGGCCACCCGATGGCCACGGTGCCGAGCGCCCGCCGGTCGTCGGGGACGCCGAAGCTGCGGCGGACGGCGGCTTCGTGGTCGAACTGGCCGAAGAAGCAGGCGCCGAGCCCGACGGCCGTGCAGGCGAGCAGCAGGTTCTGCAGGGCGGCGCCGCCGTCGACCCACCAGTACGGCACCGGCCAGTCGTCCTCGCCGCTCCCCCGCCCGGTGATCACCTTGTCCGCCTCGGCGTAGCGCTCGACGTAGGCCGCCGGCCGCACGTAGGGCACCACCAGCACCGGAGCGTGCAGCAGCCCCTGCCAGCGGAATCGGTCCCGGGCATCGGGGTCCGGCAGCGTCGTCGCCCAGTACCGCTCGACATCGCCGTCCCGCAGGACGAGGTGCTCCCACGGCTGCACGTTCCCCGCCGACGGCGCCCGGCGAGCCAGGTCGAGCAGCTCGGCGAGCAGGTCGTCGGCGACGGGCTCGTCCCGGAAGGCCCGGACCATGCGCCGTGCCCGCACCACGCGTTCGAACGCCTGCACCTCAGGCGCTCTGGTGCTCGCGCCCCTCGGCCAGCAGGTCGCGGACGGCGGGCTGCGACAGGACCTCCGCGGCCGACTCGTAGGCGACGCGGCTCACGTGGTCGTTGCCCTGCCGGCGCATCATGTTGAGCCCACCGAACGCGTGCAGGTCGTGCTCGGTGGGCTGCAGGGCCAGGACCCGGGCACCCTGGCGCGTGGCCTGCTCGGTCTCGCGCCGCAGCGCGTGCTTCGCCCGGTTCCGGGCGATCCGCTCGACGCGGCCCGGCGGCGCGACGTCGTCGTAGCCCATCGGCACGACCGCGACGATGAGCTCGGGCGAGACCTTCGTCGCCAGGTCGAGGTTGGTCGTGGAGTGCACGCCGCCATCGACCAGCGTGCGGCGGCCGACGCGCTGGGGCTGGAAGAACGCGGGGATGGCGCACGACGCCTTCACCGCGGTGTGCAGGTCGGTGCGCGGCGGGTTCCGGCGCCCGAGCACCACCCGCCGGCCGGTGCCGACGTCGACGGTCACCAACCACAGCGGCTTCGCCGGCCAGGTCGTCGGCATGACCTTGGCCAGGGTGTCCTCGGCGTCGGCGATGGTGAAGAACCCACCCGGGAAGGTCCGCCGCAGCGAGGCGGGCAGGTGCGGCACGGGCACGCGCAGGGCCGAGCGCTGCAGCACGTAGAGCGACCCGATGACCCGCCGGGCGACGTCGAAGGGGCTCTCCCATGCCGCCTGCCACGGGCTGGCGTCGTCGCGCTCGAGGCCGATGTCGGGGTGCTCGCCGAGCGAGGCGCGGAACAGGTCCTCGGTGCTGACGCCGGAGCGGATCATCGCCCCGACCATCGACCCGGCGGAGGTCCCCACCACCAGGTCGGCGTCGTCGGGCCGGAAGCCGCCGACCTCCTCGAGGGCCCGCAGCACGCCGGCGTGGTAGGCCATGCCCACCGTGCCGCCGGCGCCGAGGACGAGGGCGCTGCGCAGGCTCAGGCCAGCTTCTCGAGGTCCTCGGCCATCGCCCAGCCGAAGGCGATGACGCACTCACCGGAGGCGGTGTCGAGGTCGACGAAGAACTCCTCGTACTCGGCCACCTTCTCGGGCTTCAGGCACTCGAAGTCGAGCACGACCGGCAGCTGCCCGTCGCCCTTGACCCGGAACTGGCGGTCGGCGTAGCGGGACGGGGCGATGCCGTAGCGCTTGGCCAGTCGGCGGCCCCACGCACGCTCCTCGCCCGAGGCCTTGTGCTCGCGGCGCGGGATGAGCTCGCTGAGGGCGTTGAACGCCTGGTAGCCGGAGGGCTCGGTCATCCGGGCGGCGACCAGCACGTCCTCGTCGGGGAAGGCGAGCACGGCGCGGCGCAGCTCCTCCTGCATGATCGCCCGCAGCACGGTGTCGCGCTTGGCGGTGCGCTTGATGGAGCCGATGCCGATGAGCACGCACGGCGTGCCGCCGATGCGCTCGAGCGTGGAGAAGGTGAAGCCCTTGAGCTTGCCGTCCTCACGGGCCTGGGTGACCAGCACCCACGACTCGGCTTCCTTGGTGAGCGCCCCGATCTCGTGGGGAAAGGGGCTCTCGGCGCAGAGATCGGCCAGCTCGGCGAGCTCGGAGTCGCTGAGCTGGGTGCAGTCCTTCGTCTCGACCTCGATCGACATGCGTGTGGAAGCCCCCGTGAGTCACTCTGGTGGTCGCTCCAGTCCACTCCCTCCCGGCCGGATCGCGCAAATCCCTACCGAACAGCCGTGCGGGCGTGGTGGGCTAGTCGAGCAGCGCCGAGGGGCCGAGGAGCACCCGGATCTCGGACACGAGGCCGGTGCCGGCGTCGACGCCGTAGGCCGGCGGGAGCCGCAGCACCTTGTCGTCACCCAGGTGGAGCAGCACCGGGTGGTCGCCCGGGTGCTCGAGCAGGATCTCCTTCAGCTGGCCGATCAGCTCGGCGTTCAGGCGGTTGGGCGAGACGCGCAGGCGGAACGGGGCGGCGGCGTCCGAGACGCCCTCGACCACCTCGATCTCCATGGCGATGAGCTTGGGCATGTCGTCGCGCTTGTCGATGCGGGCCTTGACCAGGACGATGGCGTCGTCGGCCAGCTTGTGCCCGTGCTCGGTCATGGTGCGCGGGAACACCATGGTCTCGGCGCTGGAGCGCAGGTCCTCGAGCACGAACACCCCCATGAGGTCGCCCTTCTTGGTCCACTTGCGCTGCAGGCCGGTGATGACGCCGCCGACCGTCTTGATCGCCCCGTCCTCGCACTCGGCGAGGGCGTCGAGGCCGATGTCGGTGCGCCGGGTGAGGAAGTCCTCGGCGCCGAACAGCGGGTGGTCGGAGACGTAGAGCCCCAGCATCTCCTTCTCGAAGGCCAGCTTCTGGGTCTTGGGGAACTCGACGTCGGGGATCTCCTCCCGGTCGTCGAAGCCGAGCCCACCGCTGGCCGCCCCGCTGCCGTCGTCGACCATCTGGTCGAACAGCGACATCACCCCGGCCTCGGCCTCCTTGCGGCGAGCGATGGTGCGGTCGATGATCGTCTCGAACACCATGAGCAGGCCCTGGCGCCTGTGGCCGCAGGTGTCGAAGGCGCCGGCCTTGATGAGGGCCTCCACGGTCTTCTTGTTGAGCACGCCGAGATCGACCCGCTCGCAGAAGTCGTAGAAGTCGCGGTAGGGGCCGTTCGCCTCGCGCTCGGCGATGATCAGCTCGCAGTGGGCGGTGCCGACGCCACGCACGGCGGACATGCCGAACACGATCTCGGCGCCGTCGATGCCGCCGTCGTCGCCGCGCCGCAGCTCGGGGGCGAAGTCGACCAGCGAGCGGTTGACGTCGGCGACGGTGACCGGGATGCCCATCGCCCGGCACTCGGCCAGGTAGACGGCCGCCTTGTCGAGGTTGCTCTTGACGCTGGTGAGCAGGGCGGCCATGTACTCGGCCGGGTAGTTCGCCTTGAGGTAGGCGATCTGGTAGGCGATGAACCCGTAGCCGTAGGAGTGGCTCTTGTTGAAGGCGTAGTCGGCGAAGGGCTCGATGATGTCGAACCACTCCTTGCCGAGCTCGCGGCCGTACCCGTTCGCCTCGCAACCGAGCTCGAACTTCTCTCGCTCCTTGACGATGAGCTCACGGATCTTCTTGCCGCAGTTGTGGACCAAGAAGTCCTCGACGACGGCATAGGGACGATCCGGATTGACCATCCGGAAGTCGAAGCACTCCTCCTCGCCCACGTACTCGACCGAGACCACGGTGTCCCAGCGCAGGTCGCCGGTGCGGAGGTCCTCGAGACGCTCGCTGTAGAGGAGGCCGTTCAGCGTGTTCGGGTGCAGGAGCCGGACCGACGTGTAGCCGCCGGAGTCGACCCCGAGGTCCCGCTTGCTCCGGCCGGTGACGACGGCACGACGCTCGAGCTCCGTCCGGAGGAAGGACGATGGGATGCCGATGGTCGTCGCGCTGCCCCGAGACTCCCAGTCGTAGAGGTGGCGTTCGACCTTGGTGAGCTTCTCGTAGGTGAGGTGCGGCTCGATCAGCAGCCCGAAGCGCTTGGCCTCGTTCCGATCGGCGACGGAGACGGTGTAGTGCCGACCGTGCTCGGCGATGTCCCGGTGGAGGATGTTGGACACGACGCCGCAGCGAAGGAGCATGCGCTTGAGCGAACGGGCGACGGCCAGCGACTTGGTGCCGTAGTGGACGCCCGAGGAATCAGCCCACCCGTCGCAGCAGAAGTACAGCCCCAGGAAGCGCTCGACCTGGGTCACCGATGCGTTGACGATCCAGCTCGGGATCACCTTGTCGCCGGCGAGCCCGTAGGAGCCGATCACCGGACCCAGCTGGCGGAGCTCGTCACGCGACAGCTTCAGCTGGGTGACGCCGTTGATCTCGTACGTCCGACGGTGCTCGACCCCGAAGAAGTCCTCGTAGGCGATGCGGAACCGTTCGAGGAGGTGCGGGTCGGTGTTGCAGAAGTGAGCGTTGCCGCCGTAGGGGCCGTCGGGGTCGGGCGTGTACCCCTCGCTGATCAGGAGCGCGGCGAGCTCCACCCGGTGGATCGGACAGGTCGACCCGCCTTGCGTGCTGGTGCGGCCTGCCACCGCCACGAGGTCGCCCGGACGGATGTCCTTGAGCTCGGTCCACTCGTCCTCGACGAGGAACGGGTGGTTGTCCGTCGCCTCGATCGTGTAGCCCGTACTGGTCGTCAGGCGGTACACCGGCTTCACACCGACCGACCAGACGTCCTCGACCTCCTCGTGGCGCGTCGTCGCCGTCGTCTGGTCGATGGTCTGGACCCGCCGGTCCTTCAGCGACATCACCTTCTCGATGGGTACGTAGCCCCGGCGGGTCGTGAGGATCTTCGTTCCGCGAGGGAGGCACGCCTTGCGGAGGTTGTCGGCCTCGGCGAGCGAGTACCCGGCGAACTTCTGCGCGATCCGCATCACGCTCTCCTGGTAGATCATCAACCCGTAGGTCGATCCCAGGATCTCCTCCGCATCCGGGTGGAGGTACTCGATCTCCTTCCGACCGTTCTTGCGGTCGGCGTAGTCGTTGTGCATGTTCGCCGCCATCGGGCCCGGGCGGTAGAGGGCCACGAGGGCGGCGACGTCCTCGAAGGTGTCGGGCGCCAGCGAGCGCATGAGTGCCCGCATCGGCGGTGACTCGAGCTGGAACACGCCGACGGTGTCGCCACGGCGCAGCAGCTCGTAGGTGGGCTCGTCCTCGAGGTCGACGTCGTCGATGTCGACCTGCTCGCCCCTCGTCATCTCGATGAGGTCGAGGGTGTCGGAGATGATGTCGAGGTTGCGCAGGCCGAGGAAGTCCATCTTCAGCAGCCCGAGGTCCTCGACCCCGTGCATCTCGTACTGCGTGACGACGGGGGCTTCCTCGATGGCCTTGCCCGGCTCCGGCTTGCGCTGGATGGGCAGGTACTCGGTGAGCGGCTCCTTGGTGATCACCACGGCGGCGGCGTGGATGCCGTCGGAGCGGCGCAGGCCCTCGAGGCCCTTGGCGACGTCGATGACCTCCTTGCAGACCGGGTCGGTCTCGTACATCGAGCGCAGCTCGGTGGCCATCTTGAAGCCGTCGACGTACTTGGGGTGCTCCTCGAGGCAGGCGTGCAGCGGCGTGTCGCGGCCCATGATCAGCGGCGGCATGGCCTTGGCGATGCGGTCGCCGGTGCCGTAGTCGTGGCCGAGCACCCGGGCGGCGTCGCGCACGGCCTGGCGGGCCTTGATGGTGCCGAACGTGATGATCTGGGCGACGTTCTCGCGGCCGTAGCGCTCGGCCGCGTAGCGGATCATCTCGTCGCGGTAGCGCGTGTCGAAGTCCATGTCGATGTCCGGCATGGAGATGCGCGACGGGTTGAGGAACCGCTCGAACAGCAGGTCGTACTCGATGGGGTCGAGGTCGGTGATCCACAGCGTGTACGCCACGGCGCAGCCGGCGGCCGAGCCGCGGCCCGGGCCGACGCGGATCTGGTTGTCGCGGGCGTGCTTGATGAGGTCCCAGGTGATGAGGAAGTAGCTGGAGAACCCCATGTCGCCGATGACCTTGAGCTCGTAGAGCAGGCGCTCGGTGATGCGGTCGTCGAGGCGATCGCCCCAGCGCTTCTGCGCCCCCTCGAACACGAGGTGGCGCAGGTAGTCGTCGTCGGTCTCGAACCCGGGCGGCAGCGGGAAGCTCGGCAGCTGGGGCTTGCCGAACTCGATCTCGACCTCGCAGCGCTCGGCCACCCACAGGGTGTTGTCGCAGGCGGTGGGGAGCTCGCGGAACAGGTACCGCATCTCCTCGGCGGACTTCAGGTAGTGGTCGTCGCCGTGGAACTTGAACCGGTTCTTGTCGCTGACCTGCGAGTTCGTCTGGACGCAGTTGTGCGTGACGATCCCGTCGGCGACGTAGGTGTGGTCTCCGTCGACGTCGATGCTGTGGACCACGCCTGCGTACGGCTCGACCGCTACCGAGACCCGACTCCAGGCATTCGATCCGTGGTAGGTCGCGAGGTGCTGGTCAGTGCACTCGTCCGGCTCGCAGAGGAGCATGCCGTCAAGGAGGTTGCAGGCCCGGATCTCCTTCGGTCGGCGCGACGAGCCCGACTCCCCCGCTGACCAGAACGGGTACTCGAGGAGGCGATGGTGATCCTCGAGGCATCGGCGGGCACGTTCGGTGAGGTCTCCGACCTTTTCCCAGAAGCCGTCCAGATCGACCCATTGGTTCGAGGTCGACCGAAACTGCCACGTCGGGATGCCGTACTCGAACGACAGCAGCGCCTCAGCCATGAGCGCCGCACTCCGGCTCTCGTGAACGCTGAGGATCCAGATGTCGTCGCAGCCCTGCTCCTTGGCGCGGACGATCGCTCCGAGCGGCTTGTTGTTGAACTCTCGCTTGTGCGTCGTCGCTCCGAGCCGGAAGGACTGGCCCCGACGCATCAGGTAGACGATGTGGTTGCCCTGTGGCAGTGCGACGTCCGTCCGGGCGATGCAGATGTGGTCCTGCGTGTAGCGAGACGTCCGTCCTCGCCCGGTGGTGACGCGCACCACCTTGCCCTCGTACCGGCGGCTACCGACCTTCGTGACCGGCGAGCCCTTCTTGTGAATCAGGCCGCCACGGGTCTTGCCGGACCACGAGAGCACCATGTCGCCCGCTCGGATCGCCTCGATCGGCACGTCCTCGTAGCTGTAGCTCCACGGTTCGCCGGCGGGCGTCCGCGATCGACCGATGACCCGACGGACCATCGTTCCCGGTGGCTGGCAGAGCAGCGCGTCGTGCGAGAGCGCGTCCTCGCGGTGGACGTAGTGGCTGTCGTTGGTGGCGAGCAGCGGCGCCCGGATGGCCTTGGCCAGCTGGGCGAGGCGGGGGTTCGACCACTGCTGGGCGGGGATGCCGTGGTCCTGGATCTCGACGAAGAGGTTGTCGCGCCCGAAGATGTCCTGCAGGCGGCCGGCCAGCTTCACCGCGTTGTCGAAGCGCTCGTCCTCCGACAGCGGGTCGGCCTGCTGCTTGTCGGGGTCCATGATCGCCTTGGGGACCATGGCCTGGAGCACGTGGCCGCCGAGGCAGCCGGTGGTGGCGATGAGGCCCTCGCTGTGCTCCTCGAGCAGCTCCCAGTCGACCTTGGGCTTGCGGTAGTAGCCCTCCATGAACGACCGGGAGGCGAGCTGGATCAGGTTCTTGTAGCCGACCTCGCTCTCGGC
>Ga0208490_100180_pt1 | contig 51055 bp, 43 predicted proteins | sample SubbioAug_CSWold_FD_184818 | JGI IMG/M metagenome (GOLD analysis project Ga0208490, IMG submission 184818) | Serpentinite rock and fluid subsurface biosphere microbial communities from McLaughlin Reserve, California, USA - CR11Aug_CSWold (SPAdes) | ecosystem: Environmental > Terrestrial > Deep...
CCGGCCCGACATGCCGTAGGTGCCGGCGCCGTAGCTGGAGCCGATGATCACCGTCAGGTGCGGCACCGTGGAGTTGGTGACCGCGTTGATCATCTGCGATCCCTTCTTGACGATGCCCTGGGCCTCGAAGTCCTTGCCGACCATGAAGCCGGTGATGTTCTGCAGGAACACCAGCGGCGTAGAGGTCTGGTTGCACAGCTGGATGAAGTGGGCGGCCTTCTGGGACGAGTCGGGGTAGATCACACCGTTGTTGCCCAGGATCCCGACCGGGTACCCGTGGATCTGGGCCCAGCCGCAGACCATCGATGGTCCCCACCGGGGCTTGAACTCCTCGAACCGGGACCCGTCCACCGTGCGGGCGATCACGTCGCGCACGTCCACCGGCTGGCGCAGGTCCCGGCTGACCAGCCCCAGCAGCTCCTCGGGGTCGTGGACCGGCGGGTCCCCCGGCCCGGTCGGCTCCGGACCCGGCTTGTCCACGCGCAGGTGGGACACGACCTCGCGGCACAGCCGCAAGGCGTCCATCTCGTCCTCGGCGAAGTAGTCGCCGAGCCCGGACACCTCGGCGTGGAGGGCAGCACCGCCGAGGGTCTCGTCGTCGGACTCCTCACCGGTGGCCATCTTCACCAGCGGCGGGCCGGCGAGGAAGATCTTGGACTGCTCCTTGATGACGATGACGTAGTCGGACAGGCCTGGTTGGTAGGCGCCGCCGGCCGTGGAGGAGCCGAAGACGATGCAGACCGAGGGGATGCCGAGCTTGGACAGCTCGATCATCTCGTAGAAGGGGCGACCCGACTCGGCGAAGTGCGTGGTCTGGGTCTTGGGCCCGTCGCTGCCCGCTCCGCCCATGCGCAGGTCGGCCCCAGCCGACTCCACGAAGCTGATGTAAGGCATGTGGTTGTCGCGCGCGATCTCGATGGCACGCGACCACTTCTTGCCGGCGTAGGGGGTGAGGGCACCGCCCAGCACGGACGGGTCGTTGCCCATGATCACGCACTCGACGCCAGCGATCACCCCGACGCCCACCACCATGCCGCCACCGATGGTGTAGTCGGAGCCGTAGCCAGCCAGCGCACTGATCTCGAGGAACGGGCTGTCGGGGTCCAACACGTTGGCGATGCGCTCACGTATCGGCATCTTCCCGCGGGAGCGCATGCGGGCGACCGAGGCCTCTCCCCCGCCGGCCTCGGCCTCGGCCAGGAGCTGATCAATGACCTCGAGCTGCTCGAGGACGTCGGCTCGGTTCTTGGCGAACTGCTCGCTGGTGGTGTCGACGTTCGACGGCAGCGGCGGCGCCAGCAACGGTGATCTCATCGATGGTTCCTCGGATGTCTCTCGGTCCGGGCGTTCAGCGGCGCAGGGGCGACGGGTGACGGGCCTCGACGATGTCGTCGCAGCGCATGCGCACCAGCTCCTCGGTGCTGTCCGGGTGGGTCAGGATGTAGAAGCGGTCCTCGCGCACGGCCTCGAGGACGGCGGCGCCGACGTCGTCGGGGGACAGGATCTGACCGAAGGAGCCGATGGCGTCCTCCGTCGCCGCCGCGCCGTCGCCGGCGCCGTCCAGCAACGCCGCCAGCCCCGCGGAGTCGCCGTCGTCGGCGAGCTCCTCGGGCCGGTTGCGCTGGGACTCGAAGATGTTCGTCATCACGAGCCCCGGGCACAGGACCGACACGCCGATGTCGGAACCGACCAGGCGTAGGTCGCGGTGCAGGGTCTCGCTCAGGGTCACCACGCCGTGCTTGGACACGTTGTAGGCGCCGAGGTACGGCACAGAGATGAGGCCGGCCATGGAGGCGGTGTTGACCACATGAGCGGGGCCGCCCTGCTCCAGCATCCGCGGGACGAACGCCCGGATGCCGTGGATCACGCCCCACAGGTTCACCCCGAGCACCCAGTGCCAGTCTCGCTCGGTGTGGGTCCACACCGGTCCCCCCACGCCCACACCGGCGTTGTTGTGGACGAGGTGCACCGCGCCGAACTCGGCCACGGTGGCCTCGGCCAGCGCCTCCACGGAGTCCCCGTCGGACACGTCGGTGCGCCCACCGATGGCCCGGTGGCCGCGGCCCACGAGGTCGGCGACGGTGGCGTCGAGTGCGTCCTGCTGGATGTCGGCGATCACGACGTGCATGCCGGCGCCGGCGAGCTGGGTGGCCACGGCTCGGCCGATCCCGCTCCCGCCGCCGGTCACGACCGCGACCTTGTCCTCGAGCTGGTCCATGTGCGTCCCCCTGTTCGGTTTCTGGGTTGCGTCGCTACCGGGCGGTGAAGACCGGCGGGCGCCGCTCGGCGTAGGCGGCGATGCCCTCGCGAGCGTCGTCGGTGGCGAGCAGGCGGACCTGCTCGGCCAGCTCGTGGTCGGTGGCAGCCCGCAACCGGTCGAGCCGGTCGCCGGCGAGGGTGCGCTTGACGGACCGCACCACCAGGGGCGCGGACCCGGCGATCTCGGCGGCCAGCTCGAGGCTGCGGGTGCGGACGGCAGGGGCATCGTCCACGCACTCGTCGGCGAGGCCGATGGCCGCTGCCTCCCGGCCGTCGATCCGGGCACCGGTGTAGAACAACCGCCGCGCCTGCTGGCCGCCGACGAGCTCGGGCAGGGTGGCCGTCAGGGCGAACCCGGGGTGGAACCCGAGGCGAGCGAAGTTCGCCGACCACCGGGCCTCCGGGCACGTCACCCGGAAGTCGGCGACCAGCGCGAGCCCGAGGCCCCCGCCGATGGCCGGGCCATGGACCGCGGCGACCACCGGCGTGGCGATCGCGAACAGCCGCAGGGCCTCGTGGTACAGCGAACCGGCACCGATGCTCCCGGGCCCGTCTCCGCCGCCCGAGAAGGAGTCGGCGGCGGGGCGCTGACCCGAGAAGTCGGCACCGGCGCAGAACGAGCGGCCTTCGGCCGCGAGCACGATCGCCCGGCAGTCAGGATCGGCGTCGAGCGCCTCGAAGCCGGCTGCGACCTCGCTGATCAAGCCGGCGTCGAAGAAGTTGTGGGGCGGCCGCTGCAGCTCCACGACCCCGACCAGACCCTCGTGCTCCACATGGACGCCGGCCACCGACACCACCCCCTCGTCAATCCTCGGAACCTAACCGCTCCGCCTCGCTCGGCACAGCCGACGGTGCACGTCACATGTAGCGGACCAGACGTGTGCGACAATGATACGCCCTTGTATCGTCACAGCATGATCGCTGCTGCACCCCCGAGCCCTCCATCCACCTCGGCGCGCCAGCAGATGCGGGAGCTCACCGATGCCGTCGACACCAAACCGCCCCGGCTGCGTCGCCGCGAGATCGTCCTCCCTGACGGCCACTGCGTCGGCTTGTCGGTGTGTGGTGAAGGCGTCCCGCTGGTCGTGGTGCACGGGATCATGGCCGAGGGCATGCTGTACGCCCGCACCCTCCGGCGCATCGCTGGCCTCGGCTTCCGGGTCATCGCCGTGGACAGCGCCGGGCACGGCCGCACCGCGCCGCTCGGCGTGGGCGGGTTCCGGTGGCGTTCGTACGTCGACCTCCACCGCCGGGTGCTCGACCACCTCGGCATCGAGCAAGCCGTGCTCCTGGGTCACTCGATGGGTGGCCGGATCGTGGTGGACGTGGCCGCCGCCGAGCCCGAACGCGTACTGGCGGTGGTGCCGGTCAACGCCGCCATCGGCGGAGGCTTCGACCGCTTCACACGGCTCGGGCGCTACGTGCCCGGGTTGCTGCCACTCGGCATCGGTCTGCTCGGCGCGGACATCGCGTCAACGGTGGTGCGGACCCGCCGCGACGCCGGTGCTCTCGCCCGCCTCGCCGCGCCGTCGCTCGGCGACCGCCTCCGGGCCCTGCCGTCGCTGCCGGCCGCCTTCGTTGCGACCATCGGCGACCAGGGCTCCGACCGGCGGCTGCGGGCGCTCCGCGAGGCCGGCGTCCCGGTCATCGTGGTCCACAGCAACCGGGACCTGGCCATCTGGTACCCCTTCGCCCGGGATGCGGCGGCGGCGGCCGGTGCCACGCTCGTCACCGTCGATGGTGCCGGACACTCCTGGATGCTCGAGGACCCCGACAGCCTCCCGGCGATGCTGGCCGAGTTGCTCGACGGGCCCCTCGGCGAGGCGATCGACGCCCGGGCTCGCGGCTGCATCGACGACATGCTCTCGGTCGACGCTCTCGTCCGCGGGCTCGACCGGCCCCGCTCCCGGCCCTACCGGCTCGAGCCCCGCCACCGCTGGCAGGTGGAGCTCGCTGGGACCGCCGCTCAACGCTGACCGGTGGTGGCGGCCAACAGGGGTCGTAGCACCTCGCGCAGGAACACCTGCGGTGGCGCCGCCGGGGGCGCCACCACCATGGTCAGCACCACGCGGGCCACCCACTCGGCGAGCACCGGGATGTCGATGTCGCGGGTACCAGCGATCTCGTCCAGGCGGCGGACGACCGGCTCGGCCAGCAGCAGCAGGCGCTCCAGCACGGTACCGAACTCGTTCATCACGAAGGCCCCGACGAGGTCGGCCTCGTCTTGGAGCACCTTGGCCATGACGGGGTGCGTGACGGCGAAGTCGACCGCTGAGGCGATCACGGCGACGATCCCGTCTGCGTCCTCGGCAGCGACGAGGGCGGGAAGCAGCGAGCTCACGAGACGATCGAGCTCGCGGGCCAGGAGGAGACGCGCCGCGTCCTCCGCCGTCCCGACCTGGCGGTAGACGGTGACGCGGGAGACACCGACCTCCTCAGCGATGTCGGTCACCCGCGTCCTGCGCAGGCCGTGACGGGCGAAGCAGCTCGCCGCCGCGTCGAGGTAGGGGTCGAGGACCGCGGCCGGCACGGGCGGGAGACCGAGCGCCGTGAGGGGCGAGGTTCCGGTCATGGGCGTCATTGTCGCGCACCCGTCTCCGTCGACCGGGCTCCCCGCTGTCGGGTCACGACGTCGGGATGGCGCCGATCGCCACCAGGCGGTCGCGCAGCTTCTCGTCCATGAGCCCGATCTTGGTGAGGTTCGGCGTGATCTTGGCGAAGAGCACGTGCTGGAACATCTGCATCATCGGCGAGCGGCTGGCATCGAGGAGACCGTCGGACGGTGGGATGCCCAGGCGCTCCCACACCTCCGTTGCCAGGAAGCGGTCCCGCATCAGCCACGACGCCTCGAGGACGAAGTCCTGGCGCTCCAGCCGCTCGGCCGAGCTGAGCTCGTCGTAGTAGCCGCTCAGCGCCAAGGCCCCGAACGCCACGTGGCGGGCCTCGTCGGCCATGACGTAGCGTGTGATCTGCTTGATCAGCGGCTCGGTCGAGAACTGGTGGATCAGCCCGAACGCGGCCAGGGCCAGGCCCTCGACGATGATCTGCATGCCCAGGTAGGTCACGTCCCAGCGCGGATCGGCCACGATGATCTCCAGGAGCTGCTGGAGGTTCGGGTTGATGGGGTGGATCTCGCCAAGCTTCTCGTTCAGGTAGCGGCCGTACACCTCGACGTGGCGGGCCTCGTCCATGACCTGGGTGGCGCCGTAGAACTTGGCATCGAGGTCGGGCACCTGGGCCACGAGCTTGGAGGTGGCCAGCAGCGCGCCCTGCTCGCCGTGGAGAAACTGCGACGTGAGCCAGGTGTTGAACACGTGGCCGGCCTCGCGCTTCTGGGCATCGGTGAAGGAGTCGAAGGCGTCGGCGGCCATCACCGGCAGGTACTCCGAGAGCCCTCCGGGATCCTCGCGGTCGACCTCGATCGACCAGTCGATGTCGACCGAGGCGTCCCACTGCTTGTCCTTGGCCTTGGCGTAGAGCTTGCGCAGCTCGGGGCGCTTGGGGTCGTACTCCCAGCTGAAGCGGTCGTCGCGCACGGACTCCACGTGCAGGCCGGCCGCAGGATCTCCGTCCAGCGGACGGGTGCGGGGCCGGGTGGTGAGCACCGGCCGATCCACCGGCACCTCGTACTGGGGCAGGAGGTAGGTGAGCAGGCGGGGGTCGGACAAGATCTGGTAGTCGGGGGCGAGCTCCTTCGCGTAGCGCTCGAAGTAGAGGATCTGCTTGACGACGAGCACGAGCTCACGGGGCAGTCGCACGCCGTGGCGGCCCGCCACCCGCAAGATGTTGCCGAGCAGCTCCCCGTAGCTGATCTGGGACAGGGGGGTCGAGGCCAACGGGGCCACCAGCTCCTGGACGTCGGCGGCGGCCCGGTCCAGATCGACGGGGCCGCGAACAGCGCCGAGCGCGAAGAACGCCTGCACGACCGGGTACGGGTCGTCGGCGAGCAGCAGGCCGGGCAACGCGTCGCGCAGCGCGGCGCGCACCTCCGGGGTGAGGTGGCCCATGATCCCGAAGTCGAGCAGCGCGACCTCGCTCGCCGGCGTGACGAAGAGGTTGCCGGCGTGGACGTCCCCGTGGAACAGACCGTGCTCGAAGGCCGACTCCAGCCAGGCGCGGACACCGAGGCGCAGGATCTCCTCGAAGTCGTGTCCACCGGCGGCGAGCGCCTCCAGGTCGTCGACCGGATGGCCCTCGATGTAGGTCATGACCAGCACGTGCTCGGAGCACAGCTCCACCACGGGGAGGGGCGTGGTGACGTGGCGGTTGTCGCCGAAGGAGCGCAGGTTGGCGTGGAACTCGGCCATCCATCGCGCTTCGTTGCGGAAGTCGAGCTCCGCACCGAGGGTCTCTGCGAAGTCCTCGACGATGGCCGAGGGGTTCATGATTTGGCCGTACGTACCGGTCCGCCCGAGCACGGCGGCCAGGTACCGCATGAGGCGCAGATCTCGGGTGACGCGGCGTCCGAGACCGGCCCGACGGACCTTGACCACGACCTCGGTGCCGTCGGGCAGCGTGGCCCGATGGACCTGGGCGATCGAGGCGGCCGCGAGCGGGGCCTCGTCGAAGGTGGCGAAGACGTCCCGGGCCGGGCGCCCGAGAGACCGCTCGATGGTTCGGTGCACCTGTCCGGCCGGCATCGGGGGAACGGCGTCCAGCAGGCTGCGGAACTCCGAGGCCAGCACGTCGGGGAACAGTCCGGGGCTGGACGCGATCAGCTGGCCGAGCTTGACGAACGTGGGCCCGAGGTCGACGAAGCTGCGCCGCAGCGCGACGGACAGGGCGCGGGGCCCGCGGCGACGCACCCGCAGCACGATCGCCGGTCCCCGCCGCGCGGCCACGACCGCCCCGTGGCGAGCGAGGGTGAACACGATCTCGGCCAGGCGGGCGGCATCGGCCGGATGGAGGCCGGTCAGGTCGAGCCGGGCTTCGGCGACGGGGCCGGGGGGTTCACCGGACGGGACGGGTTGGTGTCCGACGGCAGCGGCAAGCGCCATATGGGTCTCCTCCGCACTGCGGACTGGGCATGACCGTCACCCCCGTGCGACAATGCGACGTCACCGTATCACCGTCAGGAGCCGCCCATGCGGATCGAGAAGCTGGTGCCCGCCGAGATCACCCACCTCCGACCACAGGAGCTCGGCCGCGCCGCCAAGACGGCGCGCCTGCTGTCTCGCGCGGCGCTCCGGACGGCACGGACGGGGCCGGCTCCACGCTCGGAGCGCGGGGCCCTCGCGCTGCGTGAGTCCTTCGAGGAGCTCGGACCCACGTATGTGAAGCTGGCGCAGCTCGTCGCCTCCAGCCCGGGACTGTTCCCCGACGTCCTCGCCGACGAGCTGCGCACCTGCCTGGACCGGGTCCCGCCGGTCGCCTACGACGACATCGTGGAGACGATCGAGAGCGACCTCGGGGCGCACCACGACGAGCTCTTCGCCAGCTTCGAGCGCACCCCGATCGCGTCGGCCTCCATCGCCCAGGTGCACGGCGCACGCCTGCACGACGGCAGCGACGTGGTGGTCAAAGTCCAGCGGCCCGGCATCGGGCGGGTCCTGTCCTCGGACCTGCGCATCCTGCTCAAGCTGGCCAAGGGGCTCGACAAGGTCTCGGCCAAGGGCCGCATGGCCAACCCGGTGGCCGTGGTCGAGGACTTCGCCACCACGCTCAGCGAGGAGCTCAACTTCATGGTCGAGGCCCGCTCGATGGAGCGCTTCGGCACGATCCTGGCGGGCAGCCCCAACGGCAAGGGCGTCCGCGTCCCCGGCGTCCACTGGGAGCTCACCAGCCCACGGGTCCTCACCATGGAGCGCATCCACGGCTACAAGATCGACGACCTCGTGGAGCTCGAGCAGAAGGGCTGGGACCTCGCCGACGCGCTCAAGCGCGGTGTGCGGGCCTGGCTGGAGGCGGCCCTCGAGCACGGGTTCTTCCACGGCGACGTCCACGCCGGCAACCTGATGCTCGACACCGAGGGGGACATCGTGTTCCTCGACTTCGGCATCGCCGGCCACTTCGACGACGAGACCCGCGACATCGTGCGGCGGGGGCTCCCGGCCCTGCTCGTCTCCGGCGACTTCGAAGCCGTGGCGCAGGCGATCTTCGACATGGGCGCAGTGCTCAACCCGGTGAGCCTGGAGGAGTCGGCCAAGGACATCGCCGAGATCGTCGAGCCGATCCTGGGCCGACCGCTGTCCGAGATCAGCTACGGGCAGGTGCTCATCGACATCGTCCGGATCGGCACCCGCTACGAGGTGCGCCTGCCCCGGGAGCTGGTGCTGGTGGCCAAGCAGCTCCTGTACTTCGAGCGCTACGCGAAGCTCATGGCCCCGGACTGGGCCATCCTCGCCGACCCCGAGCTGCTCGCGTTCCTGTTCGCCGACGTGGCGTCCCCGGAGACCACCGAGATCGCTGCACCGGGCCCGGAACCTGCACCCTCTTGACGGCGGGGACGGGGCTCGTCAGGAAGCGACGATGACCTGGTCGACCCGGTGCTCGAGGCCGTCGCAGGTCCGGACACCCGTGGGGGTGATCCGGGCCACGGGCCAGCTGATCACCTGGCACGCCGGGGACGCGAGGGCGGCGTAGTACGAGTCGCCACGCAATGCCCGTCGCCGATCGAACGACGAGGGCGTGAGTTGGCGCCGCACCCAGGGGTCGCGGATGAATCGGCTGCGGTGCAGGGACCCGGACCGGCGGCGCAGCGTGGCTGGCGCACGGCGCAGTGCCGCGAGCGGGACCGCGCTGGCCAGCATCGCGACCGGCACCGACACGGCGCGCAGCACGGCTGCCGGTCGGGGGCACAGCCCGACCCCGTCAGGCAGCACCAAGCGGGGCCGATCCTCGAAGACCTTGATCCGTGCGCCGCCGCCGACCAGGACGCCGAGCAGGTCAACCATGGCCTGGTCGGTGCCGATGCAGGCGATGGTGCCCTCGGTCGGGACCGGGCGACGGAGCGCCTCGGCCGAGGTGACGACCGGACCGTGGAACGACACGATGTCCGCCAGGTCCTTGCGCCCGGCGACCGGCGCGGTTGCAGCGTCGGCGGCCACGTCAGACCACCGGTTCCACGGTGAGCTCGGCCGTCCACGCCGGTGGCTTGCGCAGCAGGGCCCGGGGGTAGTGGTTGGTGACCTGGACCATCAGGTCGCCGAGGTGGTGGTAGGGGTGCGAGCGGTTGGCGACCATCTTCCCGAACTCCTTGAGCACCAGGTACGACGGGTTGCGACGCACGTCCGGCGTCCGCTCTCCGAGCTTGCCGAACCGGTCGAGCGCGTCGTAGAGGCGCTGCTCGTCCAAACCCATGCCCACCACGCTGTCCCGAGCGTTGGAGAACAGCGGCATCGCCGCGGGCAGCGACGTCAGCACGGCGGGCGACAGCAGCACGCGCGCGATGTCGATGGCGTGGCGGTGCACCGGGTGGCGCCCCAGCACCTCGAGCACGTGGAACCCGACCGCGAGGTGGCGGGACTCGTCGTTGTTGATCTTGTCGAAGACGACCGCGCACAACGGGTCGGGCACCTCGTCGACCAGGAACTTCAACAGCGCGCCGTCGAGGGCGACCTCCAGCATGGGGATCGCAGACCCGAGCACGGCGAGGGGGAGCGAGTCGGCGTAGCGGTCGAGCCAGTCCATCGCCAGGCGGATGCTGATGTCGGGCTCGGGTGGCTCGTCGCCCTCGAGCATGCCCCAGCGCCGCATCAGCGCCAGCTCGGCGTTGGCGTGGCGCTGCTCCTCGGCGTGGAAGTAGCGGTAGAGGTCGGCCAGTACGGGGTCGTCGGCCTTGCGAGCCAGCGCGGCGAAGGCCCGGGCTCCCACCTGCTCGATCCAGGTCACGTCGGCCATGAAGGCCGCCAGCTTGGGCCTCTGCTCGTCGGTGATCAGCTCGGCGCCGGGCGCGTCCCAGTCGATGTCGGCGAGCGCCCACTGGCGCTCCTGCACCCGGTCGAGCGTGCGGGCCAGGTCGATGGTCATGTGCCCTCCGGAAGCGGCGTGGCGACGTGCGTCATTGGACCGCATCCTACTGAGCTGCGGTCCAATGCAACAATAAGGTATCCTCGTTTCACCGTTCGATCCCCGGTGCCGGTGAGCCATCGCCGGAGAAGGAGCCCACCATGTCCGCGACCACAGCAGCGGCCGACCGGTCGGTCACGACCCGACGCATGTCGATCGACCACGACGAGGACACGCCTCGCCACTTCCTCGACGGGGATCTCCTGATGAGCCACGTGATGGCGGTGCTCTCGGCCACCTTCCCCAAGGGGGAGCAGTTCTTCGTCGACTCGGTGCGCAACTACCGGGACCAGATCGGCGACGACGAGCTCCGCCGACAGGTGGCCGGGTTCATCGGCCAGGAGTCCATGCACGGCCGCGAGCACGACCGGTTCAACGCCCTCTTGTCCCAGCTCGGGTATCCGACCCGCTTCGTCGATGCCGCCACCGGCCGGGCCATGGCACTCATGCAGCGCCTGGCGCCCACGTCGGTGCAGCTGGCCTTCACCGCGGCAGCCGAGCACTTCACCTCCGTGCTCGCCGAACAGCTCCTCGAGGACGACCCCTTCGACGACCAGGACGTGCCCGAGGAGATCCGGGCGTTGTTCCGCTGGCACGCCTTGGAGGAGGCGGAGCACAAGGCCGTCGCGTTCGACGTCTACGACGAGTGCGTCCAGAACGAGGCCATCCGCCTGGCCACGATGCACGTCACCACCGCCTTGCTGGTGGCCGTGGCCGGTGCCGCCCTCCTCGGCGCGGCCCTCACCGACCCGGCGGCCCGGAACCCGGTGCGGTTCCTCGCCAGCGTGGCGAACCTGCGGAACTCCCCCTTCGCCCGCAAGAAGATCGGCCTGCGGCTCCTCGAGTACCACCGGCCCGGCTTCCACCCCGACGACCGCGACACCGAGGACCTGGTGGCCCGGTGGCGCGAGGCGCTCTTCGGGGAGCAAGGGACGCTCAACGCGTACCTGGCCGGACAGCGCCAGTCCGCCTGACCGACAGCAGGGCGCCAGCGATACGCGCCGAGGAGATGTCCGGCGCAGCGACTTGCGCAATCGTGTGACAAAGTGACAGAGTTCACTCCCTGTTACACAGGGTCCATTGGGGTCAACCGTCCGGAGGCACGCGTGACAGGACGAGTCACCGGTGTGCTCGCCGACACGGGCGACACGCTGTCCATCGCCCTCGAGGGGGTGCGCAAGAGTTGGCAGGTCCGTCGGTGGGGCGCGGAGTTCGTCGTCCAGGCGGTGTTCCTGGTCAAGGTCACCCTGCTCCCCGTGATCCTCATCGCGCTGCCGTTGGGCGCAACGATCTCGTTGCAGATCGGCCAGCTCACCCGCCAGCTCGGGGGCGAGTCCTTCACCGGCGCCGCGGTCATCGTGGGCGTCATCCGCGAAGCCGCTCCCATCGCTGCCGCGCTGCTCATCGCCGGGGCGGGCGGCTCGGCCATGACGGCGGACATGGGGGCCCGCAACATCCGCGACGAGCTGGCGGCCATGGAGGTCATGGCCGTGAACCCCGTGGGTCGCCTGGTCACACCGCGCCTCTGGGCCGCGTCGGTCGTGGGCACCCTCCTCGTCTCCATGGTCATCGTCGCCGGCATCGGCGGTGGCTTCGTGTTCAACGTGGTCCTCCAGGGCGTGTCTCCGGGCGCCTTCTTCAACGGTGCCACGGCCCTGGTCCGGCTCTCCGACCTCGTGGTGGCCATCGGCAAGGCGGGTCTGTTCGGCTTCATCGCCGCCGCTGTCGCCTGCCAGCGGGGCATGAGCTGCGATCGCAGCCCCGTGGGCGTGGGGCTCGCCGTGAAGCAAGCCGTGGTCGTGACGTTCCTGGTCGTGTTCAGCGTCAACTACGTCATCACGTCCCTGTACGTCCTCCTCGTCCCCCAGCGGGTGTTCTGATGGTCGCCGCCTTCAGTCGCCGCCCGGCGCGCTGGGTCGGGCGGGGCACAGCGCACACCCGTCTGCGGGCCGAGGGCCTCGGGCGGTTCGGGCTGTTCGCGGCCGAGGTGCTGCTCCGCTCGGTCACCGATGTGATCCTGCGCCTCCGGTTCCGCAAGACCGTGCTCCGCCACATCAGCGACGTGGTGGCCGGAGCCGGGGCCGTCGTGGTCGGCGGCGGCATGGTCTTCGTGGTGGCCGCGATGGCCCTCGCCGTGGGCGCCACCGTCGGGGTCCAGGCCGTCGCCGGGCTGTCCCAGCTCGGGGCCGAGTCCTACATCGGCATCGTCGGCGCGCTGGCGAACACCCGGGAGATCACCCCGCTCATCGCCGCCGTCGCCCTGTCCGCCCAGGTCGGCTCCTCCTTCACCGCCGAGATCGGCGCCATGCGCATCTCCGATGAGATCGACGCCCTGGAGGTCATGTCGGTCCCGTCGCTGGTGTACCTGGTCTCCACCCGCATCGTCGCCCTGGTCGCCGCCCTGGTACCGCTGTACCTGGTGGCCCTGTTCGCCTCCTTCCTCGGCACCCGGCTGGTCACCACCCAGCTCTACGGTGCATCGCCGGGCCTGTACGACTACTACTTCAGCCTCTACCTGCCGCCGATCGACGTGTTCTACAGCCTCCTCAAGGTCGTCGTGTTCGCCATCCAGGTCGGCCTCATCCACGGCTACTTCGGCTACCACGCCACCGGCGGGCCCGCCGGCGTCGGCCAGGCTGTCGGCGTCGCCATCCGGATCACCATCATCACCGTGGTGATCACCAACCTGCTCCTGTCCTACGTCTTCTGGGGCACCACCACCACCGTGAGCCTGACCGGATGAACAGGGACCTCACCTCCAACACCCTCGCGGCCATCGGCACGATCGCCGTCGTGTTCACCGCCGCGGTCTGCGTGGTCCTGATCCGCTACGGCCAGGGCTACTTCGAACCCACCTACGAGCTCACCGCCGTGTTCCCCGCCTCGACCCAGGGGGTGTTCACCGATGGCGGCACCGACGTCAAGATGCGCGGCGTCAACGTCGGCACCGTCACCGGCGTCGAGCTCCTCGACGACGGACGGGCCCAGCTCAGCTTCGCCATCGACGAGGGCGTCGAGGTCCCGGCCACCGTCGCAGCCCGGATCGAGCCCCTGTCGGTGTTCGGTCCGAAGTTCATCTCGCTCATCCCCGAGCCCGGACCGACCCGCGGTGAGCTGCTCTCCGGGGGCGACGAGATCGCCAGCGCCACTGTCCGCAGCGAGCTCACCGGCGTGCTCGCCGACACCACCTCGCTGCTCGGCCGCGTCGACACCCAGCACGTCATCGAGATCTTCGACGCTGTCTCCACCGGGTTGAACGGTCGCGGCGACGAGATCGGCGAGACGATCGACGGCGCCACCACGCTCGTGGACATCGCCCACCGACGCCGGGCCGAGCTGACCCGGTTCCTGCCCGATCTGGACCACCTCTCCTCCACCGTCGCGGCCCGCAGCTCCACGTTCCTCGACCGCATCGACACCTACCAGACCGTGGCCGAGCTGGTGGCCGGGCGCGACGCCGACGTGGCCGGCATCCTCGACGCCGCCGCCACCATCGCCCTGCGCTCCGGGACCCTCCTCGACGACGCCGCCGCAGAGTTCGACCTCACCGTGCGCGCCGTCGCCAAGGTCATGGCGGGCATCCACAGCGAGCGCGAGCTCGTGCCGTCGTCGCTCGACGCCGTGGGCGCCTTCTTCGACATGCTCGGCGCCGGCATGCGCCTGCCCGGCCCCGACGACAAGAAGCTGACCGCACTGAAGGGGTTCGTCACCGTCGACCTCTGCCTGGTGTACGGGATCTGCCTCCTGCCCGACGGCGGCATCCAGCGACCCGAACAGCAGCTCCCGCGCCCGCCCGCCGGTCCCGGCGAGCCGACCGTGCCGGGCCTGCCCCTTCCGCCGGCGCCGGACGACGGCGGGCTTCTGGACATCATCGGCGGCCTCCTCGACCCCATCCGGGGCGGCCGCTGATGCGCTCGGCTGCCCTCCGCCTCGCCATCTTCGCCCTCGTGTCGGGCGCCCTCACCTGGTGGATCGCCGGCGAGATCACGGGCCGCGACCCGGCCAACAGCTACGAGCTGGTCGCGTCCTTCGACGATGTGGCCGGCCTCTACAGCGGCGACGACGTCCGCCTGGCCGGGATCCCCATCGGCCGGGTGTCTGACATCGAGGTGGTCGACGGCACGGCCGTGGTGCGCTTCGTCGTCGGCGACGACATCGAGGTGCCATCGGACTCCACCGTTGCCGTGCGCTGGCGCAACCTGATCGGCCAGCGCTTCCTGTCCGTCGAACCGGGCTCCGACACCACCATGCTCGGCGACGGCGACACCGTGTCCGAATCCGACGACGTCGTCGACCTCGGGCGGGTCGTCAACCAGCTCTCCCCCCTGGCCCAGTCGGTCGGCCCCGAGCAGGTGAACCGGATCCTCACCGCCCTGGTCACCGCCTTCGAGGGCAACGAGGGCAACTACGACGCCATCCTCGCCGACCTGGGGTCGCTGAGCAACGTGCTCGCCGACCGAGAGGCCCTGCTCGGCCAGATGCTGGCCGACTACGACACGATCGCCGGGGCGATCGCCTCGCGCGACGACCAGATCGCGGCCATGGCCACCAACCTGGCCTCCATCACCGGCACCCTCAACGCCACCGACGACCTCATCGCCACCGCGCTGACCGAGTTCGCCGCCTTCGCCGACGGGACCGAGACGCTGCTGGAGCGCAGCGCGGAGGACCTCGGCGCCGTGCTCGAGCACGTCGCCACCCTCACCGGCACCGTCGTCGGCGACCTCGACCTGGTCCAGCAGGCGATCCAGACCATGCCGGCGATGATGGACGCCGTCCTGCCCACCATCAACCGGGGTCCGTACCTGCGGGTCAACCTGCTGTGCATCTCGGCCGGACCGGGTGCGTGCCCCCACCCGCTGCTGTTCTTCGAGGACGAGGGCCCATGAGGCTCCCCCAGATCAAGAGCTTTCGCGACCGCGACCAGGTCCTCGTCGGCATCGTCGGCATCGCGCTCATCGGGCTGCTGGTCGCCGGGTCGATCCTGGTGGGCACCCTGGGGGTCTTCGACGACCGCTACCAGCTCAGTGCGGTGTTCGACCGCTCCGGCGGCCTCGACAGCGGAGCCGACGTGCGGGTGGCCGGGGTGTTCGTGGGCCGCGTCACCAGGGTCGACGCCGACCACCAGCGAGGGCAGGTGGTCGTCGCCTTCGAGGTCGACCGCGGCGTCCGCCTCGGGCCCGACACGACGGCCGAGATCGCCGCCGCCACCCTCCTCGGCGGCTACTACCTCCGCCTCGACGGCCCCGTGGCCGAGCCGTACCTCGAGGACCTGCCCGCCGACGACGAGCGCCGCCGCATCCCGATCGACCGCACCCAGGGCCCGACCTCGCTGAACCGGGTGCTCGAGGACACTACCGACGCCGTGTCGGCCATCGACTTCGAGGCCGCCAACCAGGTGCTCGGCCAGCTGGCCGGGGCCGCCGAACGCAACGTCGACGTCCTGCCCCAGCTCATCGACGACTTCACGGTGATCTCCACCGCCATCGCGGCCCGCGACGCCGAGCTGCGCCGTCTCACCGACAGCGCCGGTCAGCTCACCGCCACGCTCGCCAGCCGCGACCAGGAGCTGGCCGCCCTCGTGGAGGGATCTGGGCGGCTGCTCGATCAGCTCGTGGCCCGCCGCGACGAGCTGTCCACCCTGCTCGGCGACGGTTCGGCCGCCGTCCAGGAGATCAGCGGCGTCCTCATCCAGCACCGAGACGCCATCGACGCGGCCATCGCGAACGTCGATGGCATCACCAGCCGGCTGGCCGGGACGCTGCCCGACCTCAACCGGGTGCTCACCCAGTCCCGCCTGCTGTTCCCGTTGCTGTCGGCCACGCTCGATCCCGACGGCGGGTTCAGCGTCCGCGGCGAGGGCATCATCGTCCATCCGGGCCAGGTCGACAACATCCTCGACGTCGTCGACGACCTCCTCGCCACCCTGGGAGTGCGGCCGTGAACCGGTCGCGCCCACTCCTCGCGGCAACGATCGCCCTGGGCGCGCTCTTCCTGCCCGGCTGCGGCGGCGGCACCAGTGGCGGCATGGAGGTCACGGTGTTGTTCGACTCGGCCGTCGGGGTCTACGAGTCCAGCGACGTGCTCTCCCTCGACGCCAGCATCGGCACCGTGAAGGACGTCGAGCTCGCCGGTGACCACGTGCGGGTCGTGCTCTCCCTGCGCGACGACGTCCCCCTGCCCGCCGACGTGCGGGCCACGATCGAGGCCCAGACCGTGCTCGGCGAGCGCAACGTCACGCTCTTCCCGTCCTGGAACGCGGAGCTCGAGGCGGCCGGGGCACCCAAGCTCGCCGACGGTGACACCATCCCCATCGAGCGCACGTCCGTGCCGGTGGAGCCCGACGAGGCGCTGCAGGCGTTCAACGAGCTGGTCGCCAGCCTCGACCCCGACGTGGTCGGCGGGCTGGTCACCGACTCCGCGACCATCCTCGACGGCCGCGGCGAGCGCATCGGCGCCTCCATCGACGCGGCCACCGACCTCACCGAGACGCTGGTGGCCATCGACACGCCGATGCTCGAGGCCGCCGCGTCCCTGAACACGGTCGCGTCGGTGCTGAACGACCGCGACGCCCAGCTCCGGGCCCTGATCGACGACTTCGGCGTCGCCGTCGAGGTGCTGGCCGGCGAGCGCGAGCAGGTCCAGGGCCTGCTGTCGTCGTTGGTCGACCTCAGCGGCGAGGTCACCGCCATCCTCGACGTCCACGGCGAGCGCCTGCCCCCCACCATCGCCACGCTGGTCGCGGCCATGCAGGTGGTCGAGACCAACCGCGACACGATCGCCGTGCTCGCCGACAACCTGCCGGTGATCACCGAGTCCTTCGAGGCCGCCTACAAGGAGGACCTCGGCGGGTTCTTCTTGAAGGTCAACACCCTGGCCGTGGTCGAGACCGTCGTCATCCAGCTCCTCGACGCCGTCGGCCTGTTCCCGGGAGAGGTGTGACCATGCGCAAGCTGCTCGCGCTCGTGGCCCTGGCCCTGTCGGTCACGGCCTGCGACATCCAGACGGCCACGGCCCCCGGCGGTGACCTCACCCTCTACGCCACCTTCGACGACGCCCAGGACCTCACCAGGGGGCACCACGTCGAGATGTCCAACGTGGTCATCGGCAGCGTCGGCGACCTCGAGCTCGACGGCTACCGAGCCCGGGCCCGCCTCGACATCGTCGACGGCCGGGACATCCCGGAGGGCACGACGGCGTTGATCCGCCGCACGTCGCTGCTCGGCGCCCACTTCGTCGACCTGATCCCCCCGGAGGGCTTCGACCCCGAAGTGGGACCGTTCCTCGACGACGACGACGAGATCGCCGACACGGCCAGCCAGCTCGACGTCGAGCAGCTGGCCGGCCAGGCCGCCCTGGTCCTCGGCGCCATCGACGCCAAGGCGGTCTCCTCCACGGTCAACGCGGCGGACCAAGCCCTCCACGGTCGGGGCACTCAGCTCAACGAGCTCATCGCCAAGTCGGCCGACGTGGTCGACACGTTGCAGTCCCAACAGGACGCCCTGGTCGGGGCCATCGACGGGCTGGCCGCAGTCGGCGCCCAGTTCGCCCCGCGCAGCCCCGACCTCGTCACCCTCCTCGACTCGGTCGACGAGGCGACCCGCACCGTGGCCGTCAACCGCGACCGCGCCGTGGTCGCCACCCAGAACCTCATCGCCATGGCCCGATCCGTCGACGCCAACGTGCTCGCCCCCCACACAGACCGGATCATCGGCCTGCTCGACCAGACCACACCCGTGCTCGGCACCCTCGCGGACCGCAGCGAGGCGATCACCGATCTGTTCGAGGACCTCGCCTTCTTCAACCAGGTCTTCCCCACCGTCCAGGCCAACGGGCAGGTCCTCATCCAGGCCTGGCTCGACCCCACCGTGCTCCTCGGCGGCGAGCTCGACGTGACCGACCCGGCTGGCATCATCGTCAGTCTGCTGAACTCGGTGCTGTAGATGCTCGGTCGTCGCATCTACCTCAACATCGCCGCGTTCTTCGTCCTGTTCGCCGCCCTGTCGGCGTGGGCGGTCCAGAACGTGCTCCGCCCGGCCTGGCTGGCCGACACCTACGAGGTGGAGACGAACTTCGCCGACGCCACGGGGCTGCGATCTGGCGTCGAGGTCACCTACCGGGGTATCCGGGTCGGGTCCGTCGGCACGGTGTCCCTCGGCCCCGAGAGCAGCACCGTCCGGCTCGACATCGACTCCGACCGCGAGCTGCCGCTCGAGTCGACCGCCACCATCCGGCGGCGGTCCGCGGTCGGCGAGCCCTACGTGGCCATCGACCCGCCACCCGACTCGTCGGGGGACACGATGCCCACCGACGGCACCCACGTCGTCGGCGTCGAATCGACCACCGCTGCGCTGGCCTACGGGGACCTGTTCGACGCGGCCGACGAGCTGCTCGCCGCTGTGGACCCGGACGACCTGGACACCGTCGTCGGCGAGCTGGCCGACGCGCTCCGGGGGCGGGGCCGCGAGCTCCACGACCTGCTCGGCCGGACCGCTGAGGTCACCTCAACGTTCGCGGCGGGCGGCGACGAGCTCGACCGCCTCGCCGTCGAGCTCACGGCGCTGACTGGCGTGCTGGCGGACAAGGCCACGACCATCGCCGACAGCACCGACGACCTCGGCCTGCTCGTCGACTCCCTCGCCGCCAGCGCCGACGACGTGAACATCCTCCTCGACACCACGCCGGCCCTGGCTGAACGGGTCGACGCCCTCCTCGAGGCCAGCTACTTCGACATCGGTTGTGGCCTGGCCGCGACGGGCAGGATCTCCGAGGTGGTGGGTGACGACCGCACCATCGCCCAGATCGTCCGGCTCCTGCGAGCCTCGCAGAGCGCCGCCGTCGTGATCCCCAAGGCGGTGTTCGACGGCCCCGACGGCCGTTACCTGAGCGGCACCTTCGGCTTCGCGCCCGGTGAGCCCGTCAGCTACCCCGACTTCGAGACGTTCGAGGACCCCCGGGCCGTGCCCGGGTGCGACCAGGGAGCCGTCCCCGATGTGGGAGGCCTGGTCTCCAGTGCGATCGACGGGGTGCCCGACGTGGGGCGCGGCGGCGACGGTGGACGGGGCGACGACGGGGCGGCGGCCGGTCCGCTGGAGGGGGACGAGACCTCCTCGAACCGCACCTTCGACGACATCGGCTGGCCGTGGGCGATCGCCCTCGCCGTGGCGGCTGCCCTCGTCGGCGCCGCGCTCCTCATCCGCCGCCTTCGCCGTCCGGGTGCCACTCCCCCTTGAAAGAGGTTCCATGACCGACGACGCCGACCACGGCCCCCCGCCCGCACCCGACGCACCCCCGGCCGCGGACCTACCCCCGACGGTGCAAATCCCCGAGCAAGGACCGACCGGCGGGGTCCCGGGCGTCCAGATGCCGGAGCAGGAGCGGCGCCCGCGATTGGCGTTCATCCTCGTCCCTCTCGTCGCGCTGGCCGCCGTGTCGGTGGCGCTGGCCGCCCTCGGCTGGAGCGAGGCGTCCGACGCCAACGCCGAGCTGGACGAGCGGGCCGAGGCCCGACGGGTGGCCGCCGAGTTCGGGGAGGCCTACCTCAGCTTCGACACCGACGACGTCGACGGGGCCACCGTCCGTCTCCTGTCGCTCGCCACCGAAGCCTTCGCCGACGAGTTCGCGTCGACCCGGGCGCCGAGCATCGAGGAGCTCTTCGCCGCTGGCGACACCGTCACCCGGGCCTCGGTGCAGGACGTCTTCGCCGGCGAGCTCGACGGTGACCGGACGCGAGCACTGGTCGTGGTGGACATCGACGCCTCCGGGCCCGAGGGCGAGCAGCGCCTGGTCGGACTGTCCTTCGTGCTGGAGATGGTCCGGGAGGACTCGACGTGGCTGGTCGACGCGGTTGGTCCTGCGCCGTTCCCGGAGGTCGTGGGCGGCCCGACCGGCGACGCGGGCTCCCGCTCCGGCGGTCCGACCACGACACCCGCCCCGCCACCGACACCCACGGAGACGACGCCCACGAGCACGCCGACCGGGTGAAACGGCCCGGGCGGTGCCGACGCGAGGTTCAGCCCCTCGTGGCCGCTCGCCGCCCCCTCGTGCTGGTGGTCCTGGTCCCCGCGACCCGCTCGTCACCTGGCGAGTCGGCCACCGGGTGTCCGTACCGGTAGTGGCTGAGGGGGAAGTGGCGGTTGTCCCACCACATCTCCGCGTACAGCGACGGCCGCAGCGGGCTGTCGCCCTGGAAGTTGACGTAGTACGTGTTGGAGGTGGCGCACGGCGGGCCGAACAGCGGGCTGTCGGCCTGGCGGCTCCGGCACTTCTTCACGTAGCGGTCCTGGGGGCCCTGGCGGATCTCGGCGGTGGTCGCGCCCTGGCGGTCAGCCTCGGCGATGACCCGGACGGCGTGCTTGGTGGTGGCTTCGATCATCCAGAAGTACGAGCCGACGACGAAGCCATACGGTCCGGCCACGGAGAACAGGTTGGGGAACCCGGCCACGCTGACGCCCTGGTAGGCCTGGAAGCGGTTCTCGAGCCAGTGCCGGCCCAGCTCGACCTCGTCACGTCCGTGGACCGGGAACGGAAAGGGCTCGGCCTCGCTCATGATCCGGAACCCGGTGGCGCAGATGAGCACGTCGGCCTCGTGCAGCTCGCCGTCCTCGGTGCGCACCCCGCGGGCGGTGACCGAGGAGATGGGCGTGGTGACGAGGTCGACGTGGTCCCGGTTGAACGTGCGCAGGTACGAGTTCGACATCGACGGGCGCTTGCACCCGAAGGAGTAGTCCGGGATCAGGGCCTCGCGGGTCTCGGGGTCGTCCACCTGGCGACGCATCCAGGACCTGATGCCGCCCTCGAGGGCGGCACGCAGGGGCTTGAGGCGCTGCTGGAAGATGACGTTGCCGAGCACGTCGAAGGTCACGGTGCCCGCGGCCCGCGCTGCGCTGCGCAGCGGCGGGACCGACAGCACCGTGCGCCCCAGCAGCCCGATCTCGTGGTCGACCTTCGGGGCCACCCAGATCGGCGTCCGCTGGTACACGTCGAGGTGGGCGACCTGATCGGCGATCTCGGGGATCAGCTGCAGGGCGCTGGCGCCGGTGCCGATGCAGGCGACCCGCTTGCCGGTGAGGTCGACGTCGTGGTCCCAGCGGGCCGTGTGCAGGATCGTGCCCTCGAAGGTGTCGATGCCCTCGATGTCGGGCATGACCGGACGCTCGAGCGCCCCGATGCCGCTGATGATGAACCGGGCGGTGACGACCTGCGCCTCGCCATCGCTGGTGGTCATGGTGATCCGCCACAGGTCGGCGAGCTCGTCGAAGCGCATCTCCTCGACCGACGTGTTGAACCGCATGCGCGACCCGAGCCCTCGCCGCTCGACCACGTCCTCGGCGTAGGCGAGCAGCTCCGACCCGGGAGCGAAGACCCGGGACCAGTCGGCCCGCTGCTCGTAGCTGAAGCTGTAGATGAGCGACGGGATGTCCACCGCGACGCCCGGGTAGGTGTTGGCCCGCCAGGTCCCACCGGGGCCGTCCCACTTCTCGAGCACGACGAAGTCGTCGATGCCGGCCCGTTCGAGCTCGATGGCGGCGCCGATGCCGCCGAAGCCGGCGCCGATGATCACCACGTGGTGGTCGGGCACCTCCCGTGGGCTCGTGGTCGCGGGCAGGTCGGTGACCGTCATCGGTCCTCCCAGTGGCAGGCGCGGTGCTGCACGTTGCAACATCTACGTTGCACTGTATCACGGCGTCACGTGGGTGCCCGAGACGCCTGCCCCGCGACCCCCGTTCAGGGGGTGCTGGTCGCGTCGGTCTGTCGGCCGGACGACTCGCCACCGCTGTCCGTGAGGTCCGGCACGTTGGCGTTTTCGTCGACGAACGACGTCTCGAAGGCGGCGCTGACCGCCTCGCCGTCGGTCACCACCGGCTCCTGGTCCCGCACCGATGTGCGCAGGGGCAGCTCGGGGAGGAACAGCACGACGACGAAGCCGAGCAGCGCGATGGGGATGGCGATGGTGTAGATGTCGGACAATCCGTCGGCGAAGCCGCCGAGCACCGCATCTCGAACGGGGCCGGGCAGCGCCGCGATCGCGTCCGGCGTACCCAGGAGGTCCCCGCCACCGGCGCGGTCCTCGACGCCGGCGGCGGCGAGGCGCTCGGGGATGTACCGACCCAACCGGTTCGAGAGCAGAGCCCCGAAGACGGCGACCCCGAGGGCCCCGCCCATTGAGCGGAAGAAGGTCGCCGCCGACGTGGCTGTGCCGAGGTCCCGGTGCTCGACCGCGTTCTGCACGGCCAGCACGAGCACCTGCATGACCATGCCGAGACCCGCCCCGAGGACGAGCATGTAGACACAGGCGACAGGAAGGGGCGTGTCGACACCGAGCAGCGAGAACAGCGCCAAGCCCAACGTCACCACGATCAGGCCCACCACGGGGAAGACCTTGTAGCGACCGGTGCGGGTGATGATGCGACCGGACCCGATCGACATCCCCATGAGACCGACCATCAGTGGGACGGTGAGCAATCCCGACCGCGTCGGGCTCTGACCCTTGACGATCTGGAGGTACTGGGGCAGGTAGACGATGGCCCCGAACATGGCCACGCCGACGATGAAGCCCGCCAGGCTGGTGATCCGGAACGTCGGGATCCTGAAGAGACGAGGCGGGATGATCGGCTCGGCCGCCCGGCGCTCCTGCACCACGGCCAGCGCCAGGAGGACGGCACTGCCGAACGCCATCGCCGCGATCTCGGTGGACCCCCACTCGAACTCGCTGCCCCCGAGGGAGAGCAAGAGCAGCAGCAGGGAGACGCTACCGACGATGAGCGCCGCGCCGAGGTAGTCGATCTGGTGGTCACGGCGGGTGAACGGCATGGTGAGCACCCGGTTGGTGACCACGTAGGCGGCGATGCCGATGGGCACGCCGACGTAGAAGCACCACCGCCAACCCGGACCGTCGACGAGGAAACCGCCGATGAGCGGTCCGCCGACGCTCGCCACGCCGAACACGGAGCCGATGTAGCCCTGGTAGCGGCCGCGCTCGCGAGGCGAGACGATGTCGCCGAGGATCGCTTGGGACAGCGCCATGAGCCCGCCGATGCCGAGGCCTTGCACGGCGCGGAAGCCAATGAGCTGACCCATCGTCTGGGACAGCCCGCACAGCACCGACCCGGCCAGGAACACCACGATGGCGGCCTGGAACAGCGGCCGGCGTCCGTACAGGTCGCTGAGCTTGCCCCACAGCGGCGTCGACGCCGTGGAGGTGAGCAGGGTGGCGCTGACCACCCAGGCCAGCTGGTCCTGGCCGCCGAGCTCGCCGACGATGGTGGGGAGCGCGGTGGCCACCACCGTCTGACCGAGGGCGGCCACGAGCATGCCCAGCATGAGGCCGCTCAACACGACGAGCACCTGCCGGTGGCTGAGCTCCAGCTCCGTCTCGACTGTCGACGCCTGCATGCCGAACACCCCCTCGGTCCTTGTACCTACCAACCAGTGCACGATACAACGACGGCGCAGTAGGTTTGCCACGCCATGCCACCCGATCTCGCCGTCGTCGCCGACGTGACCGACTCGCTGGCGCGTCTCGTCCGCTCCGCGACGCTGCCGCGGTTCATGGAGCGCGTCGCTGGACGGGCCGGCGTCCAGCTCGACCGCTCGGCGACGGTGCTGCTCGCCCGGCTGGCGGAGCGCCCCCGCCGCGTGGGAGAGCTCGCCGAGCTGCTCTGTCTCGACGTCTCCACGGTGAGCCGGCAGGTGCATTCGCTAGAGCAAGGTGGGCTCGCCCGCCGGGAGCCGCATCCCACGGATCGCCGGGGGTCCGTGGTCGTCATCGATGACCAGGGACGGGCCGCGCTGGAGCAGCATCGGCGGGCACGCCGGGAGATCTTCGCCGAGCTCCTGGCCGACACGTCCCCGACCGAGCTCGAAGCCGTGGCGCGCCTGCTCGACCGGCTCGCCGGACGCATCGACGAGCTCGCCGGAAGCTGAACCCGTCCCGATGCCAGCGCACCCGACCCACCCCGGACCGCATCGCATGGACATCGACGTCGCACCAGGCGTGCGGCTGCGGGCGCTGGACTGGAGCGGTCCCGACCCGGCGGTCGTGCTCTTGCACCCGAACGGGTTCTGCGCCGGCCTCTACGAGCCGCTCGCCGATCGCCTCCGCCAGGTCGCCCGACCGATCGCCATCGACCTACGGGGCCACGGCGCGTCGACGGCACCGACCGGTGCGGACAGCTACGCGTTCGAGCAGCTCGCCGCCGACGTGGTGGCGGTGCTGGACGCGCTCGGCCTGCACGGGGTCGTCGGGGTGGGTGGATCCCTGGGTGGGGCCGTGGCGGTGCTCGTCGACCGGCTGGATCCGGGACGGTGGTCGCGCCTCCTGCTCGCTGAGCCGGTGGCGTTCCCGATCTCCGACGAGTCAGCGGGCACGGAGAACCCGATGGCGGCCGCTGCTCGACGCCGTCGGGATCGCTTCCCCGACCGGACGGCCGTGATCCAGGCATATCGCGACCGCCCACCGTTGTCGCAGCTCGCGCCCGAGGCGCTCGACGCCTACGTCCGCTGGGGCACGGTCGAGGACGGCGACGGCGTGCGCCTCGCCTGCCGCCCCGAGGTGGAGGCGACGGTGTTCGAGGTGTCCACAGGACCGGACGGTGCTGCGGCCGCGTGGGAGCACCTCCCCCGCCTCGGCGCGCCCGCGACGATCCTCGCCGGCGAACAGACCTTCCTGCCCGACATCTTCGCCGAACAGGCGACCCGAACCGGGGCGGAGCTCGTCACCGTCTCCGGCGGTCACTTCGTCCTCCACGAGGACACCGCACGAGGGGCGGGACTGATCCGGCGCTACGCCTTCGGATGAGCACGAGTGGGCCCGCGCGGTCGCTCCACCTATCGTCCCGCGCATGGCGACCCATCCCCCGGCCTGGTTCACCAGCGCCATCGCGACCGACGCCCGCACGACCCACATCGACGTCGACGGTTGCGCCATCCACGCCCTGTCATGGGGCGACACGGACAAGCCCGGCCTCGTGCTCGTGCACGGGGGTGCGGCGCACGCTCGCTGGTGGAGCTTCATCGCGCCGCAGCTGACCCACCACTACCACGTCGCCGCGCTCGACCTGAGCGGGCACGGGGACAGCGGGCACCGGGAGCGCTACGACATGGAGCAGTGGGCCCGGGAGGTGCTGAGGGTGGCCGGCGCCCTCGGCATGGACCGGCCCATCACCGTGGGCCACAGCATGGGCGGCTTCGTCACCATGGTCACCGCCGCCGTCCACGGCGACGACATCGCCGGCACCATCATCATCGACTCGCCGGTGCGGCGTCCCGATCCCGAGACCGAGGAGGCCAACCGCGGGCGGGCCTTCTCGAACCCCAAGACCTACCCCAGCCTCGACGAAGCGATGGACCACTTTCACCTCGTGCCCCCGCAGCCGTGCGAGAACCGCTACATCGTGGACCACATCGCACGGCACTCGCTCCGCGAGACCCCGGCGGGCTGGACCTGGAAGTTCGACCGCGGGGTCTTCGACCGCTTCGCCGCCCACGAGCTGCACGAGTACCTCGGAATGGTGAAGACCCGCGTCGCCGTCCTCCACGGCCAGTTCAGCGCCATCGTCACGCCCGAGGTGATCGACCACATGTTCGACGTGCTCGGGCGCAACGCCCCGTTCGTCGAGATCCCCCAGGCCCACCACCACGTGCCGCTCGACCAGCCGCTCGCGCTCATCGCTGCGCTGCGGGCGCTGCTGGCCGACTGGGAGCACTCCGTGCCGGTCCGGAGCTGAAGCAGGACGCGAGACGGTTCTCGCTCGATGTCACACCGCCGCTACTGTCGCCGACCAAGCGACGAGGGAAAGGAGCGTGCACATGGACTTCGACCTGCCGGGCGACGGCCACCCCGACCGCAAGTCGGTGCGTGACTGGCTGACGGAGCACCCGCAGCCGAGCGGCCGCCAGCTCGCCGAGGCCGGGTACGTGGCGCCGCACTGGCCGGCGCCATGGGGGCTGGACGCCGACCCGATCCAGCAGCTGGTGATCGACGACGAGCTCAAGCGGGCCGGCGTGCGCCGGCCGATGAACCCGATCGGCATCGGCTGGGCCGGGCCCACCATCCTCCACGCCGGCACGCAGGAGCAGAAGGACCGCTACCTCATGCCGCTCCTCGCCGGCGAGGAGGTGTGGTGCCAGCTGTTCTCCGAACCCCAGGCCGGTTCTGACCTGGCCAGCCTCGGCACCCGGGCCGTGCGCGACGGCGACGAGTACGTGATCAACGGCCAGAAGATCTGGACGTCGCTGGCCCAGTTCTCGACCTACGGCATCCTCATCGCCCGCACCGACCCGGACCAGCCCAAGCACCAGGGCGTGTCGTACTTCATCTGCCCGATGGACGCGCCGGGCATCGAGATCCGACCGATCAACGAGATGACCGGTGGCCACACGTTCAACGAGGTGTTCCTCACCGACGTGCGCATTCCCGCCGAGAACCTGGTCGGCGAGGAGAACCGGGGCTGGTCCCTGGCCAAGGTGACCCTGGGCAACGAACGGGTGTCGCTGTCCTCGGGCGGCGCGCTGTGGGGACACGGACCCGACGCCGAGGACCTCCTCGACGTGGTGCGCGCCCACGGCGGCGCCCAGGACCCGCTGCTGCGCCAGCGCCTGGCCCAGCTCCACATCGAGGCCGAGCTGCTCCGGCTCATCCGCCTGCGCACGGTCACGGCGGCCATCAAGGGCCAGCAGCCCGGCCCGGAGGCCTCCATCCGCAAGGTCATGGCCGACGAGCACGGCCAGCACATCTTCGAGCTGGCCAAGGACCTGGCCGGCGCCGCCGGCATGCGCGACGACGTGGGGCCCTACGGCGGCGACCCGGCGATGTGGGCGCACGGGTTCCTGTTCGCACCCGCCCTCACCGTTGGCGGCGGCACCGGGGTCGTGCAGCGCAACATCATCGGCGAACGGGTGCTCGGGCTCCCCCACGACGTCGACGTCGAGCAGGGCCTGTCGTGGGCGGAGGCGAGGCGGCGATGAGCGGGCCCGAGCACGACGTCGTCATCGTCGGCGCCGGCTTCGCCGGCCTCTACCAGCTGCACCACCTGCGTCGGCTCGGCCTGCGGGTCACGCTGATCGAGGCCGGCACCGGGCTCGGCGGCATCTGGCACTGGAACTGCTACCCCGGGGCACGGGTCGATTCGCACGTGCCGCTCTATGAGTACTCCGACCCCGCCCTCTGGCAGGACTGGTACTGGGAGGAGCGCTTCCCCGACTGGCAGGCGCTGCGACGGTACTTCGACCACGTCGACTCCGTCTGGGGCCTGCGTGACGACATCCGCTTCGGAACCCGTGTGACGGGCGCTTCCTGGGAGGAGGAGCAGCGGTGCTGGGACGTACGCACCGACGGCGGCGAGACGCTGCGCACGCGGTTCGTGGTGCTGTGCACCGGATTCGCCGCCAAGGCCTACGTCCCGGACATCCCGGGGCTCGCCGACTTCGGCGGAGAGTGGTCCCACACCGCCCACTGGCCCCAGGAGGGCGTCGACCTCACCGGCCGGCGGGTGGCGGTGCTCGGCACCGGGGCCAGCGGCGTCCAGGTCGTCCAGGAGGCGGCCCGGGTGGCCGAGCACGTCACCGTGTTCCAGCGCACCCCGATCCTGGCGCTGGCCATGCAGCAGCGCCGCCTCACCCGCGAGGACCAGGACGAGGCCAAGGCCGAGTACCCGGCGATCTTCGAGCGGCGCACCCAGACCAACAGCGGCTTCGCCTACCCCGAGCGGGGGGTCAACACGTTCGATGTGTCTGACGAGGAACGGCTGGAGACCTACGAGCGGCTGTGGCAGGAGGGCGGCTTCGCCTTCTGGGCCGGCGGCTACTCGGACCTGCTCCTCGACGAGACCGCGAACCGGACGGCCTACGACTTCTGGCGGTCCAAGGTCCACGAGCGGGTGCACGACCCCGCCGTGGCCGAGGTCCTCGCCCCGGCCGAGCCGCCCCACCCCTTCGGCGTGAAGCGCCCGTCGCTCGAGCAGTGGTACTACGACGCCTACAACCAGGACAACGTCGAGCTCGTCGACCTGCGGGCCACACCCATCGAGTCGGTCACCACCACAGGGGTGCGGACGACGGCCGGCGAACACCCCTGCGACCTGCTGGTGCTGGCCACCGGCTTCGACGCCGTCACCGGCGGCCTGGTCAGCATCGACCTGCGCGGCCGAGACAGCGAGACCCTGGCCGACCACTGGGCCGGCGGGGTGCGGACCCACCTGGGCCTGGCCAGCCACGGCTTCCCCAACCTGGTGTACCTGTACGGACCGCAGAGCCCGTCGGGGTTCTGCAACGGGCCCACCTGCGCCGAGGTCCAGGGCGACTGGGTGGTCGAGCTCCTCGCCCACCTGCACGACACCGGCACGACGCGCATCGAGGCCACCCCCGAGGCCGAGGAGGAGTGGCGATCCATGGTCCACGGCATCGCCGAGATGACCCTGTTCCCCCGGGCCGACTCGTGGTACATGGGCGCCAACATCCCGGGCAAGCCCCGGGAGATGCTCAACTGGCCGGGCGGCCTGCAGCTGTACCTGGCGTCGTGCCGGGACGCGGCCGCAGCCGGCTACCGGGGCTTCGAGCTCGAAGGCGGCGGCTGAGCGCCGCCGTCCGTCCGGGCTCGGTTCAGCCCATGTCCAGACCGTCGAACTCGCCCGAGGTGCGCCAGGCGTCGATGTAGGAGAAGAAGGCAAGGGGGCCCCCGGGGAAGCCGAGCACGTTGGCCCGCTGCGCGGGCGTGGCCGGCTGGCCCTCGTTGTTGTAGTAGCCGGGCGTGCACTCGGCCGACCCGGGCACGTACAGCGACCGCCGTCCATCTCCGCTCCCGTCGCCGTCGCCACCGCCGAGCAGAGCCGACGGGGCGCCGGCCCGGAGTCGCTCCAGCCACGCCTCCTCGGCCTCGGCCGTCGCCTCCACGGTGCGACAGCCCTGCTCGACGGCGGCACCGACGACGGCGGCGATCGTCGCCCCTGCCTCGCTCATGTTGTGGGGCACGTTGGCGATGTGGTTGGCGCCCTGGCTCAGCTGCACGATGAACGCGTTGGGGAACCCGTGCACGTGGATGCCGTGCAGGGTGCGCATGCCGTCGGCCCAGCGCTCGCTCAAGCGGAGCCCGTCGCGGCCGATCAGGTCGAACCCGCACCGGGAGACGAAGTCGGTGCCGACCTCGAAGCCGGTGGACCACACGATGCAGTCGACCTCGTACTCCCGCCCCGCCACGACCACGCCCCGCTCGGTGACGCGCTCGATGCCCTGGCCGCCGGTGTCGACCAGGGTGACCCCCGGTCGGTTGAAGGAGTCCAGGTACTCGTCGTGGAAGCACGGCCGCTTGCACAGCTGGCCGTACCAGGCCTTGAGCGCCTCGGCCGTGGCCGGGTCGGCGACGACGGCGTCGACCCGGCCCCGGATCTCCTCCATCTTCTCGAAGTCGGCGTCCTCGAAGGCGTCGAGGAGGGCGTCGGCGTCGAACCCGCCGCCCTCGGCCATGCGATCCATGACCTTGGCCTTGACCCGGCGGGAGATGTCGGTCCAGCCGTCGGCGACGAGGTCCTCCTCCGCGCCGCCGAAGCCACCCATGGTGTTGGCGGTGAAGTTCTCCAGCCAGCGCTTCTGCCACCCGGGGGTGGCGATGCCGGCGAACCACTCCGGGTCGGTGGGCGCGTTGTTCCGCACGTCGACCGACGAGGGCGTGCGCTGGAACACGAACAGCTCGCCGGCGTCGCGAGCCAGCTGCGGCACGCACTGCACGGCGGTGGCGCCGGTGCCGACGATGGCGACGCGCTTGTCGGCCAGGCCGGTCATGGGCGAGCCGTCGGGGCCGCCGCCGGTGTAGGCGTAGTCCCAGCGGCTGGTGTGGAACGAGTGGCCCCGGTAGGTCTCGATGCCGGGCAGATCGGGCAGCTTGGCCACGTGCAGCGGACCGGTGCCGACGCCCAGGAACTGGGTGGTGAACCCGTCGCCCCGGTCGGTCGACACCACCCACACCTGCGCGTCGTCGTCCCAGCGCAGCTCCGTGACCTCGGTGTGGAACAGGGCGTTGTCGTAGAGGCCGTACTGGCGCCCGATCCGGCGGCTGTGCTCGAGGATCTCGGGAGCGTGGGCGTACTTCTCGGTAGGCATGTGCCCGGTCTCCTCCAGCAGCGGGAGGTAGACGAATGAGGCGGTGTCGCACTGGGCGCCGGGGTACCGGTTCCAGTACCACGTGCCGCCGAAGTCACCGGCCTTGTCGAGGATGCGCACGTCGCTCACGCCGGCGTCGACCAGGCGGGCGCCGGTGACGAGGCCGGCGAACCCCCCACCCACGAAGGTGAAGGTGACGTGATCGGTGACCGGCTCCCGGGGCTGGACGGGCAGGTACGGGTCGCGCACCAGCTCGCCGGCCAGGCGCCGGTACTGTGCGCTGCCCTCCCGGCGGAGGCGCTTGTCCCGCTCAGCGCGGTAGCGGCGGCGCAGCGCGTCCTTGTCGATGGCGGGTGGCGTGAGCGTCACGCACCCGCTCCGCTGGTCTCCAGAGTGTGGAACTCCGCCAGCAGGTCGGCCCCGTTCGGGCGGGACGACAGGGCGAGCTCGAGCTCGGCCACGGTGGCCGCCCGGTTCTGGTCCTCGAGCAGGCCGAGCGACTCGGCCAGCGACGCGTCCCACATCGGCCCGATGATGTCGCTGCCCGGGTACTTGCGACCGGACTCGCCGATGAGCGTGCGGTCGCGCATCTCGGTGAGCGCGGTGCGCAGGTACTCGACGTGGGGCGTCTCGTCGGCCCGGATGTAGGAGACGATCCGGGCAGCCTCGCCCTCGCCGGCCACGAGTTCGGTGTCGGAGAGCAGCTCCTCGGCCCAGGCGAAGGTGTGGAACGCCTTGATCTCCACGAACAGGACTCGCAGCATCGTGGAGATGAGCAGCTCGAGGCCCACGTCGAGGTCCTCGAAGGCGCGCTTGCCCAGGAACCGCTGGCGGGCGCCGTCGGGGTCGGGCGCGGCGCCGAAGGCGATGCCCATCCGCTCCATCATCAGCGCGGTCTCGTCCTGGGTGACCGGGTTCTCGAAGGCGATGTCGCGGGTGGCGTACCACATGCGGTCGTGGCCGGCTTCGTCACCGAAGCCGGCCTCGTCGCGGGCGTGGGCCTCCACCAGCCCCTTCGCCAGGTGGTCGAGGGCCGTGCCCCGGATGTCGTCGTCGAAGAACTTCTGCATGTCGGGCGGGGCCAGGAAGCGGATCATGGCGCCGAAGCCCTCGACCGTGCCGATGCGCGTGAGCGTGGCGATGATCGGCTCGCGCACGCCGTTGCGGAGCAGGAACCGCGCCTGTTCGACGCTCGGGTAGCCAGCCGGCCAGGTCTCGACCGGCGCGTGGAGGATCTCCGCGCCGAACGTCTTGCGGTGCTCGTCCTGCCACGCGGCGATGGCCGGGCCGCGCAACGCGGTCCGCGGCGACACGTACGTGCCGTCGGCGAGGAACCCGCCGTGGCACCGGACCCCGCCGGCGAGCAGCGGCTCTTCGACGGGATGGGTGGCCAACAGGTCGTCGGCGGCGAACTCGAGCGTGTGGGCCATCAGGTTCTCCCTCAGCGGCGGCCCCCCTGGCCGCAGGGGATTCACTGTAGGCGCGCGCCTACACCCGAGCAAGCGTCAGGCCTCGTGCGGGCGCTCGAGCATGGCCGCCATGGCCGCGAACCACCGCTCGGGCACGTCGTCGCCGGCGCCCGTGGCGGCCTGGATGAAGTCGCGCAGCAGCAGCCACCCGAAGGAGAAGGCGAAGGCCATGGCCATGAGGTCGCTGGCTTCGAGGTCGACGTCCTCGCCGATGGCGGCTCGGAGCGTCTCCACCATCCGGTGCCCGCCGGGCAGGTCGGAGCCGAGCACGTCATCGAGCTCCCCGTCGAGCATGGCCCGCGTCAGCACCATCCAGTACGTGCGGTTGTCCTCGAGGGCGTGGAAGGCGTCGAGCGCGCTGGCCACCGTCGCCTGCCGGAACGGGTCCGTCGACGCCAGGCGCTGCGCCAGGTGGTCGTGCACGACGCGGACCAACCGCTGCTTGGAGCCGAAGTGGCGGTGGAGGAGTCCGTGGTTCACGCCGGCGGCGTGGGCGATCTCCCGCAGCGAGGTGGCGGCCGGACCCTTCTCAGCGAACAGCACCGACGCCGCCTCGAGCACCGCGTCCTTCACCTCCCGCTCGCCACGGGGGCGACCTGCTCCGGCCGGCATGGCCCCGACCTTAGAGGCCTCCCGACCGGCAGCCGATCAGGAAGCGATGCCGAGGTGGTCGAGGCCGAGGCGCTCGGCCCCGGCGTCGTCCGCTCGACCCGGGCCCAGCACCCCGGGCAGCGACCGCAGGTTCACCGGGGTCGGTGCACTGGGAGGTCAGCGGGCGAGGCGGGCGCCGAGCCTGGAACCGAGGCGGACGGCGTTCTGGTAGACGCCGGGCGGCAGCATGGCCATGATCTTGAACAGCTGGGCGTCGGGGCCGATGAAGGCCCGCCGCTTGTCGGCCTGGACGGCGTCGAGGATGACCTGGGCGGCCTTGTCGGGGGTGGTCATGAACGCCCGCTCGCTCATCTCGATGAGCTTGTCGGCGTCCTGGCCCAGCTCCGACATGGTGCCGGCATCGAAGCGGCCGTTGCGGGCGATGTTCGTCTTGATGCCGCCGGGGTGGATGGTGGTGCACGAGACGTTGCCGTCGTCGCTGTCCAGCTCGATCCGCAGGGCCTCGGTGAACCCCCGCACCGCGAACTTGGCCGCGTTGTAGGCCGACTGCGACGGGATGCCCATCATTCCGAACACGCTCGAGATGTTGACGATGTGACCTTCACCCGCGTCCCGCAGGTGGGGCAGGAACGCCTTGGTGCCGTGGACGACGCCCCAGAAGTTGATGCCCATCAGCCACTCCATGTCCTCGTAGGACATGGTCTCCACGTTTGCGCCCAGGGCCACACCGGCGTTGTTGACGATCAGGTTGACCTTGCCGTGGTCGGCCACCACCTTGTCGGCCCAGTCCTCCACTGCCTGGCGGTCGGCGACGTCGACGGGCTGGGTCGACACCCGGGTGCCGGTGGCCTGGATCCGGGCGGCCGTGTCGGCCATGCCGGCCTCGTCGATGTCGCACAGCGCCACCTCGCTGCCCCGCCGGGCGAGCTCGGTGGCGACAGCGCGGCCGATGCCCGATCCGGCGCCGGTGACCGCGGCGACGCGGCCTTGGAGGTTCTTCATGGTGATCGTTCCCCTTCGCTCCTGTGAGACAGTGAAACGAACGTATCCTATCGTCACAGGGGCCTGCACCTCGCTGGCCCGGCGCGGTGGTCCCTCGTCAGACCATGGTCAGGCCGCCGCTCACCGACAGGGTCTGGCCGGTGACGTAGCCGGCGGCCTCCGAGGCGAGGAAGGCAACCGCCGGGGCGACGTCGTGGGGCTGTCCGAGCCGGCGCATGGGCACGGCCCGGGTCATCCCGGCGATCACCCGCTCGGCGTCGCTGCTGGCCGCGGTGATCGTCCCCAGCAGCGGCGTGTCCGTCGGACCGGGGCAGACGGCGTTGGCGGTGATGGCGTGGCGGGCGAACTCCCGGGCGATGGTCTTGGTGAAGGCGATGACGCCCCCCTTGGCCCCGGAGTACACCGACTCGAGCGACGAGCCCACCCGACCGGCGTCGGAGGCGATGGTGACGATCCGACCCCACGACCCGGCCACCATGTGGGGCAGCACGGCCCGGGTGACGCGGATCGGGCCGGCCAGGTTGATGTCGAGCACCTTGGCCTGGAACGCCTCGTCGGTGTCCAGGAACGGGCGCAGCTCGTCCCAGCCGGCACAGCTGACGCACACCTCGACCGGGCCCAGGGCCTCAACGGTGCCCACGACGGCGGCAGCGACCGAGGCAGGGTCCGTGACGTCGAGCTCGACGGCGATGCCGCCCACCTCGTTCGCCACGGCCTCGGCTCGCCCGAGGTCGAGGTCGGCGACGGCGACCTGCTGGCCGGCCGCGGCCAGCTCGGCGCAGATGGCGGCGCCGATCCCGCCGGCGCCACCGGTCACGAGGGCGACGCGGCCGCTCGTCGCTGACCTGCCTCGGTCGTGGTGACGGTCGGGGGTGCTCCCATGGTCATATCTCCTCGGTCGCCGGCCGGGACCGGGTGCGCCCGTCCCCGGCCGGGCCGCTCAGCGGGGTTCCATCGCCTACCGGAGCTCCAGACCGCCGGATCCCCGGGTCTTTCCAGTGCCCGGATCGGGCGCTGGCGATCTGCGCACGACGGAACGTAGCGTTGAGACAATGCCGTTGCACCGTAGTCACTCCGGCACCGGCCGCATCGGCGAAGGATGACGAGCACCTGGGCACCTGCGCCGTGGCCTGGGGCCGCCGACATCTCCCGATGGCTCGGCGCCGCCTCCGATGCTGCCGGGTCTGCTGCGGCCGGCCGTCCGGTGCAGCTGCGTGTCGGCCTCTCGCTCGGTGACGTCCGCTCCGGCCGCATCGGCCGCATCAGGGCCTCGATCGAGGACGCCGAGCTCGGCGGTCTCGTGGTCGCCCGCCTCGCAATCGACGCACGGGACGGTCGGCTGGTGCCGGGCTGGCCGCCCCGGCTCCGGACGGGCCGCGTCCGCATCCGGGTCGAGGTCCACCAACCGGCGCTGGACACCTGGATCCGCGCCGCCGCGCTGCCGATCCGGCTCCGCCTGCGCTCCGGGGGTCTCGCCGTGCGCACCGGCCTCGCCGGCGTCCGCCTCGCCGAGGTCCGGGCTGCCGTCGAGATCGATCGGGGGCGCCTCGTGGTGACGCCCTCGCATGGCGAGGTGCTGGGCATCGGCCTCCCCACGCCTCCCGTCCGCGTGCCGCTCCCCATCCCCGCCCTGCCACGCAGCACTCGCCTGGTCGCTCTCCACGTCGGGGAGGGGCGAGGTACCTTCGAGCTCGAGGTCCCTTCGCTGGAAGAGCCGATCGACGGGGAGCTGATCCGCCAGGCCTGGCGGCTCCGGTCGCTCGGCTCCGCCACAAGCCGCGAATCGGGCAGCGACCACGGCTCGCCAGTTCAGGGCAGGCGCTAGATGTACAGCTAGAGAGCGTCGCTGGTCGCCGCCCGGGTAGCGCGGTGCTCAGCCGGCGGTGACCGGGATGCTGCTGTAGCCCTGCAGCACCGTGTTGGCGGTGCGCACCGCCGGACCTGACGGCTTCAGGTCGATGCCGCGCTCGGCGATGGCCTCGAGCACCACCCGGGTCTCCAGGCGGGCGAGCTGGGCACCGAGGCAGTAGTGGACCCCGTGGCCGAAAGCGACGTGCTCACCACCGGGCCGGCCGATCACGTAGCGATCCGGGTCCTCGAACACCTCCTCGTCACGGTTGGCGGACGCGAACAGCACGGCCACGTTGGCCCCGGCGGGGATGTCGGCACCGCCCAGCACGGCAGGCTCCGTGGTCCGCCGGAACAGGCCCTGCACCGGGCCGCAGTAGCGCAGCGCCTCCTCGACCGCCGCCGGGGCGAGCGAGAGGTCGTCGCGCAGCCGGCGCCACTCGCCGGGATGGTCCCAGAAGGCGTGCTGGAGATTGCCCAACAGGTTGGTCGTGGTCTCGTTGCCGGCCACGAGCAGCAGGACGCAGAACATCACCACCTCGGTGGTGGAGAGCTGCTCGCCGTCGGGGGTGGCCACGGCGATGGCGCTGATGAGGTCCTCACCCGGGTCGCGGCGGCGTTCCTCGGCGATGCGCCAGAAGTACTGGAACATCTCGGCGAGGTCAGCACCGACGCGAGCCACGTCGATGTCGGCGGCGAGGCTGCCGACGAGCGCGTCGGACCAGCGGCGGAAATCGTGCATCTGGGTCGGGGGGATGCCGAGGATCTCCGCGATGAGGGTGACCGGGAGCGGGATGGCGATGTCCCGGGTGAAGTCAGCCGTGCCGCCGTCACGGATGCGAGCATGGAAGTCGTCGACGAGGTCGGCGGTGAGCCTCCGGGCCATGCCCTCCCACTCGGCGATGCGGCGCTTGGTGAAGGGCCGGCTCACGATGCGACGCAGCGCCGTGTGGTCGGGCGGGTCGCTGGCGATCATCACCCGGGCCCCACCCATCTGGTCGAAGCCGAGGACGTTGGCACGCGACGACCCGCCCCCCGGGCCGATGGCGCCGGACATGAACTGGCCGTAGCCCTGTTCGGAGGAGAACACGGTGGGCTGGTGGAGCGCCTCGAGCACGTCTGCGTGTCGGGACAGGATCCACAGGTCGTTGACGTCGTCGTGGACCGGGCCGAGCTCGCGCAGGGCCCGGTACGACCCGTAGGGGTCGGACGCGAACTCGGGCGAGAAGAGGTCCGGGACGGTGGACGGGATCTGGGTCGGCACGGAGCGCTCCCTGGCAGGTGGTCGTGGCCGAAGCGTAGGATCGGGCTGCGAGACATGCAACAAAGACGACTCATTGATGCACGCACGGCGGCCGGGCCGCTCCGGGGGAACCGATGAACGCAACCGCCATGGTGCTCGCAGCACCGCACCGCCTCGAGCCCCGCGAGCTCCCTCTGCCCGACGTGGGCGAGGACGACGCCCTCCTCAGGGTCGAGGCCTGCGGGCTGTGCGGCACCGACCACGAGCAGTACAGCGGCCAGCTCCACCCTGGCCACCCCTTCATCCCCGGCCACGAGGCGGTCGGCGTGATCGAGGAGATCGGGCCCGTGGCCGCCGAGCGCTGGGGCGTGTCGCAGGGCCAGCGGGTGGCGGTCGAGGTGTTCCAGTCCTGCCGCGAGTGCGACGCCTGTCGCGCCGGCACCTACCGGCGCTGCGAGCGCAACGGCCTGGCCACCATGTACGGCTTCGTGTCGGTCGACACCGGGCCCGGGCTGTGGGGTGGCTACGCCACCCACCAGTACCTGGCGCCGGACTCGATGGTGCTGGCGGTGCCCGATGGCCTCGACCCGGTGATGGCCACCTTGTTCAACCCACTCGGCGCGGGCATCCGCTGGGGGGCCACGGTGCCGGGCACCGGGCCAGGCGACGTCGTGGCCGTGCTCGGCTGCGGCGTACGTGGGCTGTCGGCTGCGGTGGCAGCCAAGGAGGCGGGCGCCGACTTCGTGATGGTCACCGGCGCCGGCGAGCGCGACCGACCCCGTCTCGACGCCGCACCCGGCTTCGGCGCCGACCTCGTCGTTGACGTCACCGAGCAGGACCCCGTCGAGGCGTTCCGCGCCGCCACCGGCCGCTCCGGTGCCGACGTGGTCGTGGACGTCACCGCGAAGGCGCCTCAGGTCGTGGCCCAGGCCGTGCAGCTGGCGGCCACGGGCGGGCGCATCATCATCGCCGGCACCCGGGGCGGCGGCGGGGCTCCCGGCTTCGAGCCCGACCACGTCGTGTACAAGGAGCTGCGCATCGAGGGCGCCCTCGGCGTCGACGTGACCGCGTACCGGGCTGCGCTCGACCTGCTCGCCTCCGGCCGCTACCCCTTCGAGCAGCTCGACCGGGCGACCGTCGGCCTCGACGGCGTCGAGGAGCTGCTGCAGACCATGGCCGGCGAGGGCGGCACCCCGCCCATCCACGGCGTGGTCGTCCCCGCCGGCTGACGTCCCCGGCCGGTGCTGCGACGTCGTCAGGACCTCGACGTGACGTCAGCGAACGCTGCGGACGTGGTGAGACAAGGCTACGGTCACGTCCAGTTGCAACATCAATCCGCCAGAGAGGTCGAGATGAGCGCGTCCAGCGAGGTCAGCATGCAGGACTTCGAGGCCGAGGTCCGAACGTTCCTCGAAGCCAACGCCCGCACGAGGCGACACCCCGAGGAGCGCACGTTCGTGTGGGGCGCCGGCGACGACTCGGTCGCCATCTTCGAGGAGATCGACCCGGAGGAGGAGCGCCGCAACCTCGCCGAGGCGAAAAGGTGGCGGGCGGCGCGCTCCGATGCCGGACTCGGGTGGATCACCGGCCCCCAGGAGTACGGCGGACGTGGGCTCACGCCAGCGCACGAGCGGACCTACGCCCGCCTCGAGGCCGGCTACGAGACCCCCGACATGGGGTTCTTCGGCATCGGCCTGGGGATGGTCGCACCCACGATCCTCACCCACGGCACCGACGTCACCAAGGACGCGTACCTGCGCGCCATGCACCGGGGCGACCTTGTCGGCTGCCAGCTGTTCTCCGAGCCCGGCGCCGGGTCCGATCTGGCTGGGGTGGAGACCAGAGCGGTGCGCGACGGCGACGAGTGGCTCATCTCGGGCCAGAAGGTGTGGACCTCGGGCGCCCAGTACTCCGACCTGGGCGAGGTGATCTGTCGGACCGACCCCGACCAGCCCAAGCACCGGGGTCTCACCGCGTTCGTCGTCGACATGCACGCCCCGGGCGTCGAGGTGCGGCCCCTGCGCCAGATGACGGGCGGCGCAAGCTTCAACGAGGTGTTCTTCGAGGACGTGCGCGTCCCCGACGACCACCGGCTCGGCGACGTCAACGACGGCTGGCGGGTGGCGCTCACCACGCTGATGAACGAGCGGGCGTCCATCGGTTCGGGCAGCGGTGGCATGGGCTCGGGGGTCGCCTCCATCGACCGCTTGGCCACCATGCTGCGCCACTTCGACCGGGGCGACGATCCCGTCCTGCGCGACGAGCTCGTGCGCATCTGGATCGGCTTCCAGGTCGGCAAGCTCACCGGCCAGCGAGCCACGGACAAGATCAAGGCCGGCCAGCTCCCCGGCCCGGAGATGTCGATCGGCAAGCTCGCCCTCACCCACAACCTCACGGCCCTGAGCGAGTGGGTGTCGCGGGTCCTCGGACCCCGGGTCACCGCCGACACCGGCGAGTGGGGCACGTACGCGTGGGCCGAGTACATCCTCGGCACGCCAGGCATGCGCCTCGGCGGCGGCACCGACGAGGTCATGCGCAACATCGTGGGCGAGCGGGTGCTCGGCCTGCCGAAGGATCCTGGCGTTGACACGACGAGCCCGTTCCGGGAGCTTCAGGCCCGAGCACGGTCCTGAAGGTCGTTGCGGGCCGCACGCACGACGCTGCGCCGGTCCGGTCAGGTGTCGGCGCCGACCGGCCCGCGATCCGGTACTGGGAGAGATCGGGCGCCTGCATGACGGCGCGGAAGTGGTCGATGCTCCACGGCCACGCCGCCGGGATGCCGCGGTCGTCGAGGTACCAGCTGCGACAACCCGTGACCCACACCGTCCCCCTCGTCGCCTCGACTCGGGCCGCCTCGAATGCCTCGGCCGCCTCAACCGTGGGCTCCACCGACTCGGCGCCGGCCCGCAACAGGTTGAGGAGCTGGATGGTGTAGCCGAGCTGGAGCTCGGCGACGTCGATCAGCGAGAAGTTCCCGACCGGGCCGTTCGGGCCGTTGAGCAGGAACAGGTTGGGGAACCCGGGGACGGTCAGGGCCAGGTGGGCGCTGGGGCGCTCGGCCCACACGTCGTCGAGGCGGATGCCGTCGCGGCCCCGCGCCTCAGTGGGCCGCAGGAAGCGGTCGACCCGGAACCCGGTGGCCAGCACGAGCACGTCGAGCTCGTGCAGCTCACCGTCGGCGGTGCGCACCCCGCGAGGCTCGATGCGTTCGATCCGCTCCGTGACCAGCGAGGCGTTGGGCCGCTGGATGGCGTCGTAGAAGTCGCCCGACGCGATCAGCCGCTTGCACGCCGCGCGGTAGTCGGGTCGCAGGCGGTCGCGCAGCTCCGGGACGGCCACGGTGTCCAGGTGGGCGCGGCATGCCTCCTCGATCAGGGCCATGGCCGGTGAGTCGGCGTCGATCACGGCGTTGGCGAAGTGGTCGGCGAAGGCGCGACCCAGGCCTTCCCGGGCCTGGGCCATCAGCGCCGGGTCGTCGTGGAACGCCCGCCGCTGGGCCTCGTCGTAGGGGGTGTTGTCGACCGGCATGATCCACTGCGGCGTGCGCTGGAACAGGTCGAGGTGGTCGACCCGGTCGACAAGTGCCCCGGTGATCTGCACCGCCGAGGAGCCGGTGCCGATGACGCCGACCCGGCGACCGTCGAGGGGGACGTCGTGGTCCCAGCGGGCGCTGTGGAACGCGGCGCCGGCGAAGGAGCCCAGCCCGGGAAGGTCGGGGACGTTCGGGTGGTGGAGCACACCGGTGGCGGCGATGACGACGTCGAAGTCGTCTCGGTACCCGCTGGCCGTGGCCAAGGTCCACCGGCCGCCGCCGTAGTCGAGCGACGTGACCTCCTCACCGAAGCGGACTCGCTCGTACACGCCCTCGTTGCGCGCCACACGCTGGAAGTAGGCCTGGATCTCATCGCCCGGCGAGAACGTGTGGCTCCAGTCCGCGTTGGGCGCGAAGGAGTAGCTGTACAGGTGGGACGGGACGTCGCACGCGATGCCCGGGTAGGTGTTCTCCCGCCACGTGCCACCGACCTCGTCAGCCTTCTCGAACACGGTCACGTCGTCGATGCCGGCCTCGCGCAGCTTGATCACGCTGGCGATGCCAGCCATGCCGGCGCCGATGACGGCGACGCGCAGGTCTCGCACGGTGTCTCCTCTGGGGGTCTGGTTCAGGCCGGGACCGGTTGGGGCCCGCGCACCAGGCGTCCCGGCAGCTCGCCGGTCGGCTCGCCGGCACGGTAGGTCTCCACGCCGGCGACGACGTTGTGCAGGTACCCGTCGGCGCGCTGGAGGAGGCGCCGGCCGCCGGCCGGCAGGTCGTAGCGCACCTCCGGGCGGCGGGCCCGCAGGTTGTCGAAGTCGACCACGTTGACGTCGGCCCGGTAGCCGGGGGCGAGCACGCCCCGGTCGTGCAGGCCCACGGTGCGTGCGGTGTCCCGGCAGTGCTGGCGGACCAGGTAGGCGAGGTCGAGCCGCCCCCGGTCGCGATCGCGTCCCCAGAGGGTGAGCAGCGTCGTGGGGAAGCTGCCGTCGCAGATGGTGCCGACGTGGGCGCCGCCGTCGCTCAGCCCCGGCACCGTGTGGGGATGGGCGAGCATCTCCCCCACTGCGTCCAGGGTTCCCCCAGCGAAGTTGAGGGCGGGCAGGTACAGCAGCGTGCGACCCTGGTCGGCGACGAGGAGGTCGTACACGAAGTCCTCGACCGCCCGGCCCTCGCGAGCCGCTCGCGCCGCGATGCTCTGCGACGCGTCGGGCTCGTAGTCGGGGGGATCCTCCAGCTCGTACATGGCGTCGAACCGCCCGATGAGGCCACCGCCCAGCTTGCGGACCTTGCCGCCCCCCGCGGCCTCGAGCACCCGGGCCTTGAAGCCCTCGTCAGCCATGATCCGGGCCTGCTCGGGCACGCCCAGCTCGGCGATCTCGGCGAACACCGGGTTGTTGAGGAACGGGTGGAGCGTGCACTGGAGCCCGAACAGCAGGCCCACGGCGCGGGTGCCCACCTGGGCCGTGATGGCCAGGCCGTCGGCCTGCGCCGCGTCGATGCGGCCCAGCACCTCGCGATACCCCTCGGGGTCGAAGGGGCTCTGGACGAGCGAGAACGACAGGGGCCGGCCTGACTCGGACACCATCCGGCGGAAGGTGGCGAACTCCTCGTCGGTGTTCATGTGGTCGGTCACGACCTGCAGCACGCCGCGCCCGAGCTCGCCCAGCCCTCGGGCGATGCCGACCAGCTCGTCGGCCGATGCCGTCAGCGTCGGCGTCGGCTCGCCTCGGCTGGTCCGGTGGTTCATCGTCCGCGAGGTCGTGAACCCCAGCGCGCCCGCCGCCACGCCCTCGGCTGCGAGCGCCGCCATCTGCTCGATCTCGTCTGCGGTGGCCGGCTCGCGCTGGGCGCCCCGCTCGCCCATGACGTGCAACCGGACCGCGCCGTGGGGCACCTGGGCGGCGACATCGATGTCGTGGGGGATGCGGTCGACGGCGTCGAGGTACTCGCCGAAGGACTGCCACTCCCAGCTCAGCCCCTCGTGCAGGGCCGCGCCGGGGATGTCCTCCACGCCCTCCATGAGCTCGATGAGGCGCTGGTGATCGGCGGGGTGCACCGGGGCGAAGCCGACGCCGCAGTTGCCCATCACCACCGTCGTGACGCCCTGCCAGGACGACGGCGCGAGGTGGTTGTCCCAGGTGGCCTGGCCGTCGTAGTGGGCGTGGATGTCGACGAACCCGGGGGTGACGAGCGCGCCGTCGGCGTCGATCTCCCGGGAGCCGGACTGCTCGACCCGACCGACGGCCACGATCCGGTCGCCGTCGACGGCGACGTCGGCCGAACGTGGCGCGCTGCCGGTGCCGTCGACGACCGTGCCGCCCCGGATGACGAGGTCGTGGGTGGCCACGTCAGCCGGTGGTGGTGAGCGTCGAGGTGTCGATGCCGTAGAGGCCGACGACGTTCTCGGACAGGATCGCCCGGGTCTGCTCGTCGCTCAGCTGGGCGGTGTGCTTGTCGAGCAGCTCCTGGGACCAGGGCCAGGTGGAGTCGCTGTGGGGGAAGTCGTTGGCCCACATCAGCCGCTTCCAGTTCATGGCATCGGCGAAGCGGAACGCGGTCCAGTCGTCCTGGAACGTCACGTAGATGTTCTCCGCGAAGTACTCGCTCGGCAACTTCGACAGCTCGGCCCCCGGCTTCAACCAGTAGCGGTGCCGGTTGAACGCGTGGTCCATGCGATACATGAAGTGCGGCACCCAGCCGGCATCGGCCTCGACACAGACCACCTTGAGGTCCGGGTGGCGCTCGAAGACGCCGCCGAAGACGAGCATGGCCATGATGTCCTGGCAGCCCCGCACGATGGACAGGAAGCTGCTGATCTTCGGGCCCCGGGTCTTCTCGCCCTTCGTGGTCAGGATGTGGAAGCTCAGCGGCAGGTCGAGCTCGATGGCGGCCTCCCAGAACGCGTCGTACACCGGCGAGTCGTAGTCCTCCACCGCCGGCAGGCCCGGCATCATCACCCCGCGCAGGCCCAATGCCTTGATGGCCTTCAGGTCCTCGATGCCCTCCTCGGGGGAGCGCATCGCGGTCTGGCCGCAGCCCAGGAGCCGGTTCGGCGCGTGGGAGCAGTAGTCCGCGATCCAGCGGTTGTAGGCGTCGAAGGACGCCTTCTTCAGGTCGTAGTCGTCGATGTTGCACAGGACCATGCCCACCGTGGGGTAGATGATCTCGGCGGCGACGCCGTCGGCGTCCTGCTCGGCGAGCCGCGCCGTCGGGTCCCATCCACCGCGGTGGAGCTCCTCGAAGCGAGTGCCCTTGGTGCGGATCTCGGAGGGGTCCTTGCCGGCAGCGGCGACCAGGCCCATGGGGATCGGCACCGTGGAGCCCTCCACCACGAACATGTCGCCCATCGTGTCGCCACCGTCCACCATGTGAGGGGCACGGTCGCGCCAGGCCGGGTCGATGAAATCCGTGTAGGTGTTCGGCGCCTCGGTGATGTGCGAGTCCGCCGAGATGATCGGGTAGTCGACCTTCATGTACATGTCCCCCGTGTCCACCACGGTGCCCGGTGGCACTCGTGAGTGTCACCGAGCATGCCGCACCCACGCCGGCTCCGCAAGGGCTCGCCTGCCGCATTGACACCCCCGGGTGCCAGGCCGATACTGCCCACGGCGTCGCCGGCGCCACGGGGACCACAGCCGTGCCGGCACGCGCCAGCACACCCGTGAGGATCAGCGAGGGAGCCGCGATCATGACCACCACCGGACGGGCCGCCCTGTTCTTCGGCCCGGGCAAGCCCATGGAGATCACCGAGCTGCCCGTCCCCGATCCCGAGCCGGGGGCGGTCGTCGTCCGCGTCACCCGGGCGAACATCTGCGGCAGCGACCTGCACATCTGGCGCGGTGACGGCTTCCTGTCGGCCATGGGCCGTGCCGACGGGCGGATCATCGGCCACGAGATGACCGGTGTGGTGCACGCGCTCGGCGCCGGCGTGACCACGGACTGGGCGGGGAACCCGCTCGCCGAGGGCGACCGGGTCGCCTACCAGTACTTCGCCCCGTGCGGCCGGTGCCGGACGTGCACCCGGGACATGACCGAGGCGTGCAGCCGGTCGTTCAAGGTGCTCCAGGGCCGGCCGACCGAGTTCCCCCACTTCCGCGGCGCCTACGCCGACTACTTCTACGCCACTCCGCAGATGGCGGTGTACAAGGTGCCGGACCGCGTGACCGACACGATGGTCGCCGGGGTCAACTGCGCGCTGGCGCAGGTGATCATGGGCCTGGAGCGGGTCCAGATGGGCATGGGCGACCGGGTCGTGGTCCAGGGTGCGGGTGGCCTCGGCCTCTACGCCACCGCCGTGGCTCGCGACCGGGGGGCCGAGACGGTCATCGTCATCGACGGCATCGACGACCGCCTCGACCTGGCCCGCCGCATGGGCGCCGACCACACCATCGACATGCGCGAGATCACCACGGCCGACGACCGGGTCGCAGCCGTCAAGGACCTCACCGCGGGCTGGGGCGCTGACGTCGTCTGCGAGCTGGTCGGCCGACCCGAGGCGATCAGCGAAGGCCTGCGCATGGTGGGCCTCGGCGGGCGGTACCTGGAGATCGGCACCTTCTACCCGGGCACGTCCCTCGAGCTCGACCCCGGGTTCCTGGTCATGGCCAACGTGCGGGTGGAGGCGGTGGCCGCCTACGACGCTCGCAGCCTGCAGCGAGCCCTGGGGTTCCTCGAGCGCCACGTCGACGACCTGCCCCTCGAGCAGGTGGTCGTGGACTACCCGCTCGAGCAGATCAACCAGGCGTTCGTCGACCAGGACGCTGGCAAGGTGACCCGCGCGTCGCTCACGATGACGGCATGAGCACCGCTGCGCCCCTGGACCAGCAACGGTCTGCCGAGGAGGTGCGGGCGGAGGCCCGGGTCTGGTTCGAGGCCACCTGGGACCCCGAACGACCCCTGGTCGAGTGGCGCGACCTCCTCGTGGACTCCGGTTGGGGCTGCCCGGGCTGGCCCCCCGACCGGTACGGCCAGGGCCTGCCTCCGGACCTCGCCCGCGTCGCCACCGACGAGCTGCGGGCGGCTGGCGCCGTGGGCCCGGCCGTCGGGGTCGGCATGTCGCTGGCCGCGCCGACGCTGCTCGAGCACGGGGCGCTCGAGCTCCAGCGCCTCCTGCTGCGAGGCATCGCCACCGGCCAGGACACGTGGTGCCAGCTGTTCAGCGAACCGAGCAACGGCTCCGACCTGGCCGGCCTCACCACCCACGCCCACCGGGACGGCGACGAGTGGATCGTCACGGGCCAGAAGGTGTGGACCACCGGCGCCCACCACGCGGCCTACGGGATGCTGCTCGCCCGCACCGACCCCGACGTGCCCAAGCACCGGGGCATCTCCTTCTTCGCCTTCCCGATGCGCCAGAGCGGCGTGGAGGTGCGCCCGTTGCGCCAGATGAACGGCCGATCATCGTTCAACGAGGTGTTCATCGACGAGGCCCGGGTCCCCCACGCCAACCTCGTCGGCGAGCTGCACGGGGGCTGGGCCGTGGCCCGCACCACGCTGTCCCACGAGCGAGGCCTGGCCGCAGGCCTGTTCGGTTCCCTCCCCCCGGCCGGCGGTGGCCGCACCCGGGAGGAGGCCGCCGCCGAGGCGGGCGCGTACCTGAAGACCTACGAGTGGTACCCCCAGCGCGCCGGGCGAGCCGACCTCGTCTCGCCCCTGGCGCAGCGGCTCGGGCGATCCGGCGACCCGGTGCTGCGCCAGGAGATGGCCGCCTTGCACGCCCTCCAGCGTGCGGCGCAGCTGACCGCCCAGCGGGCCACCGCCCAGCGCAGAGCGGGCCGTCCCGGACCGGAGGGGTCGCTCGGCAAGCTGCACGGCAGCGGCATCGCCCGGGCCGCGGCGGCCGCCCACACCAACGTCGCCGGCGCCCACGCCATGCTCGACGGCCCCGATTCGCTGGAGGGCGGGATCGTGGCCGAGGTGCTCGTGTCGGTGCCGGGGCAGTCCATCGCCGGCGGCACCGACGAGATCCAGCACGACATCATCGGCGAGCGGGTCCTGGGCTTGCCCAAGGAGCCCTCCGTCGACGCCGACATCCCCTTCCGGGACGTGCGCAGCAACCGCCGACCCGGCTCCTGATCGTGACGGAGGATCCCGTGACCGAACCCCACCTGCTCGTCGACGTGCGAGACGGCATCGCCGTGCTCACCATGAACCGCGCTGACAAGCGCAACGCGCTGAGCCCCGAGATGCTGGTCCGCCTGGCGCGGGCATGGCGCCAGGTCCGCGACGAGGATTCCATACGTGTCGCCGTCCTGACCGGCACCGGTGACAAGGCGTTCTGCGCCGGCGCCGACCTCGGCCGGCTCATCCCCCTCATGACCCGCCAGCGCGGACCGGAGGACGAGTGGGACGAGGCCCTGCTCTCGGACAAGGCCGCCTTCGCCGACGGCCTGCTCCGCGGCTTCGTCCTCGACAAGCCGGTGATCTCGGCGGTCCAGGGCGACGCCCTGGCCGGCGGCACGGAGCTGCTGTTGGCCACCGACCTGCGCGTCGCCGCCGAGGGCGTAACCGTGGGCCTCACCGAGGTGGCCCGGGGCCTCATCCCCGGCGGCGGCGGCGTGAGCCGGCTCCCCCGCCAGGTCCCCCGGGCCAAGGCCATGGAGATCCTGCTCCTCGGCCAGCCCATGCCCGTGGCCGAGGCGTGGCGCATCGGTCTGGTCAACGAGGTGCTCGCCCGCGAGCAGGTGCTCGACCGGGCCCTGGAGCTCGCCGGGCGCATCGCCGGCAACGGGCCCCTCGCCGTGCGCGCCGTCAAGGAGGCGGTCCGGCGTTCGGAGGGCACAAGCCTCGAGGAGGCCCTGCGCATCGAGTCCGAGGTCGGCGTGCCCGTGTTCACGTCCAAGGACGCGATCGAGGGACCGCTCGCGTTCATGGAGAAGCGGCCGCCGGAGTTCACCGGCACCTGAGCCCAGTCCGTGTCAGCGCACGGACGTGCGTGCCAGCACCGCCTCGACGACCTCATCGGGGCGTTCGATGGGCAGCATGTGCCCGGCCCCGGGTAGGACCGTCAGCTCGGCGTCCGGCCAGGCCGCGGCAAGCGCCCGGGCCGACCGCGGCGGCGTGAGGAGATCCCTGGTCCCGACCAGCACGGTGGCGGGCACCTGCGTGGCTGCCAGGCCCGGGCCGAGGTCCATGCGGGCCATGGCCAGCAGGCAGCCGACCCGCACCGGTCCGGGGGTGGCGTGGAGCAGGTCGCGGACGGCCACGGCGTGGGCCGGGTGCGCACCGGCGCCCATCGACCGGCGGGCCAGCGAGGTTCCGATCCGGCCGGTGCGGGTCCAGGCCGGGGCGACGTCGCCGAGGACCCGCTCGGCGAGCGCCGCGGGCAGCTCCCGGCCGAACGTGCGGGCTGCGGTGGCGACGAGCACGGCGCCGGACAGCCGCTCGGCGGCATCGCCGGGGTGGCGGCCGACGTAGGCCTGGATGGACATCCCGCCCATGGAGTGGCCGGCGACGAGCGCGTCTCGGGCGTCGACGCGGGCGAGCACCGCGGCCAGGTCGTCGCCGAGCTGGTCGATGTCGGGCAGCCCGTCACCCCAGGTCGAGGAGCCATGGCCGCGCTGGTCGTAGAGCACCACCCGGTGTCCGGCATGCACGAGGCGCCGGGCCACCGGCCCCCAGAGCTCCTTGGCCCCCGTCCAGCAGTGGACCAGCACCACCACCGGCCCGTCGTCGGGCCCGGCCACGTGCACGGCGAGCGCGGCGCCGTCCGCCGTGGCCACCACGTCCCCGCGGCCGTCGGGAAGGGCCAGGCCCTCGGGACCGCAGGGGTCGGGGCGGCGTTGACGGCGCCGGCGGGCCACGGCCACGGCACCCACCGACGCCGGCACCAGCGCCCAGGGCAGGGCCCGGCGGACCCGGGGGCGGCCCACCGGCCAACCGAGCCTGCCCGCCAGTCGCAGGAGGCGGCGCCTCACGGTGCTCGCCGGAGCCGTGGTCGCCGGCGCAGCGGCGCGGGCGCCGGGCAGGCGGCCTCCCGCGTACCAGCGCCGGGGCGATCCGGTGCTCACCCGGCGGCGACCTCAGCCGGCTGGTCGGCGCGGGCTGACGGGGCGGGGTTGGTGAACCGCACAACACCGTCGTCGACGTCGGCCCGCCGGGTGGCCCGGTAGTCCTGCAGGTAGCTCTGGTACACCTGCCACGGCGGCCGTGACCCCTGCTGGGGCATGCGGTCCTTGGCTCGCTGGATGTAGCCGGAGCGCAGGTCGAGCAACGGCGCGGCGACGACGGCCGGGTCGTCGTTCACGGGGGTGCACTGGCGCAGGCCGGTGGCCCGCATGTGGTTGAGCAGACGGGCGACGTAGCGGCACGTCAGGTCGCAGCGCAGCGTCCAGGAGGCGTTGGTGTAGCCGATCGCGATCGCCAGGTTGGGCACGCCCTCCAGCATCATGCCCTTGTACGTCAGCCGCTCCTTGAGCTCGACTGCCTCGCCGTCGACGGCCAGCTCGATGCCGCCGAGGAACAGCAGCTCGAGCCCGGTGGCGGACACGATGATGTCGGCTTCCAGCTCCCGACCGGACTCGAGGCGGATGCCGGTCTCGGTGAAGGTGTCGATGTGGTCGGTGACCACCTCGGCCCGACCGGACTTGATCGTCTTGAACAGGTCGCCGCCCGGGACTGCGCACATGCGCTCGTCCCAGGGGTCGTAGCTCGGGGTGAAGTGGGTTTCGATGTCGTAGCCGCGAGGCAGCTGGAGACGGAGCCCGAGACGCAGCAGCTTCTTCACCGGCCTGGGGTAGCGCTGGCTCAACTCGTAGAGCGCCTGGGCCCCGAGGGCGTGCGCCCAGCGGACGGCGGCGCCCGCGACCTTCTCCGGCAGCACCTTCTGGAGGGCGCCGACGACGGGGTTGTCGCTCGGCACCGAGGCGATGTAGGTGGGCGAACGCTGCAGCATCGTCACCTGGGCCCCGGTGTCGGCGAGGCTGGGCACCAGGGTCACCGCCGTGGCACCGCTGCCGATCACGACCACCTTCTTGCCGGCGTGGTCCAGGTCCTCGGGCCAGTGCTGGGGGTGCACGAGCTCACCCTGGAAGCGGTCGGCGCCCGGGAAGTCGGGCTGGTAACCCTGGTCGTAGCGGTAGTAGCCGCTGCAGTTGAGGACGAAGCCGCAGGTCAGCCCGAAGGTCTCGCCGGTATCGGTCCGTTGGGCGGTGATGTGCCAGCAGGCGTCGTCGCTGGACCACTCGGCCCGCACCACCTTGTGGTGGAACCGGATGCGGGCGTCGATGCCCTCCTCGGCGGCCGTGTCCTCGATGTAGTGCCGGATCGATTCGCCGTCGACGATCATGCGGCTGCTCTTCCACGGTCGGAACGGGTAGCCGAGGGTGAACATGTCGGAGTCGGACCGGACACCGGGGTAGCGGAACAGGTCCCACGTGCCGCCGATGGCGCCGCGGGCCTCGAAGATGGCGTAGCTCGCCCACGGTGTGTCGGTCTGCAGGTAGTGGCCGGCACAGATGCCGGACAGCCCGGCGCCGACCACCAGGACGTCGAGGTGCTCGGTGGTGGGGGGCATCAGGCCACCCCCGCCAGCCGGTCGTTGAGCGTTCCCTCAGCCCCGAACAGCTCCTCGCGCCAGTGCTCGAGCAGCTCGGTGGCCTCACGGTCGGAGGGGTGGAAGCCCTCCTGGTTGTAGCTGCGCAGCTCGCGCCACAGCTCCTTGCTGAGGATCGGTGACGAGGCGAGCCGGCGCAGGCTGCGGGCGAGGCGCACCGGGTTGTAGGCGGCGCGGTCCATAAGCAGCGAGACGCCGACGATGAGGGCGACACCGCCGATGAACCCGACCGTGATGCCGTCCATCACGACGCGCCGCATGCGCTCGGTGCCCCCGACCGTCCGGTACACGTCGAAGGCCACGGTCTTGTGCTCGGACTCCTCGAGGGCGTGCCACAGGAACACATCGAGCACCCGCTGGTCGCCGAAGAGCGCCTTGGTGTCGTCGTCGTGCAGCAGCTGCTCGGCCAGCGTGGCGGTGTAGTGCTCCAGGGCGGCGGTGGCGGCCAGGCACGCCTTCGCCGGCAGGACCTTGTCGGCCAGCGCGAGCAGGCGCTCCGTGGTCCGCTCGATGAAGCGGGTCGGGTACCCGAGCTCGGCGAAACGGCGGTTCAGCACCCGGTGCTCGCGGCCGTGGATGGCCTCCTGCCCGATGAACCCGTTGACCTGCTGCTTGAGGTCCGGGTCGGTGACCTGGTCGCGGAAGCGGCGGACCGAGCGGACGAAGAAGTCCTCGCCGTCGGGGAACACCGACGACAGGCAGGCGGCGATGTGGCTGGACAGGAGGTCGCCGTCGGCACCGAAGTGGCGAGGCACCTCCTGCAGAGACGCCTCGAAGGCCATCCGCCTCGTCTGGATCGGCGCCGGCGCGCTGGTCGTGGTGGTCATAAGAACTCCAGGTACAGGGACGAAGGGGTGAAACAGTACAACGATGCTGTTGCATCGCAACAACTCTGAATCATGGTTCGCCGGCGCGGACCGGGTTCCCTCCCGCCTCTGGAGTCAGGGACACCCGCTGAGGGCCAGGTGCTCCACGAGCACCCGGTTCACCTCCGCGGCGTGGGTGCGGTGCGGGAAGTGCCCGGCACCCTCCACCACGACCAGGCGGCCCGACGGCACCGCCTCGGCGATGACCCGGCTCCCGGTGTGGTACTGCTCGTCGCTCCCGCCGACGATGACCAGCACGGGGACGGTGATGCCGGCCAGTCCGTCGAGCACCAGGCTGTCGGGCTGCTCGGCGATGCCCCGCACGGCAGGTTCGATGCCACGCCGGTCGGCGTAGGCCTCGAGGAACTCGTTCCATGCGTTGCGCTTGGCTGGGTCCCGGAACCCGGGACCGGTCGCGATGAGGACCAGGCCGGCGACACCAGCCGGGGCGAGCACGGCACGGCAGAGGGAGAGGTAGCCGCCGAGACTGTGGCCGACCAGCACGTTGGGACCGTCGCCCGCAGCACCGATCGCCGCATCCAGCCACGCGAGCCCACTGGCTCGCGA